>TARA_R110002051_G_scaffold45625_1_pt1 | contig 368787 bp, 324 predicted proteins | sample TARA_R110002051 | Tara Oceans TARA_R110002051 (sample SAMEA4397023) | marine metagenome | biome: Polar Biome; feature: [MES] marine water layer (ENVO:01000295) within the mesopelagic zone...; material: water (ENVO:00002006), including particulate matter (ENVO:01000060) such...
TTTTTTTTGTGATAATTTTTTAAGTTGCCTTCTTTCTGCTGTCTGGCGAGAAAGTCTTTTGCTAGTGTTACTCTTCCATCAACGTGCTCAGCGCCGAATATTGCTAGTGAATTGTAAACATCGAAGTCTAATTCACTTAAGGCACTAAAACCCATCACCGTTAAGTCGATATTGTGTGATACAGCAAACTTTACAATGATCTTTAAGCTGCGAGCGAGATCGTATTGTTGGTTAAATCTAGTGATTACAGTGTCGGTTGTATATTCAGCATATGCTCCTGTACGCATCAGAAATACTAACTTTTTAACCGACTCTGAAACGAATTTATACTTATCATCTGATAGCTTATAACCGTCAGGCAATATGTCGTCGAAGTAGATTGTTTTTGGTTTACTCTTATCTGTTCTAATTCGCCATACATCATCACTAGTTTTTGACAGCAGCCAGTCTGCTTGCCATTCAGAAAACGGATGTTCCGCCAAATCGGGAAAGTGCTTTTCAAAGAGGTATTCGTTGATCATACCTTAAACCCCGCTGGTGTCCGGTTATAAAGATCAATTCCTTTCTTTATAATCAGCTTTTGTCCACGCGTGCCGGAAGCCTTAATTTTATTGAACAAAGATGTAGCCACTGATGCCCATTTCGTGAGCTTATCTAGTGGCTGTTGCCCGTCTGATAATATAGAGTTTTGTGCGCTGTAGGCTGCATAAAGTAACGCTATATTGGATTCTGTAAGCACAACGATGTAGGTAGTTTGTTCTTGAGCCGCCTGATCGTTATTGATGTTTTCTCCTAATATCGACCAATTTAAGTCTTGCTCTTTGAGTTGTTCTAAATACTCACTCAACTCTTCATGGTTTTTCAGGCCCAGAGCTTGCTGTTGATAACTGGTGCTATCTGTCGCTACCTTAATAAGTATATGCTGAAAGGCTCTGATATGCTTCGTATAGAGCATAACTTGTAATTCAAATGGTAGGTAGTTCTTTATGGCTACCTTAGTTGTATTACCCAAATACAATGCTGCTGCACGAGGGTCTCCACCAGAATCAAACCATTTTAAAACGCCTTCCGTTTTTCTTAGCTTAGCAAGGTTTGGTTGTGTACTGATGAGTGTAGTTAAATTATCAATCTCTTCTTCATTATCTTCAGACTCAGCTTTAGATAGCGCATTTTGAATAACGCGATGAAACCCTTGTTTGAAAGCCGTAGCTGAGACAGGGTGGACTTCTCCCTGCTTGCTGGTTGAATCGTGAATAAATAACAGGTTTGCTTTGTCTGGCTCTATTAATGTTCTGTGATGCAGCGTCGCATCTAATAGGTACAAGAAACAAAACTCAGCATTTATCTTCTGGGATTCTGATTTAATAAATTTTTGTATTCTCCTTTTCGCCCTCGGTTTGTCATAAGTAAAGATAAAAGCGTTGTCATTTTCGTCTGACGTTAGGTAGAAGGTAACGTTATTACGAGAGTCTTTTATTTTGAGTTTATAGAGGCTTTCAGCGTTAACGCCTGTTTCAATAACTATAATTATCGCGCAGGCAGCAGCTAGATCTGACGATATCCCTAGGTATTCTGATAAGCTTGTTCTCCCTTCGAATCTATACAAATGGTTATTCGCACCGGGAAACTGTCTACTCAGCATTCCGTTGTGCTTGAAGTGTAAATACGAAACCAGATTTTTAAGCCCTTGGTTATCAGCTAACTTGTCTGAAAATAGGCTTGGCGTTTGCCCTCGCTTATGTTCTTGTGATCTGTCTAATAGGTCTGGGTCATCAAATATGCTGCTATCAGCTGATGCTATAAAGCCTTCGCCATTAGTAAATCTTTTGTATGCGTTTGCTACGTAGTTTCTAGCGATCTTTAACAGTAAATTTCGATTGGATCTTACGTGTTCAATGAATACAGATAAGTAATCCTTATCATCTATGTTTTGAATTAATGGTAGTGATTTTTTTGCTAAATCTGACTCCCATTTTTTCGGGTTTAGTGCACCTAAAACCGGATTGACTTCGATGTTTCTGAGTAACTCTTTGGAAACTTTAAGGTTTGGGGGGAGGTGTACTCTGGGTAGCGCTCGCGCTGATATTAAAGTTCTTAATAGCCTACGTAAAGCTCTCATATCATCGTTAATGCTGCTAACTTCTTTGGTTTGTTGGCGAAACGTAAAATCCCGGAAGTGAACAAATGAACTCACTAAATTACCTGCGTTGATTTTTTGGTAATGCTCTAAGGAAAAGCTGGAATAGTCTGAAAATACCTTTCGTTTACGTTGGCGGTAGGAGTAACTGTTTTTATTTTTCAGGCGATCAAGAACAACATCGATCTTTTCGTTGTAGGAGTCAAATATACGTTCAAATTTTGCCAATTTTTTATCCCTCAATTTGAGAGCTGATTATTGGCTTCTTTGTGATATGTGTCAAGTAGAGTCTACAGTTTTAATGCTTCCGGGTTTTGTTTAATCTACTGATTTTATTGACTTTAATTATATGTGATACATTTTTTTGTGGATGTGCTATGTAGAAAAATTTGCAAGCGCGATTAATGTCGCAAGCATTGCGTAAACTTACCGGTAATATCAAGCGTTCAAATACCTTGTGTATCTTCATTAACCAAATTCGTATGAAAATTGGTGTAATGTTCGGTAGCCCAGAAACAACAACCGGTGGTAACGCACTTAAGTTCTACTCTTCAGTACGTTTAGATATCCGCCGTATCGGTGCGGTCAAAGAAGGCGATGAGGTAGTAGGTAACGAAACTCGCGTTAAAGTAGTGAAAAACAAAGTAGCACCGCCATTTAAGCAAGCTGAATTCATGATTCGCTACGGCGAAGGTATAAGTAAAGAAGCTGAGCTTATCGACTTAGGTGTTAAGCAGAAATTGGTTGATAAGGCCGGTGCTTGGTACAGCTACAAAGGTGATCGTATCGGTCAGGGTAAAGCGAACGTAATGAAGTTCCTAAAAGAAAACCCAGCTATTGCCGATGAGATTGAAAAACAAATTCGCGCTGAGCTACTTTTACCTAAGACAGTGAAAGTAGAAGAAGCACCTGCTGCAGAAGATGATCAGCAGTAGCTACTAAACTGACTATAAAATAGCGCATTTGTGTTATTTAAAAGCCCACCAAATGGTGGGCTTTTTTGTGTTCAAAAAACATACTTTTTAACACTTTAATTCTATATCTTGGATTGAATTAAAATAAAAAAACAGTAAAGCTGTAATAAAAATAGAAAGGCAAAGACTAGTACTGTAAGCATTCGATTTAAATAATAAAAAAAGGGAAGGGATAATGATTGATATATCTAGTCTTGCTAAACGCTTTGAGGTGGAGAACCCCAAAAAGCTAAGTGAGCAAGAGAAAAAGGATCCACGATTAAAAGGGCGCTACTTTCAATCAGTGAAGGATGTATCGTTTTCATGTGGTCAAGGAGAAGTGCTTGGTTTGCTTGGCCCTAATGGAGCAGGAAAAACCACTACATTACGCATGCTTTCAACCGCACTTAAGCCAGATAGCGGCACCGTGGTAATTGATGGTGAAGACGTGCTAGCCAACCCAATAATTGCGCGTAAAAAAATAGGGTTTCTGTCTAGCTCAACTGGTTTATATGGCAGACTGACTGGGCGAGAAAATATTGCTTATTTTGGCGAATTACATGGCATTACTAAATCGATAATTTCTGCACGTATTGAAGAAATGGCTGACTTACTCGACATGCAGAGCTTTTTAGATAGACGCGCAGAAAACTTCTCATCTGGTATGAAACAAAAAACAGCCATTGCCCGCGCTGTTATTCATGAACCTTCCTTAGTTGTGCTTGATGAGCCTACTACAGGCTTAGATATTATGGCCACCTCAACAGTGATGGACTTTATTCAGCGCCTTAAAGATAAAGGAACGCCAGTTATTTTTTCTACCCATCATTTGGATGAAGTTCAAATGCTTTGCGACCGTGTAACGGTGATTAATCAAGGCGAAAGTGTATTTAACGATTCCCTTGCCGCTTTTAGTGCGCTATCTGACGGACAAATGCATAAAAGCTTTTTGCACACTTTAAAAATGAATACAGCGGAGGTGGGGCAATGTGGTTAATTTTTAAAAAAGAATTCAAAGAGTTATTGCGCGACCGTAAAACTATTATTTTCATGATTGTGTTGCCTTTACTGCTTTTCCCATTAATTTTCGGTGTCGCCATGTTTTTCATGAATTCCGCCGCTGAAAAGGCCGAAAACGTTGTATTGAAATATGCCATTGTGGGCGAGCAATATGCGCCAGAGATGTCGCAACAATTCGCTAATGAAACTGACAAATTTACGATGGTGGATATCCAAGGTGAAGCTGACTATGCCAAGCTCATTAAAGATGAAACACTAGACTTTGTTTTAGTTATCCCAGAAACCTTTAACAACGAGGTGCTCACTTCTGGTCAGCATAAGCTGCAATTGTATTTAAATGATGCAGGCTTAAATAAAGTGTTAGGAAGAGTGTCTGAAATTGTCGATGTTTACACTGATGAATTTCAAAAAACGGCCTTTGCTAATTTAGGACTGAATGAGTCACAGCAGCAAGCGTTACTCGCGCCTATTGTCATTGAAAAAGAAAACATAGCGGATGATCGTGAAGTATGGGGTGAACGCTTGGGCGGGTTATTACCTTATTTCATTTTCATTTTATGCCTACAAGGTGCTATGGCACCAGCATCAGACTTAGGTGCGGGTGAAAAAGAGCGCGGTACGCTAGAGACACTATTAATATCGCCGATGGAGCGTTATAAACTGGTATTGGGAAAATTCTTTACCATCGGTGTCGCGGGTCTAATTACAGCACTTATCACCGTATCTTCCATGGCCATATGGGGCATAGTTTTGTCTCAAGGGTTGGCAATTGAATTTGTAGCAGAGGTGATGGCGATGATTGGCATCATTGATTTTGTGCTTATCTTTTTAATGCTAATTCCGGTAGTGGCAATATTTGCCGCGGTCTTATTGTCTCTTTCTATTTATGCTCGATCATTTAAAGAAGCCCAAAGTTATATGGGGGCACTTGTTATGGTAGTAGTTTTCCCTGTGTTAATTGCAATGATGCCGGGTGTTAAATTAGAAGGTGGTTGGATTTGGGTGCCACTCACCAATGTAGCATTAGCGATGAAAGAGTTATTCAAAGGCACTATGGATTACTTTGCCTTGTTCGGCATATTTACTTCTACAGTCGCCATCGCCGCAGCACTCATTGCATTTTGTGTGTACTGGTTTAATAAAGAGAAAGTACTATTTAGATAGTAGGGTAAATCAACCCAACATAACTTAAGATGAAAAGCAGCGACTTTGATAATTTCAAAGTCGCTTTTTATACCTCATAATTTATATGCTTAACCACACCTTCCCAGCCAGGCGGTATTTTTCCTTGTAGTACATAGGAATATGCTAGCAGTTCGGCGATAACAAAATACAACGATTCGGGTATATCTTGCCCTAAATCTAAGGTGCTAAGCACTTCGCTAAGATAGGGGTCTTCATGAATAAGAATGCCAGACTCTTCAGCCATGGCGATAATCGCTTCTGCAAGATCTCCGTAGCCTTTTGCGACAACTTTTGGGGCTGTTTTTTTATCGCCACCATCATACTTAAGCCCAATCGCACGCTTTGCTTTCTCACTCATACTCGTGTCTCAAAAATTTGATGTGGGCGTTTATTTAGTGTGTCAGGAATATGACCCCGCTGAAAACTCATTTTCTCGACATTCAGCCCTAAATCAGCCAATCGTCGTTCTAAATACGGCAAGGTATCAGCAACACGAGTCAGTACGGTTTCGTTGGAAGTATAGAGGTCGATGGTAATGGTATCGGTGTCTATCTTGGATTTAGCGAGGAGTTGGCCCGCATCACCGATATCTAGCTTCATTGTGACATTCCATAAACGTTTCTCGCCATCTTTGTCTTCTTTTCCGTGTTGTCGATCTGGCTCTCTTTGCACTAAAAGTTCAGCCGGTGCGTAATGTTGAGATACAGAAGGTAATGCATAGAAAAAACTATCTTGCCCCTGAACCCGGTTTTCGGCTTGAGCCACTTTGCTGTGTTGATGGTTCGCTAATAAGGTTTTTAAATTAGCCAGTAAGTTTGTGCGACTATCAAGATTGGCAACATCTTGCGCAACGCGGCTAGAGGGGGCAGAACCAGAGGTATTCGTTATTGTTTTACTTATAATGCTATCAGGTGAATCAATTTGTACTTTGAGAGATGGCTGTCTCGATAGTGCTCTACCCGCTAAAGACAGTTGTAACAATGCCACTAAACCTTGTACAAAATTAGAGGCGGCAATGGGGGACGTCAATGATAACGGCGTTACCGCGATAGCGGGAGCGTTAAGTAAACCATAAATGCGCGACGCTATAGATGAATCGGTATTATTTTGAGTCGCCTGCATGTTCTGTTGGGTGTTTGGCGTTGAGGTTTTTGCCTCTACACTATTTTTATCTATATCCTTTGGACCAGTAACTTGATTTGCAGTTTTATCGTTTGTAGTGGGGGTATTTGAAGCTGCCCCAGTGTGATTACCTAGCGTATCTTTTCCTTGAGTAGCAGTACCTTGAGTAGCAGAACCTTGAGAAGCATTGCTCTGCGTAACATTACCCCGAATGCTGTTCCCCGAGCCACCGAGCAAAGCTATTAGCTGAGAAATGCCTTTTCGTAAACTGTTATCCGCGTTACCTGTATTAACATCCCCAGCGCCCGTTTTTAAACCAACAGTATTGTCATTTGTAAAAGCGTTAGTCTCTTGGCTCGAGTTAGGTGAAGCAGGTGTGGTAGTTGCATTCGATACCTGCGGTGCTATTAATGGTCTAGCACTGGGCAATGCGTTGCTGTTTATGCCTGTAATTTGCTTTGCTATTTGACTTAATACGGCAGTGGTTTTATCGCTGCCTTCTGCAGTCCCGCTAAGTATTGATGTCAATTGTGTTAGCGCTTGTTGAGTGGACCCCGTCTGGCTAAGTAATGCTCGAGATAAAGTAACAATAGCCTTGTGAACATCGGTCCCTTGAATCGAAGCTCCTTTGCTATCTACCGCAGTTGAAAATTCTGGTGACAACGTAATTGATGACGAATTGGAAGCATGATTAGCACTGCCTGCTTTTGCTCGTTGAACTACATTTTCACTACCATTTTCCGAAGCTTTTCCTGTGGTATCAGTCAAATTGGAACTATTTCCAGCCGTTTTTTCAATCCCTTTTCCAATCCCTTTTCCAACTATTGCTCCCACAGGAATAGCTAAAGCGCTAAGTTTGGTGGTAAGTTGCTCTGAAGCTCTTGGAATGACAGCACCGCTATCGGATGTAGGGAACGTCAATACTGCCTGACTGGCAGCGGAATACGATGTTAACGTATTGCCCTTAAGGCTGAGCATAGATACTTGCTGCAAGGTGTTTTGTGTTTGAATGTTAGGCAGAAGCTTAGCGATGGCATCAGGTACATTTCCGTTAACCGGGGTACCATGTCCAAAGGCGACACCTTGGGAACGCAATGCATTGGTGAGCACAGTCGTAATTTTGCTGTCGGTCACTGATAAAGGGGCGGTTTGTAACGTGGAAGCTGCTGATTGAGTACCTTGACTCGCTAAGTTTGCTTGTTTCGCTGAGGTTATTGAAACAGTTAATTTACCGGTATCACCAGGCACTTGATTAAGTGAGAGTGAAACCAGCTTGCCATTGTTTTTGATATCGGCGCTCAATTGCGCAGCGGCGTCAGGGTTTAGTGATAAATTTAACGGCTGACCATCTGCCAGCGTTAGACTCAGTTGATTACTCGTTAATTGCGTAACGGTTGCTTGCACGTCAACACGCATGCTTTGTTGTGGTGTCGGCATAGACGCCAGCATTGTCGCTAGAGAAAGTGAAAGGGTTTTAAGCTGCATCGCGGTAACTTGACTGGTACTCATGCCTGTTTCAGTGCTAATAAGGGCAGCTTGAGTTACTCCACCTTGGCTGAAAGAGGTTAATTGAGGGCGCTGTGGCGGCAATAAATCTGCGCTTTTCAACAGTGAAACCTGTGTTGCCGGTTGCCCTTGCGTTTGAATAGCAAGTATCTGTTCAGGCAATCGCGCCACCGTTACCTTTGCGGCGGTATCGAGCGCCGCAGCTTGGGATAAATTATTCAACACGGATGCTGCCGACGATTTCGACCCTGAAGTATCCTGAGTAATGTTTGAAAGCAGTGCGCTTAACTGTGATGTCATATGGAGCTTATCGGCCAGGGGGCGACGAGTTTAATCCGTAATGGAAAGTATAGGTAATAAGCGGGGCATATCACCGTGTTTGTTGTTGAAGTAAATCATATTTAATCATAATTCGCGACTGCGAAAGAAACTTACTGTGATAAACTACGCCGGTTTTGAACAGTGAATAGTAAAGGAGCGTGTGTGTCCGATTTATGTGCATCTGGACTAACTTGCATAAAACGCGATCGTGTTTTATTTGACGATTTTTCGTTAAATCTTAATGCAGGGGAATTAGTATATTTGCGTGGGCCTAACGGTGCAGGCAAAACCAGCCTTTTGCGTATCCTTACTGGCTTAAGTTCGCCCGAATACGGTGACGTGACTTTCGACGGCGTGAATATCAGTAGCAATCCTTCATTATATTATCAAAATCTTATTTATTTAGGCCACAAAAGCGCATTAAATGGTGCATTGTCTGCCATTGATAATTTACGCTTTTGGCTAGCGCAACACGGTATTCAAAATCAAGATGTTACCCAAGCATCCGATATCGGATGCACCATTTATCAAGTGCTTGAACGCTTAGGGTTAGTTGGCCTTGAAGATGTGCCTGTCAGATTCTTATCTGCTGGACAACAACGTCGTGTTGCACTGAGTCGGCTTTGGCTCAAGAGTGCAACAGTATGGGTATTAGATGAGCCTTTCACCGCACTTGATAGCGCAGGTGTAATATTACTTGAGCGTAAAATGAAACAGCATGTGGCAGACGGCGGCATGATTATTACTACTTCCCACCAAGCGCTGTCTTCTGAAGCGGGTCCGCACCGCTGTGTCGATTTGGAGTACCGGTTTTGAATCCCTTACTACTCGGTATCTTCAAACGTGATATGCAGATTGCGTTTCAGCAAAAAGCTGAGCTGGTTCAACCCCTCATGTTTTTATTGATGGTGGTTACCCTATTTCCTTTGGGCGTAAGCCCTTCTCCAGAAACGCTGCAACGTATTGGCCCCGGCGTTATTTGGATCGCGGCTATATTGTCATCCTTATTAGGGATGGAACGGCTTTTTCGTGATGATTTTATCGATGGTTCTTTAGAACAATATACCTTAAGTGGCATGTCATTGCCGGCCGTTGCTACGGTTAAAGTACTGGCACATTGGCTAGTGAGTTTTGTTCCATTATTGATTTTGTCGCCGTTGCTCGCGATGTTTTTAAACCTAAGCATGGATATGTTTATAGCATTAATGCTTACTTTGCTAATTGGCACACCTTTGCTGTCGCTAATTGGCGCTATTGCAGTGGGATTAACGGTGGGGTTAGCACGGGGCGGACTGCTTTTAGCATTGCTTTTAATTCCCGTTTTTATTCCGTTACTGATTTTTGCCACGTCTGCTGTAGATTCTGCCGCACTGCAATTACCTTATCACCCTCAACTTGCTATTATTGGCGCCATGCTGTTACTGGCTGCTGCCGCTGCGCCGTTTGCCATAGCTTATTCTTTGAAAGTGAGTCAAAACTGATGTGGAAGTGGTTACATCCTTACGCTAAAACAGAAAATGCTTACCAATTGTGCCTAACTTTGCAGCCTTGGTTGTGGATTGGTGCATTGTTATGCTTGGCCGTAGGTACAGTGTGGGGGCTAGCCTTTGCACCACAAGATTATCAACAAGGTGATTCGTTTCGCATTATCTACATTCATGTGCCCAGCGCCATGTTGTCTATGGGCACCTATGTGGCTATGGCGATTGCGGCCTTGGTAGGAATGGTATGGCAATGGCGAACGGCCTATATGAGCATGATAGCCATGGCGCCAGTGGGTGCTGTCATGACTTTTATTGCGTTATTTACCGGTGCAGCCTGGGGTAAACCTATGTGGGGCGCGTGGTGGGTATGGGATGCACGCCTAACCTCAGAACTTATTTTGTTATTTTTGTATATCGGGGTTATTGCGCTCTATGGTGCCTTTGAAGATAAACAACAGGCGGGTAAAGCAGCAGGCGTGATGGCTTTAGTCGGCGTAGTAAATATTCCTATTATTCATTACTCCGTAGAATGGTGGAATACCTTGCATCAAGGGGCCACCATCAGCAAGTTCGATCAGCCTTCTATTGCGCCTGAAATGTTGTGGCCGTTATTAATTAGTTTATTAGGTTTTGCATTTTTTATTGGGGCAGTGACTACGGTAAGGCTACGCAGCGAAATTGTGCGCCGTGAGATGCATCGCCCTTGGGTGCAAAAATTAGCGCACGCAACAAGTGAGAATAGCTAATGCAGTTTGATTCATTCTCAGCATTTTTAGACATGGGAGGTTATGCCTTCTATGTTTGGTTATCTTTTGGTGTGACCTTTGGAGCAATGATACTGCTAGTAGTATTAAGCTTTAGGCAACATAAAGGGTTACTGAAGTCGGTTTTAAAAGAACAACAGCGTCAGGTGCGAATTAAAGAAGCGAGAGAAAAATCACACGCTTCATCAGCACAGTAAGTTGTAGTCAGTAGTTTTTAAAGTGAGATAGTGGCATGAACCCTAGAAGAAAGCAGCGTTTGGCGGTAGTGGGCATTGTTGGGCTGTTAATCGCCAGCGCAATTGGTTTAATGCTTTATGCATTAAACGACAGTATCGATTTATTTTATACGCCAAGTGAAATTATTGAAGGTAAGCAAGGGCAAATGCCTCATGTTGGTCAGCGGCTTCGTATTGGCGGCATGGTCGTACCTGGTAGCGTGAGCCGAGACAGCAAAAGCCTAGCGGTGTCCTTTGATTTGATAGATACGGGCCCCATCGTTACGGTGACCTACACGGGGATACTGCCTGACTTGTTTCGTGAAGGCCAAGGGATTGTGGCTACCGGTGTGCTTACTTCGGCAACAGAAATTACTGCGCAAGAAGTTCTTGCTAAGCATGATGAAGAATACATGCCACCAGAGCTGGCAGAAAAAATGAAGGGAATTAAACATGAAAAACCTGCCAATATGCCCGTCACCGATGCGTCATCTTCTTATCAGTATGAAGCAAGTCCAGAATTAGCGTCAGAAACAGCATCAGTGACGGGAGCAGAGCCAAGTTCAAAGCCAATATTAAAGTCTAAGCCAGGAGGCCAGTAACCATGGTGCCTGAGATTGGGAACATTGCGTTAACACTCGCCTTAGTATTATCTATATTGCTTGCAGTTTACCCGCTTTGGGGGGCTCATCGTCAACACGACACGCTAATGGCTACCGCAAAGCCCTTGGCGATTGGATTGTTTGTTTTTACCCTAATCGCGTATTTGTGCTTAACCTATGCCTTTGTTACCGATGATTTCAGTGTTGAGTATGTGGCGCAGCATTCCAACAGCCAGCTTCCACTTGTCTATAAAATTACTGCAGTTTGGGGCGGGCATGAAGGTTCGTTTTTGCTGTGGGTTTTAATGCTGTCAATTTGGACGGTAGCAGTCGCCATATTTAGCCGAGGTATTCCTCTTACCATGGTTGCAAGGGTGCTATCGGTGCTAGGTATGGTTGGTATTGGCTTTTATTTGTTTATGCTGCTTACCTCAAATCCCTTCAATAGCATGTTGCCGTTTTTCCCTGTCGATGGCCGAGATTTAAACCCGCTTCTGCAAGATTTTGGCATGATCATTCACCCGCCAATGTTATACATGGGGTATGTAGGCTTCTCAGTGGCGTTCGCTTTTGCTATTTCTGCATTGATTTCAGGTCAACTCGATTCCACATGGGCGCGTTGGGCTCGTCCGTGGGTCATTGCTGCCTGGGCGTTTCTTACTGTAGGTATCGCTCTTGGTAGCTGGTGGGCTTACTACGAACTTGGCTGGGGTGGCTGGTGGTTCTGGGATCCCGTAGAAAACGCATCCTTTATGCCTTGGTTGGTGGGAACCGCCTTGATGCACTCTTTGGCGGTAACGGAAAAACGAAAAGCCTTTAAGTCGTGGACGGTATTACTCGCTATTGCTGCGTTTTCGTTGAGTTTGTTGGGAACCTTCTTAGTTCGCTCAGGAGTGATTGTTTCCGTTCACTCTTTTGCAAGCGACCCAACACGTGGGCTATTCATACTCGGTATTCTTATCGTGTTGAGTGGCTTTGGCTTGTTGCTATATGCCATGCGCGCTTCAGCTTTAAAGAGCCCCGGTCGATACCAAGCGTTTTCTCGTGAAGTATTGCTCATGGGTAATAACGTATTTTTGTGTGCCGCTACGTTAGTGGTGTTACTTGGTACCTTATTGCCACTTGTTCATAAAGAACTAGGGCTAGGCAGTATTTCAGTGGGGGCGCCATTTTTTAATCAAATGTTTACCCTGTTGATTGTGCCGTTTGTGTTGTTCTTAGGCCTTGGGCCTTTAACTCGCTGGAAACACCAGACTGCAGGTGCACTCAAAAATCAGTTGCTTGTCGCTGGTGGAATTGCAATAAGTGCAGCGCTTTTGGTCAATTTTAGTTACGACACTCCACAGTATATGGGTGTACTGGGCATGATACTCGTGTTTTGGATTTTGATTACTACCGTGCAAGAAGTGCTTCAGCGCGTTAATGCTAACCCAAGTAATACCAGTACATTTACAAAGCTACGCAAGCTTACGCCAAGTCATTGGGGCATGGTATTAGGCCATATCGGGTTTGCCATCAGTATTATCGGCATTACTTTAGTGTCTAACTATGAGTTAGAGCGGGATGTAAGAATGGAAGTGGGCGAAACAGTAGAGCTTGGCGGTTATGCTTTTACTTTTACCGATGTTAAGCCATTCCAAGGCCCTAATTACACCGCTGATGTGGGTGTATTTGATGTGAACAAGGCGGATGAATTTGTTGTACATTTAGAACCAGAAAAGCGTATGTATACAGTTCAGCGTATGCCAATGACAGAAGCAGCAATTCATTCTACGGTATCGCGGGATTTATTTATTGCCATGGGCGAGCCCCTTGATGATGGCGCTTGGGCAGTTCGTATTTACATAAAACCGTTTGTAGCATGGTTATGGGCGGGCGCGGTTGTCATGGCGATTGGCGGTATATTCTCGATCAGCGATAAACGCTATCGCATGACCAAAGTGAAAAAAGTGACGAAAGCTATTAACCGCGTGACAGGAAAGGCACAGCCCCTAGAAGCGGATACGAAAAATACAAGTGATGCTGGCAGTCAGGAGGTCACACAATGAAAAAGGCGCCTTTAGTTGTCATTCCATTGGTGCTGTTCTCGATGCTGGTGATTTTCTTGTTCCAAGGGTTGTTTTCAGACCCACGAGAGCTAGATTCACAAGTTAAAGGCAAGCCACTGCCTGAATTTACATTACCCGATTTAATGCAACCCGATACCACCTACACCCCAGATTCACTGAAAGGTGAGGTGACTATTGTGAATGTATGGGGAGTGTGGTGCGTAACCTGTGCGGTAGAAATGCCGTATTTAACCCAGCTTAAAAATGAGCTAGGAGTAAAGTTTGTAGGTTTATACTTTGACCAAGATCTTGACCCTGACTTTGGGACAAAAACACTCACCCGAGTGCAACAAGAAGTTACTAGTATGCTAAGGCGTTACGGTAACCCTTATGCATTTAATATTTTTGATGTATATCGCGATACGTCTCTAGATTTAGGGGTTACTGGCGCCCCAGAACACTTTGTACTGGATGCTAACGGGGTTATTCGCATGCATCATATTGGTGATATCAACGAACGTGTATGGCAAAACAAAGTGGGGCCGCTTTATCAACAGTTAGTGGCCGAGGCCGATGGTAAAAAGGAAGCAGAAAGCACTAAGAGAGTCGGCGAATGAAACGTTTACTATTCGTTATCACTTTATTTATCGCTTTTTCTGCTTGTAGCGCTGAAGATAACTTTGCGTTTGATACGCCTGCGCAACGTGCTCAGTTTTTGAGTTTAACCGCCGAACTACGTTGCCCTATGTGCCAGAACCAGAATATTGCCGACAGTGATGCCATGATTGCCCACGATATGCGCCGTAAAGTTTATGCGTTGTTGAAAGAAGGCAAGTCTGAGCAGGAAGTTATTGATTTTATGAAAGCCCGTTACGGGGATTTTGTGCATTACCAACCACCGGTAACCATTGCCACCATGTGGCTGTGGGCTGCACCTGTGTTGTTTGTCGTTTTCGCGCTTTTTTTTGTAGTACGCCGGAAGTCTTCGACAGCTCCGCAGGATATCAAAGCCAAACTGGCTAAGGCAGATGCATTGCTTGAGCAGGAAAAAGAATGAGTTGGACTGAGTTTTATATTGTTGTTTCAGGGTTAATTACCTTAGTACTTATGCTGTTGGCATTCCCTTGGCTTCGTAGAAAAAATCACGCTAAAGCGGATAACCTAAGCAACACGCAAATTGTAAAGCAGCGATTGCAAGAGCTTGAAAGAGAAGTGCAAGAAGGCTTAATCACCGAGCACGATATGCGAGTGGCTGTTGATGAACTAAAAGTCGCATTGGTTGATGAAAGTAGTTTTGAATCAACACGTACTGGCACGGCAGGTCTTCCTTTACTTATTGGTGGTCTAGTCGCCGTCGTTGCGGGTGTAGTGGTATACGCTTCGGTGAATCAATTTAGCCAAGTGCAGCGTGCCTCTGATGCTATTGCAGCGTTACCAGAGTTAAGCGCACAATTAGCCAGTGGCAATGGAAGTGATTTAGGGCCCGAAGACGTGGCTAATTTGGCATTGGCCATTCGTCAACGCCTACGAGAAGCCCCTGAAGATGATACGGGCTGGCTATATTTGGGGCGGCTTATGTTAAGCCTAGGCCAAGAAGTGCAGGCCATTGAAGCCATAGATAAGGCTGTTGCGTTAAAACCTGGAAATACGTCTCACCAAATTACGCTAGCCCAAGCTTTGATGACTACGGGTGATGTGAATAACCTCAATCGCGCACAAGGTGTGCTTAAGGGGTTATTACGCAGTACGCCAGAAAATGATAATTTAGCGCTAATGATGGCGGTGGTTTCTGCGCAGCTAGGCGATTTAGAAAACCTAACCCGTTATTACGGGCAAGTTAAAGATAAGCTACCTGCGGGTAACGATATTGGTCAGCGACTTGCCATGCGAGAGCAAGAACTTCAAGCGCAAGACGGGCAAGTGCTTGTACTAGATAATAGTCCCATAGATGAATCATCTGGTACGCAAGCGCCCGCGATTGAAAAGACGACTAGTACGAAAACAGGTTTTAATATTACCGTTAATGTATCTGATGAAGCCCGTTCAGCGTTACCGCAATCCGGCTTTCTTATTGTGTTTGCGCAAGATGCTAACTCAGAAAACAGAATGCCGGCGGCCGTGGTTAAGATCCCGTTACAAGATTTTCCTGTCACTATTGCATTAGATACGGATAATGCAATGATGCCGCAATACACATTAGACTCACTCAGCAAAGTTACGCTTACCGCTCGAGTATCTGCTGATGGCGATGTATCTGTATCGCCTGGGGAATGGGAAGGTAGTCAAGTTACCGAGGTGGCACCTCAAAACGTGAAAGACATCAACGTGATGATAGAGAAGGAATTATTGTGATTAAATTTTCAAAATGGGTCTCGGTAAGTGCGCTTTTATTAGCAAGTTTGTTAGGCGGGTGCGCAAGTCAGCAAGTGTCTCAACAAGTTGAGCAAAATAACACATCCGTTCAAGATGCTGGCGACCCTAGAGATCCCCTCGAGCCTGTGAATCGTGTGATGTGGGATTTCAACTGGGAAGTATTAGATGCTTACGTTTTAAGGCCTATCACGGTTGGTTACGTTACCGTGATGCCGCAGTTTGCCCGTACCGGTTTACTTAATGCCGCTGAAAACTTGCAAGAACCGGCAAATTTTATGAACAATATGTTCCAAGGCAAAGTTGATGATGGAATGGATAGCTTAGCGCGTTTCGTACTTAATTCGACTGTGGGTCTATTTGGTACTATTGATGTTGCTTCGCACATTGGAATAGTCGAAAAAGAAGAAGAATTTGGCGAAACTATGGGCGTGTGGGGTGTAAATACCGGCCCCTATTTAATGCTGCCTGCGTTAGGGCCTAACGATCCTAGAAGCTTTACGGGTAGTGTTGTTGACGGCATGGTATATCCTATGGCGATTATCGATGGGCAGTTTGCTATTGCTCGGTACTTGGTTTCCCTATTAGAGGGGCGTGCTTCATTAATTGACCAAGAGCAACAACTTGAACAATCAGTCGACGACTATGCGTTTGTGAAAAATGCTTATTTCGAAAACCTAGCGTTTAAAGTTACCGATGGCAAAAGTGGTGATAAAGCGTTAGAAGAAGAGCAGCTTGATGATTTTGCCGAGTTCGAAGCCATGCTGGAGTATGAAGAAACGGATGTTGAAGCTGACGATTCAAAAGAAGAGCCAGAAGAGGATGGCCCTGAAGGTAATTAATTCATAGCTCTATGGTACTACTAGCTTACAGCTAACAAAGCAAAATAAAACAAAAAAGCCCCTTAACGACAGTTCGTTGAGGGGCTTTTTCAAATCCTGCTTAGCGCACTATTGCGAGCTATCTTACTAAATATGCGATAGGCTGATTAAGCTTTAGGATAGCCCTGAGGGTTTTGTGATTGCCAATTCCATGTGTCTGCACACATGGCCTCTAAGCCTTTCTCAGCGTGCCAATTAAGTTCAGTAGCTGCCTTAGTCGGGTCTGCGTAACATGCAGCTACATCGCCTCCACGGCGCGGTGCTATAGCATAAGGGATTGTTTTACCCGATGCCTTTTCAAACGCTTTGATCATATCTAACACTGAGTAACCTTGACCAGTTCCCAAGTTATATTTATCAAGGCCCATATTCAAAGCAATTCTATCAATCGCTTTCAAGTGCCCATTAGCCAAGTCTTCTACGTGAATATAATCACGTACACCAGTACCATCATGGGTATCGTAATCGTCACCAAATACGCTGAGTTTTTCTAATTTTCCCGTAGCGACTTGTGAAATATAAGGCATGAGGTTGTTTGGTATACCGTTTGGATCTTCACCAATGCTGCCTGATGCGTGGGCGCCTACAGGGTTAAAGTAACGAAGTAGCACAATGTTCCATTCGCTGTCTGACACAAACAAATCAGCCAACACATGCTCTACCATTAACTTAGACATACCGTAAGGGTTGGTTGGGTGTCCCGTGGCCATGTCTTCGCGTAAAGGAAGGGCTGCAGGATCGCCATATACTGTAGCAGAGGAGCTAAACACAATATTCTTAACATTGTGCTTTTGCATTGATTTACACAGGGTAAGCGTGCCATACACATTGTTTTCATAGTAAGACAGGGGCTGCTGAACCGATTCTCCTACGGCTTTTAGGCCCGCAAAGTGAATCACCGCATAAATCGTATGCTCGCTAAATATACCATCAAGCACAGCAGTGTCGCGAATATCACCTTGAACGAAAGTGACGGATTTTCCTGAGATAGCCTCAACACGTCTCAGTGACTCTGCACTCGAGTTCGCCAAGTTGTCCAAGACAACAACGCTGTAATCTTGTTCGAGTAGTTGAAGTACAGTATGACTTCCAATGTATCCTGCGCCACCGGTAACCAAGATGGTTTTCATGCATGCTCCTTGTCTGAATTAGGTGCCAAATATTTAGCACAGATAGAATGTTGTATAGGCTTAACTAAAAGCGGGTACAGAAGAAATACGAGTCCCGCCCACAACAGTGATGTCCAGTTCGATGCGGTTTGTAATATAAGCACAAAAGCGGGTATGAAAACCAGTAGCTTGAGCACGTTCATGAGTGTTTTTTCTGGAACGGTCATTCGTGAAGCTGCTCTGTCTAAACGCTTAACGCGTTCAGTAAGAGGGAGACCTTTTAGCTGAGGAATATTTCGGGTGGAAAAATAAAATTTCATAGCGTACTCAAATAAAAACCGCCGACACATATTGTGTAACGGCGGTTATTGTAGGTGATTGCAGGAAAGGTTCAAACCGTAATTGGTCTAATGAGCTCTTTTCAACAAAAATTTAATCACCTGTTCCTATTTCCTATTAATCAACTTAGGCTTGCGACTCAACGCCAGCTTTTTCCCAAAAACGTGATTTGAGACTCAGCAGTGCGATAACAATACCGATAGCAATACTAAACAACGCGATTTGTAGGTAAAGGTTAGGCATTTCGGCTACATTTTCAGGATCGAAATTACCTGACAATAGGCCGGCAATAATGTTACCGATAGAGTAGGTTAGAACGAAAACCCCCATCATTTGACCAGCAAAACGCTTAGGCGATAGTTTACTTACCGCACTAAGTGCAACGGGGCTTAAACATAACTCACCAACAGTATGTAAGAAGTAAGTAGTGACCAACCACATTGGGGCTACTTTTAAACCTTGAGCAGCGTACTGAGAGGCCATAAACATTACCAAGAAGCCTGTTGCCATAATCACAAGACCAATTGCACACTTAAGGGTATACGAAGGGTCAATCATACGCTTAGCAAGGTTAATCCAAAGCGCAGCGAAGAAAGGCGAAAGGATAATAATAAATAGCGAGTTAGAAAGCTGGAACCATACGGTTGGAATGGTAGAAAGCCCGAACCATGATGTGAAAATTGAACCAGCGGATAAAGCTCTGTCGGTATAGTTTTGAGCGAACAAGTTTAAAGATGAACCGGCTTGCTCAAAGCCTGACCAGAAACAAGCCGAGGCAATACAAACTAAAAATAATGCCCACATGCGTCTTTTTTCATTGTCGCTTAATGCGCCTTTGAAATAGATAAAACCAAAATAAGCAAAAAATACGACAGTGAAAAATACAGCCACTTGCTGAGCGAGTGCAAGAGGGTCAATAACAATTGTCCCCATGTGAGCAAGAACAATAACAACGACGGCTAACGCTACGGTTGCAATAACGGCTGTCCACGCGGTTTTCTTAGCGCTGCCCATGTAAGGATTAGTTGGAGCGGTTGAGTCTGACGCTAGCGACGAGTTGGTGAAATAATATTGAATAAGACCAATAGCCATACCAATTGCTGCCGCACCAAAGGCATAGTCCCAGCCCCAGTTTTCTTGTAGGTAACCCGTTACCAAATAGGCAATAAGAGAGCCGATGTTGATACCCATATAATAAAGGGCATAACCACTGTCCCGGCGAGCATCATCATCGCCATACTGCTGCCCCACCATGGCCGAAATATTGGGTTTTAATAGACCAGTACCGGTTGCTACAAGGATTAAACCTACAAAAAATAAGTTCTGTAAGTCGATAGCAAGTACTACATGCCCTAAGAAGATGATAATACCGCCGTACCATACGGCTTTTTTACCACCAATGAGACGGTCAGATAACCAACCTCCTGGTAAACCTAAAAAGTAAACTGCACCGGTATAAAGGCCGTAAATTGCCCCTGCGGTGGCTACCGTAAAACCAAGCCCTTGAGTTTGTAGGCTGGCTGTCATAAATAAAACAAGAAGGGCACGCATACCGTAATAACTCATGCGTTCCCACATTTCTGTGAAAAACAGCGTTCGAAGGCCCCCTGGATGGCCGAAAAAGCTGGTGTCGTTAGATTTTTTTATAGTCACGTTATCATTCCATATTAATTATGGTTGTTATAGTAGAGCGCTTAATGCATACACTCTTTTGATATAGGTCCAATAAAGGATAATCCGTTATACTAAAGCTCGAGTGAAGACACAAGATTTGGGCGATAAACTCTACTTTTAAGCCTGTCAAAAGCACGTTTTGTTTGAAAATTGAGCGTTGTCGCTTGGGTTACTCTTTATGATTTTCGCGGGCTGGCGCTAAAAATATGGGGGAATCGCCTACTGTTTGTCGTTTACTTGAAAATTTGTATCGCACTCTTTTTTACAACGAATGTATTACAACGAATGCTATTAAGAATATAGCAGCGAAGTGCGATACAAATAAGGTTTCAAGGTATTGTCCGTTATAGCTCTCTAATTGTAGCTAATACAATTCGAATGATGCCATAAAGCAATAAAAGTATTACGCCAAATAACACCAAATTGTAAACCACTGTTGGGTACTTATTGTCATCCGGCAGAGTAGGCGTCTCGATAGTTACCAAGTGCTGTAATTTCTGATAGGTTTCCACTCGGGCATTTTCAAGAGTAATCAGTGAAGAAGAAAATGCTTGTATAGCTAACTGTAACTGAACCTGTAGGTTGCTGTATTGTGCCATCAGTTCACCTACGGAAAGGTCAGTATCAGAGCTATCTGGATCAGTGGTACTAATCTGCTCTTTGCGCTTATTAATTTCACTCTGCAGTGCACCAATTTCTCGCTTGATATTAATCACCTCAGGAGCGGCATCAGACATCATGGTTGAAATGGTGCTCAACTCCGCTTTCTTTTGTGCCAAGGTGGCTTCTAACGAAAATGCAATTTGCTGGAAAGCTGCGCCTTCTGCGGTAGGGTCAAGCACATTATATTTTGACTGAAAGCCTAAAATTTCTGTTTTAGCTTGTTGAAGTTTTTGCTCAACAATCTCGTGCTCACCCTTAGCGAAGGTTAGCTTTGATTTGGCTAGATTGTTGTTGATATTGTTTATAAATTCTTCCGCTTTTACCACAATAGCTTGGTTTATGACTTGCGCGAATTCGGGGTTAAAAGCACGGGTACGAAGTGAAATAACAGAAGAGGCTGAATCTACACTCACTTCAACGTGGTCTAAGTAAAACTGATAGAAGCTTTCCTGCTTATGAGAACTTGATAAGCCGCTAAAAAAGTCGGCCTCGTCAGACATGTAATGTTCTCTTAGGTTAATGGTTTCGTCTAAGTACTTAATCATATCTGCAGACTTGATATAGGCTTCTACCAACTGACTCTCGTTGCTAAACCCACTTGACCCCATGCCTGCCGACATAAGTATAGATGAAGGGTCGAAACTGCTACCGCCATCACTTGATTTTACGATTAACTGACTTTGGCTTTCGTATTGAGGTGCAGCCCATACAATGAGATAGAAGGCATATAAAAACCAAGGCAGCACAAGCAAAAGCGTTTTATGCTGTTTCATCAGTTCATTCAGCTTAGTAAGAGTTTTTTCCACGTTTAATAAACCTATTTTAACGATTTTTTGTTAGCTGCATCTTGCGTGTACACGTCAATGCCTTCTTCGAGATCAGCGTAATACGATAATTTGCCGTCATCGATAATAACGGTAGAGGTACAGAATTCTCGAATTTGATCGAGTTCATGACTTACCATGATAACGCCGGCAGTTTCACTTTTTTCTTTAAGTGACGCCCTGGCTTTTTTTCTAAAAAGTGGGTCGCCTACGGAAGTGGCTTCGTCAATAAGATAAATATCAAAGTCAATATTCATACAACAAGCAAATACAAACTTAGCCCGCATACCTGATGAGTAAGTGCGCACGGGTAAGTCAAAGCGCTTATCTAGTTCAGCAAAAGCTTGAACCTTCTCTTCGTATTCCGGTAACGACGCCACGTTATTGATACGACCGATGAAACGTGTGTTCTCACGGCCTGTCATTTGGGGATGCACGCCTGTTTGCAGTGCAACTGGCCATGACATCGCTTTATTAGTAAGCACGCGCCCTTTATCAGGGTATTCGCTTTTTGCCAACATGCGAAACAGGGTGGATTTACCCGCACCGTTTTTACCTAATATGGCTACGTTGTTCTCGGTTGGAAAATCAAAGTTAAGATTTTTAAATATATATTGGGGCCCCATTTTACTTGGGTAGCTTTTTGTCACGTTCTCTAGTTTGATCATCGTGACAATACCTTTTTCCACGTAATGTGATACAGAGAAAGACTCAAGAATAAGAATACAATGGTAATTTCTACCACAAAGCTAAACGATACCCCTTTATGTCCGTAAGACTCAAAACAAGCATATCGAGCAAGCTCGTTAAAGTGGACTAGTGGATTCCAAGTGAAATACGGCCAGAGGTATTCGGGCAAATCTTGAAGGCTGAAAAATACACAGGAAATAAACATAAGGGGGCGTGTAAGCATTGATTTTATTTTGTCTACTTCAGGAACGAAAGCAAGCGCAATACCAAACACCAAACCAATTGAAACAGAGAATAGCCAAAGTAGGATGTAAAGGGTGATCAACAGCAGTGGGTCATGAATCTCAAAGCCATCACCCAAAAGATAAAGTGACAACGCAAGGAGTGCAATCACTACGGTTTTTATCGATAATTCTACAAAGCCCGCAGTCACTACAGCGGCAAGCGGTTGAACCTGCCTAAACGCATACAAAGGTTTATTGCGGCGAATAGACGTGGACACTGATTGAAGGTTGGTGGTTAGGGTTTGCAGACCAACGAGCCCAATCATCATAAATATGAATAATGGTATAGAGTGAACATCGTCACCGCTGATCAAGCCTCTTATAAACGAAAGGGCAGCAATGAAAATAAAAGGCTCTATAAAGGCCCAGCTGAGCCCAAATTTATCATTGAACTTACTTTGAAACTCACGCAGGAAAAGTGCGAAAATCACACTTCTCCAAGCGTAAACTTGTTCTTTGAACGTTACCATAACTAGTCTGTGGCTACGTTCGCAGCAATGGCGATTTGATAGACAATTTGCGTAATATCTTTTACTGCCTGAAGCACTTTGGTATCAATAGCCGGCAGCACAATGATTTGATCGCCAGGTAATAATTTAGCGCCACTGCCGTTAGCCGTTAAAATACCATTATCAATATTAGCAAACGCAACGTTGCCATTTTTGCGCACAATCAAGATACGCTCATCTTCAGCCCGTTCGGTAAAACCGCCAGCCCATGCAATATAATCTTCAGTATCTGCGTCAGGGTTAAATACAACCGATTGAGGGAGTAAAACTTCGCCACCAATATGAATAAGATCCGTAATTTCTGGGATCACAATCGTATCATTAGGTTCTAAAAGAATGTTCGCAGTGTCGCCATTTTCAGACACAACCACGCGGCCTTGGGGTTCAACTTGGCGTGCTCTGGCAATAAAATCAGCTACAAGTTGAGCTTCCTGTGCGCGAATAGCACCTTCACCGGTAGAACTGATAGGAGCAGTATACATACTGCGCTCTAATCGCTCTAAGCCTTGCTCGATAATTTCTCTTTGCTTTATAGCAACACTTTCTCGCAGGAGATAAATATTCTGCGTATCGGACAAGGTTGTATCAGCTTCAATATGATCAAGCACATCAAGCAAGCGTGTACCTTTGTCTACCATCAATTGTGATGCACCTGAAAATGCGCCAGCTACATTAATACGATAAATTTGTGCTTCATTATCAGCCACGTACTCTACTGTATCGCCGGCTTTTAAAGGCAAGCTTTCAAAGTCGGTTAAGCTTAAGTAACGTGCAAACTGTTTATTATCTCTTACGCCAGCGACAGAAGCATGAGAAGCAAATTCACCCGGTCGTGCAAAGTAGTTCACTACCTCGCCAGTGAGTTCCTCATCTGAAAACTCAAAGGTGAAACTATTTCTGGCACCGGTTTCCACCACGATAGTATTGCCGATAGGGCGAACTAATATGGTGTCACCATCTTTAAAAGAAATTTTTGGAAGCTTGCCGTTCCTGAAAAATGCATATAAATCAGCGGTTGCAATAACTTCGTTGTCGCGAATAACATCTATTTTACGGAAGCTACCACGTTGAAAATCGATACCTCCCGCCCGTTTCAAGTAATACAGAACACTATCAGATGCTAAGCCCGCATATTGCCCAGGACGTAAAATTGGACCAGAAACATAGACTGCCACAGGTGTTGAAGTAAGTAGGTTGACGTATACGTTTACATCGTTGGTATAAACCTGACGAATTTTACTACTGACTGTCTGGTTTACTGAACCCGCTGGCGTGTTAGCAACCCGAATTGGGCCAATATTGGGTATAAATATGTTGCCTTGGTTATCAACAGTAGAAACATCTGAATAATTGATTGCACCCCAAAGCCATATAGAAATTTTATCCCCAGGCGCAACCAAGTAGTTATCGTTTAAACCTGTGGTTCTTTCTGACTCGAAGCCGCCAAGAAAAAGGTTCGCAGCAAACGGTGGGTTAGCCATTGCTTTTTGTTGGGGGAAAACACTTTCAATAGTCGGCTCACCCGGAAGAGAAAGGCCGTCTCTTGGCTGAGTGCTAAATTGCCCCATTGTACTTTGTGCGCTACCTGCGCCGGGCAGTGTACGTTGACTCTGAACGCTGAGAGGGGACACGCCAGCTGCAGTACTAGAGGTTGATGACGAGCCTGTTTGTTGGGCGCGTTGTCTTAACTGTTCTATTTGTTCCGCACTCTGCGCGTAAACTGTTTGAGAAAATAAACTGATTGAAAGTACAGCTGCAGCGGTAAAAGAAACTAAATTTAACAACTTCAACTTATTCTCCTCGTGATTGAGCCGAGGCTACTAATGGGCTCAAAATAGACCAAGCTCCGTCGCGTTTACAAACGGTAACCTTGTCTTTGGTATATTCATTTTTGGACTGGGTGGCAGAAAGTGTAGCTTGAAAGCGAATGCAGTCGTTACCGGTTGCCGAGGTATACAATTTAGTCGCCTCGTAATCAATGCCTTCAAGCATAATTTGAATGCTCTGGCCCTGACTAAACGAAGAATTTAAATTTGGAATGCTTATTGCTACACCTTCTTCGGCAGACAAAGAGTATGCTAGCGAAGCGTGTACTAGTGGAATATCGGCGGTTGTCGATTTAGGCACATTACTGCACGCCGCGAGCAAGCTGGTAAGCGCAACGAGTAAGAAAGCCCTTTTTTGCGTATTTAACATTGACTGTCATATCCATATAGCAATTTGGCGCTAGGATACCATAAGAATAAAAAAAAACATGCTTTCGTCACGGGTTCGACATGAATTACGTTTTGATGGATGCTTATTTGCTCTAAAGACAGTGTTCACAAGGCATTGTGTATGAAATTTGTTCAAAGTGTTGTGTTAATTAGCCTGGATTCATTCTGTTACAAAAGTTTTTGCTACTAAGGGTGGTTACAACAAAGAATGTTTATTATGATAAGGAGGGTTTTCCTATCCTGTTCAAATAAAAGAATGAAACCCTCGGTAGGTCGTTAAAGGACGTTGTTTTAATATGGATACCAATTTGGTTCACATGTCACACTTTAGAAGAACACCTATCAGTGAAGCACTGATTGTTGGTGGTATGGGCCGTGGTGGCACGAGGTTTTGTTTAATATGTTAGCGTACCTGCAGTTTGTTCCCCTTTTTACTGCGTTTTTTGTAGCTCTCATTTTGTTAGTGGTGATGACACCGTTAGCACATCAATTTGGCTTGGTTGATCAACCAAGCGCAAGAAAGCGCCATGCGGGCATTATCCCATTAACTGGCGGCGTCGCCATCTTTATGGCGGTATTGGTTGCGAGTGTTGCTACTGATGTATGGATGAAAAATAATCCTCTATTTTTTACTGCTTCTGCTTTTGTTGTGCTTCTTGGTATGCTTGACGACCGTTTCGACTTAAGCGCCAAAGGGCGTTTAATGTGTCAATTCGGTGTGGCTTCAATTATGGCGTGGAGTGCGCAAAATTATGTCACCTCGTTAGGTAATATTTTTGGTAATGGCGATATTGCGTTAGATATAAGTGGGTATTTCTTTACTGTTATTTGCGTAGTGGGTGTTATCAATGCCTTTAATATGATTGATGGTATAGATGGTCTTGCAGGAGGCATGAGTTTGGTCATCCTGCTTACCTTGGCGGGGTTTCTCACTGCTACTGGCAACGGTGCTGCCATTATGGAACCGTTAATTATTGTGGCTGCCATCGTACCTTTTTTAGCCTTTAACTTAAGTTGGAAGGGTTTTAAAGGAAATAAAATATTTATGGGTGATGCGGGCAGTATGTTCGTGGGCCTAACAATAGTATGGTTATTAGTCGACCATACCCAAGGTGATAGTGCTGCATTTAGACCAATTACCGCCGTGTGGTTGGTTGGACTGCCATTGATGGATATGGCAGCTATTATGTACCGCCGTGCACGCAAGGGGCAATCTATGCTCCGTCCCGACCGCCAGCACTTACATAACATTTTTATGCGTGCTGGGTTATCTAGTCGTCAATCTCTCATCGCGATACTATGCATGGGCGCCTGTTATTGCGTAATTGGGATCTTGGGTGAAATACACCTTGTGCCTGAATACGTCATGTTTTGGGGTTTTATTTGTTTACTTGTCTTGTATAGTATCGTCATTCAGAACATTTGGAGCGTACTTCGCTTTATCAAAAAGCGTTAGAGTAATATTTCTAATGCGTTGATAAATTGAATGCTAGAAACAAATTTCGAACGCCGGTGTAATAAGATTAGAAAGCGCTTTTCTTTTACTTTCCCATGTATCAACGCTTTAAAATTGGTAATTCTGTTTGGACTCAAACCTTTCAATTCTTCACAACAACTATAAGAAAAAACGTGTTGAAACCTTAGTCGCCATGGCGGTTTACGGGGGAGACAAGGTTGAGTGGGTAGAGCAAGCAATTGATAGTATCCTCAATCAGACCTATCAAGATTTTGTCTTTATCATTGTAATTGACGGGGAAATTACCGTTAAGATGATGAATAAACTCAAAGATAAAGCCTTTTCTGATCATAGGATTATACTAGCTCAAAATGTGGTTAAACCGGGTTTGGCTAGCTGCATGAACAAAGCGGCCGAATGGGGATTATCGTTGAACCCTTCCTACTTCGTGAGAATGGATGCGGATGATATCTCGATTTCTACTCGACTCGCACGGCAAATAAATTATTTGCGAAAGCATGCTTATATATCAGTACTGGGTTCAGCACTGACAGAAATAAACGAGCACGGTGGCAAAGTGGGGGCGCGAGTTATGCCTTCATCACATAGGCAAATTGTCAGCATATTACCACGGCGGTGTTCACTGAATCATCCAACTGTAGTAATACGTTACACGGTGTTTGAACAGGGTTATAGATACGACAGCAACCTAATGAACACACAAGACTACTTTCTTTGGGTAACCCTGGCTTCTAACGGCTTTGTATTTAGAAACCTTAAAGATCGTTTATTGAACTTCAGACGCGTAAACAACTTTTATAAGCGTAGAGGCTTTAGTAAATCACTCAACGAATTTAGAGCAAGGTTCAATGCCATGCTTAAACTAAAAAAGTTAACGCCTTACAATGCTGCATATGCATGTGGTGTGCTAGCGCTTCGATTGATGCCAGGTAAAGTCGTTAAATTAGCGTATAAACTCGATCGTCATTTATTGGATAGGTTTGGTAAACATTGAACTGTGGAATTGTCGTTGTACTTTATCACCCTGATATTCAACATGTGCAATCACTCATCGATGGGTTCATTCACTGTGAATGGCCGATTGTATTAGTCGACAATTCTTCTGAAAAAACTGTCTTATCGCTTTCTTCTCACTGCCAGTACTTCCATTATCCTGAAAACGTAGGCATTGCCGAGGCTCAGAATGTAGGCCTCAATTATCTATTTAAAAATGGTCTTTCACATGCGGTGGTGCTAGATCAAGATAGTCTATTTACGGTAAATATGGCAGTAGACTTATTAGCTCAGTACCACGAGCTTGAGCGTTCCCATAAAATAGCGGCACTTGGCCCTTCAATACATTGTCAATTTACTGATAAGGTTGCCGTAGGCCGAGTTCAAAAGGGACGTCAAATCGATAGCAAGGTTAGAGAAGTAAAACAAATTATTGCTTCAGGTATGATGCTATCTTCTTCAGCATTTTCTAAAGTCGGAAATAAAGAAACAGGCTTATTCATAGACGGTGTGGATCATGAGTGGTGCTGGCGCGCCAATAAGCTCGGTTTTTCTATATTTCAGTCTTTATCAGTATGCATGCCGCACCGTCAGGGCGATGATCGTGTAAAGGTGCTAGGCCTAACATTCAAGCAAGGCGCACCCATTCGACTTTACTATCAAATGAGGAACGTATTACTCTTAGCGCGAAGGGGATATGTACCACTTTATTGGAAGTGCCGTCATCTTCCCGCAATACCGCTACGTTATATTGTCAATCGATTCTATTTTCCTGATGGGAAGAAGCGTGGGCATTATTTATTGAAAGGGCTGGCCGACGGTATTAGTGCGAAGAAAGGAAAGATTCAAGAGCCTAGTATAAAGTAGGCTTTACGTTGTTTATGCAATGGTTTTAGTTGGAATTCTAAAAGCACTGCTTAACGAATGTAAGCTTTCACTAAAGATGTGCAGGTGATAATTTTTGGTGCATATCGCTGAATTAAAAAGGGGCGTTGATTAGCCAAATCCTTTTATTTCAAAAACATTATTTTTCAATGATGTTGCGCTGATTAGCACCAGTTATATGTGATATGAATTGAAATATGTGCTTCATGATGAAGCTTTTTATTTTTATAATAGAAATCATAGTGAAGTGAACTTTGAGTTTTATTAAAGCGTAACCGTTTCGAGCCAAAATGAAGTTGTGAGTATGGAATGTGGATTGCATACATCATTTTAGGTTGAGGATTATCAGTACAAGGACATTAAATTATGAGTCAAGTAAAGAAAGCCGTTATTCCAGTTGCGGGTCTAGGTACCCGAATGCTTCCTGCTACAAAAGCAATTCCTAAGGAAATGCTTCCAGTGGTAGATAAGCCACTTATTCAATATGTTGTGAAAGAATGTGTCGCAGCAGGGATAAAAGAAATTATATTGGTAACCCACGCTAGTAAGAACAGTATTGAAAACCATTTCGATACGTCTTTTGAGCTTGAAGCCACATTGGAAAAGCGTGTTAAGCGTCAGATACTTGAAGAAGTACAGTCAATCTGTCCGAAAGATGTCACCATCATGCATATACGCCAAGGTGTAGCGAATGGTCTCGGTCACGCTGTATTGTGTGCCCGTCCTATCATTGGTGATGCACCTTTTGCGGTAGTATTACCCGATGTGATTATTGACGATGCAGCAAGTGATCCGAAAAAAGATAACCTTGCAGACATGGTTGCTAAGTTTAATACCACCCGTGTTAGCCAAGTTATGGTCGAGCAAGTTCCTCAAGAAGATGTAACTAAATTTGGTATTGCTGACCTTGATGGCGCAGCAATTGAGCCCGGTGAGTCTGCGAAAATCCACAAAATGGTAGAAAAACCTGCGCTTGATGAAGCACCGTCTGATTTAGCTGTCGTGGGTCGCTACGTGCTATCTGAGAAAATTTGGGATTTACTAGAGTTCACTCCTCCTGGTGCCGGCGATGAAATTCAACTTACAGATGCTATCGATGCATTAATGAAGGTTGAACAGGTTGACGCTTACTACATGAAAGGTAAGAGCCATGATTGTGGTAGTAAACTAGGTTACATGAAAGCTAACGTAGAGTACGCGCTTAGACACCCAGCGTTAGGCCAAGAATTTAAAGAGTATATTGCTAGTCTTAGCATCTAGGGTTACAGTATCTAGGATCACAGTATCTAAAATTACAGCTATTTAAAAGCGCGCTCATGGCGCGCTTTTTTGTGCGTGTCTTCCAAACTGAGTAACACCAATTGTGTTTTTTAGTCTTTTACTACAACATAACCCTGTAACTTAGATAGCATCTTTTCACCAATGCCCTTTACTTCAGTTATTTGGGCAACTTCTAAAAACGGTCCAACATCTTGACGGTAAGCGATAATCGCTTTTGCCTTAGAAATACCTACGCCGGGTAATGTTTGAAGCTCTTCAATACTCGCGATATTAAGGTCGATTTTTGTCGCGATACCAACACTTACCATCGATGATGAAGCATCATTATCTAATGGGGCAGCCGATATGCCTGGTGTGTAAATAAATAGCGCAGATAAAACCAGTAAGCTTGTTAATTGTCTTTTCATTGTCATTCCTTGTTTGGGTGTACACCATTTGTACAGCGTTGATGTTACCTACAGAGACAAATATGAAAAGACCAGTTTTGGGACAGTTTTTGTTAGACGGCCATCACTAGCTTAAGGCGTTTTTTCTTTTTTGTGTGAGGGAGGAGAAAAGAGAAGAATGTATGCAGTAAGAGACAGATACAAAAAAGCGGGCTTGAAGCCCGCTTTATCAATGACGTCTATTTAGCCTTAAAGGCGGTCAATTAACGCTTGAGTAAATTCATTTGTACCGGCTTCACCACCAAGGTCGCGAGTAGTGCGGTCGCCAGATTCAATAACATCTTTTAATGCGCTACGAATCTTTTCTGCTTTATCACCCATGTTCAAGTATTCAAGCATTTGAGCCGCTGCAAGAATAACTGATGTTGGGTTAGCCAAGTTCTTACCTGCAATATCAGGAGCAGAACCGTGAACAGCTTCGAAAATAGCACAGTCTTCACCAATGTTAGCACCAGGAGCCATACCAAGGCCGCCAACAAGTCCTGCACACAGGTCAGAAAGGATATCACCGAATAAGTTAGTCGTAACAATTACGTCGAACTGATGTGGGTTCATTACCAACTGCATACAGGTATTATCTACAATCATTTCTGTAGATTCGATATCTGGGTAACGTTCGCCCACTTCACGAGCTACCTTTAAAAATAAACCCGAAGTAGACTTCAAAATATTAGCTTTGTGAACGGCAGTAACTTTCTTACGGCCTTCACGACGCGCTAATTCGTATGCGAAGGTTACAATTTTTTCAGCGCCGTCACGGGTGATTTTACTCATCGCTTCAGCTTCGTTACCGTCTTCTGAAACCACTTGCCCAAGACCCGAATACATACCTTGAGTGTTTTCACGCACGGTAATGATATCGATATCTTCGTAACGCGCTTTAGTGCCTTTGAACGAGATCACAGGGCGTAAGTTTGCGTAAAGTTTAAATTGTTTACGTAAGCTAACGTTAATTGATGTGAAACCTTCGCCAACTGGTGTAGTTAGTGGGCCTTTAAGTGCCACTTTATTTTTAGCAATCAGGTCTAGTGTTGCTTGTGGTAGAAGTTCACCATGCTCTTCAAGGGCAACTAAGCCTGCATCTGCGTAGTCATAGGCAAAATCACAGCCAACTTTATCTAAAATTTTAGTGGTTGCATCAATAATGTCTGGGCCAATGCCGTCACCGCGAATGACTGTAATGTGTTGCTGAGTCATGTGGAAGGATCCTCTGATAATTCTATTGTCAAAATCGTTAGGTTTACTACATTTTAGCTTAGCGAGCGAAACGCGCCAAAGAAGACCGCCTCATCTTGTTATTGTTATGAAAATTAGGGGGAGCTCATTGAAGCGGCGCTAAGCGGCGTATTTTATACGATAGCGGGGCTAAGTTATAGCCATTCGTAAAGATTAATTTTACTAGTGCAAATTAAGTGGGCAAAACAGATATTCGCCGAGTCCTTCCATCACGCGGCAAACATCTTCGCTTTTCAAGTCTATGGTTCTTCGCAGTGTATCGAAGGTGTTGCCAGTGGCGGTATCTCGCGCCTTCAACGGGAATAAGTATTCTCTGGCAAGACCGAAAGACAGTTGTAAAATGGCATGTTCCTTTTTCAACGAAGCGACCACCTCTGCGTGGCGCCGACCTGACTGGTGAATCACTGCTCGCCATGTCGCACTTTGGTGCCAATTTCCTGCAAGTTCACCTGAAATAATATGCCATGAAGAAACGCCTTTAACCTTGAAAGCGTTATCTATCTGAAAGTAGTCTTTGTGATTAACGGGTAGTTGAGTCGCTACTTTTAATCCTGGCAGCGTGAATAAAGGCGCACACAAAAATGTGGTCACTAGAGCGGCAGATTGAGGGGTAAATTTGGTTTTTGTTATTGATGCTAACTGCGCTGCAATACCACACGCCAAAGAGGTAAATTGTTTGCTGATGGCAAGCAATGGATATTGATGTTGGGTTAAGCGTTCTATTAAGGCATGTTGTACCAGCATATCGCCCAGTCTTTCCAAACCATAGGTTAATATTGCTTGTTTAAGGCTTGTAACCGGGAGTTTAAGGCGATTGTCTAGGCTAGCAGTGGAAAGCAAGAACTGCTGGAAGCTGGGTACCTTCTCTACCTTTTGACATAAATTAGGTACATCCACATCAGCTTTTTGCAATTCATCAATAATCTCTATCAGGGCTAAGGGGGGGCGCTGAATAGGGAAGGTTGTGGGTAAAAAAGGCTGCTCTCCTTTCACGCTTCGGGCGTTCTCACAAGCTAGATATTGATCTGAAAAATCTTCAAAGCTCAGATACAGCTCTTTAGGGGCTAAAAGGGTATTACGCTTAACCCATAGTATTTTCTCGTCCTCATTCCTACTTGGTGAATGAACAAGCGCATGCTGTTTTTGTATATCTATCACAATAGCGGGGTGCGCTTTTACGTATACCCTAGCTCCAGGTGAAGGTATTGAAATGAGTGATGCAATAGGATGCAAGAAAGTTCGCTGCATGGTGGGTACACGCTGAGCGATAAACGCCAGAAGACTCGACCTCGAGTGACTGTCAGTACAATAAGAAAACACACTGGTTATTAGGCTTATGCGTTGCAATGAGGTTAATTTTGCTTCGCCAACATGTTTTATGGATTGTGAGCTAAAAAGCACTTTTTGTAACGCGATAATCTGTCGCCACATGGTGAGGTTATGGTCGTTAATGAGCGTAAGTAACGCTTTTTTTTGACTAATTATCTGGTCTTTTGAGGTATTAGCCACATTAGAAGAAGCAAAATTTGAAGATACTAAATAATACGTAGCCAAGTGAGCTGCGATTATATGCTGTAAAAAATGGTCGTTATAATTATTAAGCTTGCCATACAGTGCAAGGTTCAATATGTGACGGGTGAGGGCATCAATATCACTTGTGCATTTTTGAAGCGCTAAAGGAATGGCGGGGTGGGCTTGAGTGAATGAGAGGGTAAGCTTAGCGCGTTGAAGACAAGTATTAACGATATTTTGGGGCGTCGATGTCGGTGCAGGTAACGAAAGCAAAGCGTCCGAAAGCTCAGAAGCATCATTGAGCTCCATTTGGCTAGCTTTGCTGGTAGCTTGAATACGCCCCGTCGCCCCACGCAATGAGTTTTTCGTTTTCAAACAATAATGGCGTGCATTCATCTTGAGTGGTTAAACCATCAGCACGAACGTGCTGGGTTCGGTAAAACATCACCTGAATGGCATTGTCATTCTGTCGCTTGGCTTCAGTAATATCAGGCGAACCAAGTAAAGCCAGCACTTCTTCTCGGGTACTACCCAGCTTTAATTTGGTAATTTGCACGCGGTTATACTCTTCGCGGTCTTTCCAGTCCATATTCTCAGGTTTATCGGGATAAACTGAAATTACCAGAAATACAAAAGCAGCATACAATGCTATGCCAGCAAAAATGAGTCGAATTACCTTGGAGTTCATAACCCTAACTTTTCGTTTTTCTGCGCTAAAATAAACAATTTACAACATGTATATAGGTTACAAACTGTAATTTCGCAGTTCCTTTATTTGAATAACTACTTAAGTCTACAGTGTACCGTAAAAAGTTCATCGACGGTAAGTGTTAAACGTAAGGAAATGCGTCTAGCTATTTCTCAATGGTATAGCACGGTGTGTATGCAGAGCCGGGAAGCTTCATTCTCTGTTGCGAAACAAAAGATTCTAATAGTGTATCAACCCGCTCCATCAACGTTGCATCACCTGTCAGCCTAAATGGCCCATGCTGTTTAATATGCTGAATGCCTTCCGCCTTAACGTTACCAGCCACAATACCTGAGAATGCTTGCCTTAGCGCTATCGCTAGCGAAGCATTATCCTGGTCATGATGTAAAGCTAAATCTGACATGGTTTGATGCGTAGGAATAAATGGGCGCTGAAAGTCTTCTTCTATTTTTAGTGACCAATTAAAGCTGTAGGCATCGCCCATTGCTTCTCGGTACTTTTTCACTCTCCCAAGCCCTGTACGCATAACCCGAGCAACTTCTTCAGGATCGTCAACGATAATCTGATATTTATTCTGTGCCTCTTTCCCTATGGTCGCACCGATGAAATCATCAATGGCTTCAAAGTAAGCCTCAGAACCCGCTGGACCGGTGAGGATCACAGGGAAGGGCTGCTGGGCATTCCGTTCATTCATTAATATGCCAAGCAAATAAAGTAACTCCTCAGCGGTGCCAACGCCACCGGGGGAAATCACAATGCCATGGGCTAGGCGAACAAAGGCCTCAAGGCGTTTTTCAATATCAGGCATGATGATTAATTCATTAACAATCGCGTTGGGCGGCTCTGCTGCGATAATGCTAGGTTCAGAGATACCAATATAACGGCCTGCCTTATATCGTTGTTTAGCATGCCCAATGGTAGCTCCTTTCATGGGGCCTTTCATTGCACCTGGCCCACAGCCGGTACAAATATTCATTTCTCTGAGCCCTAACTGGTAGCCCACTTCTTTTGTATATTTATACTCAGTTAGATTAATAGAATGTCCGCCCCAGCACACCACGGTATTAAGGCTATCGTTTCCTTCAAGTGCCTGTGCATGGCGTAACATGTCAAACACCATGTCGGTAATACTTACACTATCGGCTGGTGCACTTTTGTGGGTAAACGCATACTTATTACCCATATAAAGCAGGTCGCGAAGCACGGCAAAAATATGCTCATGTACACCAGTAACTAAAGTGTCATCCACAAAAGCAACTTCTGGTGGATTTACTAATTCAATTTTAACGCCACGTTCTCTACGTACCAGCTTGATATCGAAATTTTCGTAAGGCGCAAAAAGCACTTCGTAATCATCTTCATCAACTCCACTATTTAGCACCGCTAAACAACAGTTTCGAAACATGCCGTAAAGTGCGCTATTTGTCGTATCTTGCAACTGAGCCACTTCAATCTGCGATAACTGACTCATCCAACCAACAGGATTTAACTGCACTTTCTTCATACTTATTCGTCTCTGTCAGTGATAACGCGGTTGCGCCCGCTATTTTTAGCTTGGTATAGCAAGTTATCAGCACGTTCGAAAACAGCGTCTGGGGTGTCACCTTTATTAAAAAATGAAGCACCAAATGATGCCGTTATAGTGACTTTTTCTTGCTTAAACTTAAACGGTAAAGAGGCCAGTTTAGTTCTCATGGTTTCAAGTAAACTAATGACTTTTTGTTTATTCATACCGGGTAGAAGCAAAACAAATTCTTCACCGCCCCAGCGCGCCATAAAGGTGTTCTCTGTTAATTGTTGTTTAAGGTTCTTTCCTACCACTTGTAGTGTTTTATCGCCTGCAGCATGACCGAAACGGTCGTTGATTGACTTAAAGTGGTCTATATCGATGACGGCCACCGCTAAATCATCGCCGTTATCTTGCCAAGACTGAACTGCTTTCGATAACTTTTCATTGTAAGCTTGGCGATTAGGTAAGCGGGTAAGCGGGTCGGTTTGGCTCAGCATCATTTGTTCAGCCAGTTTCTTTTTATAGGTTAGGGTTTGCTTTTGCAGTTGCTCAATTCTGCTTTGCATTGAGCCAAGTAACCCCATTAACGACGCTTGACCTTGAGAGTCTAACTGCGCTTGTTCATTCAAGGTGCTGGCAATATTTTGAACACAGAATTGTGTGTGTTCTTTTAGTGACTCCAAAGAGTCGCTGTGTGATACCGCTTCCTCAATACTTTCAATATGAGACTGAAGCTGCGCATTACCGACTTGTCGTTGCTCAAACTGAGTCCGGCTATTTTCCATGCTCAGCTGAATGTCTCCTCCCATTTTGCCTATGGAGTTATGCAAACTTTGAATAACCTTGCCAGTTAGGCTGGCCTCAGCCATGGCGTCTTGCACTATCATTCGAAGGATAACAACACAGCTTTTAAGCAATTGGTCTTCCGACATGCCTTCCGTTAGTTTTTTCTGTATATCAACTAATTGACTGTCGTCAGGTTGGCGCTGGGCATAGCTGGCAATAAGTTGGTTTAGTTCCTCTAAAATAGACTTATAAAGCGGGTTTGCCGTGGTGTCTTTATTGTTATCTGCTACAGGTGCTTCACCCTTATTCTGCCCAACTTCAGGCTCACTTACTGCACTACTCGCCAATGCCGCATGATGTAACTCAATAGCCTGCTGGAATAGCTTGTAAATACTAAAAATATCCCCTACCGGCTGGTTCAGGGTTATCAATTGCTGTGTGGCTCGTTTTTGAAGCACTTCATCTTCAAACACTACTTTTTGAAGACGCTTAGTTGCACTTTCCAGCAAAGCCACAGTTTCAATACTGTATTTTTTTAATGTCAGTTCTTGATGTTGAAGCGCGCTATTAAGCTTGTTGATGCTTACCGTAGCAAGAGTAAAGTTTGGCGTGCCGGACAAATGCCCTCTCAATATTTGTAGTTCGCTATCAACTTTGTCGGAAAACCCTTCATAAAAGGCAGACAAGCGAACGATAAATTGTGAAAGTAGCGTATTGTGTTGCTTATAAGTTTGAAGCTGTTTGGCGTCCATAATTGTTGTTTACTCAACCTTAGGTGAAGTCATCCTGCACATTTAGTGATTTTATTAAATCTGTGCGCTAAATTATTGGCGAGCTTGCCTTTTATTTGCATAGGGTGTTTCAAAATTTGAGCGGAAAGGATTAATGTCGAGCCCTCCACGTCTTGTGTAACGCGCGCATACTGTCAACTTTTTAGGTTGGCAGTGTTGCATAATGTCACAGTAAATACGCTCTACACACTGTTCATGAAATTCATTGTGCTGTCTGAAGCTAATTAAATATTTTAGTAAGCCTTCGTGATCTAAGCTTCTCCCTTCATAACGAATTTGCACACTGGCCCAGTCAGGCTGACTGGTAATAAGGCAATTCGATTTAAGTAAGTGGGAAACCAAAGTTTCAGCCTTTTTCTCGTCCGTTACTTTTAACAGCGATGTGTCAGGCTCGTAAGTTTCAACTGAGATATCAAGTTCATCAAGCAGTACACCTTCAAATTCTTTAAAAGTTAATGTATTGAATTGATTGGGAAGCGTTAAGCTGACCATCACGGGCTCACCCGCACATTTTGACAGGTCGGATGCCAGTGTGGCTCGCACATCTTCCGGGCTTTCAAAGGCGGTTTGATTAAAGCTATTTAAATATAACTTGAATGACTTCGACTCTATGAGGTTTACAGAGGTGATAGGTACATTACATTCAAGCAAGGCTACGTGAGGCTTTCCTTTTTTGTTGAGCCAAGACAGTTCGTACCCAGTCCATGTATCAATACCTTTAAAGGGCAGGGCTTCAGCATCCAACGATAACGTATCTCGGCTTAAGCTACGGGGTACGCCTTGAAGTAGGTCGGGGTTGTAATGAAATTCATATTCAACCTGCTTCCCCAATGAAAGATCCTTGGGCGCAGAAATAGAAATTTTATCGTTTACCTTCGAAGTCATATTTACCTATATATTCTAACCGTTTTAGATGTGCCGCCTTACTTGAACTTGGCACCTTATACCTATAGTGTACCTCAAAAATATTGGTGTAACCCCATAATGGCCTTAACAATTAGTAATGAATTAACCCAACTTATCGGTGCTTTCACTTCCCACCACGAGCGCAGTGGTAGTCTGCTGACTATACCTTATGATAGTCAATGGCCCTCACCTTGCTACTTAAAGCAGGGCGATGAGGGGGAATTGGTACCGTGGGAGCCCAAACGCCAAAGTGACAGTCAGCAGTCAGCGCTAAGCTTTAAGAATGTTGAAGAGGCATTGGACATTAAACTCAACGCTGATTTTTGTCAGTTCTTTACCCAATTTTTCAGTAATAATTTACCAGTAGTTGCTGAGCATGGGGCTTGTGAGTTATTGCAAGTTTGGAATGAAGAAGATTTTGAGCGGCTTCAACAAAATTTAATTGGGCACCTATTAATGAAAAAGAGACTGAAACAAGCGCCAACACTCTTTTTTGCATTAACCGATGAAGATGATTTTGTTTTAAGTGTGTTAAATAGCACTGGAGAAGTGGTGTTAGAACAAGTTGGAAGGCCACCCAAAAAAGTCATTTCGCCAAGCCTACTGGCATTTATTGCCACACTACGAGCTGAATGAGTTTTTGTGTTATGCCGTGCTGAAAAAACACGGCATGTAGTCGTTACCAATGAAGGTGGCGCTTAAGGTTAGTGGCGTCAGGGACTTTATTAAGTGTTTAGGCCTACTCAATAGATGCTTCTAGCCGCTTTTGTAGCACCGCCATTTGTTGTTCAAGTAACGCAACCCGTTTTGAAAGCGACGCAATGGTTTCTACTTCCTTCCCGTTAACAGATGCAGGATCTGATGCGCCATTCGCCGCATTAAAATGTTTGATAGCTTCAATAGCCTCTGTTACTGATGCTTTAAAAGGCGCTTTTGCTCTAAGTAGTGCAACAGAAGGCGATGTGCCTTTTTGCACCATTTGCTGACATACAATCATTAATTTCTGCAGATTATTGTTTTGCAGTGACATTTCATTGGCCAATAAATTATAAGAGGTTCAGCTTATCCACTTAAGCTTGATTTCGCTAGGGTTTTTAACCAATAAATTGTGTCAAACTGACCACTAATTAATATAATGAACCACGTGTTATGAATTTAATAATCACTGAATTTAATTAAAGCTATTAAAATCATAAGCTTAAATAATTGGTCTCATTCTTGATTACCTATTTGCATATAACAAAACTATAAACGATAAAAATCAGAGGAAATCACATGAAATCGATTATCTTACCACTCGCATTAGCATCATCATTTTTACTTACTGGTTGCGTGGTATCTGTAGGTGGGGGGAGTGATAGCCATTATGCTACTGATGTAGAAGACCGAGAATACAATAACCGCAAACATATCTCGAACCTTGAAACAGGAATGAGCTATGAAAGCGTATTAAGAAAAATGGGGGTGGCTGATTTCAACGAGCTTTATGAAAAGCAAGACGGTACCTATCGCGTATTGTTTTATCGTACTCAAAGAACCATGGGTGATGGCATAACAACGAAAGATGAATGTACGCCAATAGTATTCAAAGATAGTGGCCTAGTAGGGTGGGGTGATAGCGCTTACCACCTAATGAATTAAAAGTAACATTAATTTAACATCTTGGTGTTTTTGCCGTAAAGTGACCATTAATTGGTCACTTTTTGCATTCTGTGACTATTAATTTATAGATTATTGAGGGCTGCACCTATGACAAATGACACACTAACCGACGGCCAAGCGATGAATGCACAAGGGGTCAATGAAGCATTAGAGCCACTTGGGTCATCCCTTGAAGCTATCAAAGCCATTTACCTTGGTGTGGATGATTTGAAGGTTGCTGCTTCTATATTATTTAATGCGTACGTAGATGATCCACTTTTTAGCGACATATTTCAGGCTGAAAAAGAAGGTTATGAGAGTCGGTTGCGCTCTGCTATTAGAGAAGAGTTAAACGCTTTTTGGGTGGCAGAGCAACCTATTGTAGGGCTGTTCGATAGCGAGCGACTACTCGCGGTCGCATGCCTTACCGCGCCAGACGCTGCATTTGGTTCTGGGCGTTACTGGCATTGGCGTTTGCGTATGCTACTTACCGCTGGCCTTTTTGGCACAAAGCAAATGCTAGAAAAAGAAGAAAAAGTGCGAGCATTGGTCCCCGCAGTTAACTTTCATATGCTAAGTTTCATTGCCGTTCACCCAGATTATCAACACCATGGACTAGGTCATACACTATTAGGTGCTATTGACAGCGTAGTGGAAGAAGATGCTAAAAGTGAAGGGGTAGCAGTGTTTGTTACAGTAGATAAACATAAGCCCTTTTTTAACGACGATAACTATGATGTGGTGGGAGAGCTAAGCCTATCTCACGTAAAAGGCGATGTAATGTTTAGGCGAAAGCCTGCATAAATTGTCATAAAAAATGCGTAAACTGGTTGAGGACTTTACGTCGTTTAATAAATATGGTGGTATGTAAATGCTAAGTGCTCAAGGAAGTTGCCTGTGCGGGGCTATTACCGTAATGGCGGAGAATATTAACCCTAAATTCACTGTTTGCCATTGTGATTCTTGCAGACAGTGGGGCGGTTCGGCGCTGTTTGCATTACAATGCGGTACGCAGGTCAAATTCGAAGACATGACCTCTAGTGGTAATAACGTTAGCATTCACCGGTCGTCAGATTGGGCTTCTCGCGGTTTTTGTGGCAACTGTGGTACTCATCTATTTTACAAGCTCAATGAGACCGGTGAGTACAATATTCCTGTCGGTATATTTCAAGCACTAGATGGGTTAGAAATGGATATGCAGTACTTCAGCGATCAACGCCCGCACTACTATTGCTTTTCTAATAAAACAAAAGAAATGACCAAGGCTGAAATTCTGGCGTATTTCGCTCAACAGTCTTGAGTTACCAACAGGCAAAGCATGCACCGCTATTAACACGGGAAAGAAGCTATCCGACGTATCAACATTTAATGCGCGGGATCTCTTCCCATCGGGTAGTGGCTCTTTTCGTTAAGAAGTCTCTTTTCATGGCAAAATTTTGTTGAAAGCCCCTAGCCCCAAAATGCATCGTGTTTCTGCCATATCTAGCGTTTGTACTGTCAAGCACTGCCATTAATGCCGAGTTGTCCGTACTGGGTGTAAATAAATCGTCTTGGCGATATTTTTCGTCGCAAATGTCCAACAGACCCACACCCACTTTGTAGTAACGCACGCCTGGAATAAACAGTTTATTGAGCGCATCAGACGCTGCGTGAATAATATGTCGAGTATCATTGGTAGGAACAGCAAAGCTGGAAAGCGCCGACTGCTTAACATATCTGCTATCGTCATGAGGCGAATTTGCCGCAAAGAAGGTGGCGCTGTGAGCGAGTGAGTGTTGAGCGCGTAGTTTTTTAGTGGCTATTTCAGCGTGGGTGGCTAACGCTGCTCTCAATTCATCTTGTGTGGTAACTCTCTTTCCAAAACTACGGGTGCTGTAAATTTCTTTTTTAGCGGGTCTTATCTCATCCCACGTCATTCTTAGTTCACCCTGAAGTTCTCTCACTGTATTTTCTAGCACAATAGAAAAATACTTACGCATTTTAGCGGGGGATTGTTGTGACAGTGTATAGGCATTATTAATACCCATGGCCATCAATCGTTTTTCCAAGCGCCCACCAATACCCCATACATCTGCTACTGCCATGCGGGGTAATAATGCCTGCTTTTCTTGCTGCGTATTAATAACCGCTGAACCTCGAAAGCCGTCCAGCTTTTTTGCAGCGTGATTAGCTGCTTTAGCAAGGGTTGGAGTGGGGCCAAATCCAACGCCCACGGGAAGCTTTACCTCACGCCAAATAGTTTTTCTTATCTCATAGCCTAGGGCCAGCCATTCACTATCATGTAGGCGTGGCGAAAAGCGCATGAAAGCTTCATCAATACTGTATTCGTGCAATTCATCACAGAATTGAGACATGACAGAAAACATTTTTGAAGACACATCGGCATAAAGCTCATAGTTAGACGAGCAAACAACAACCCCTGCTTTTTTTGCTTCCTCTTTCACCTGAAAATAGGGAACGAACTTTTTAAATCCTAATCTTTTGGCAATAGGGCAGGCTGCGACCACGCAGCCATCGTTATTGCTCAACACCATAACGGGTTTGTTTCGCAGATTAGGGTTGTAGATTTTCTCGACCGATGCATACATGGACGTGACATCTACTAGCGCAAACACTACTCACCTCCTAGTCGACGGGAGAGTTTTTTGTGAAGCCTAATGGAGCGCGTTACCACCCCTTCTATTGAAAATTCATCGCCTTCTTTTAAAAAGTAAGGTTTGTACAAGGGTGATGAAGAACGCAAGCAGCCGTGGCGTTTGTCTACACGCTTACAGACGAACTCACCGTTTAAGGTCGCCACAATAATGCACATGTCAGAAATATCTTCAGCTCTTGAGACAATCAGCAGGTCGCCGTCATGAATGCCATCGTCCATCATCGACTTGCCTTGTGCGTAGCCAATGAAGGTAGCAGCAGGTTTATCAATAAGCAGAGAATCTAGACTCAAGCCTAGTTCGGTATATTCTGCAGCAGGCGACTCGAAGCCTACGATGCCCGCTTGTGCAGTGATAGGAATAAATTTAAGCATACACTTCAAAAATACTGTTTATTTGTACAGTATTTTAGTGGGTTCATACTCATCAATCAATCTCAGTACAGAAAATACTCGTCTTAATGGCGACTGTAATGACCGGCAAAATTCGCAATTGGTCATAATGACGACAAGCTTTGTACGACATTTCCTACAAAAGTGTAGGAAATGTGGGTTTTTTTTCGTGGTTTATATCTAGACTAAAGTCTAATATCATTGATTTGTATGGCTTTTTTATTTTTAGATCATATTAACTCCTTATTTTCTCCTTAATTTATTGTAATTCTGACTAGCGGGAATTCTTGGTAGGGATATTATTAATGGCGTCACAGGGAAACACGATGAGTCAGGATGATTTTAAGGACAACCTTGGACAACTTAAGGAAGAGAATCCCTTAACAGGAGTGAGGGGAGAGGGAAAAGCAGGAAGCATCACAGGGATGATTAGCGCACCGGACGTGCTGAAATGGAATTACCAAAGGGACCAGCAAGGAAAGCGCAAGCGATAAGGAATCGCAACAGGAAGTAGAAAGGATTTGGCGAAGGATCGTCATAAAAAGGAAAGATATAGGATATATCGTAAAGGAAAGCTTGGAAGGCTTAAGCAGGGATAGTTTGCGCAGGATGCGTAAAAGCAAGGCAGCTCAGGAACGAACGGACCGCTTAAGGATTGAGCAAGTTGCACAGGATGTGTAATGTAGAAAGGATGAAAGGATAGGAACACCAGCTTTTGCTGGCAAGGAACAGCCTTAGGATGAGGCCCCCACGTGTAGGATAGGTGGGATGTTAAGGATAAATGGAAAGGGACTTACGCAAGGATGGGTAACTCGCACTGGAACACGCGAGAGAAGATGGAAAGGGGCGTATATGGATTTTAATCGGGAAGATTTTAGTCGCAAAGGAACGCAGAGAGGGAAACTCAAAATTCCAGGAAAAGGGGTAGCAGAGAGGCTACCCCTTTTTTTGCGTGATTTTTAGCATTACCACTAAAAACGTTAATTTTACTAGATGTTAACGTTACTAGACATCCACTGCTATACGGCACGGTTATGTTGTTTATGACTATTTGTATGGCGGGTGGCACAAGCCTGACAAACTTAATTTACCCTATGCGGTGGTAAAGTAGTTCTAATAATATGTTTACCTACCAATTCAACTTCTCCGCTGTATCTGTCTTCTCCATTGCCTGAAAACTCAAACACAAAAATGTTATGCCAATCGGGCTTGCTGTAGTTGAAGGTAATGCGGGTTTTGGCTCTGGCGATACTGAGCAGTTGCAGTTGATTGTTTTTACAATACTGGCGCAAGTAACTATCGGTAAATTCAGAAATACTTCGTATGCGCCAAAACTGAAAGGCGACAAAGCCCAAGCCTAACCATAACGTTAATTCAAGAAGCGTCATTCATTATCCCTTGGTTTGCGAGAACAAAGTACCAATTGCGCTGCCAAGTAAGTGACTGCGTTCTGGGGTTCTTAGTATGCCTAGCACTAATTCACGTAACTGGGGTACTTGAACAAGATCTGAGAAGAAGCCGCGGAATACTTCGCCATTGTAGTTTTCTTTGCTATCAACCTCGGCAACCGCTTCGAAAAATAGTAGCAATAATTTCTCGTCCATTTGTTGAAAATGGCGGGCAGCAATCACACTTAATATATCTAATCGGTTCAATTTCTTAGCTTCAAAGTGAGTCACTAATTGCGTATATATAGTGTCGTTTTTGGTCTCACAAGACAAACCCCGTAGGGCGGCTAAACTTATTTCATCACCGTCTAACACTGAAAGCATGCATTGGTTAAGCCGCTCAGATACATTCGCAACTTCGGCCATTTCCATAAAAGCCCGTTGAAATGGTTCGGCAAAAAGTGAAAAATTACGCAGCACGCTGTCTTGCACTTCTTGAGCGTTTTCCATTGAGTCTAATCTGATGACCACATCCGCAATTGCCTGTAAGGGAATGGTTTGCCAGTCAGCCACCTGAGGCGCTTTCACATAGGCGATAACATGCTGTGCGCTGGCGCTAATTGGTTGATTCAGCTTCGCACGAACCAGTGCATTAAATTGCGCAAGTAATGACTGCGCGGGCACAAATGAATAAGGATTATCTGGCAATGTGTTAGCCGCTTCAGAATCATCAGAAATTGATTGGCCTAGTGCATCAACAATAATTTGAAGAAAATGGTTTCTTGAAGCCGCTACCACTAATCCCTGCTCGTCTAGAGGGAGTTTGATAAACCAAATATAGTGCTGATTTGAGCTGTTTTTATTCCAAAAAACAATGCCGAACCACGCATGTTGTTGACGAGGGAAGGGCGCAACAGTTGAGCCATTCTCAATATCCAAAAACGCCTGATTGTCTAAAGGGGTAAGTCTTCGACCCATATCAAAAACAATATATTCTGTACCTGCATGCAATAAAAATTCGCTGATAGAGTTAATACTGTTTGCGTTCATTTCAGGCGTTCTCACTTCATAAAACTGATTTTAGGGCGCAAAGTTTAGCATATTTTAGTTGTCGACAGGCAACGGCATTGTTCTTTTAAAGGTGCGAGCGGAATGAGTGCTGCCTCTGGTATACTGCCGTCCAGATTTATAGGGCAAACCTTAAACCATGTAATGACGATGAAGTTAATAGAAGAATTCGAGTATCATTTAAATACGCTAGAAACAGCGATGCGCCAAACTAAAACGTGGCCGAACAAATCACCTAGCAAGGCGCAACTAGCCAGTACTGCCCCTTTTGCTATTGATACCCTGTCTTTTTTCGAATGGCTGGCGTATGTTTTTGTGCCTAAATGTCATTACTTAATAGCGATGGGTCAGTTACCAGGGAAGATGGCAATTTCCCCTGCGGCGCAGATGTATGTGCCAAACTGCCCCGAATCTATCTTAGTTTCGTTGCTTGCTCTTGATAAACTTACCGAACGCAATAAGAAGTAATTTATGCCTGAAGAATTTCCATTTACCCAATGTGAAACCCCAAGTGAAAAGGCTGACAGCAATAGTGTGCAGCCATACCCGCCGCTTAATATTTTATATCAAGATGAGCATATCGTGGCCATTGATAAACCGCCGGGTTTATTAGTGCACAGAAGTCCTATCGACAGGCATGAAACTCGCTTCGCCGTGCAGACATTAAGGGATCAGCTCAACAAGCACGTATTTCCCGCTCACCGACTAGATAGGCCCACATCCGGTGTACTATTGTTTAGTTTTGACAGTAAAACAGCGGCGCTGCTTGGCCAGCAGTTGATGAATAAGCAGGTGCAAAAGCAGTATCACGCTATTGTTCGTGGTTATGTTAAACATTCAGGGCTTATCGATTATGCGCTCAAATATCGTTACGATAAAATTGCCGATAAACATAAGCGCCCGCAGCAGGCACCTCAGCAAGCCACAACGGTATACGAAAGTTTAGCGAACTATGAATTACCTTTCGCCGTAGGTAAATATGAAACCGCCCGCTATTCATTAGTAAAACTTTTGCCCTCGACAGGACGCAAACATCAATTGCGTCGTCATATGGTACATATTAGGCACCCTATCTTGGGAGATACCACCCACGGAGACGGAAAACAGAACAAATTTTTGCAAACACACTTTAGTTTTCAGAATTTGGCCTTAAGTTGTACGCAGATGGGTTTTTATCACCCGATAACCGGAAAGTGGCTATCGGTGTCTGTTAGAATGCATTCAGAAATGCAACGAGTGTTAGATGCGTGGCAAGAATATCAGGTTTAAGGTTTGGGCTAGAAAGTGTGATGCTTAAACGGGAAACCCACACGATTTGAAAAGATAATGAGGAAGTAATGGCAACACTAAAAATTTTTGCAGGTACCGTGTATGGCAATGCGCAACATGTAGCAGAGCAAGTTGAAGAAAATCTTGCAGAGCAAGGTGTAGATTGCGAGCTTGAGAGCGATCCTTCAGTAAGCGACTTTACCGATGCCGACGCTATCTTATTGATTACTTCTACGACTGGCCAAGGCGATGTTCCACCAAACTTAGAATTTGTCTTCTCTGATTTGAAAGACGAGTTTCCATTGCTAAACGACAAGCCTTTTGCTGTTGCTGCGTTAGGTGATAGTAGTTACGGGGAAAGTTTTTGTGGAGCCGGTCGTCAATTCAATGAATTGTTATTAGAGCTGCAAGGTAAAGCAGTAGCCGACATGCTAGAAGTGGATGCCCTTGAGACCCTTGAACCTGAAACCATGGTTATTGAGTGGGTTAATGGTATTAAAGCTCAGTTAGGCGTGTAACGGGGTTCGACAATAATCTCAAAAAATAGAAAAGGGCGCTAGGCGCCCTTTTTTAATGCAAAACGTTTAATACGTGAATACAGACTTATTCAACACCACGTAGTAGGGCATTAATACCTACTTTTGCACGGGTTTTAGCATCTACTTTCTTCACGATAATGGCAGCATATAGGCTGTACTTTCCGTCTGGGCTTGGCATGTTACCTGAAACTACTACAGAGCCCGCAGGTACGCGGCCATAATGTACTTCGCCGGTTTCACGGTCGTAAATACGGGTGCTTTGGCTAATGTAAACGCCCATTGAAATAACTGCGCCTTCTTCAACAATAACGCCTTCAACAATTTCAGAACGTGCGCCAATAAAGCAGTTATCTTCAATGATAGTAGGGTTCGCTTGAAGTGGCTCTAAAACACCACCAATGCCTACGCCGCCAGATAAGTGAACGTTCTTACCAATTTGTGCGCAAGAACCAACCGTTGCCCATGTATCTACCATGGTGCCTTCGTCAACGAATGCACCAATGTTTACGTATGAAGGCATAACAACCGCATTTTTACCCACGAAGGTACCGGTACGGACTGCAGCAGGAGGCACAATACGCGCGCCGTCATTAGCAAATTGTTCAGCAGTATAGTTGCTGTATTTCAATGGCACTTTGTCGTAGTAACGGCTTTCAGCGCCTTCAATAACATCGTTGTTGTGTAGGCGGAAGAAAAGTAAAACAGCTTTCTTTAACCACTGATGAACAACCCACTCGCCCGCGATTTTTTCAGCTACACGCGCTTTTCCGCTATTAAGCAATGCAATAGCATCAGCAACGGCTTGTTTCACTTCTGCTGGAGCAGAAGAAGGGCTAATGTTATCGCGGTTTTCGAAGGCGTCTTCAATAATGGCTTTCAATTCATTCATGGTATCGTGATATCTTCAAGTTGATCGAGTTTAAACAAGATACGCTTTTTCAAGCTCACTTGTTGTTCTTGGGTTAATGCTTTGCCAGCATCATTACTGACAATAAATATATCTTCTGCGCGCTCGCCAATAGTAGCAATCTTTGCCAGCTTCAAGGTGACGTTAGTATCAACAAAAGCATGGCCAATTTTAGCTAATATGCCTGGCGCGTCTAGTGCTTCTAACTCAACGAGTGTCGCTTCATCGCTCACACCGAAAAAGCGTACTTTAGTAGGCACGTCTAGCTGTTTCATTTGTCGAGGTAGTTTACGCTTATTTTCGTGTGAACGGCCTGGTTTTTCAAGCTGGGTGCTAATCGCTTTTTCTAGCGATTGAATTCGGGACTCAGATGTTAGCCTGGAACCATCATTTTCAAGCACCAACATACTGTCAAACACATAGCCATCGCGGGTTACGGTAACATGGGCGTCGTGAATAGAGCAATTACGACTGTCTAAAACGGAAGCTACTTGTGCAAATAAGGCTTTTCTATCTTTACCGAAAAGAAAAATTTCCGTGCCGCCTTTTGCACTGTTGTCATTGGCTTTAACGAGAAGCTGGTCGCTATCTGGTGTTAGCCAATCATCCTGAGCCTTAACGATTTCTTCGGTATGCCATGCAATTTGGGTGGGCTTGAATCGTACAAAATAGTCATCATCTAACCGCGCCCATAATCCATCAATGGATTCAGAGCTAACCCTGCGTTCGTGCAGAATTTGTTGCGCTTGATATTTGTGAGTAGTCACTCGCTCACTTAATGTTACTTGGCACTGTAACCCGTTATCTAATGCTTTTTGCGTCATTAAATAAAGTTCTCTAAGCAGAGATGCTTTCCAATCATTCCACAAATTATCGTTGGTTGCCCGAATGTCTGCAAGGGTAAGGGTATAAAGTAAATTTAAGTGGTTGTGGCTTCTTACCGCGCCAGCAAATTCACTGATAACGTCTGGATCGTAAATGTCTCTGCGCTGCGCCACTACCGACATTAGCAGGTGGTTTTCCACTAGCCAGCTTATCATGGCCGCGTCGTTCGCCGGTACATCATGCTGTTCACAGAACTTAGCAACATCAATGGCGCCTAGCGTTGAGTGGTCGCCGTTACGACCTTTAGCGATATCGTGAAATATAGCAGCAATATACAATACTTCTGGCTTGTCTAGATTGCGACAGATACGGCCACAGCGTGGAAAATCTTTGTTCTCTTTCGAGAAAAAATAATTCACGTGCTTCACTAAGCGGTGCGTATGTTCATCCACTGTGTAGGCGTGAAACAAATCAAATTGCATCATCCCTACAATGGCATCCCACTCAGGTAAGTAAGCTTGTAAAATGCCGTACTGATGCATAATGTCCCAACCAAAATTAAAAAAGTCGGGTTGTTTTAGCAAGACCATGAGCTTTTCACGGCAAGCGGGGCGCTCAACAAAGTAAGCATTCTCAAATGTACGATGTGCGTTTCTTATTTGGCGAATACAAGTGGTGCTTAAACCTTGAACTTCAGGGGTATTAGTGACCACATTTAAAAAGTCTAAAATGGCTTCTGGCGAAGAAAAAGCATTCTCATGGCGAGGCGAAATCATATTATCGAGTAATTCGAAATCTTCGTTAATAATCGCGGTACGCTGAACACTCTGATTAAGCATGTCATACTTGAACCGTTGCAAAAGCATTTGGTTCAATTCAGAAACTCGGGCAACGGTGCGGAAGAAGTCACGCATCATCTTTTCAACTGAACTTTTTCCTTCTTCTCCATACCCCAGCATGGCGGCAACATCAGGTTGGTAATCAAAAAGAAGGCGGTTTTCACTTCGCCCTGCAACCAAATGTAAGGCACAACGCATTTTCCACAAATGCATTCTACAGGTGATTAATTCGCTGTGTTCTTGCTCGGTAAAGTAGCCGTGCCCCACTAGGTTCCAGCCGTCATATTCTTTAAAGTGTTTTTTTGCCACCCAACCAATAGACTGGATATCCCTTAAACAGCCTGGGTTTTCTTTGATGTTAGGCTCTAGGTTGTACGCTGTACCGTTAAATTTAGCGTGACGTCGCTTTTGTTCATCGTACTTGGCCGAGAAAAACGCTTTACTCGACCAAGAATTTCGCCCGTTTACTTCATCCCACAGCTTTTCAAAAATAGATTCGCTGCCGCAAAGCAATCGACTTTCTACGAGGTTAGTGGCAATGGAAATGTCGTCTTTGGCAAGGCTGACGGTTTCTTTGATGGTACGTACTGACTGACCCACATCAAGCTTAATATCCCAAAGCAGAGTAATAAAACGACTGACTTTTTCTTGGGTGTCGGGCTTAAGGGTTCGTTTGCTCACTATCAGCAAATCAATGTCGGAATAAGGTTGAAGGTGCCCGCGTCCATAGCCACCTACGGCACATAATGCTAATTCACTTTCATTGTCTAAACCGTAGAGGTGCCACAAATGGCACAAAAGGGCATCAACGAATTGTGCACGCCCAGTCACAAGTTGGTTAACAGGAATGCTATCGAATGACGCTTTTATCCATGCATAGCTATCTTCTACACACGACTTGATGGCAACTAAGTCGTCAACCGACGTTATTTGATCAATATTTTTTATTAGGGATTGCAGCGTCAAATTACACCTTCTATGCGTACAGCTTTTTGAACACACTGAACCTTACCATGAAATGAAACGAAATCGCAGTGCCGATTAGTTGCATACCCAAGGCAATATTGTGAATAAATATACGAAAATGTTATAGGTATGCTGCAAGCATAAGATGAAATATGACAGCGCTATTTTCAAGGCGGGCAATAGGACTGATAGCAATAGGGCTGATAGCAATAGGACTGATAGCAATAGGACTGAAAGTAACAGTCAATGCGATAGCTCAGAGGAATAGCGTGGTAACTAGTGTGCTGTCGTTCCTGCTAAAAACCTGTGATGTACATTCGTAACCAACAACGAAAGAAAGGAAAAAAGCATGAAGGCGTAGTAGAAGTATAAAAACATATAGCAACCAAAAAAGTTAAGCTGCTATATGTTTATATAGGCGATTCAAACACTAAATAAAGAGTGCTTATCGAAACTGACCATTATTTGTCAGTGTGCAAAACGTTAACTGTGTGAAATCACTCGCGGAAGGTCTTCTTCGTCACGCAATGTTAATACTTCCACACCGTCTTCGGTAACCAGTAAGGTATGCTCCCATTGTGCACTTAAACTTCTGTCTTTGGTTACTACCGTCCACTGGTCAGGAAGAATTTTTGAGTAACGCTTACCTGCATTCACCATAGGTTCAATGGTGAAGCACATGCCCGCCTCAAGCACATCGCCAGTGCCAGGCTTACCGTAATGCACGATTTGTGGCTCTTCGTGGAAACTCGCGCCAATACCATGACCACAGTACTCGCGCACGATTGAATAGTTATGCGCTTCTGCGTGGGTTTGGCAGATATGACCAATATCGCCCAATGTCATACCCGGTTTTACTTCTTTAATCGCTTTATATAAGCATTCTTGTGTAACTCGGCTTAAACGCTCTGCCATAATCGTTGGCTTTCCAACGGTAAACATCTTAGAAGTATCACCGTGGTAACCATCTTTAATAACAGTGACATCGATATTAATAACGTCACCATCTTTCAATTTTTTGTCCGAGGGGATGCCATGGCAGATGCAATGGTTTACAGACGTACAAATTGATTTAGGGAAAGGCGGGTGACCATAGTTTAATGGCGCAGGAATAGCTTGCTGCTCATTAACAATGTAATCATGACAAATTGTATTTAACTCATCTGTCGTTACACCCTTTTTTACATAGGGTCCAATCATAGTGAGTACATCGGCTGCTAGTTTTCCAGCCACGCGCATTTTTTCGATTTCTTCAGAGGTCTTAATAATTGCTGACACAGCGTCTCTCTATTCGTTTATTTAGGCCGTTACGCTACCGCTTGTAAAATAGGGCAGAGGTTAACGCACAGAATATATCTATATAGGTATATTTTAGCCATTAGGATTGAATGTGTATAGGGGCAGTCTTAAAGAATGCAAGTAATGGCAAAACTGGCAGTAAAACTTGAGTGGGTATGCGTAATATGGTATAAAGCGCGCGCCCTGACGGAATGCCCTTAAAAGCGTTTGGTCAAAAGGGTAAATTAAATTTAATTAAAACACACATATACCAACACTGCGTATCGGGGTGTTCTACTTATTTACTTAGGTGGGATCGATACAATGGGTATATGGAGGCCTAACCCCGAGAGGAAATTAAAATGGCAAATGTTTCAATGCGTGACATGCTGAAAGCCGGTGTGCATTTCGGTCACCAAACTCGTTACTGGAACCCTAAGATGAAACCATACATCTTTGGCGCACGTAACAAAGTTCATATCATCAACCTTGAAAAAACAGTTCCACTTTTCAACAACGCTCTTAACTACCTATCAAGCGTAGCATCTAAGAAAGGGAAAATCCTTTTCGTAGGTACTAAGCGCGCTGCTGGCGATGCGGTAAAAGATGCAGCTGTTAAATGTGACCAGTTTTACGTTAACAAGCGTTGGTTAGGTGGTATGTTGACTAACTGGAAAACAGTTCGTCAATCAATCAAGCGTTTGAAAGAACTTGAGCAGAAAAGCCAAGACGGTACTTTCGAAAAGCTGACCAAAAAAGAAGCCCTAATGCTTCAGCGTGAAATGGAAAAGCTTGAAAACAGCCTTGGCGGTATCAAAGATATGGGCGGCTTGCCAGACGCTATCTTTGTTGTCGATGCAGACCACGAGCACATTGCTATCACAGAAGCACGTAACCTGGGTATTCCAGTTGTTGGTGTTGTGGATACTAACTCTAACCCAGATGGTGTTGATTACATCATTCCTGGTAACGACGATGCAATCCGCGCAGTTCAACTTTACTTGGATGCCGCTGCTAACGCTGTGATTTCTGGTCGCGAAAGCAACCTTGAAGCACAAGCTGAGCAAGACGACTTCGTAGAAGCAGCAGAGTAATTCTGTTCGCTTTACTGTCATATCAAAAGCATATGATAGTGCAACAATACGAAACGTATTGAGAGGGGCGATAACGCCCCTTTTACCTAACCGAATTTATATTTATTGCTGAGGAATTGAAAAATGGCAGTGACTGCAGCACTAGTTAAAGAACTGCGCGAGCGTACAGGCGCAGGTATGCTGGATTGTAAGAAAGCCCTGGTTGAAACGGATGGTGACATTGAGCTAGCCATTGAAAACATGCGTAAATCAGGCCAAGCGAAAGCAGCTAAAAAAGCAGGCCGTATCGCAGCTGAAGGTGTAATCCTTACTAAAGTTCAAGACGGTCGCGCGACTATGCTTGAAATTAACTGTGAAACAGATTTCGTAGCACGTGACGAAGGTTTCCTTAAGTTTGGTAACGAGTTGCTAGAAATAGCAGCAGCGAACAACATCAACGATATCGACACGTTGAATGCGTCTGAACTTAACGGTGCTAAAGTAAGCGACGTTCGTGACACATTAGTGGCGAAAATCGGTGAAAACATCTCTCCTCGTCGCGTTATTAACGTTGAAGGCGATACACTAGGTGCATACGTGCACGGCGGTCGTATCGGCGTAATCTCAATTCTTACTGGTGGCAGCGAAGAGTTGGCTAAAGACATTGCAATGCACGTTGCAGCGGCTAGCCCTCAGTTCGTTAAGCCTGAAAATGTTCCAGCTGAAGTTGTTGAGAAAGAGAAAGAAATCCAAATCGGTATTGCAATGCAGTCTGGTAAGCCAGCTGATATCGCAGAGAAGATGGTTGCAGGCCGCATGAAGAAGTTTACTGGTGAAGTAAGCTTAACTGGTCAGCCTTTCGTTAAAGATCCTTCAATCAGCGTTGCTGAGTTGCTTAAAAACAACTCTGCTGATGTTGTTAACTTCGTACGTTTCGAAGTTGGTGAAGGTATCGAGAAGAAAACCGAAGACTTTGCAGCAGAAGTTGCAGCACAAATGGAAGCGGCCAAGAAATAATTGGGCGTTTATCTTTTGCATTGTGTTAATGTCAGATAAACTACAAGGCACCTCTTCGGAGGTGCTTTTTTATAGCTACTACCCGCGGGTTACGGTTTTGCTAAGGTAAGGTAGAGTGCAAAACGGTAAAATCTTTAAACGCTTACGAAAGCATTTTGTCCTATTCTTTTTACCTGCAAAAGCAGTGTGTAAATAATAGAAAAGCATAAGACAAAATGGGTTTACGAGGACATATCGAATAATGAGTATCACACCGAAATCAGCATATCGACGCATTCTGTTAAAGCTAAGTGGCGAAGCCCTTATGGGTGAAGAAGGCTTTGGCATCGATCCTAAAGTACTTGACCGTATGGCCCAAGAAATCAAAGAACTTGTTGAACTAGGTGTTCAAGTAGGCTTGGTTATTGGTGGCGGAAACTTGTTCCGCGGCGAAGGGCTTGCAAAAGCAGGCATGAACCGCGTTGTAGGCGACCACATGGGTATGCTTGCTACCGTAATGAACGGCTTAGCCATGCGTGATGCACTGCATCGTGCCTTTGTTAATGCGCGTATGATGTCAGCTATTCCTTTGAACGGCGTGTGCGATGCTTACAATTGGGCAGAAGCGATTAGCTTATTAAAATCTGGCCGCGTGGTTATCTTTTCTGCGGGCACTGGCAATCCTTTCTTCACGACCGATTCAGCCGCCTGTCTTCGCGGAATTGAAATTGAAGCCGATGCCGTGCTAAAAGCCACAAAAGTTGATGGCGTTTATAGCGATGATCCGGTTAAGAATCCAGATGCTACTTTGTACGATCAACTTTCTTATCAAGAAGTCCTTGAGAAAGAATTAAAAGTGATGGACCTGTCAGCGTTCACACTTGCTAGAGATCACAGCCTTCCTATTCGTGTATTTAACATGAACGAAGCAGGTTGTTTGAAACGTGTTGTTATGGGTGAGCAAGTTGGCACCCTAATTTGTCACGCTGACAATAGTTAATTAAGAAAATAGGAAATATAACGTGATTGATGAAATTGAATTAGATGCGCAAGAGCGTATGGATAAAAGCATCAGTGCACTTAAAGGCCAGTTTAGCAAAATTCGTACAGGCCGTGCTCATCCAAGCTTATTAGATGGCATTATGGTACCTTACTACGGTACAGATACACCGCTAAAGCAAGTCGCTAACGTCATTGCGGAAGACAGCCGTACATTAGCACTGACGGTTTTTGATAAAAGTGCTATTCAAGCTGTTGAAAAAGCAATTATGCAGGCAGATTTGGGATTAAACCCAATGAGCGCTGGTGGTTCTATTCGAATTCCACTTCCTCCGCTTACCGAAGAGCGTCGTAAAGACCTTATTCGCGTAGTGCGCAATGAAGCAGAAAACGGTCGAGTTTCAATTCGAAACATCCGCCGAGATGCTAACAGCGACGTAAAAGAATTACTTAAAGAGAAAGAAATCAGCGAAGATGAAAGCCGCGCAGCGGAAGAAAATATTCAGTCTTTAACGAATGACTTCATTAAGAAAGTTGACGGCATGCTTGCTGTTAAAGAAAAAGAACTGATGGAAGTGTAACAAGTATTATGATTGGGAAGCGGTCAAACGCAGCCAAAACGACTGATACAGTAGGGCCAGCAACCGTTGCTGGCCCTAAACATGTTGCCATCATTATGGATGGCAATGGTCGTTGGGCGCAAAAGAAAGGGAAAATTCGTACCTTCGGGCACAAGGCAGGTGTTGAGTCTGTTCGAGCAGTGGTGCGCTTTGCTCGTCAAACTGGCATTGATTCTTTAACCTTGTTCGCTTTTTCAAGTGAAAACTGGAAGCGGCCTGAAGAAGAAGTCAGTGTATTGATGGAACTGTTCAATTTAGTATTAAACAGTGAAGCCAAACGACTCCATAAAAATGGCGTTCGCTTAAAAGTTATAGGCGATTTAAGTGCTTTTGATAGCAAGTTGGTTGGAAAAATCCGCAAAGCGGAAGAAATGACTTCTGGTAATAACGATCTTGTCCTCAATATCGCAGCCAATTACGGCGGCAGATGGGACATTGTTAATGCCGCTAGAGAAGTGGCTGAAAAAGTCAAGCAAGGTGAAATGTCGCTTCAAGACATCGATGAGGCAGTTTTTAATCAACATACCTCTACGGCAAGCCTTCCTGAACTCGATCTTCTTATACGCACAGGTGGTGAACACCGAATCAGCAACTTTTTATTATGGCAGTGTGCGTACGCCGAATTATATTTTACCGATGTGCTATGGCCAGACTTCAATGAAGATGTTTTTCAATTAGCCGTAGATGATTTTAATGTTCGCCAACGACGATTCGGTCTTACCGGTGAACAAATTGATACTGCCAGCAGCTAATTCTATGCAGGCAGGCATCAGGGCAGGCCTGAGCACAGGAGCCGAGAGCCAATTATGCTAAAACAAAGAATAATAACAGCGTTAATTCTCGCGCCTTTGGCGCTATTTTCCATACTGTTTCTGCCTATCTTCTGGTTTGAAATTGCGATTTCCGGTGTGGTTGCCATAGGGGCTTATGAATGGGCTAATATGTCCGGCATATGTGAGCGCCCTAAAAAAATACTCTTTATGGCAGCAGCATTCGCTATCTGCATCAGCTTATCTTTTATTGTCGATACCAGCGTTATTTGGTATCAAGGCCAGCTTCACGATTTATATCACGGTATTTTAGGTGTAGCGGTAGTGTGGTGGATAGTGTCTCTATTCATGGTTATAGCCTATCCTAAATACACTAAGTTTTGGCGTGAAAGCCGCAGTGTACGTACCGTGTTCGGCTTACTGACCTTAATTCCAACTTGGGTGGCGGTGATTGCCCTTCGTACCAGCTTGCACGATGTCGACCCCTTTTATGGCGCATCACTTATCTTCTACGTGTTAGGTATTGTGTGGGCAGCAGATATAGGCGCTTTCTTTGTTGGCGTTAAATTTGGTCGCCACAAGCTGCGTCCTAATGTTTCTCCGGGTAAAAGCTTAGAAGGTCTTTTAGGTGGCATTGCTGCTTCATTTGCCATTATCGCTTTTGCTGCATTGCACTATCAAGTTGAGCCTTCTCGTATTTGGTTGCACCTCATTATCGGCGGCGTTACCGTGGCGGTTTCAGCATTAGGTGATCTTAACGAAAGCATGCTAAAACGGTGCGCTGGCATTAAAGATAGTGGAAAAATCTTGCCTGGACACGGCGGGGTTTTAGACAGAATAGATAGCTTAACCGCTGCATTTCCAGTCTTTGCGTTCTGTTATGTAACATGGATGGCGTGATGCAAACCGTTACTGTTTTAGGGGCAACCGGCTCTATTGGTTGCAATACCCTCGATGTTATTAATCGCCACCCTGAAAAATACCGCACCTTTGCCATCACCGGCAATGGCCAGCTTGAATTGCTCATGCAGCAAGCGCAAAAGTGTTGTCCTCGATTCGTAGTAGTGGCTGATGAAGCTAAGTACAAAGAGGCTTGCAGGCTGGCGGCAGAATACAACATTACCGCTGAAATACTTTGCGGCGCTAAAGCATTAGAAGACGTGTCTTGTGCAGCCGAAATCGATACCGTGATGGCTGCCATAGTGGGGGCGGCAGGTTTGCTGCCTACATTAGCGGCGGTAAAAGCGGGCAAAAAGGTATTATTAGCAAATAAAGAAGCGCTAGTGATGTCTGGTGCATTATTTATTGATGCTGCAACACAAAGCGGCGCTGAAATTTTACCTATAGACAGTGAGCATAACGCTATCTTTCAATGTCTCCCTCAAGGTTATGAGTATGGCGAATTGGAGAAGGCGGGTATTAGCAAGATTTTGCTAACAGGCTCAGGGGGACCTTTCAGAGAGCGTGAATTGAGTTCCTTTAATGCTATTACGATTGATGAAGCGAGCAGCCACCCTAATTGGTCTATGGGGCGTAAAATCACGATAGATTCGGCCACTATGATGAACAAGGGGCTTGAGTTTATCGAGGCCTGTTGGTTATTTGGTGCTTCACCAGACGACATTCAAGTGGTGGTCCACCCACAAAGTTTTATTCATTCGATGGTGCAGTATGTAGACGGTTCGGTTATAGCGCAGCTGGGTAACCCAGATATGCGTACCCCCATTGCTTATGGTCTTGCCTACCCATCTCGCATTGATGCTGGTGTTAAGCCATTAGATTTTTCCGATATGGCTAATTTTAGTTTCGAAACGCCGTGTTTCACGCGCTATCCTAATTTAAAACTCGCCATTGATGCATGTAGAGAAGGGCAGGCAGCTACCACCCGTTTAAATGCTGCAAATGAAATAGCGGTTGCCTCTTTTCTAGAGGGGAAAATAGGGTTTACGGATATTGCAGTAGTCAATGAAGAAACCCTAAACAAAATGGAACCAGTAACCGTTTCATCTATCCAACAAATCCTTGAACAGGATACTGCCGCCCGCGCGGCAGCAGACCAAGTCATTAGAGGTAAGTTCACGTGTTAGGATTTTTATGGAGCTTAGGTGCATTTATTGTCGCGTTAGGTATTTTAGTCGCGGTACATGAGTGGGGACACTTCTACATAGCGCGGCGTTGCGGCGTGCAAGTAGAGCGTTTTTCTATTGGTTTTGGCAAGCCGCTTTGGCGTAGAACCAGTAAAACAGGCACTGAGTATGTGATTGCTATGATCCCGCTTGGTGGCTATGTACGCATGCTTGATGGGCGAATTGACGATGTACCCCCAGAATTAGAACACAAAGCGTTTAACCATAAGCCAGTATTGCAGCGCATGGCCATTATTTTTGCTGGGCCTGGCGTGAATTTTATTTTTGCTGTGTTTGCATTGTGGTTGATGTTTTTAATTGGCCTACAAACCGTAAAACCCGTTATTGGTAATATTGAGCCTGAAAGTATTGCTGCTCAAGCAGGTATTGAGAAAGGCGATGAAGTCATTAAAGTAGGCTCCCGTAGTACTCCAGACTGGGAGGCGGTGAACCTTGAAGTGGTGTCTTATATTGGTCAAGAATCAGCGCTAGTTACTGTATTGACCCAAGATAAAACAGAAAAAGAAGTAACATTTACACTTGAGGGTTGGAACTTTGACCCTGATAGCGAGTCTCCTTTAAGCAGTCTAGGAATAACCCCTTTTCGTCCTAATCCAACTTTGGAAGTGGGTTTTGTTGGAGAGGACAGTGCAGCACAAAAGGCTGGTTTGCAACCAGGTGATAAATTACTCGCTTTAAATGGTGATGAATTAACCACGTGGCAGGCATTAGTTGATGTGATTGTTGAAAGCCCTGGAGATTCGGTTGTATTGTCGATTGAAAGGGATGGACAACCCCAGCAACTGCGTGCAACGATAGCGCGCCGCGATACACCAGAAGGGCAAACTGGGTATTTAGGGGTCAGTCCAACGTTTGAAGCTTGGCCTGAAGGGTATGTGTTTACCCATCAATATGGCATAGTAGAGGCCGTTGGAAGAGCGCTAGATAAAACGTGGCGCTTAATGACACTCAGTGTTGAGATGATAGGCAAATTGGTTACCGGCGATGTTTCGGTGAAAAATTTAAGTGGGCCTATATCCATCGCTCAAGGAGCAGGAACCAGTGCCGGTTACGGCTTGGCTTACTTTTTGAGCTTTCTTGCCTTAATCAGTGTGAATTTAGGCATAATTAATTTACTACCCTTGCCCATGCTAGATGGTGGTCACCTGATGTTTTACATCGTGGAATGGCTTACCGGCAAGCCTGTACCTGATGCGGTACAGGAGTGGGGTTACAGAATCGGTGGCGTGCTTCTGTTTATGATAATGGGTATCGCTATTATGAACGATATTGCTCGCATAGCCTGATGAAAGTCAGGAAACATAAAACAGCTAACATAAAACGCGGCCAGGAAAAGAAAAATAGATGAAGTTAAAACAGTTAGTAGCAGCCGGAGCCATTTTTTCCAGTGCTAGCTTTGCCAATGCTGCGGCGCAGAATAGTGAATTCGTTGTAGAAGATATTCGAGTAGAAGGTCTACAACGGGTAGCACTAGGTGCAGCCTTAACCTATTTGCCAGTTCAGGTTGGTGATGAGCTAAATACCTTCCGGGTAACTCAGCTTATCCGTTCTCTGTACTCATCAACGCATTTCGAGAACGTCGAAATTCTGCGTGACGGCAACACATTGGTAGTACGCGTAGCCGAACGGCCCACAATAAGTAACATTATTTTTGAGGGCAACGATGATATTAAAGATGAGCAGCTCCAAGAAAGCTTAGATGGCAATGGCGTACGCTTAGGCGAGCCTTTAGATAAAACCGTTCTAACGTCAATTGAAAATGGCTTGAAAGATTTCTTTTACAGCATTGGTAAATATAACGCTGACGTAACAGCGATTATTACACCGCTTCCTCGAAATCGTGTCGATTTGAAATTACTTTTTGAAGAAGGTGATGCGGCTAAAATTCAACAAATCAACATCGTTGGTAACGAGATTTTTACTGATGCAGAGTTGATGGATCAGTTCGAGCTACAGTTCGATACACCATGGTGGGATTTCTTGTCAGAAACTCGCTATCAGCAACAAACGTTGCAAGGTGATATGGAATCACTACGTAACCACTATTTAGATCGTGGTTACCTCCGCTTTAATGTTGATTCTACACAAGTATCTATGACTCCTGAAAAGTCGGGCATTTACGTTGCAATGAACGTAAGTGAAGGCGAGCAATACACTATTTCAGAAGTGGAACTAGTGGGTGATGTGCTTGGACATGAAGAATATATTCAGCGTGTATTGCCACTTACGCCAGGTGAGCTTTATAACCAAGCTGAAGTGACTTATACAGAAGAGTTTATTAGTAAGTACCTTGGTCGATTTGGTTACGCTTATCCAACAGTGACCACAGTACCAAACATCAACGATGAAGATAAAACGGTTAAGCTGACACTGTCTGTTGACCCTGGTAAACGTATCTACGTTAAACGTATTAAATTCAACGGTAACGTGGTTACTGCTGATAACGTGTTACGTCAGAACGTAAGCCAAATGGAAGGTACATGGTTATCAAATAACTTACTTGAGTCATCCAAGAACCAATTATCTCGTTTGACGTATATGGAAGAGGTTGAGTTTGAAACCATTCGAATTCCAGGCCAAGACGATCAAGTAGACGTTAACTTCAACGTTAAAGAGCAACCTTCTGGCTCATTTAACGCAGGTATCGGTTACGGTGACCAAACCAAGTTAAGCCTTCAAGCGGGTATACAGCAAGATAACTTCTTGGGTACAGGTAAGCGTGTAGGCTTGAACTTAAGTACGGTTTCTTATCAACGTTCAGCACAAATCACGTATAACGACCCGTATTTTACTATTGATGGCATAAGCTTAGGGGGTTCATTAGGGTATAGTGAATTTGATGGCTCAGACTTTAACGTTATCCAGTACAACTCTAAGCAGTGGTCTGTAGGTGCAAATGTCGGTTATCCGATAAATGAATTTAACCGAATCAACTTCGGGCTAACGTACAGCAACGTAGAGCTTTATAACCGTGGTTATTATGAGCAAACGGAACAGTTTTATAATCAGTTCCTTGACGGAGATGATCCTGATGCGCCCATTAAATACCATAGCTATCTTGCCAGCGTAAGTTGGAGTCGTAGTACATTAAACCGTGGTTTATTCCCTACGGCTGGCTCGTCACAGCGTGCCTCATTTAGTATCACTACACCTAATTCAGATGTAAACTACTTCAAAACCTTGTTTGATGGGAAGTGGTATTTCCCACTGTCTAGAAATCAGCGTTGGTCAGTACTTGCAAGAATTAGAATGGGTTACGGTAACGGCTATGGCGATGTAGACGGTAACGAGCAAATATTGCCATTTACCGAAAACTTCACCGCAGGTGGTTCGGATTCACTTCGTGGATTTGAAAACAACACCGTAGGTCCGCGTGGTATCATTCGCTCGCCAAGTGGCTCTTTAACAGGCCCTGATGGCGAAGTGTACCCAACCGACCCTATTGATGATGTAATTACATTATCAAGCCGCAGCCTTGGTGGTAACGCCATGGCACTAGGTGGTCTTGAGTTAATTGTTCCCACACCTTTTGTGGAAGCAGATATGGATAACTCGGTACGAACCAGTCTATTTGTGGATGTGGGCAACGTGTGGGATACTGAGTTCGATTACGACCAATATAAAGACTTTAGTCAATCTAGTACTCAGTATGGTTCATTGGTAGACTATTCTGATTGGTCACTGTATCGTAGTTCTGCTGGTATTTCGGTACAATGGATTTCACCAATGGGACCGATGGTATTTAGCTTCTCAAGAGCTATTCAAGAACGTGAGGGTGATGATGCTAAATTCTTCACCTTTAATATCGGTCAGACATTCTAAAATATTAAACGGGGCCATTGGCACCCAGATAAAAAGATGGATAAAAGGAGTTCCTTTTGAAACAGTTGGTTAAACATATTGTTGCAGGTGCAATGCTTGGTAGCGCACTAGTTAGTACTTCAGTAATGGCAGAGCAAAAAATTGCTGTTGTTGATGTTCAGGGCATTTTTCAAGCTATGCCTCAGGCTGCTGAAATCCAAAACGCCATTCAGGTGGAGTTTAAAGACCGCATCGAAGAAGTTAATCAACTTCAACGTGATGGTCAGTTCTTCGCAGAACGTCTTCAACGCGACGCAGCAACAATGAGCGCTCAAGAAAAGAAAGAGCTTGAGCAAAAAATGTTGGCTGTACGTGAAGAGTTAGCAGAAAAAGCACAACCGCTTAAGCAAAACATTCAGCGTCGTAGCAACGAAGAACAAAACAAATTATTCAGCCTTATCAAGCAAGCAATTGATTCAGTTGCCGCTAAACAAGGTTATGACATTGTACTTAACGCAACGGCAACGCCTTTCGTAAAAGAACAATACGACATGTCAGAGCAAGTATTAGAACAGGTTAGCAAAGTAAACTAAGGCAGTAATGCTTACAGTTTGTCGCTAATTTCATCAGACCAACGCCCGAAAGGGGTTGGTCTGATTTGTTTTTTGCGCCTAACAGCGTATGGTTGCCGCCGTTTTAGTAATTTACGGCGAGTTTGTGACCATGAAACAGTTTTTAGGTCATGCTTGCACTATAGGAGATAGTTTTTGACCACTTCACTCAATACCATAGAAATCCAGGAAATTCTGTCGTTACTTCCTCACAGATACCCGTTCCTGTTGGTTGATCGAGTAACAGACTACGTTCTGGGTGAATCAATTAAAGCGTATAAAAATATCACTTTTAACGAGCCTTGCTTTACCGGGCACTTCCCAGGCCGCCCTATATTTCCAGGCGTGCTGATTCTAGAAGCCATGGCACAAGCCGCGGGCGTTCTTGGTTTTAAGACCATGGGCCAAAATGATAAATTGTATTTATATGCAGGAATTGACAACGCTCGATTTAAGCGTCCTGTTGTACCTGGAGACAAACTAGAGTTTGATGTTGCCTTGGTAAAAGAAAGACGGGGCATCTGGAAGTTTAAAGGCGTTGCAACTGTTGATGGCGAAAATGTATGTGTTGCAGAGTTTATGTGTGCAATGAGAGAGATGACCTAACGTGATCCATCCTACTGCGGTAATTTCAGATAAAGCATCTATTGGCGAAAACGTCACTATTGGTCCATTTTGCGTGATTGATGATGATGTGACGATTGGCGATGGCTGTGTATTGAAGTCCCATGTGGTCGTTCGCGGCACCACCCGCATTGGCAAGAATAATACTTTCTATCAATTTTCATCTATTGGTGAAGATTGCCAAGACAAAAAATATGCTGGTGAACCCACAAATTTAATTATTGGTGATGACAACGAGTTCCGTGAAGGCGTGACTGTGCATCGTGGCACCATTCAAGATAACAGCGAAACTATTATTGGTTCACGATGCTTGTTTATGGTTAATTCACACATTGCCCATGATTGTGTGTTAGGTAATGATATTATTTTAGCCAATAACGTTGCCGTTGCCGGGCATGTTCATATTGATGATTTCGTTATTGTGGGCGGTGCGGTTGGTATTCACCAATTTTGTAAAGTGGGTGCACATGCGTTCTTAGGCGCTGGCGGTATTATTCTTCGCGATACACCTCCTTTTGTGATGGTCAGCGGTACAAAAAATATTCCTCAGGGCATCAACTCTGAAGGTTTACGTCGTCGCGGTTTCGATAAAGATGAAATAATGGCGATTAAACGTGCCTATAAAGTTATTTACCGTGAAGGTAACACGGTGGCCGAAGCGGTAGAGGTTCTTTCTTCGCAAGAAGCAGGTTCTAGCGGTGTTGCACTTATGACTGCGTTTTTAAAGAACGCAGAGCGCGGTATCATTAGATAACATGAGCCCGCTATCATGAGTAAACCTTTGCGTATCGCCATGGTGGCAGGCGAGCCATCAGGCGATGTACTCGCCGCTGGTATGGTTGGCGAATTAAAACGCTTATACCCTGATGCAATTATTGAGGGGATAGGCGGGCCTAATATGCAGGCTCAAGGTTTTCATAGCTTATTTGATATGGAAACCTTATCTGTAATGGGCTTAGTGGAAGTACTGTCCCATTTACCCGCTATTTTAAAAGTCAAAAAAGCGCTGCTCGCCCATTTCTCTAATAACCCGCCTGATATTTTTGTTGGCATAGATGCTCCTGATTTTAACCTTCGGGTAGAAAAAGAACTTAAAGCGAAGGGTATTAAAACCATTCATTACGTTAGCCCAACTATTTGGGCGTGGCGTGAAAAGCGGGTACATAAAATTGCCAAGGCGGCAGGGCGAGTGCTGGGTTTGTTTCCTTTCGAGCAGCAAGTTTATGATAAGTACGATGTACCTTATACCTTTGTTGGTCACACTATGGCAGATAGCATAGCGTTAACACCTGACCAACAAGCGTCTCGCAAAATGCTCAATCTACCTATCGATAAAGCGGTTTTGGCGGTACTACCAGGTTCTCGCCGTGGTGAAGTTGATACGCTTCTGCCTATTTTTATTAAGACGATGGAAAAAATTGCCGCGCAGAGACCGGATATTGAATTTGTGATCCCCGCTGCCAATATGCATCGTCTAGAACAAATTAATAGCATGTTGAAAGAGGCTAAAAACGTAACTGAAAGGCTGCCTATTCACGTTACTGAGGGGACGTCTCGCGATGCCATGATTGCCAGTGATGTCATATTGCTCGCATCTGGCACGGCTACATTAGAAGCTATGCTGTGTAAACGCCCCATGGTAGTGGCGTATAAATTGTCGCCAATAACCTATAAAATTATGCAGCGTTTGTATAAAGCGCCTTTTTTCGCCTTACCTAATTTATTGGCTAATGAAGCGTTAGTACCAGAACTGCTTCAAGACGACGTCAACCCAGACACATTAAGCCAGCAAGCCCTAACTTATTTCGACAGTGACAACACTGACTTAATTTCCCGTTTCACCGACCTCCACCATACGCTAAAATGCAATGCTGATAAAACAGCAGCACAAGCTGTAGTGGAGGAATTGTTTGCATAAGTTAATAGCCGGCGTAGATGAAGTTGGAAGAGGCCCACTTGTTGGGGATGTGGTAACCGCCGCCGTTATACTCGACCCTGCCAACCCCATAGTAGGGTTAACCGACTCTAAAAAGCTCAGCGAAAAAAAACGTATTGCGTTAGCCGCTGAAATAAAAGCGAAAGCGCTTTATTGGCATATAGGGCGCGCCACACCAGAAGAAATCGACACCCTCAATATTCTCCATGCTACCATGTTAGCCATGAAGCGTGCTGTGGAAGGTTTAGCGGTAACGCCAGACTTTGTTCGGGTTGATGGTAATCGATTACCTGATTGGCCTTATGCTGCAGAAGCTGTGGTTAAGGGCGATAGTCTATACGCTGAAATTTCTGCCGCTTCCATCATTGCCAAAGTAGAACGTGACAACGATATGCTGGCATTGGATGAATTACATCCAGAATATGGTTTTGCTGGCCATAAAGGTTATCCTACAAAAGCGCATTTTGAAGCACTCGCCACCCACGGCGTGATTGATGGTTATCGCAAAAGCTTTAAACCAGTTAAGGCACTACTACAAGAGATTCAATAATTATGTCCTCGCCTTTTATTCATTTACGCGTACACAGCGATTACTCCATGATGGATGGGCTTAATAAGGTTAAGCCCATACTTGGCAAAGTATCCGAGTACAACATGCCTGCTGTGGCGATTACCGACCAAATGAATATGTGTGGTTTGGTAAAGTTTTATTCTGGCGCACATGGGCTTGGCATTAAACCTATTATTGGTACCGATTTCTGGGTGACCAATGAAGCCTTCGGCGATGAGCCGTTCCGTCTTACCTTGCTTGCGATGAATAACGAGGGCTATAAGAACATTACGGTTCTTATTTCTAAGGCCTACTTGCGAGGTCACGTTGCGCATAGAGCGGTAATCGATCAAGACTGGCTTATTGAACATGCAGAAGGCGTAATCATACTCTCTGGTGCTCAACTGGGGGATGTTGGTGTTGCACTGACTAAAAATAACACCAGCTTGTTGGCAGAATCATTGGCCTTCTATAAAACCCATTTCCCAGACCGTTTTTATCTTGAGCTAATTCGTACTGGTCGCCCTGGTGAAGAAGATTACTTACATCGCGCGGTAGAATGTGCCGAGCGAGAAGGCTTGCCTGTAGTGGCAACCAATGAAGTGTGCTTCATTAATAAAGAAGGTTTTGACGCGCATGAAATACGAGTATGTATTCATGATGGCTACACCTTAGATGATACTCGCCGACCTAAACGTTACAGCGACCAGCAATATCTTCGTACCAGCGAAGAAATGGTGGAGCTGTTCAGTGATATTCCTGAGGCCATAGAAAATACGGTTGAAATCGCTAAGCGATGCAACGTTACAGTACGATTAGACGAATACTTTTTGCCCCAGTTTCCTACTGGTGGCATGACCACTGAAGATTTCTTAGTCAAAGTGTCGGAAGAAGGGCTTGAGCGCAGGTTAGCGTTTCTGTTTCCTGATGAACAAGTACGGGCAGAAAAACGCCCCGAGTACGACGACAGGCTCCGTATCGAGTTAGAAGTAATCAACCAAATGGGTTTCCCTGGCTACTTCCTTATCGTAATGGAGTTCATTCAGTGGAGTAAGGACAACAATATTCCAGTAGGCCCAGGTCGTGGTTCTGGTGCGGGCTCTCTAGTGGCTTACGCATTAGATATTACCGACCTCGACCCGCTTGAATTCGACTTGCTATTCGAACGATTCCTTAACCCAGAACGGGTATCAATGCCGGATTTCGATGTTGATTTCTGTATGGATAGACGAGATGAAGTTATCGACCACGTTGCCGAGCTTTATGGTCGTCAGGCGGTATCGCAGATTATTACCTTTGGTACCATGGCGGCAAAAGCCGTGGTGCGCGATGTGGGCCGAGTACTAGGTCACCCTTACGGTTTTGTGGACCGTATTTCAAAGCTTATTCCACCAGACCCTGGTATGACCCTTGAAAAAGCGTTTGCTGCCGAGCCTCGTTTGCCCGAAGTGTACGACCAAGACGAGGAGGTTAAAGATCTCATCGATATGGCGCGCATTTTAGAAGGCGTAACGCGAAATGCAGGTAAACACGCTGGTGGTGTAGTTATTGCGCCAACCACTATTACCGATTTTGCGCCGCTATACTGCGACGATGAAGGTAATAACCCTGTTACTCAGTTCGATAAAAACGATGTTGAAACCGCAGGGCTAGTCAAGTTCGACTTCCTTGGATTACGTACGCTAACCATTATCCAGTGGGCCATTGATATGGTGAAGGAAGGGAAGGGTATTGACATTGATATTACCTCTATTCCTTTGGCGGATGCAAAAAGCTTTCGTACCCTGCTAAATGCGGAAACTACCGCGGTGTTCCAGTTGGAATCCCGAGGTATGAAAGAGCTAATAAAACGTCTTAAGCCAGATAGTTTTGAAGATATTATCGCATTGGTAGCCCTATTTAGACCGGGTCCTTTGCAGTCGGGCATGGTAGATAACTTTATCGACCGTAAGCATGGCCGTGAAGCTATTTCTTATCCCGATGCTGAATACCAACACGAATGTTTGCAAGAAATTCTGGAGCCTACCTACGGCATTATCTTGTATCAAGAACAAGTTATGCAAATAGCGCAGGAAATGGCGGGCTATTCCCTAGGTGGCGCCGATTTATTACGTCGAGCTATGGGTAAGAAAAAGCCTGAGGAAATGGCAAAGCAACGTGGCGCGTTCGCAGAAGGGTCGAAGAACAACAACATCGATCCAGACTTGGCGATGAAAATTTTCGACTTGGTAGAAAAATTCGCAGGTTATGGTTTCAACAAATCTCACTCTGCTGCGTATGCTTTGGTGTCTTATCAAACCTTATGGTTAAAAGCCCATTATCCTGCAGAATTCATGGCGGCGGTAATGTCGGCCGATATGGATAACACCGATAAAATCGTTACCTTGGTTGATGAATGCAGTCGAATGGGTCTTGAATTATTACCCCCTGACTTAAATGCGGGTAAGCATAAGTTCACCGTGGATGAGAAAGGTAGAATAGTTTACGGCATTGGTGCCATCAAAGGGGTAGGTGAAGGCCCGATTGAAGCCATTATAGAAGCCAGAGAGAACCAAGGTGCGTTTAAAGATCTATTCGATTTTTGCGCAAAGATTGATATTAAGCGTGTTAATAAACGGGTGCTAGAAAAACTAGTACTTGCTGGCGCGCTAGACAATTTAGGCCCTCACCGAGCTGCGCTCATGGCCTCTTTGCCTGATGCTATTGCGGCCGCGGGGCAACATGCTAAAGCAGAATCGTTTGGGCAGTCGGATATGTTCGGGTTGCTCACTACTGAGCCTGATGAAGTAGAGCAAGCTTTTGCCGATGTGCCGTTGTGGCCAGAAAAAGTATGGTTGGAAGGTGAAAAAGATACCTTAGGTTTATACCTTACAGGGCACCCTATTAATCAATACGTAGAAGAAATTAGACATTACACCGATGGAAGGTTGGTTGACTTAAAACCCACAGGCAAGGAGCAAATGGCTAATGCCGTTGGCCTAGTGCTTGGGGTTAGGGTAATGACCAATAAGCGGGGAAGACGCTGGGCTATTGTTACACTTGATGATAAAAGCGCGCGAATAGACGCTCGTTTTTTCCCTGATACCTTCGAACAGTATGAATCTATGCTAGAAACTGACAAAATATTGCTTATAAAGGGACAGGTCAGCTTTGATGATTTCTCTGGGGGCAATACAATCACCGCCCGTGATGTAATGGACATTGTTCAGGCACGGGAGAAAAACGCGAGAGCATTAGCGTTAAATGTTGAAACCCAGTTGCTTGAACCGAAAAAGATTAATCAAATGCAATCTATCTTGCAGGCCTTTAAAGGCGGAAGTTGCCCGGTGCATTTATTAGTAACGCATCCTGATGCAGAAGCACTGATTACGTGCGGTGCACGGTGGTTTGTTACACCAGAGGATCAACTTTTGCACGATCTCAAACAATGTTTGGGAGAAAAAGCCGTTTCAATCCTCTACCATTAATGGGTAGAGTTCGATAGATTGACTATCTCGCGTTGGCATTGACAAGCGCAGTACGAATAGGACATACAATGAGTATACAGTTTTTGGACTTTGAACAGCCGATAGCCGAATTAGAAGCAAAAATTGAAGAGCTTAGGTTAGTAAATCAAGGCGGTGAATTCGATGTTGGTATTGAAGAAGATATTAACAAGCTGCGTGGTAAAAGCGCAGAGCTAACAAAAAAGATTTTTTCTGACTTAGGTGCGTGGCAAGTATCACAACTTGCTCGCCACCCTATGCGCCCTTATACGCTAGATTACATTCCGCGTATTTTTACCGACTTTGACGAGTTGGCAGGTGATAGAGCTTTCGCTGATGACAAAGCCATTCTTGGTGGCCCAGCTATGTTAGATGGGCAACCTGTAATGGTAATTGGGCATCAAAAAGGGCGTGACACCAATGAAAAAATTAAGCGTAACTTTGGTATGCCTAAACCTGAAGGTTATCGTAAAGCACTCCGTTTGATGAAAATGGCAGAGCGTTTCAATTTACCAATTATTACTTTCATCGATACCCCCGGGGCTTACCCAGGTGTGGGCGCTGAAGAGCGCGGTCAAAGTGAGGCTATCGCGAAAAATCTGTTTGAAATGGCAGAACTTACGGTGCCCATCATTTGTACCGTTATTGGTGAAGGTGGTTCTGGTGGTGCTTTAGCGATAGGTGTGGGTGATCGTGTGAATATGCTTCAGTATTCCACGTACTCGGTTATTTCGCCGGAAGGTTGTGCGTCAATTTTGTGGAAAAGTGCAGAAAAAGCACCATTAGCCGCAGAAGCAATGGGCGTAAGTGCAGGCCAGATTAAAGAGCTTGGCTTAATTAATAGTATTGTTGAAGAGCCGTTAGGCGGCGCTCACCGAGACCATACTAGTATGGCTGCGAACTTAAAAGCCGTGCTTAAACAGCAATTAAGTCAACTTAAGAGCTTAGATACCGCCGACTTGATGGAAGAGCGTTATCAACGCCTTATGTCTTTCGGCTACTGCTAGTTAAACGAAGCGAGTAGAATGAGCCTAGCAAGTGAGTGAGATTGTAAATCACATCTGCGAGTCTATCACCGCAGCACTTGCTGATACTTCATTTAGAGCGCCACCTCTTCTCGTTGTTGCTTACAGCGGAGGGGTGGACTCCTCTTTATTACTTCACGCCTTGCATGTCTTTCGCAAGCAAACTTCTACACCAGTGCATGCCGTTCATATACATCATGGGTTGAGCAATAATGCCGATACGTGGTTACGCCACTGCCAATCTGAATGCGACAAATTATCGATTCCGCTTACGCATTACCACGTTGCCGTTGATAATGGCGCTCGTAAGAGTCTTGAAGCTGAAGCCAGAGATGCACGCTATAAAGTGCTTCATGAGTTTTGCCATACCCACAATGGGGTACTCTTATTAGGACAACACGCTGAAGATCAACTAGAAACTGTACTGTTGCAGTTAAAGCGCGGTGCGGGGCCACAAGGGTTGTCAGGCATGGGAGCGCAACAATGGCGAAATGGGGTACTTACCCTTCGTCCCATGTTAGCACTTCAGAAAAGCGATATTGTTGATGCCGCGAATCGCCTTGATTTGCAGTGGGTCAATGATGAGTCAAATGCCGATGATCGCTACGATCGTAATTTCCTCCGCAATCAGATTATCCCTGCGTTATCTGAGCGATGGCCTCAATTATCCAATACTGCACTAAGAAGTGCCCAGCTATGTGCAGAGCAAACGGCCTTAGTAACAGAGCAGGCTGAAATATATCTTAGTCAGTGCTTAGTGACAGATACTCAGTTAAAAGGCGCAGAGCTGCTTACCTTATCTAAAAACTGGCAACGAGCCGTATTGCGCCAATGGTTTTCAAAACAATCAGCGTTGCTTCCCTCTCAAGCGCAACTAATGCAAATAGAAAATATGCTAATGGCGAAACAAGATGCTGCGCCAGAAGTGTCGTTTTCTTGGGGCAAGCTCGCCAGGTTCAATAATGACCTATACTGGCTATCAAAGCGCAACACTCAAGTACCGCAAGCCATGGACATAACAGATAGTGTCGACACCGAACTGTATTGGTTGAGAGAACCACTAACATTAAGGGTGGTCCATAACGCATTGGGCGCAGTAATGATTAAAACTGGCGTGAAGGGGCTTCGCGTAAAACCCAAAAGTGCACAGGTATCGAAGTTACTTAAAGATTGGTTTAAGCAATGGAAAGTCCCTACGTGGGAGAGAGCCGAAGTGCCTCTACTCTTTTTAGATGATGAGGTGGTTGCGTTGGTCGTAAATCAGAAAGTTGTTACTTTGAACACCATGCCATCGACAATAACCGTTGAACTAGTGAATATAGACTAAAGTCTATATTCGTGAGTAATAAGGTGGCAGAGTCGGCAAATATTTGCCAGTGGGCAAAGATGTGAATTTATTAAATAACCACCGTGCCAAAACACGCTTATTTGCTTAGATATATTTGTTATAGCTAATATATGTTAAAACGCATGCAGCCTCTGCCGCAATAAACACTCAATTAGCTACCAATATTCCGATGAGGTACTTGCCGTAGTTTTTTGCAGGGTGCTAACACTAACATCGCCCCGCTATGAACATCGCCCTCGCTATGACTGCTACTATCGTTTTCATCGAACGCGCAATAAGCGTCATTAACGGGGTATACGACCCCCGTGGCTTAAGCGGCTAAGTAGTTATTTTTACCAGATTGCTTCACTTTGTATAACGCAGCATCGGCGCGGTCAAAAAGCTTACCGGTATCGTCACCCTCACGGTAAATAGCGCCACCTAAACTGCACGATACATTCATGCGTCTTAAGTAACTTGATTGGTTGATACTAAGCTGAATACGCGATGCGGCACATTCTAACTGAAATTGTGTTTGGCAATCTAAAAGGCAGCAGAACTCGTCGCCACCAAATCGAAATGCTTCATCTTCATCTCTTAGTACTTGTTGTAACTGAGACGCTACATGGACTAAAACGTTATCACCTTCTCGGTGACCGTGGCTGTCATTAACCGATTTGAAATTATCTAAGTCTATGACAAGCAATGAAAAGCCTTCCTCGTGACGCTGAGCCCATCCTAACTGACGTATTAGTGCCTGATCGAAGCCTGAGCGATTCCCCAAGCCAGTTAGCACGTCTTTAGTCGTCATCTGGTGTAGGCGTAAAAAAGATTGTGCTTGAGCGACTTGTTTAGCAAATAGTTCATGAAGTTGCTCTAGTGCATTACGTTCAGAAAGGGAAAGCGGTACTGCGAAATAATAATGCGCAGTTGCGGGTTTACCTTCCTGAGAGGTAACACCTGGCAATGGTATCGCCACAAGTGTTGACGATAGTTTGGCATTTCCGTATACCCAACGGGTGTCTAAATCCGATAAGCTTAAACCGGTCAATGAGAAAAAACCATTCAATTGGCGAAAGTAAATTTCACCAAGCTTTTCCAATTCCAACGTAGACAAAATCTCGCTGATGAAGGAGGTTATTTCACTGGCAGATAACGCCTGACCCGTGCTAGCAGGAGGATAAAAATTGTCATGTTGTGTGCTATCGTAGATAGTAGTAGAGAAATCCACGGAAATGCCCCTTTAGCAATACGGAAAAATATACATAAGTGGAAAGTGTCAAAATTTGCCGCTTATGCTAATTTGTTAGTAGGTATTAGCAAGCTTAATGCCAATTCCTGCAATATTGCTTTGCGATATAGGCTATTAAAAATGTAGGGTCGCTAGGGCTGCTGTAATACTTTGATGTTCAGTCGTATTTTAATTTAGATGTGCGTAAGTTTTAACCAGCGCGGAACATTAAAGCCTCAAATTAACGGTAGGGAGATGTGAAGTGAGTGCCGGTTTTTTGAACGTGATCGCGTTAATGTTTATTGCCGTTTGTAGTGTGGCTATTTTTAAGCGCATCCATTTACCGCCAATTTTAGCGTATTTATTTGCAGGTATATTAGCGGGCCCACAGCTCTTTGCGCTTTTCGCTCACCCTCAAGAAATGCATTTGCTGGCTGAAACCGGCATCGTTTTTTTGCTCTTCTCACTAGGGCTGGAATTTTCCCTACCAAAGCTAGTGGCCATGCGCTCATTAGTATTTGGCGTTGGGGGTGGTCAAATGCTGCTGACCACCGCTGTATTTACCAGCATTCCTTATTTATTCGGGTTACCTATCAAAGCTTCCATTATTATTGGTGGAGCGCTGGCACTAAGCTCTACCGCTATAGTCATCAAACAAGCAACTGAAATGGGTATTCTCAATAACAGAAGAACCCAGCTGGCTGTTAGTATTCTGCTATTTCAAGACCTTGCCGTTGTTCCATTCCTTATTGCTATTCCCTTGCTTGCTCAAAGCGGCGAGGTGAGCATTGCGTTTGCCTTAGGTGAAGCCTTGTTAAAAGGTATATTTGTCATCGCGTTTTTAATGTCGGTAGGCAAGTGGGTGTTGCCTTGGGTCTTTAGAGAAATAGCCAAAACCCGCACCGATGAGCTCTTTGTTCTTACCACAATTTTAATCGCGCTATTGGCTGGCGGCCTAACCTATTACTTTGGGTTATCGATGGCGCTAGGGGCTTTCCTTGCGGGAATGATGCTAGGGGAGAGCCAATACAAATACCAACTTGAAGCCGATATTCGCCCCTTTCGCGATATTTTAATGGGATTGTTTTTCGTTACCGTTGGCATGCAGCTCGATATAAATGTGCTGTGGAGTAACTTCTTTACCATTGTTCTTGGCGTTGTTGGGCTGATGATTATCAAAATTCTTATGGTAAGAATGGCCGCTGCGTTTGTGAAAACTAATCCTCTGGATGCATGGTCGGCGGGTATTAAGTTATGTCAAATTGGCGAGTTTAGTTTCGTTATTGCTGCATTGGCGACCACTTATGGTGTGCTTACCACTGGGCAATCTTCTCTCATTGTGAGCATGGGGGTATTGAGCATGGCGCTAACGCCTTGGTTAATGAACAACAGTTTGGTATTTGCAAAGCGTATTGTGGCCAATAAGAGTGAAGACAATGCGCACAATACGTTAATAGTGGATAACGATTTAACCAACCATGTTGTGATTTGTGGCTTTGGCAGGGTGGGGCAATCGGTAGCTCGCATGCTGAAGATGGAAGGCATTGCATTTATAGCGATTGATATGGACCCAGTTCGTGTGCATGAAAGTAGGAACGCTGGTGAGCCAGTGCTGTTTGGCGATGCCAGTAAAAAAGACATTCTTAGTAGCGCCAATGTTGAAAAAGCAAAGCTTATCTTAGTCACCTTTGACCAACCTGATAAAGCAAAACAAGTTATTAGTGGCACCCATCAAATAGATAACACCGCAGATGTTATGGTGCGAACTAAGCGAGACTATCAGTTAGATGGTTTATATTCTGCGGGGGCAAATCAAGTCGTACCCGAGTTGCAAGAAGGTAGTTTGATGCTTATTTCTCAAGTACTGCATTACGCCGGTGTGCCCATGTCTCGAATCTTAAAGCGTGTTCGCGCGGAACGAAAAGGACGCTACGATCACTTGCATGGATTCTACCCAGGGGAAACGACTGAAATTAGCTACGGCACTGAGGATAAACTCGAATTCATACACGCTGTGGTGCTTTCAGAACATGCTGCATGCATGGGAAGCAAAATTAAAGATATCGACTTTGCCAAAATGCGGGTTCGTGTACGGGGATTAAGAAGAAATGGCACCGAGGTAAAAGATCCCGACCATGAAGCTGTGTTGCAACCCCATGATGTGCTGGTTATTGCCGGCAAACCTCGGCGCGTAGAACGCGCTGAGAGAAAACTACTGGAAGGCAGCTAGCCGACAACAGAATGCTTTAGACCGTTCTGATAAAAATTCGAAGTACGAACACGCTTTCAAAAAGGCACTTAGGAAAAGCGTTTTACAAAAAGCCTATGCAACTTTGTCTTTTTCCAAGTCGGCAAACTGTTTTTTCAGGTCGTATTTTTCATCGGTTACAATTTTTTCAAGCACAGAAACCCGTTCTTTGAGTGATGCGATTTCGGCTTCATAAGCTTTCGATGCCTTGTCAGATACTTTATTCGACTTTTTTGTTTTTACTGAGTCTGTGATGCTCACAATAGCCCAAGCGATAATAGCAACAATAGCAATGGCGGTCATATTCATGGAACTTTCCCTTCAGTTTGTTTTGAATTGTTCTGCACTCAGTGTAGGTGAAAAATTGTATTCTTTCCTACAAGCCAAGCTTACAAAGCGACTACGCTAAACCCACTTTTTTCGTTACTATAGCGCTTATAAATACGCTTTTTGGGAAAAAAGTGTAAATAAATACGTAACTGTACATTAAAGCTTTTGAGCTACTTCATATAGAATAAGCCGATGGACAAGTTTGTATTTACGTTATCACTCTGTAATTCGCAAGTATGTCTATAACAAAGATAGCAAGATGGCTGCCATTGTTATAAATTAACTATAAATCAATTGTTTATAGTAATTTCTATTAATTGGATTATGTTGGTGAAAATCTAATTCACAAAAAATTAGTTAAATTAACGAATGAATGACGAAATTAACAACTCTAAACGCATGGTAAAGCATACAAAGTGGATGCAGCACGCCCTTAGCCTAGCGGATAAAGCAGAAGCAATGGGAGAGGTGCCGGTAGGGGCTTGTGTTGTACACAATGGTGAATTAATTGGTGAAGGGTGGAATACGCCTATCACAGATAGCGATCCTTCCGCTCACGCAGAAATGAATGCGGTAAGAATGGCGGCAAAGCACTTACAAAACTACCGTACTACCGATGCCACGCTTTATGTCACTTTAGAGCCATGTTCAATGTGCGCAGGAATGTTGGTTCACGCCAGAATTAAGCGAGTGGTATATGGTGCCAGCGATGCTAAGACTGGGGCGGCAGGGTCAGTGATGAATATTTTGAACCATCCATCACTCAATCATCAGGTAGATGTCATATCAGGGGTGTTGGCCGACGACTGTGCTGATAAGATTTCAGCATTTTTTAAACGTCGTCGAGCGCAGATAAAACTAGATAAAAAAGCCAAACAAGCGGCGCTTAAGAATTGCGGGTCAACTGAGTAAACATCTCACTGGTGACAAACAGTTTGCGGCGTTGTAGTACTTTTTGATGCATTCTTTTTAGCATCACTCTACGTCTATTATTATTTTTCAATTTTATTCCTTTCCTAAATAATTTGTTTCTTTTCATTTTGCCCTCCTTGTTAATACAAATTGGGAAATTGAATAAGGCATGATTTCATTTCATCATTTCATCATTTCATCATTTCTGCACTTATGCCTTAGCTAGCCGAAAAGGCTAGGTACATTCGATATTACTTATCTTAGATGACATCATAATGACAAAATTCAATATGGCGCCAGCTAAATTCTTCCTTGTTCATCTAGCCAAAGAAGACTGTCGTAATATCGGCGAATATTGTCTACATACTGAAGCGCTTCATCGCCCCGAGCGTACCCATAACGTGTTGTTCTGTAGTACTTCTTTTGCCTTAGCTGTGGAAGCCGTTGTTTTACATCTACCCACAAATCTGGATTGCCGCCCTGACGCTCTGTAAGAATTCGGGCATCTTCTAAATGACCTAGGCCAAGGTTATACGCCGCCATTGCCATCCAAGTTCTATCCGGGTCGCCAATTCTTGCAGGAATTCGTCCTAATAAGCTGGCGAAGTAGCGAGAGCCACCGCGAATACTTTGTTCTGCGTCGGTACGATCTTCAACATCCCAGTCATTAGCCGTGTCCATGGTCAGCATCATTAAACCGCGAACGCCAGTACGAGAGATTGCATCAGGATCCCAGTGGCTTTCTTGATAACTCATTGCGGCTAATAGGCGCCAATCCAAATCACCTGCATATTGCTGAAACATACTTTTGTAATCTTTTAACAGCGACTCGGCGGATTGATTAAATGCACGGCTGTCTACGTAGTCAAATTGCCTAATGTGACCAAAATACTTTTCTTCTAATACGGTAAACCACCCTGATTGATGCACGGTACCAAAATATTCAATAATGGCGGCTTTAATAGAATCATCTAATTCAGGGTTTAGCGCCCATGCCATTGGCATTTCTTCTCGTACGGTTAGGCCTACGGCCAAATTAGGGTGTCGTCTTCGTTGCAGCGCAAGACGGTTACTATCTGCAAGGGTATAGGCAATTTCACCTGTAGCCACTTTTTGTAGCAGTTCCTCGGCATCAGAATCTTCTGTAGTGACTAACAGGGATTCACTAGCGCCGTTTAATACTGCAAGTAGCTGCGCTTGACTGCTTCCCGACACTGCTACAACAGGGTCGACAAGGCTATCAAGTTCTCGAGGTCGTGTGGTGCCCGCGCGGTATACCAAGTGTTGCGCAACAGTTTGATATGCAGGACCATAGGTGAAGCGCATCAGTAAGGCATCGGTAACCGCGTCACCTGTGGCCACAATATCTAGGTTGCCTTCAGCAAGTTGCTCTAGCATCGCGTCGTAACTGTAGAAAGGATATAAGTCGAGCGTTACCCCGACATAATCTGAAAAGCCGGCAAGTAATTCATATTCAAAACCTTGCGGACCTTCGGCGCCATTATAATAAGTCGCCGCGCCATAAAGCGTGCCTACCTTTATTGAACCGCGCTCAATTAATGACAACAGAGCGTTCGGAACGGTAGGAGAGCCACAACTTGAAGCGAAAAAGCATAATGCGATAAAAAAAGTTGTTTTTAATCGCTTTTTGTATTGTTGTAACGGCATAAACCTTTTCTTATTGTTGTAAATTGGGTTTTGAGAAAAAAAACTGCAACATAGCCTATGTTGAAGGTTACCAATAGAACATAAATCCTCTATAATCCGCGCCGAAATATTCATCAATTACAGAGGCAACGCGTCCCATTGATGGTCGTTGTTTCTGAACAACCAGGTAAAGCAATATGTTGGTCCTTCGAGGCGCTCCCGCACTATCAGAGTTTCACCAAACTAAACTGATTGCAAAGCTGGGTCAATCCGGCATTAAGGTGAAAAACCTATATAGCGAATATATTCACCTTATCGATTCAGAAGGTGAACTCTCGCAGCAGCAATTAGAAATACTTAAAAAGCTGCTTACCTACGGGCCTGCCCGACAAACCCAAACGCCAACTGGCAATCTCTTCGTGGTAACACCCCGACCAGGCACCATCTCTCCTTGGTCTACCAAAGCAACTGATATCGCAAACAATTGTAGTCTGAACACGATTAATCGTATAGAGCGAGGCTGTGCTTTTTATATAGAAGCAGCGCAACCGCTTAGCGATGCTGACTATAGTCTTCTTGCTGCCCACTTGCATGATCGCATGACGGAAACTGTTTTTCCTAATACAGCAGCGGCAGAAGTATTGTTTGCACATACTAAGGCGAAAACCTTTACATCAGTAGCGATACTCGAAGATGGCAAGCAAGCGCTTGTGGATGCCAATATTCAACTTGGTTTAGCACTGGCTGATGATGAAATAGAGTATTTATTCGAAAGCTTTACGCGTTTGGCGCGCAATCCTACCGACGTAGAGCTTTACATGTTTGCGCAAGCGAACTCTGAACATTGCCGCCATAAGATTTTCAACGCCAGTTGGACCATCGACGGTCAAGAGCAAGAAAAATCCTTGTTCAAAATGATCAAGAACACATTTGAAGTGTTACCCGATCATGTTTATTCGGCCTATAAAGACAACGCTGCTGTTATGTCTGGATGGGAAGCAGGGCGTTTCTTCCCGAACCCACAAACTCATCAATATGAATACCATCATGAGAATATCGATATTCTGATGAAGGTAGAAACCCATAACCACCCAACCGCTATTTCACCTTTCCCAGGTGCGGCAACAGGCTCAGGTGGTGAAATTCGTGATGAAGGTGCTACCGGTCGTGGTTCTAAGCCAAAAGCAGGTTTGGGTGGTTTTAGTGTGTCTAACTTACGTATTCCAGGGTTAGAACAGCCGTGGGAAAAAGACTACGGTAAACCACAACGTATCGTGAGCGCGTTAGATATTATGCTAGATGGCCCACTAGGTGGCGCTGCATTTAATAATGAATTTGGTCGTCCGAATTTGCTTGGTTATTTCCGTACCTACGAGCAAGAAGTGAATAGCTTTAATGGCGTTGAAGTACGTGGTTACCACAAGCCTATTATGCTTGCTGGTGGCTTAGGTAATATTCGCCGTGAGCATATTGAAAAAGGCGAAATTACCGTAGGTGCCAAACTTATCGTACTTGGCGGCCCTGCAATGAACATTGGCCTTGGTGGGGGCGCAGCTTCTTCCATGGCATCAGGTCAGTCAAATGAAGATTTAGACTTTGCTTCGGTACAGCGTGAAAACCCAGAAATGGAGCGTCGTTGCCAAGAAGTTATTGATGCGTGCTGGCAGTTAGGTGATAACAATCCTATCCAGTTTATTCACGATGTGGGCGCGGGTGGTTTATCGAACGCGCTGCCTGAATTAGTTAACGATGGCGGACGTGGCGGTAAGTTTGAACTGCGTAATGTATTATCTGACGAACCAGGTATGACACCACTAGAATTATGGTGTAACGAATCACAAGAACGTTACGTGATGTCAGTAGCACCAGAAAACATGCCGGTGTTTGAGGCGATTTGCGCCCGTGAACGCGCACCTTACGTTGTAGTAGGGGAAGCCACTGCTGAACAAGAATTGAATGTAAACGACAGCCAATTCGATAACCAGCCTATAGACATGCCCCTTGATGTGTTACTTGGCAAACCGCCTAAAATGCATCGCGATGTGACAAGTAAACCATTAGAAACCACAAGCTTTAATGAAAGCGACATTACATTGGCCGATGCGGCATCACGTATATTGTCGCTACCTACTGTGGCGGAAAAAACTTTCCTTATTACTATTGGCGATCGCTCGGTAACAGGTTTGGTTAACCGAGATCAAATGGTTGGCCCTTGGCAAGTACCTGTAGCCGATGTGGCGGTTACCGCCACTGCTTTTGATACTTACCACGGTGAAGCCATGGCGATGGGTGAAAGAACCCCCGTTGCCTTGTTATCTCATGGTGCGTCAGCGCGTTTAGCCGTAGGTGAAGCGTTAACCAATATTGCCGCAGCGAACATTGGCGATTTAACCCGTATTAAGCTTTCAGCAAACTGGATGGCAGCGGCAGGTCACCCTGGTGAAGACGCTGGGTTGTATGAAGCGGTAAAGGCCGTGGGTGAAGAGCTTTGTCCTGAATTGGGATTAACCATTCCGGTAGGCAAAGACTCCATGTCGATGAAAACTGCATGGCAAGAGGAAGGCGAAGATAAAGCGGTAACATCACCGTTATCGTTAGTGATTTCTGCTTTCGGTGCAGTAAAAGATATTCGTAAAACGGTCACACCAGAGCTTCGCACCGATAAGGGTGACAGCCAACTATTACTCATCGATTTAGGTGAAGGCAAAAACCGCCTTGGCGCGAGTTGTCTTTCACAAGTGTACGAGCAATTAGGTGATGCTCCTGCAGATGTGGTTTGTGCGCAACGTTTGAAAGCCTTCTTCAATGCGGTACAAACGCTAATAGAGAAACAACTGGTAGTGGCTTACCACGACCGTTCTGATGGTGGACTATTCACCACGGTAGCTGAAATGGCCTTTGCCGGTAAAACCGGTGTAAGTGTTGCGCTAGACGGCATTTCAGGTTCAGAAGCGAGTTCAGACTTATCTGTGTTGTTTAACGAAGAGCTTGGTGGCGTACTTCAAGTGTTAGACAAAGACATAGAGGAGATTAATGCGGTACTCGCGTCTTTCGATTTAACGGATATTAGTCATTACATCGGTACGTTAAATACCACCGACACCATTGAATTTACCCGTGACAACGTGGCAGTGCTAAACGATAGCCGCGTAGCCATGCGTACCACGTGGGCCCAAACCACTTTGGCAATGCAAAAACTTCGCGATAACCCAGTATGTGCTGAACAAGAACATGCCGCTAAGCAAGATGCTGCCGATCCAGGTTTACATGCTGCGCTAACCTATAACGTAAATGAAGATATTGCTGCGCCATATATCGCGAAAGGTGTGCAGCCTAAAGTCGCCATCTTACGTGAACAAGGCGTAAACTCGCACCTTGAAATGGCTGCTGCATTTAATCGCGCTGGTTTTAACGCTGTTGATGTACACATGAGCGATATCTTAGCCGGTAAAGTCACTCTTGATGACTTCGCCGGTTTAGCTGCTTGTGGTGGTTTTTCTTACGGTGATGTACTTGGAGCCGGTGAAGGGTGGGCGAAATCAATCTTGTTCAACGAGCTTGCACGGGATCAATTCGCTGCCTTCTTCGACCGTAACAGTACCTTTAGTTTAGGGGTTTGTAACGGTTGCCAAATGCTGTCTAACTTGAAGTCACTTATTCCTGGTACTGAACATTGGCCGCACTTTGTTGCTAACCAATCGGCACGTTTCGAAGCCCGTGTAGCCATGGTAGAAGTGACTAAATCTGCCTCTGTGTTGTTGCAAGACATGGCCGGTTCACGCATGCCAATTGCTGTATCACACGGTGAAGGGCAAGCAGAGTTTGCAAGCGACAGCGCGCTTTCGTCTGTAGCATCGCAAGTGGCACTTCGTTATGTTGATAACTACGGCCAACCTACTATGCAATACCCAGCTAACCCGAATGGTTCGCCTGAAGGTATCACTGGGCTAACCTCTAGTGATGGACGAAGCACCATAATGATGCCGCACCCTGAGCGCGTGTTCAGAGCGGTGGCAAACTCATGGCGTCCAGACGATTGGCAAGAAGATGGTGCGTGGATGCGCATCTTTAGAAATGCCCGTCGTTTTGTAGGATAAAAACGCGCTTAAGCTTAGTAGAGGTAAGATGTTCTTATCTCTACTTTTTACTTAAATGAGCGTAAAGCGTGTCAATAGATTGGCAAAGTGTCAAAAAATTGTACTGAGGGCTTGTCTTCGATAAGTCACTGATCTATTGTAGTGCAATGCAGGGATTGCAGACAGGTTACAGGAGTTTGTTTTAAGGGTTGTACCAACAAAAAATATTGTTGGTGTTGATAACAAGAGACGACGAATGAATCGTTCATCAAAAGGGTTTGGCTTAACCGGAGTAGCCATAGCGGTTGTGCTGATGTTTGTTACTGCTGTTTTCAGCAGTTCAGCTAAATCTGCCGACGTTACTTCAACGCTAGTTGTGCAGTCTTCAGTTAAGTAGTCTGAAAGTGAAATTCTAACGCCAGTATCTGTTGTCAGATACTGGCGTTAATCACTCAGCTTTACCAATTCATTTTACCTATCTTGCGCTATTAGCCTTTTCTATTTTTCTCTCTGTTGATCAATTTCTGATCGGGATGTTTCTTCAACAATACATACGTAGCTGCAAACCCACCGTGCATAGGCTGCGCCGTGTGGTAGGCAATGACCTCTTCTAACTCAAGCAACCAGTGATTAACAAAGCTTTTCTTGTAAGCAGGAAAAGGTTTACTCTCTTCACCCTTGCCGTGCTTAATCAATAATGCCCTTACACCCCGTTTATGTGAGTCGGTTATCGCTTTGTATAGTGCATCTCTACTTTGCTCAATCGTCATGCCACTGAGAGAAAGGGTTTCTTCTAATGGGTATTTACCCATGCGTAATTTTTTGAACACACCGTCTTGAATACCCGGTTGTTGGAACAAAATGAAATCGTCAGGCTTTACCGGTGTTATCCCTTCTAAGCTTAGCGGGCTTTTCAGCTTTTCCCGTTCACTGCGTTGACGCGCAGCACGCCGCTTTTTTTCAGCTATCGCATTCTCTGTATCATGCAGCAATGCTTTATTTGAAGGTTTAATAGGTTTTACATCTTGCATCTCTGCAAAGAATGAATGTAAATCATCATTGGTTTCAATATCAGTCATAATTTTCTCCAACACTCAACGAAGCGTCACTGCCATGAATGTATTCGCTACGCCAATACTACTTTATAACGTTGGCCTGAGTGAGCACTGTCTTACTAAGAATCAATATGGGGCTGTTTGTTGAATTTTCTATGCTCATATATCATGGGCTAATCTTAAAGTAGCATCATTTTAAAAGCTGAAGTCGAGATAGTTTTTAATTATTGGCGATTGAATCTTATACGTCGCAAATTTACCGATGGGTTACTATTAGTAGAAGTGGCTTAAAAGTAGTTTAGAGGTAAACCAACCACAGGGACAGGTATGAATACAATGAGTCGAATGATCACTATTATAGTGTTTAGCTTGAGTGTCATGCTGCCAAGTATGGCGCAAACCAATGATAATGAGCCAAAACAGGTTATTGCTACGAAGGTCGCGCCGCCGTTTGTCATTAAAAATGAAGACGGTTCTTTTGAAGGTATAAGTATTGCACTTTGGGAACAAATTGCAGAATTAACGTCTACCGATTATGTGTTGACCGAAGCTTCACTGGTTGAGCTGGTGGAGGGAGTAGAAAATGGTCGTTTTGATGCATCTGTTGCTGCGCTTACCGTAAATTCGCAGCGAGAGTCGGTTATCGATTTTACGCATCCTTTTTATACTACAGGGTTGGCTATTGCGGTGCCTAGTGAAGGTAATCGTTGGATGTCAGCCGTTAAAGGTTTTTTCAGCTGGGAATTTTTAGTTGCACTTTCAGCTTTGTGCGGGTTGCTGCTCGCGGTAGGGGCGTTACTGTGGCTGTTTGAAAGAAAGCGCAACGCCGAGATGTTTGGCGGCTCAACCCAGCAAGGTTTAGGTGCTAGCTTTTGGTGGGCGGCGGTGACAATGACCACAGTAGGGTATGGCGATAAAGCCCCTGTTACCCTTGGTGGAAGGGTAATCGGTTTTATATGGATGTTTGCAGCGATCATTTTAATCAGTAGCTTTACCGCTGCAATTGCCACAAGCCTTACTGTTAGCCAACTATCTTCGAGCGTTAAAGGGCTTGAGGACTTACCTAATGTGCGGGTGGCTACATTGGCAAACTCTGCAAGTAGTGTATTTTTACGAAAAGAAAATATAGGATTTAAGCGACTTGAAAGCGTTGAAAAAGGTTTGTCACAATTGGCATCAGGCGACCTAGATGCTTTTGTTTACGATAAGCCCATTTTACAGTACTTAACTAAAAACAACTTTGATGACAGTATTCTTATTTTACCCGAGGTTATTGAACGTCAGGACTATGCTATTGCGTTACCAGAAAACAGTGCGCAAAGAGAAAAGATTAATACTGCGTTACTTAGAGTGATAGAGACTGACGAGTGGCAAGAGATAGTAGACCACTATCTTGGGAAATAGCGTTAGGTAAGATTACATTCCGTGACTGCGGTTAAGATTGATGGCGTCCCCAGCTGGAATCGAACCAACATCTAAGCCTTAGGAGGGCCTTGTTTTATCCATTAAACTATGGGGACCTACAAGGCTATTATACGAACTTAATCCGCGAACGGAACCCTTTGGTTTAAAAACCTTTATCTAAGTTTTGTACCCTGCTATAAAGGGTGAGCGGTTGTTTAGTTCTTCTATGTAATTAGTAGACGCTGTAACCGAACTATCGTTTGATAACGAAATCACTCTCTTGAATATTCGCAATAATACCACTGTCTTTATGAATCAATCTTGCAGTATTGCCATAAGCATTTTCAACAACAAATGCACCGGGGTAAATATGGTACTGCAAATAGGCTTTACCGTGTCTGTCGATAATTTCGCTGGTTTGATAGACAAAAAGCTCATCACCATTTTGTATGCCATTATCGCGGCCCAATGATACTGAAATATGCGAACCGGCAACATTAAGCACTCTGCCAGTCATAGGCTGACAGGCAATAGTCTCGTTAATATCAGCGGTTAACTGCTGCATCTGCTTTCTAATTGCATTGCCGTAATCTGTCCGCCAAAAGGTTGACGAAAATTCGTCTACATCGGTAAACCGGTCAAAAGGCCAATTTGCTTCAGTTATGTAATCTTGCTGCAGCAGCAAGCCGCTATTTATACCGTCGAAAACCTTAATGCTTAGCGAAAAGTAACGGGTGGCTTTTTCTTCTTTCCAGAATGCAATCGAAGAAGGGCGTTGTCTTTCAACACTAACGTCATTAATGCTGCCGATTAAAACAAACTGTGCATTTGATTGTTGTGATAATGCGCGCACATTTTCTTCAAGCCCATTAACTCCCCATCGTGTGGTGTGTGGAGCAATGTACGCTAAATTCAAATTCTGCGCCTGCGCCGACATTTCGGTAGCCAGCTTTCTTGTGACTGCCTCGGAAAAGTTAGGGATTTTTCCTTCAACTAAATGATTGCGGTTTTCTACCATGAAGTAACTGGTGGCAATATTTTTATCATACTCAACTGCGGTACATTGTTTAGCCGCAGGAAAGATATCCGCCCTGACGCTTACGGTAACATAGTCGCTATGCCATACTTCATCAGTGAGTTCGAGATGATCCACTTCACCTGAACTACTAATGGTAATGTCTTCACTTTCAAGTAACCCATTTGTGAGCTGCTGAACACTGCTTATCGAGGCACCTGCGAATAACAATGCTTGTTTGAGGGCTTCTTCTGTGGCGTCTCTACGTGCTTTTTCTTTATTACCGTTCACGATAACTGCTTGGCCTTTGGCTTCATACCAAGCGGCATGGCTTTGCCCTGTTGACACTAAAGCAAGGCAAAACAGCGCCATAAAAAAGGCGACCTTGGCGTATCTAGCTTGATATCTTCTTTTCACAGAAGACACGCTAGTTAACGTTAGTTTAGCGAATGTTTGTATGCCAAGCACAGTCTTGTCCTTTTGTTGCAGTGCGATAAGAGGGCACTACATCAGTTAATTTAAGTCAGTATTCTTTTGTATCAGATTCTTTAATCGGTTTTTTTCGACTTTATGTCAATTTTTGCTCCAACTTATAATAAGCGAAATAGATGCCAATGTTTCAAATTTAAAATTTAGGCGTAAACATTGCTTATCCACTAATAGAAAAATTGAGAATGAGGTTTCTCTAATGGTGTTTTTTGAAAAATTGATTCGTAGCCGAGCATGGATGACGATGGCTTTATTTGCTGCACTAACAGGTTTATCAGGATGTAGTCTATTTGTAGACAAACATGTGGAGTGGGAGACGGTTGAGCCAGACAGTTACCCTGTGCTAAGTGCCGTTGGATATGCCCCAATTATGTCGCAACGGGGTGAAAGCGAAACCGTGAAAACCTTGATGGCAATTAAAGCATCAAAACTAGAGGCTTACAGAGAACTTGCAGAGCAGGTGTACGGACAGCGTATTGAAGGTAATCAATCACTGTCTAGCCTTGTGGTGGATAATGAAACCTTGCGGGCTTCTGTAGAGGGCGTTATTAGAGGGGCTAGGGTAATAAAAAGTTACCCCGTGGGTGAAGACACCTATGCCACCGAACTTGAGCTAGATATGCATCGCGTGTACGACATTTATTTGACGACAGCGAAGCCACAAAGAATAAAAGACATCAAATACTATTAAGTATTTCGATGTATGGCTAAATAGCACCCACAAAAAAGCGCGTATTAAACGCGCTTTTTTGTGCTTTTATTGGGGCTTTCGGTAACGAGTGCATTACTTAGGCGCTAATACCTGAACCTAAACGGCCTGCATTTGGCTTACCTTTCTTATCGTAGGTTAACGACTCTTTAGCGCGAACTTCCAACATCAGATTCCGTAAGTGTGTGAGGCGAAGCTGTCCTTGCTCTACGGCTTTCTGATTGATTTGGGTTTTATACTTACAGTCTTCTAACAGACTTTTCGCATTATCCATTAACCCTTGTTCATCTGCACTAATCGTTTCGTCTGTAGTTTGGCGATATAACGCCTCGACTTTTTGGTCCGTAGATTGAATAGACTCTAGTAATTTAGACTTATCTTCTAAAAGACTCATCAAGGTTTCTGCATCTCGTGAGCTAATTAAATGTAATTCTTTTTCCAGCATCAAGCACAGGCCCTCTAAGTTAGTGACCTGTTGTGATAACGCTGAATAAAGATGACTAGTCATAGAAACCTAATTATTTTTGGCCAAAAATCTCACCCTCAAGCTTAGCGATTTTATTCGCTAACACTTCAGGGTTAACTTTGTATTCACCACTTGATATCGCTTTTTTAAGACGATCGACTTTTTCCTGATTTACAGGCGCTTCAGAACCTTTCTTCTGAACTTGATTCAACTGCTGTGCAGACTGAGTCAAGGATACTGAATCTTGTCGTGGTGCTTGAGCAACAGATGCATTGTTAGACGTCGCTTGTTGCTGTTGCGACTGCTGTGCCTGATTCTGTTGCGAAATTTTTGTATTATCAACGGGTGTTTTGGGTAACCCATTGTTTACATTGTTAATTGCCATAATATTTCTCCACTACCTTTTCGCCTCTGTACAAGTTATCGGCACAAACCTTCTTTTCTTTAGGTTTTTATACAACGAAAACGTAGTTTTTTAGCACGCTGAACTACAAGTGTACCACGACTTCTTGAGCGCTGGCGACTTCCGCTATCACGGGCTTTTGGCTACTGGCATTGAGCACCTTTATGGTATCGCCAATAACACCATCTTGTTGTGCTATTCCAGATGTTTTAACCGCCATCCCACCCAATGATGCACGAATGGTAATTCTATCGCCCTTGCACACAAAGCATAGCATATTTGATTGCACAGCTTGGCCATCAACAATTCGACGTTTCATTCGAGCGCCAATCAATGCATCTACATCAGTAAATGCACTGTATCGAAGACGCTTTATATCCACCGATGCCAACGTCAGATTAGATGCAGAAAGCACAGTGCCAGGGCTAACCGCGCCAGAAGTAACCACAATTTCTTTCGTTCTGGTCACTTGGGCGCTGGTAAACAAGTACCAGTCATTATTTGTGCAACTTACCCGTACCGAAACATACGATTGGTTCAAAGATTCATCAGACGCGTGAAATTGAAATCCGGTTGGACACTGAGGAATATTAATTCTTTCGTCTACTTCAGCAATGCTCACAGCAATATCGGTGTTTTCATCGTGTATACTAAGCGCCGACAGCAGGTATTCTTCTGCGCCCTTATTCACTACATCGTGCATTGTTTCAGCGTAACTGTAAGGCGCTAAAGCAACGGTCACCACAACAGTGAAAAGTGGCAGACGAACTCCTGTAAGCCAAGATTTTACGTTTTTTAAATTTTTCATAGTCACTTTTCGTGTTCACTTACTGAGTTATTGTCTATGCTTATAAGACAAATTAGGTTGAGACAATAACTTGCGTACGTCCGTGATTAAGTTGTACATGCAGCGAAACCGTCATTTTTCTGTCGTTTGACCTGCATACATTTAGTGATATTGTCTATTCTCTTTAGTGAAGGCAATGATCATGCCCAGTATTAAAAAGAGGTGAGATATGTCGGGAATTTTAGACTCGGTTAACCAACGAACCCAATTAGTTGGTCAAAACCGTCTTGAGTTATTGTTGTTCAGGCTTAATGGCCGTCAACGCTTTGGTATCAACGTGTTTAAAGTACGTGAAGTGCTCCAGTGTCCACCACTGACTTCAATGCCAAAGTTGAACTCGTTAGTTCGCGGAGTAGCACATATTCGTGGGCAAACTATTTCTGTCATCGATTTAAGCATGGCGACGGGTGGCAAGCGTATTGAAGATTTATCAAATGCGTTTATCGTTATTGCTGAATACAACCGTTCTGTACAAGGCTTTTTAGTGGGCGCTGTTGAGCGCATCATTAATACCAACTGGGATGCCATCATGCCGCCTCCCCAAGGGACAGGCCGAGCAAGTTACTTAACCGCTGTTACTGAAGTAGAAAACGAATTAATTGAAATTCTCGACGTAGAAAAAATCCTCAATGAAATTTCACCGCTAAATGCAGAAGTAAGCGCAGATGTTGCCGAAGGGCTAACTACGGAAGGTAAGGAAGATAAAATTATCTTCATTGCTGATGATTCAGCTGTGGCAAGAAATCAAGTTAAAAAAGCGCTAACCTCACTTGGGTTAGAAATTGAGCTGGCAAAGAATGGTTTAGAAGCGTTAAACCGCTTGAAGGAAATCGCTGAAGAATATGGTGATATTACCAAGCGAATTGGGGTGCTAGTGTCTGACATAGAAATGCCAGAGATGGACGGTTACACCCTTACGGCGGAAATTAAAAATACACCAGAACTTCAAAAGCTTCATGTTGTACTTCACACATCTTTAAGTGGCGTATTCAATCAAGCCATGGTTCAGAAAGTGGGAGCGGACGACTTTATTGCGAAATTTCACCCCGATGAACTAGCAACAGCAGTTCAGAAGTGGTTAATGACGGATTGTGAATAACGGAGCGGTAGGGGTTGGATAATAAAAGTGTGTCGCCGGCAAGCTATGAAAAGTTTCGGCACTTCCTCGAGAAACAATGTGGAATAGTACTCGGGGAAAACAAGCAATACCTTGTAAGAAGCAGGCTTGCGTCGTTGTTATATAAGCATGACTATGACAGTACTGATGCGCTTATTGATGTAGTAGTAAAAGGTTACGATCGTAACCTTTTACAAAGCGTCATTGATGCGATGACCACAAACGAAACGTTGTGGTTTAGAGATACTTATCCGTTTGAGTTGCTACAACGCGATTTACTTCCTCAACTTGCAACGAAAAATCAAAAGCTAAGAATTTGGAGTGCAGCTTGTTCGTCTGGACAAGAGCCTTATTCTATTGCTATGTCGATATTAGAGTTTCAAAAACAGCGACCCGGATTGCTTAGGCAAGGGGTTGAAATTATAGCCACTGACCTTTCTTCTGAAATGCTCAGCAAGTGTAGCCAAGGGCTATACGATGAACTTTCGCTTGCTAGAGGGTTATCGCCACAACGTAGGGCTATGTTTTTCCAACCTCATGAAAGTGGGCAGATGCAGGTTAAGCCAGAAGTGCGCAACATGGTTTCATTCAGAAGTTTGAATTTGTTAACTTCCTATGCAGCACTTGGCCGCTTCGACATCGTTTTTTGCCGCAATGTGCTGATTTATTTTTCGGCAGATGTGAAACAAAAGATACTGCAACAAATTGCCGGACAGCTGCAACCTGCCGGTGTCCTTTTCCTTGGCGCGTCTGAATCTATCAGTGCGGCAAGCGATACGTATGCCATGATTAAATGTAATCCTGGCTTGTACTATCAAAAGAAATAAATACCTAAAATACTGAATTTATTAAAATATTTAAATTCCCCTCTATTTCTTTTCTCATTTTTATACAGTGCCAATCTTCAGGTTGGCATCTGCCTTGCTAGTAAAATCCTATAACAGATAATTCGTCATTATTTACTGATGGCGTATTTCCGGAATTTCGCAGCGAGGAGTTTTCAATATGGCCATAAATCTCGACAAGTTAGTCGGGTTTCATCAGTCGGCGTTAGCAATACGCACCGACAGGATGGAAGTCATCTCTGGAAACCTAGCGAACGCCAATACCCCTGGTTATAAGGCGAAAGACATCGACTTTAATAAAGCGATGGAGTCAGCCATGAGCGCCCAAGATGGGCAGCACAAATTGGGCGGTGGAAGCTTAGTAAGAACTCACGATAAACACATAGGTGGCGATGTATCGTCGGTTGCATCAAATTTTGAAATGCAATACCGCATACCCACTCAACCGGATACCGGAGACGGCAATACGGTTGAAGTACAGGCAGAACGTAACCGCTTTTTAGATAACGGTTTACGTTACCAAGCCACACTTGAGTTTATTAACGGTAAAGTTAAAGGTATGAAAAAAGCCCTTAGTTCTGGAGGCCAGTAATCATGAGCTTATTTAATGTGATGTCAATTTCCAGTACCGGTATGGAAGCTGAAAATGTTCGTTTAAACACCACCGCTAGTAACATTGCTAACGCGAATTCGGTAAGCAGTAGTTATGACGAAACGTATCGTGCAAGACACCCAGTGTTTGCCGCTGAGTTGCAGCGCGCCATGGGCGACCAAAGCAAGGGTGTGGGTGTTGAAGTTAAGGGAATTGTAGAAAGCGATGCGCCATTGCAAGTGGAGTATGCTCCGCATAACCCAATGGCTGACGAAGAGGGTTATATCTATAAGCCTAACGTCAACATCGTGGAAGAAATGGCAAATATGATGTCGGCATCAAAAGCCTATGAAACCAACGTTCAGGTTGCAGATACCACGAAAAAGATATTTCGTCGGGTTCTGCAGCTAGGGCAAGGGCAATAAGTTGCCGCGTAGGTAATGTGAGGAAAATACTGTGACCACAATTAACAACACTACTGGCCTGAACAACGAACTCTACTGGCAAGAAGAGACGGTTCCGGTTGTCGATGGAACAGAGCAACAGCTTTCGCAAGAAGACTTTTTTGCCATGTTAACCGAGCAATTAGCGAATCAGGATCCTACTAAACCCGTAGATAACGATCAGATGGTGGCGCAAATGACGTCATTCACTATGGCTGATGGTATTTCTCAGTTGAATGATAAATTTGAGTCATTCGCCGCCTCGATGACATCTAACCAGGCATTACAAGCATCTAGCTTGATAGGTCAGAACGTATTGGTGCAGGGCAACGTAGGGCACATGTCTAGCGACGCTGCAGGCGTATCGGGTGTTGTGGTCAATGAGCAAAGTGTACAAAACATGACGATCACTGTTGAAAATCAATACGGTGAAGTGATTAAGACCATTGATGCTGGCACACAAGCCGCTGGCAACATTCAATTTGAATGGGATGGCAAGGATACTCAAGGCAACGATATGCCAGCGGGTGACTACGTAATTAGCGCTACAGGCGAATTAAACGGTGAAGGCGTTCAATTGAATACTGCCATTAACCGTCATGTAGGAAGTGTTAGTTTGGCCGGCAGTGGTCAGGGCGTAATTTTAAATTTAGATGGCGAAGTCAGCATTAGTCTTGATGACGTTATTCAAATCGGCAGTTAGCAGGAGAAAGAAGCATGTCTTTTAATATTGCACTAAGTGGCGTAGCTGCCGCACAAAAAGATTTAGATGTAACCGCGAATAACATCGCAAACGTAAATACGGTTGGCTTTAAAGAGTCTCGCGCTGAATTCGGCGACGTGTACGCCACATCACTATTGGCTGGAAGTAAAACCAAAGTGGGCGACGGTGTTTTGACACAAGATGTGGCCCAGCAGTTTTCGCAAGGTAGCTTGCAGTTCACCAATACTGCACTTGATTTGGCGATTACTGGGAATGGTTTCTTTGCCACCGTGCCTGATGAAACCTCACGAGACTTCTCGTTTACCCGTGCCGGTCAATTCAAGTTAGATGACGACAACTACGTGGTTAACAGTAACGGCGACTTACTTTTAGGTTTCCCTGTTAATTCAGACTCTACCAGTTCATCGGTTGCATTGAGTACTACAGAGCCAGTGCAAATCCCAGATTCATCAGGTTCTCCAGCACAAACCTCAGAAGTTGATATCCGTATGAACTTACCTGCTAGTGAGCAGGGGTTAGATCCAGCCGCATTTGATCCACAAGATCCACTTACCTACAACGCGGCAACCTCGGTAACGGTTTATGACTCACTAGGCGACAGCCACGTGATGACTTATTACTTCGTTAAAGATGTGGCGGCAGACAATGAATGGTATGTGGCGACAGCGGTAGACGATCAACTTACTGATTTAGTGAATTCTACCGGTACTGATTCCGATCCAACTACAGCGGTAAACTCGCTGGGTACTAACACGGGTAACGGCGTTACAGCAGCTAAGCTTGTGTTTTCTCAAGGTGGTGACTTTATTGGTATTGAATCACCAGATGGCATTCAAACTACCGATTACAAGTTAACGACTGAAGCGCTAGGTTCTGCATTATCAAATGGGGCGGATGCGACTCAACAAATAGGGATCGATTTTAACTTAGACCCTTCAAATGCTACCACGGTGGAACCTACGCAATACGCATCAGCATTCGAAGTGACGTCATTAGAGCAAGATGGTTTGCCTGTTGGTCGTTTGACGGGTATTGATATTGGCCCAGACGGCTTGGTTCGAGCGACGTTCTCAAACGGTACGTCAGAACCTATCGTGCGTGTGGCCTTAGTGAGATTTGCTAATGAGCAGGGCTTAACGCAGCAAAGCAGCACTGAGTGGAAAGAAAGTATCCTATCTGGTGAAGCATTGGCGGGTGAAGCGACGACGGGGACTTTCGGTGAAATTAACTCATCAGCCCTTGAACAAGCCAACGTTAACCTAACCACTGAGCTTATCGATATGATTATTGCACAGCGGAACTTCCAGGCTAACTCTCGAGCACTCGAAGTGAATAACTCGCTTAACCAGACTATCCTGAACATCCGATAAACATTGACGTTTAACTAGCAAAAACCGCAACTTTAGTTGCGGTTTTTTTGTATCCACTTCTATTTGTGCATGTTGGCACTGGGATTGCAAAACCTGTATATGGTTTAACCAGAGTCAAAAGTCAGTCATGGACAAACTTCTCTACATTGCTGCCAGTGGTGCATCTCAAGACCTTTTAGGTACTGGGCTTCGTGCCAATAACTTGGCTAACGCGCAAACAACTGGGTTTAGAGCTCAGTTAGAACAGGCAAGGTCAATGCCTGCCTACGGCGAAGGTTTGCCGTCTCGCGTTTTTTCAATGACCGAAAGTCCGTCAAACAACTATGAATCAGGTCCTATGATTCAAACGGGTCGTGATTTAGACGTTGCGATACAAGGCGATGGCTGGTTTGCCGTTCAAGATGACAATGGGCAAGAAGCCTATTCTCGTGACGGTAACTTTAAGCTTGGTGACGACGGTATTTTGACAGATGTGCACAATCGCCCCGTTTTAGGCGATAACGGTCCAATTTTCCTTCCTGTGCCGCTAGATAATTTAGATATCGGTATGGACGGCACGTTGTCAATGAGACAGCTTGGCGCGCCAGAAAATGTAATTGAAGATGTTGGCCGGTTGAAACTGGTTAAGCCGAACTATGCCGATATGGAACGAGGCACTGATGGTTTATTTAGAATGGAAGACGGCACGGTAGCCCCAGCAAGTGCTGGTGTGAAAGTAATGTCTGGCATGTTGGAAGGCTCGAACGTGAATGCCGTTGACGAAATGGTCAATATGATAAGCCTTCAGCGCCACTATGAGCTTCAAGTGAAGATGATGAAGCAAGCTGATGAGCTAGATGCTCGCGGCAACCAATTACTGCGCATTCTATAGAATAGTTAACAATTTTGTTATACGAACTTTAAAGGTTAGGAGGTCGCCATGCACCCAGCATTGTGGATAAGTAAAACAGGTCTTGATGCCGCACAAACAGATGTCGCGGTGGTATCGAACAACCTGGCTAACGCATCAACGGTAGGCTTTAAAAAAGACAGAGCAATTTTTGAAGATTTGCTTTATCAGAATATAAACCAACCTGGTGGCCGCTCATCAGCTGATACCGAATTACCTTCTGGCCTTATGTTAGGTTCTGGTTCAAAGGTGGTATCAACACAAAAAGCACATACCCAAGGCAACTTGCTAACCACGGATAATGCGTTAGATATGTCTATTCAGGGGCGCGGTTATTTTGAAATATTGCAGCCTGACGGCACCATTGCCTACTCAAGAAATGGTCAGTTTTCAATGAACGATCAAGGTCAGATAGTGACTTCTGGCGCGGGTTTTTTACTCCAACCTGAAGTGGCAATTCCAGAGGATGCGCAGCAAATTACCATTTCACAAGACGGTGAAATTAGCGTGTCAATTCGTGGTCAAGCCGAGCCGCAAGTGCTTGGCCAAATGAACCTATCAGACTTCATTAACCCAACTGGCCTTCAGCCTATAGGACAGAACCTCTACGTTGAAACCGCATCAAGTGGCGCACCTATTCAAGGTGTGCCAGGCCTTCAAGGTATAGGCACTATTGCACAAGGTACGCTAGAAACCAGTAACGTGAATGTGACCGAAGAGCTGGTTAATTTGATTGAAAGTCAACGTTTGTACGAGATGAACTCGAAAGTGATTTCGTCGGTGGATCAGATGCTTGGGCAAGTCATTCAGCAACTTTAGTGAGTAATGTTATGCGAATTCTCGGACTCTTTCTTTCAGTGACAATAATGGCAGGTTGTGCAAGCACTAACCAGCCACCGGTTCAAGCAAACGACCCGTCGTTTGCCCCAGTGGTACCTGATTATCCTCGCGAGAAGATTGTAGAAGATGGTTCGCTGTTCCGCTCTTATATGGCTAATAGCTTATACTCAGATATGACGGCTAGACGGGTTGGCGACATTATTACCATTACGTTAAGTGAAAATACCAACGCGAGTAAATCAGCGGGTACATCTACATCAAAAGACACCACGGTTGATTTAGATACAATCACCGGATTAGGCGGGCAAGCGTTAAATATTGGCGGCCAATCTGTTCAGCTTGGCGTTAGTTCTTCAAACGACTTCGCAGGTGATGCCGCAACAAATCAAAGCAATAGTTTATCGGGAAATATCTCGGTCACCGTAGTGGAAGTGCTGCCCAATGACAATTTGGTTATTCGCGGCGAAAAGTGGCTTACCTTAAATCATGGCGATGAATATATTCGTTTAACGGGCATTATTCGCTTATCTGACATTAGCCCCGAAAATGAAGTGCTATCGACCAAAATCGCCAACGCCAGAATTCAGTACAGCGGAACGGGCTCATTTGCCAGTGCGCAAGAGAAAGGCTGGCTAACGAAGTTTTTCACATCATCATGGTGGCCGCTTTAAGCGGGGCTAGGAGAATCATTATGCGTTTGTTTTCAGTGGTACTTATCGCATTAACATTGGTGTTGTCTAACAATGCTAATGCACAACGCATCAAAGACTTGGCAAGTATCCAAGGGGTGAGAAGTAACCAATTAGTAGGTTATGGTCTAGTGGTAGGTTTACCTGGCACCGGCGAGCAAAGTCCTTTCACCGAGCAAAGCTTCCGTACCATGTTAAGTAACTTCGGTATTAGCTTAGACTCCAACACCAAACCGAAAATTAAGAACGTGGCAGCCGTGGCTGTTCACGCAGAATTGCCGGCTTTTACTAAGCCAGGGCAAACCATTGATATTACCGTGTCGTCAGTAGGTGAAGCGAGTAGTTTGCAAGGCGGCACGCTTCTACAAACGTTTCTTCGCGGGGTAGATGGCAAAGTGTATGCAGTAGCGCAAGGTAGCTTGGTAGTGAGTGGCTTTGGTGCTCAAGGTGGCGATGGTTCGCGAATTGTGGTGAATACGCCTACTGTTGGTCGTATTCCAAATGGTGCCATGGTTGAGCAAACCGTACCAAGCGGTTTTGCCAATGGCGATTCATTAACACTGAACTTGCATTACCCTGATTTTTCAACAGCAAAGGCATTAGCTGATGTGATTAATGAGCGATTAGGCGCACAGCCAGAAAAAGGGTATTCCATAGCAACGCCCATTGATGCCGCGTCAGTACGTGTATCAGCGCCACGAGATGTTGGTCAGCGAGTGGGCTTTTTGGCCACACTAGAAAATTTTGAATTCACGCCGGCTGATGCGCCTGCGCGGGTTGTCATCAATAGTCGTACCGGTACGATTGTGATTGGTCGAGACGTGCGTCTACTGCCAGCCGCTATTACCCATGGTGGATTAACGGTGACAATTTCAGAAAACCAACAAGTTACCCAACCTAATGCGTTTGCAGATGGTGAAACGGTGGTAACGACACAGTCGATTGTAGATGTGGATTTATCAGACAGTCGCATGTTTTCTTTTGAACCGGGAGTGACACTTGATCAGCTAGTGCGAGCGGTTAATGAAGTGGGTGCTGCACCTGGTGATTTAATGGCGATTTTAGAAGCATTAAGGCAGGCCGGTGCGTTACATGGTGAATTGGTGATCATCTAATGGAAGCATTCAGCTCAAAAAATCAGCTTGATATGGCACGCAATGTTCACGATCTTGGCAGTATTAATAAAATGCGCGAGGCCATTGCTTCGGGTGATGAAAGTGTATTGCAAGAAGCGGCTGAACAATTTGAAGCCATATTTGTGCAAATGATGCTGAAGTCGATGCGTAAAGCGCAAGACGCCCTAGCAGATGAAGACAGCCCGTTCAATTCTCAACAAGTTAAATTTTATCGCGACATGCACGACCAACAGCTTGCAACCGATTTAACGGCAGGTGGCGGTATGGGGTTGGCTGACATTATCGTTAAACAAATGGGCCAATCCGAAGACAGTTATTTACCTGCCAGCGTTATTCGTAGTGATGGTAACTTGAATTCGTTGAACCGCGACCGTGTTGTCGCTGTAGAGCAAGCGCAAGAAACCGTGCTCGCTTCTGAATCTAAAGGGGTGAAATCAGCCGCAAAAGACAGCATGTTCGATACCCCTGAAGATTTTGTTGAAACTCTGCGCCCCTACGCTGAACAAGTGGCTGAAAAGTACGGTATGGATGCTAAAGCCATTATCGCGCAGGCTGCGGTCGAAACAGGTTGGGGTAAGTTCGTTATTCACAATGCCGACGGTGAAAGTTCGCACAATCTTTTTGGTATTAAAGCGAACTCGAAGTGGGAAGGCGAGCAAGCGGTTGTCGACACACTTGAATTTAATAGCGGTATTCCACAAAAGCAAAAAGCAGCTTTTCGTTCTTATGCGTCATTGGAAGAGGCGGTTAATGACTACGGTCGTTTTATTACCACTCAGCCCCGTTATCAGCAAGCGGTGGAACGAGCCTCAGATGCACACAGTTATACGCGAGAACTACAAAGCGCTGGATATGCTACGGATCCTAACTACGCCAGTAAAATCATGGCGGTTTACCACAGCGATAGGCTTAACGGCTTAATGCCGTAAGAAGAGGGGTTTAATATATGAGCGCAGTTGATTTATTTTCCCTAGCCACCAGTGGTGTAAACGCCAGTAGTAAGCTTTTACAAACTACCAGTAATAATATTGCCAATGTAAATACGCCTGGGTACGTACGTGAACGCACCGAGCTGGTTAACAGTGATGTATTCGGTGTTGAAATCGGAAATACAGAGCGAATTATAAATGTATTTGCGCAAAACCAGCTTCGCCGCGATATAACTTCGGTAGGTGAGCTAGAGGCTTTTTCTTCCAAAACTTCAGCGATTGATACCCTTTTAGCCAGTGAGGCAAACTCTTTATCTAAAGGCATTAGTGACTATTTTGCAGCGGTACAAACTGCCTCAGACGACCCCACAAACTTAGCGTCTCGTGAACAGGTATTAGGGAAATCAGAGTCGCTGTATCAACGTATGAAAACCCTGTCAGATTACATGGTGGAAAAGGAAGAAGAGTTTAACCTTGAAGTCACCTCTTTGGTGAACAGAACCAATAGCTTGATTAGCTCTATTGGCGAACTCAACAAAAACATCGTGATTGCCAAAGGAAACAACACTAGCGACGAACCCAGCGCATTAATGAATAAACGAGATGCCGCCGTCGAAGAGCTTGCCTCTATTATGGCTATCGATGTGAAAGACAGTCAAAGTCAAAACGGTGCGATTACCGTGAATTTGACCACCGGCGAATCGCTAATACTAGAAAACGGTGCATTTAATTTATTTGAAGTGAGCACCAGTGCAGACCTAACCACTAAAGAACTGAAGTTAGAAACAGATTTTGGTTCGCAAACAAAGAACGATGCCACTATTCGTGTTGTAGAAAGTGACTTAGGTGGCAGTTTAGGTGGGTTATTTCGCTACAGAAATGAAGTGCTTGGCAGCGCAATGCGTGATGTAGGCCAGCTTTCTGTTGCTTTTGCTGATGCCGTGAATGCTCAAAATAAGCTGGGAATGGATTTAGATGGTCAGCTAGGCAGTAACATTTTTGATATTCCTACTTTCAGAGGCTTAGAAACAGAGGATACCAGCGGAGACTATCAAGTAGTCGGACAGCTTATAGCTGGAAAGGGCGCAGAGCTCACCGATGCTGATTATCAAATTGAGGTTACTGCAGTAGCGGGTGGTGTTCCCAGCGAGATAGAAGTTACTTTCTTAAACCCAGACGGAACCCCTAAAAAAGATGGCTCTGGAAATGATCTTGTCTATTCAAACTATACGGTGACGAGTGGGTTCAATGAATTACCAGGGGGCATTGAAGTAGAGTTTGGTGGTACAGCAACTTATGCTGTTGGCGATGAATTTTTGATGCGACCTACAAAAACGATTGCATCGTCCATTGAGTTAGCTACCAATAGACCTGAAGATCTGGCGTTCGCTGCTCCGGTAAGAGCACAAGCGGATGCAACAAATTTAGGTAGTGCTAATGTTAGTGCAATAGCAATAACTAACACAGAAGTCGGCGGTGGTACTGAACAATCTGCATTTGACGGTGCAGGTGGAATACATAATTTATCAAGTTCTCCTAGTGGTACTGTTGGAGCACCATCACAAATCGTCTTTACCGCAGAAGATAGTTACCAAGTGCTTGACGGAGAAACCCCTCCAAATGTGATCACAAATGTCACAGGTGCAACTAACTTAAACAATTTATTAGCACAGGCTGAATCTAGCGGGAGCGGCCCCGCTTGGCCTGCAGCGTTTTCGGCACTGGATGACTACCCAGGTTATGACATTAGTTTAGATGGCGTACCTAAAGCAGGTGATAGTTTTACTATTAGTTACAACACTGATGGTTTCAACGACAACAGTAATGCACTTGAGATCGCAGCGTTGCAGAATGAGAACCTCGTGCAAGTGAGCAGTGAATCAACCAACCAGCAACGTACTTTTCAAGATGCCTATGCATCTATGGTAGGGCGGATTGGTGAAGACGCAGCCATGGCTGACATTTCGTTAACTGCAGCAGAGGCAATGAAAACCCAATCAGAAAATTGGTTTGAGTCAGTATCTGGAGTAAGTCTAGATGAAGAGGCGGCAAACCTGGTTAAGTTTCAGCAGTCTTATTCTGCCGCAGCACGAATTTTAAGTACAGCGCAAGAGTTGTTTGATACTATTCTAAGTGCGGCGAGGTAACAGATTATGCGTATATCGACGAGTCAAGTTTACGACCAAAGCATTCGCTCCATTATGGAAAACCAAGAAAATTTGGTTAAAACGCAAGAGCAGTTAGCGACGGGTAAGCGGATCATTACGCCGGCAGACGATCCTGTGGGCGCTGCAAAGGTACTGCGCTTGACCGAAGAGCTTGATGGGCTGACGCAATTTCAACGAAATAATGATTTGGTAACAGGCTCTTTAGAACAGCAAGAAGCAGTGCTAACGAATATTACTAATTCGATTAACCGTGCTAGAACATTAGTCGTTCAAGCAGGCTCGGGTATTCTTGATGACCCTGACAAACGCGCTATCGGGGCTGAGTTAGAACAAATTAAGTTGGAAATATTCGACTTAATGAATACGCAAGATGCCGATGGCAATTACATGTATGCAGGTTATCAATCTGCGAACCAAGCCTTTACCTACAACCCCGCATCATCAGGAAATGCCATTACATTTTCAGGTGATGCAGGTGTAAGTTTTATTCAGTTATCGTCTAGCTCAAAGATACAATCTACCAGCAACGGTTATGAAGTTTTTGAGAACGTACTATCCCGTTTTGATTTCTCAGTAACCGGCAGTACAGTAGCCGATTTACAAAACACAGTGGTAAAAGAACAAGGTACGTTTGATACCTTTTTCAATAAGAATTATGACCCAGTGACCAGTGCTAATAATGACTATCAAGTGGAGTTTTTAGCATCGGGAGAAGCACAGTTAACTAATACAGGCACAGGTGCAGTTGTGGGAACGGTTGGCTACACTTCCGGTAGCCCATTTACTATCAAGGGTATGCAGTTTGAAGCGAGTGCTGCCGTTGGCGATACCATTAATTTTTCTTTGGATGCGCCTGAGAAAAAGAGTATGGCTCAATCGCTTCATGAAATTCAAACCATACTTATGGATAGCACCATTGATGATAGTGCGCTGCAAGAAGCCATTGCCGACTCATTAGTTGGGTTAGATAATGGGTTAGAAAAAATATCTCTAGAACGCGCCTCTATAGGTAGCCGTCTAAATATCGCTGAATCGACTTACGAAAGTAACCTTGATATGGAAATTGCAGCAAAGGCATCCCGTTCATCAATCCAAGATGTTGATTATGCAGAGGCCTCTACGGAATTTGCCAAACAAGAAACGGCACTCAATGCGGCATTGGCTACTTTTCCGCAAGTGTCTAATTTATCCCTGTTTAACTTCATTTAATAGGCTATTCATCCCTGACAATGTAGCAAGATATACTCGGGTTTGGTTATCGATATGATCTGAGTAATAAGAGACATACAGCGTGTCGTCTTGCCATACTAACCCCGGGTAACTATTGTCTCCTTTACTCGGTAAGGTCATCAGAAGTTTCAGCGAATAGTCAGTTGATGAAAGTAACCAAATTGCCGTTGTCAGACTTTTACCATCCCAGTTTCTGCCTGCTACCACATACGTATTTTCGGTAAGTGATAACATAACCGGCCCTCCAACGTACTGTTTCAAATCGTGCCATTTCCAATTGGTATAGGGCGGAGATGAGACACCTAGTTTGGCGCTGAAACTATCAGCATCTCGGCGTACAATCGCCGTTGCTTTATCAGTATCATCAAACAATATATGACTTTCATTTGGGTAGCCAAATGAGTGCTTCTCAAAAGAAATAGCGCCTTTCTTTTGAAGGTAAAGTTGTTTGCGTGGGTTGCCTACATACAAATCAATTCTTTGACTTTTGCGGTTATAGGCAAAACCATAAGCTTTGTCCTTGTTCCATGTGATGCGCCAAAGCCACCAACCGGAATGCCCAAAAAAATGAGGTGTTGACCAAGAATCTCCCGTGGTAGAAAAGTAACTCACCATTTTAGTAGTTACCGCGCCCGTATTTGCGTCTTTGTGCTTAGCGTAGGCTGTGATGATTAACTTTCGTCCATCAAAACAAAATTTTGGATCGCGTAAATCCCAAGAGGGTAGTGCCAGTCGCTGGTAAGTTTTCGCCCCTGAATCAATATTCTCTTTGCAGACAATTACAACGCCATCTGGGCTTATATGGTTCAAGGCTCGTCGATAGCAGCACAGTAGTGATTTGCGACTATTGTCGAAGGGATTTTCGATTAAATCAGTAAACGCGCAGTGCTCACCTTCCGATGAAATTCGCTCAACCGCGTTAATCTTCAAATTTATATTCACGCTAATACCCTTTTAAAAACCGTCTGTTATGTAATTTTAAACGGCAATTTTATACCGCACTACGGCAATTTTTGTAAATAATTCTAAAGGGAACTGCTGTTATGTCGATACAAACACTGAGAGAGCCAGTTCATCATTACCCCTCAGGTATTGGTGACTATTAAAATTGTAATAGCCGGATCCCCGGCAGCCAGCTCACGCTGGACTGAGAGTGTAGGAGAGACTTTATGTCTATGTTCGTCAATACCAATGTTTCCTCATTGAATGCTCAGCGTCAATTATTTGATGTAAGCAATTCTTTGGGTACGTCTTTTGAGCGTCTGTCTTCGGGTTTCCGTATAAACAGTGCTGCAGATGACGCCGCAGGTCTACAAATCACCGACCGAATGACTTCACAAGTTCAAGGTCTTAACCAAGCGGTACGTAACGCTAACGATGCGATCTCACTATCGCAAACTGCTGAAGGTGCGTTGTCTGAAACGACGACTTCTCTTCAACGTATTCGTACACTAGCAATTCAATCACAGAACGGTATCAACAGCTCTGCTGACCGTGTAGCACTTCAAAAAGAAGTATCTGCATTAAGAACTGAAATATCGCGTATTTCAACAACGACTCAGTTCGCTGGTGTAAATATATTGTCAGGTGACTTCTCTGCCAAGTTCTTGGTAGGTGCAAACGCTGGTCAAACGATTTCTGTAAACCTCTCATCGCAACCATTGGCAAATGCTGGTGTTAACGGTTTCAGTGCGACTGGCTTGGGAATTACAGGTGGCACCAATAACGTACTTACCAGTGAAAACGCATCAAGCATGCTAGCTAGTGTAGATACGGCTATTTCAGCGGTAGGTGGCCTTCGTGCTGACCTAGGTGCGCTTCAAAACCGTTTCCAGTCTACTATTCGTAACTTAAGTAACATCTCTGAAAACGTATCTGCGGCACGTTCGCAAATCAAAGATACTGATTTTGCCACAGAGACTGCTAACTTGACCCGTAACCAGATTCTACAGCAGGCGAGCACTACCGTGTTGTCTCAGGCGAATCAGCGTCCACAGGCGGCACTACAGCTTCTAGGTTAATACTCTAGTTGATAATAGTGAGAGAATGGGGCCAGGAGGTAGTGAACCTTTAACCTCAGTTGTTCCACAGTGATTTAATTTCAAAAAGGCCGATTTTTTAATCGGCCTTTTTTTATTTCAGCGAATTAAGTTATTGAACTAAATAGGTTTATCAAAAAGATCAAAAAAACCTAAAGTAAATGGATAACCGGTACGATAACTATAACAAAGGGAAGGTAAACATTACTTCCTCTCTTTAAGACCTATAACAATTAATAAAAGTAATACGTTTATGGTGTTTTAAAGAGTGTTAATTGACTGCTAGGTTTTAGTTATTGTCAGGAGATCAATAGCTTAAAATCATAAAAATTATTTTCATAAAGTTCTAAAGGAAATAGTGAGGTAAGTCGATAAAGAGTTAAGTTTGCTGATTGGGCTGCTGACTGGCGAGAATGAAGCCAGGAGGTAGTGAGAGGTTTGAGGTCTGGAACAACAAACCCGACAGTCAGCAAAAGAGAAGTTTCCTTCTCTGTGTAACAAGCTTCACCGGGAGTGACCCGCTAAAGCGTCAGAATAAAATCCTGACAATTATGTGAAGCACAAGATATGCCAAAATATTTAATTAACTCGCGCAAATAATAAAATCAATAGCGCAAAACTTAAACTGTTAGGAGACCTCTCATGAGTCTATTTGTAAATACTAATGTGTCATCGCTTAATGCGCAGCGCCAGTTGTTTTCAACAGGCAATAACTTAGATACTGCATTTGAACGTTTATCATCTGGTTTTAGAATTAACAGCGCCGCTGATGATGCTGCAGGTCTGCAAATTACTGACCGTATGACCTCGCAAGTTCAAGGCCTAAACCAAGCGGTACGTAATGCAAACGATGCGATTTCATTATCGCAAACTGCTGAAGGCGCAATGCAAGAAACAACGACTGCCTTACAACGAATTCGTACCCTTGCCATCCAATCGCAAAATGGTATTAACTCTTCTGCGGATAGACTTGCGCTTCAAAAAGAAGTGTCGGCACTTCGTACTGAAATTTCACGTATTGCTACCACAACACAGTTTGCTGGCGTAGACGTGCTATCTGGCGCATTTTCAGCTCGCTTCTTAGTTGGCGCCAACGCAGGACAAACCATATCTGTTAACTTGTCGACACAAGCATTGGGCCGCGCAGGCATTGACGGCTTTAGTGCAACAGGTTTGGGGATCACTGGTGGAATTAATGACGTATTAACAGAAACGAATGCATCGGCACTACTTGGGTCAGTGGATAATGCGATATCTGCAATAGGTGGTCTTCGCGCAGACTTGGGTGCGCTTCAAAACCGCTTCCAGTCAACAATCAGAAACTTAAGTAATATTTCTGAGAACGTATCAGCGGCAAGATCACGAATTAAAGATACAGATTTTGCCACCGAAACGGCAGAGTTGAGCCGTAACCAGATTCTTCAACAAGCAAGTACAACTATCCTTGCCCAGGCAAACCAACGTCCACAAGCGGCATTGTCACTACTAGGGTAAGAAGTAAATAAGGCGTTTTAATTGGGAAGGAGTTGAGAGGCCATCCCCTAATGAAGGAATGGCGGCCATTTAAGGCCGCCCCCTTTGATAAAGCGCCGACTAACAGGACTGAGAGTGTAGAAGTGTTGGTTGAGAGGCCAGTTTATCCTACTAAAACCCTGCCAGCCGACTGAAACAGTATTTGCTCAATCTCCTAACGTGAGCAGATTGGCCGAGATTTAATGTCTCGGCCTTTTTTTTATTCTAAGCCGAAACACCCTGCCAAACTAAAATCATTAACTTGAGCAAAATTAATGATTCACAAATACAAATGCACCTTCCATGCCAAGTGTATTCATTTAATATGTCAAACCTACGAATCATTGTTAAACCTAACGATGCCGCATTACCTTCAAAATAAATGTTGTCAGCCAAAATGTGAATCGATTTATCACTAATTGATTAGCATCTGTGTCTATTTAATGGCTAAAAAGACAAAAAGACTTAAAAATAAAAAGATAATTAATTTTTATAAATCAATAGCTTAAATATTCTTTGAATTTATTTGAAAAAAAAATCAAAAAAAATCAAAAAAAAACTAAAGAAGCTAAAGACTTGGCCGATACCTATTGTTGAGGGGTAATGTAATTTACTTTGCAAGAGGAAGTTAGTCGGGAGTAGTGACCCAGCTAATTTGAACTGGAAGGGTTTGATGATAGCACAGGCATCATTGAATCCCTAGGAGGTAATCTAATGTCTTTATTTGTAAATACTAATGTGTCATCAATTAACGCTCAACGTCAGCTTTTTGACGTAAGTGATAAATTGAACACGTCATTTGAGAGATTGTCATCGGGGTTTCGTATCAACAGTGCGGCTGATGATGCTGCTGGTCTTCAAATTTCTGACCGTCTAACGTCCCAAGTTGAAGGTTTGAACCAAGCTGTTCGTAACGCTAACGATGCTATCTCATTATCACAGACTGCTGAAGGTGCGCTAAGCGAAGTAACGTCTAGCTTACAGCGTATTCGTCAATTAGCAGTTCAATCACAAAATGGAATTAACTCTTCAGCTGACCGCTTAGCACTTCAAAAAGAAGTGTCGGCGCTTAGAACTGAAATTTCACGCATTGCGACAGATACGCAGTTCGGAAGTGTAAATTTATTGGATGGAAATTTTTCTGCATCTTTCTTAGTGGGTGCAAACGCGGGCCAAACTATCTCTGTTAATTTATCAAGCGGTAATTTAGGTTCTATCAATGGATTTAGTGCGACTGGATTGGGCATTACTACTAACAGTGTTGCCACAGCTGATGGTGCGTCTTCGCTTCTATCTGACGTAGACGCTGCAATATCAGGTATTGGGGCGGTTCGAGCTGACCTGGGTGCGCTTCAAAACCGTTTCCAATCAACTATTCGTAACCTAAGCAATATCAGTGAGAACTTGTCATCTGCACGTTCTCAGATTCGTGATACAGATTTTGCATCTGAAACTGCAGATCTGACACGTAATCAGATTATTCAGCAGGCATCTATTTCTGTACTAAGTCAAGCAAACCAGCGCCCTCAAACTGCGCTATCTTTGCTTGGATAAGCTATAATTTAATACCTTAGTTGGAATGTAACGGGTGCTTGCTTACTTGCAAGGGCCCGTTTTGTCGTTTCAAAAGGGGGGTGAAATAAGTGGAAATTGTAAATAATCAAACTGGTCAGGCTTTTGCATTAGCTTCTGAGTCAGCACCTGTGTCTAAAGTAGCACCAAACGAGAGCTCAGCGAAAGCGAGCAACGACAGCGAAAACAATAGTGCTGGCCAACAGCAAGCGAACAGTAGTCAAACCAATTCTGCACTAAAAAATGATGTATCTAGTGTACAAAATTTGCCTCAAGGTTCTAATGCTCCGGCCGATAAAGAGTCTGGAATAGAGAATCAAGCTTCGCTAGAGAATGCAGTTCAAGAGGTAGAATCATTCTTGCAAACGCAAAATAGGAATTTGGCGTTTTCTATTGATGACGAAACTAAGCGCTCGGTTGTTACGGTAAAAGATTCTGAGTCTGGTGATGTAATAAGACAAATACCCTCTGAAGAAGTATTAGCGCTTGCTGAACGTATTCAAGATTTGCAGCAAGACGTTGGCGACAGTGTAGGGGTATTTATTAACAATCGCGTCTAGCAACCGTGTTTAACGAGGTAAAGTATGACAATTCAATCATTAGGGGTAGGTTCAGGTTTAGCACTTGACGACCTAGTTCAACAGCTTCTTACTGCTGAACGTCAGCCGAAAGAAGATCGGTTGAATGCAAAAGAAGAACAGATTGAAGCGGAAATCTCAGGCTTAGGTCAGATCAAATCCAAATTTTCTGATTTTAAAGATGCGGTTGATGATCTACGAAGCGATAACGACATTAACGGTCGTGAACCTACGATTACTAATCCTTCTGAAGACGATGATGTACTGTCTGCAGAAGCATCTAATTCGGCCCTTCGTGGCTCGTACGATATTGTGGTTGAGCAATTAGCCCAAGGCAGCCGAATTACTACCGACGATGGTGCGTTTACCGCCAGTTCTGATCCCGTTTTAACGTCGGGAACAGGCTCACTTACGTTTGATGTAGGCGGAAGCGACAGCTTCACGATTGATATTACTGCTGGTACCTCTTTAACCGCGCTCAGAGAAAAAATTAATAACGCAGATGATAACTTCGGTGTAACTGCCAACATTATCGATACCGGCACAGCTGCCGGCCCTCGTTTAGTATTTAGTTCTAGCGAAACGGGTACAGGCAACGATTTGGTGATTACTAATGATAATGGTAACGCGGAGTTAGATAGGCTTTCCACCACTGGTGGTGCAGGTAGCATCGACCCTGCGAACATCGAATCTGCACAAAATGCGATTGCCTATATAGACGGTATCGCGGTTGAAAGTGAATCGAATGAGTTTGAAAATACGATTCAAAACGTGTCTTTTGAAGTTAACGAAATTTCGCCCAAAGACGCTGTTGGCGATTTCCTTTCTACAAAATTAGAGATTGGTTACGACAAAGAAGGCCTCGATAAAAAAATTCGTGATTTCGTAGACAACTATAATAGTTTGATTGACGAAATAGGCGTACTAACAAAATACGGTGAGTCAGAGTTAGAAGATGATGGTGCATTGGCGGGTGATTCGCTACTTCGTGGCATTCAATCAGGCTTAGCCAGCATTGTGGGTGATAGTAACAGCGCATCTGCACTTGGAGGCTTGTTCCAATTAGGTATTGAATTTGATGACGATGGTAAATTAGAAATCGGGACCACTGATTATGGATTGGGGTCAGGTGAAGATCGTCTTGCTGATGCCCTTGAAGATAGCTTTGATGAAATAGCATCGCTATTTACTGATGACGATGAAGGTGTTGCGGTTAGACTTTATGAATTTGCTAATCAATATACCTCATACAGCGGTTTAATTAGCTTACGCGAAACTGCAGCGAAAGATGATAGAGATGATTTGTACGACGAGCGCGAGACGTTGGAACTGAGAATGCTTAGCTATGAAGAAATTCTTCGTGATAAGTATCTAAATTTAGATCAAACTGTCGCTCAGCTAAACCAGACTAGTTCAGCATTACTTGCCTCGCTAGGCTAAGAAGTTTTCGGAGATATTATGGCACTTAAAGGCATAAACGCTTACCGCAAAGGTAACTTAAAACAAGATATAGCATCTGCGGACCCGCATAAGCTGACTCTTATGCTGCTTCAAGGCGCATTAGATCGTATCGCCTACGCCAAAGGTGCAATGGAACGAAAAGAGTTAATTGTTAAAGCTGAGTATATTTCTAAAGCGAGTGCAATCATCATACACCTTCGAGATACGCTTGACGTAGAGGTTGGAGGTGAGGTCGCAGAAAACTTATTTGCACTTTATAACTACATGGTCGAGCGACTCGGTGATGCGCACGTCAATAATGACTTGAAAATGTTAGATGAAGTGTCTAGCCTAATAACTCCTATTCGTGACGCATGGGTGCAGATTCCTGAAGAAGCTAAACAGGAAGCTTACGAAACTCAACGTCAAAAACGTCAAGCTGTGTGAAGCATTCGATACTTAATCACAATAAAACCCCGCTTTTTCTTAAGGTAGTCAATTCCAAGTTGGCTGCCTGTCTCATGTTGAACGGTGAAGAGTTTTCTACAACTGATTTTCAAACACTCATTTCACTCCGCCACAAGGTCGTTACCCGCTTCTTATGCCGTCTTAACTCTGAAGAAAAAAAAGCATTCGCTAAAAAAGAAATATTTATCAATAAAAAGCTCGAAGAGCTGGCGCGTGGTTTGCTTGAGAATGCTAAAGACGACGCCGTCAAATTTTCGAGAGGCCGTACCGCCGTGAAGAAATATAAATAATCATGCTAGATCAAATTCAATTTCACGTTCATCAGGATGAAATACAGCAGCAAGCCGTCGAGCACTCGCTAGCTCGAAATATCAAAGAGAATTACAGGCTAAGTCTTGGTGCATTTGAACGTATTATACCTACACTTGCGAAGCTTGCTAAAGAGAGTGAATCAAGAGTATCTACGCTTTTATGCAATAAATTTAGCGAGTTAAATATTGTAAATTATAACAGCGGGAAGGTGCTCTATGGGATGCACCCAAGATCGGATGTACTGCAACATTTAAAGCAATACACTTCAATTTCTCCATCGATAGACTTACCAAGCAATAACACGATCGAGACGACAGCATTGATCTGTTTCGGTCTAGGACTTGGGTATCATATTGAATATATTATCAACAAAGGTGAGCACAAGCACTTAGTCGTGTACGAGCCTAATATTGATTACTTTATTTGCTCTCTATCTAGCATTAATTGGAGAGATATCCTTAAGCAAGCGAAGGATAAAAACATCGCTTTATATCTTCAAATTGGTTCCGATGTGACCCATTTTTCAAAAGATATGATGGAGCTTTCGCATCACGTAGGAGTGAATAAGTTAGTTTTTTATAAGCATTTAAATTTAAATTTATTTAATAGCTTGGAAGCAAAGCTGAATTCAGGTGAGTGGAGCGAAGTAGAGCGTTGGCTACCGAATAGACAAACAAAATCACTAAACGAAAGCTATCTGCCTCTATGGGCACCTTTGCAGCCTCACTGTGAGTCTGATGACGCACTGCTGGATGAAAACAAAAAAAAGGCTAACCTAACAGCGCTAAAAAAGTACTTCCCCAATCTCTATGAAGAGTTTTCACATTACAGACCGCAAAATTGGCGACCTATTGTGGGCGCAGACGGTGCAGTAAGTGTTGTACATATAGAAACTGGCTCATTGTTCTCGAATTCCCCGAAGGATGATGCTGTAACCAGTTTTAGTGCTTTTACCAAAAAACCAAACAAAGATGGCTTACTACTGAGCTATAAAGGAAAAAAGCTAAAGGGTTATTTGCACTATCAGCTCGTTGAAGCCTGTAACGCAATGATTCAGAATATTACTGAAGTGCAGAGTACGCTCCCTGAAAAGGTGAAATCTCTCATTATGTTCGGTGTTGGCATCGGATACTCTGTAGAAGCATTAATGAAAAATCACGATACAGAGATGCTTTTCATTTGTGAACCCAACAAAGATTTTTTTTACGCGTCACTCTATGCTATCGACTGGTCTGAGATAATTCAGTCGTTCGACGAGGGTAAAAAACGTCTTTACCTCAATATTGGTGATGATGGCTCGAATTTAACTAACGACTTGCTTGTTCAATTTCAGTCGGTTGGCCCCTATGTACTTGCGAACACATTCTTTTATCAAGCTTACATCAACGAAAAACTAACGGATGCCGTTGCGCAGTTGCGCGAACAACTCCTTGTTATAATTGCAATGGGTGATTATTTTGACAACGCGAAGTATGGTATAGCACATACGCGTTGGGCTCTTGAAAGTAATATTCCCTTTCTACTATCAGATGAAAAGCGTCGACTGACGTCTAAATTTCTTGATGTGCCAGTATTTATCGTAGGTAATGGCCCTTCTTTAGACGATTTACTTGAAACGCTAAAAGCTGAATGTTCACGCGCAATTGTTATTTCTTGTGGAACAGCATTATACGCGCTTCACAAAAATGGAATAACACCAGATTTTCATGCAGAGATAGAAACAAACCGCTCAACGTTTGATTGGCTATCTCGCATTGATGATACCAACTATCTTCAAAGTATTACGCTATTAAGTTGCAATGGAATACACCCTGATTCTGCACGCTTATTTGGGAATACATTACTTGCATTTAAACAAGGCGAAGCTTCGACAGTTTCTTTTACTGAAGTATATAAAAAACACCCATTTAAACTACTTAATTTTTCTTATCCAACAGTGCTAAATTTTGCAGCCGATTTAGTTACTACGATAGGCTTTAAAGATGTTTACCTATTTGGTACAGACTTAGGTTTTGTAAGCGATGATTACCATCATTCCAAGTCGTCGGGTTACTATGATAATGAAGGTCAAGAGCTCTACAGCTACGCATCTAATCATCAGATATCACTCGTAGTAAAAGGTAACTTTAAGCCATGGGTGAAAACAAAATATGAATTTAAAGTTTCTAAAAACGTTTTAGAGCAGATATTTGCAAGTAAAAGCTCCTATATTTATAACTTGAGTAATGGTGCTCAGATTAAAGGCGCCGAAGCCCTTTTCGCTGATGACGTGCTCATAGTGTCTACAGCAGAACAAAAACAACAAGCCTTATCAAAGATCTCTAGCGATATTTTTTCGCCAGCCGAAAACGAGGTTTTACTTTCGAAGTTCGATGCTCGCTATGATTTGGAGTTTTTATTCGAAGAACTTACCGTTTTGGAAAAATTGTTGGCAAAACCTATTGTCGCTAAGTCCGATATTGAAGAGCTTGTTAGTGAGCAAAGAGAGTTCATCGTATCTTCTTTACTTCGTAATAAGAGCCTAGTTTTTTACTACTTGAATGGAACCTTTAATTACATTAACAGTATTTTTAGTAACCTACTCAATGTCATGGACGAAGAACTTGTTGTAGAAACTGGAAATAGTCTAAGAGAGACTTGGAAAGGGTTTGCAAGTGACTTTTTAACGCTCTTGGAATATTCTCAGTACGAGCTAGATGCTGTTTCTCCGCATACTAGCCTTAGAAGAAATAAAGTGTTAGCAGAGTTGTGGGACAAGACCCCCTTTTCTGTTCAGCACAGAAACCTTACTTTCGTACCAAAAACACGACTAACAGAACTCGCAACAAAAAATACTAATAATTCTTTACCGGTAGTCATTAATTGGGTAGAAAATGATGAACACTCTACTATTGATGCAGATAACACCTGCAACATAGTAAAGTTGAGAGATATAGACAGTATCGCTCCCCCAAGTAAGGGTATTACATTGCTGTCACTCGGTGAAATCAAAGATGACAAAGTACCCTATCAGAATAATTATCTCACCTTATTCGAAGCTGCTATGGTTGCAATGTCAAGTCGAATTAAGGGAGTGATATTTCTGCAAAAAGTTAGCTTCCATCCTTCGCTAGCACAAGATTATTTCGACAAGTTAATTACTCTTAGTCGTGGGTATTTTTGTTACGCAGGTCCTGACTTCCTTATATTGAACCGAACTACTTTGCAAAGTGACAAACTTCTGCTTCCAACCGGAGATCGCCTAGTTTTTATTCCAAGGCTAAAGAAAAATGATTTCAGGAAAGAATCAATATCTCAGGAAGAGTATATAGGCCGAGTAAAAGGAGTGGATAATTTGCTCGACACTCTATCGGAAGAATAAATGGAAGACAAAAAAGTCACCGCATTGCTTACGACGTACAACGCATCGAGCTGGGTAGAAAGCGCGATTGACTCGGTGTTAGCCCAGACACTTTTGAATTTTGACTTCCTCGTTATTGATGATGGTTCCACAGATAGCACAGTCCAAAAGATACAGCAGTATTCTGATTCAAGAATAATACTGATTACCCATGATGAGAACAAAGGCGTTGGATGTCGTTTGGATGAAGCACTTGATCTAGTCAAAACACCTTACATTGCGAAGGTTGACGCTGATGACATTAGTGTGCCGAACAGATTCGAGACACAACTTGAATTTATAGAGAAACATAATGCCGACATCATTAAATCTCATTTTAGCTATTTTTCTGATAATGAAGATGTTGCCGGCTCTTCACGTTTCACTTCATTTAAAAACGACAAAGAACGTGCAATTAATGGAATTGCGAGTCCTGACGATATAAATGTATTCTTACCGCAATGGCCCTGTTTTCCACATACTACATACTTCGCTAAAACCGATGTCATCAAAAGCGTACGCTATCCTCATCTAAGAATGTTTGAAGACTACGTTCTTTTTTTGAGATTGCATAAGCAAGGCGCTCGGTTCGATTGTGTAGAGAAAACGCTAGTTCATATGCGAGTAAGCGATACATCAACAACCGCAACGCTTTCGCAAAGGAACTTTGATGAAGGGCTTGCTGCTGTTATTAACGAAAAAATCGAACGTTTAACAACGTGTGTTAGCGGTAAAGAAGTTTATGTTTTCGGCTCGGGACAAATGGGGCGCTCATTTTGTAAGCACTCAAGTAAGATAAATATAGAGGTTAGCGGCTTTGTTGAGAGAGAAGAAAGTAATAGCTCTATAATGATCGATGTCGCGACGCATATTCCAGTACTATCTCTTAGTCATTTTTTATCGCGAAAAGCGAATAAAGTGTTGATCATAGCTGCGCAACCGGTGCGCGCTGAGATTACTGCTAAGTTAGCGTCCCTGAATATGAAAGAAGGTCTCGATTTTTTTATTTTAGCCTAATGTTCAAGATGCCTTAGAATTCGTGAGAAAAAAGTGAAATTATCAATAATAACTGCAACCTACAACTGCGATAGCTTTCTTGGAGATTGTTTAGATAGCGTCGCAGCTCAAGACGCCATCGAGAATATTGAACACATTATCGTTGATGGTGGTTCTAGTGATTCTACGCTTTCTGTTGCCGCTCGATATCCTCATGTTAGAAAAATTTACTCTAGTCCAGACAGAGGTATCTATCATGCATTCAATCGCGGTGTTGAAATGGCAGAGGGTGATATTATTTACTTTCTTGGAGCTGACGATACTTTGTACGACACTTCTACATTGTCTAAAGTTTTATCTACCTTCTCTAATGATATGGTTGATTATGTATCGACTCGAGTTCGCTGTTTCGATGAAAAAACAGAGCAAGTTTGGTTCACGCATGCGAGCGAGAGCGAGGGTACCAATGTTTGCCATCAAGGTTTCTTCTGCCGCAAAAGCTTGTTTCAAAAAATCGGTCCTTTCAATGAGTGCTTTAGGCTTTATGCCGATAGTTTTTTTATGAAAACGGCAATACGGCAATTTAATGGAATATGCCTTGATGTCATCTCGGCAAATTTCAGGCAGGGAGGAAGTAGCTCGTTAAGTGCTAATAGATCGACATTGCAATTGGAAGCTAAGGCAGTGTCACTATTATTAGGTGAAAGTGCGCCTAGTACAGAACATCAACTAGATTTAAACGTAATTGACTTAAAAGGGTTATTGGAAAAAATCCTGTGCAAAGAAGATAGCCTTGAGCGATATCACGGTATGTCTGTAGCCATTTTTGGAACTAGACAGCTCTCTGTCATCATAGCGCAAGCATTGCAAAGCGTTGGCGCTAACCTCGAATGTTTCGTCACTTCTGAAGAGCAAAGGTTATTAAATTTAAAGAATATTTCTGTAAAATCATTGTACTCTCTAGAGCGGTTACCAATTGATTTCGTCATAAACTGCATTGAAGGAAAACACGAACATGCCATTGCTGAGGATATTCGGCGTCACGTTAAATGCGCCGAAATTGTAAGCTGGCGAAATTTGTAAACATACATGTAGTTTTAGCGCTATGTTACGAGATGCAGTAGTTATTGAACCGGGAGATAAGATGCTGCAAAAATTTTTAGTATTAGGTGGCGAAGGGTTTGTTGGTCTTCACTTATATAACGAACTTAAATCACGTGGGTTCAATGTAGAGAGAACGGTCCGTAGTGAATTATCGTCCCCTCTATCGGGTGATATTGATGAAAAGCTTCTTGGGAATTGCGAGGAGCCAGACGTTATTTTTCATGTGGCGGGAGGAGCGTCTGTAGTGGCCTCAATCTCTTCGCCATCAGAAGATTTTACTAAAACTTTGCCAAATTTGAATACTCTTCTCAATAAGATGAAAAACGATTGGCGTAAAAGCAAATTGATATATGTATCGAGTGCGGCAGTGTACGGGAGTAATGCAAGTAGTAATACGTCAGTTTCTACTGCTCTAAAGCCTATCTCCCCGTACGGTTTTCACAAGAAATTAGCAGAAGAAATGCTTTCTTTTTATGCCCAGACATACGATTTACAGCTAAAGATTATCAGACCTTTTTCTCTATATGGCCCTGGTTTAAAGAAGCAATTGTTTTGGGATGTACTAAACAAAGCCCGTAGAGGAAATTTTTCTTTTTCTGGCACCGGGAATCAGTTGAGAGACTGGATGTATATCGACGACTTTGTGCGTTTTCTTTTATTTTCTTCTCAAACACAATGGGAACAAAGGCAGCGAATATTCAATGTAGGCACAGGACATCCAATAAGCGTATCTTCTGCAATCACGTCTGTATTGTCAGCAGCTGGGTATGACAATATCCCTAAGTTTATCGCAACAGAAGATAGGAAAGGTGATCCCTGCGATTTAGTTGCAGCTAGAGTTGAATTGAATACCGAATTATTAAATACACTTACCAATTTTGATGAAGGTCTTTTGCGCTACATAACTTGGTTCAACGAGGTGTCAAAATGATAAGGGTCGGGATTCCTGTCGTGATAAAGGGGGATACATGGCTAGGGGGAAGGAATTATTTTTTGAGTTTGTTGGATGTGTTGAATTGTTATGCCCCAGATCACTATCATTTCTTTTGTCTTACAAATAGAAGTGACCTTTTTCCCAATTCTTACTCGAAGAGAGTTGAGGTCATTCAGTGTGACCATTTGACAGCCACCTCCCCAAGAATAAGGAGGCTGAGTAAGTATTTCAAAACAGATATCCGGTTGTCATACTACGCGCGTCAATTGAAGCTTTCAGTGCTAACTCATGCGCCACCTGGCGTTCGATTTACTCCGCCAACACTTTACTGGATGCCTGACTTCCAACACTGTCATTTACCTCACCTCTTTTCTCAGGAGGAATTGAAATCAAGAAATCGTCTTATTTCAATGGCAGCAGAGCGAACGGGACATTTGCTATTAAGCAGCTATGCAGCTGCAGAGGATTTTAGACGTTTTTTCCCCGAATACGAATCAACAGAAACACATGTAGTGCCGTTTTCACCCTATATAACGCCAGAAGATTTTAAACATGTAGAGCGAAGTTTAGCCAATAAGGTTACAGGTAAGTCCGTGGCAAGCTCCGAATATTTCTATTTACCAAATCAATTTTGGACGCATAAAAACCATATTGTAGTGCTAAACGCATTAAAAAACGCTACCACAGACATTAAGGTAATTGCTACTGGGCATACAGAAGATCATCGCAATAGCGAACACTTCAGCAATTTGCTTGAATTCATTGAACAGAATGACCTTCAAAATAAGTTTGTCATTCGAGGGCTCGTCTCTCGAGAAGAGGTTATAGAATTGATGGCTGGCGCAATCGCGGTGATTAACCCTTCATATTTTGAAGGGTGGAGTACAACGGTTGAAGAGGCGAAAGCGTTAGGGAAAAAAATGATACTGTCTGATATACCCGTCCATCGGGAACAATGCCACTCAAGCGCAGTTTATTTTGATCCGGACGATGCAAATGCATTGTCTGCTTTGCTTGAACAAATGTACGCGTCAAAAATAGAGTCTTTAGCCTCAAAATATCGCATAAATAATAAAAATTACGAATTATCGCGCAAACGGTTTGCGAATTCCTACGTTAAAACGTTAGACCGATTATGTGAAGCAATACCTTACAAGGAGTGACTTCTAATGACCAAAGAACAAACAGAAAAAAAAGAACAAGATAAAATAGTTTCTTCACAGGCCAGTGCTATCGGCGGAATGCATAAACGTCTCAATGATCTTTTTGTTTTGCAGGGACGTTCGATTGCTAACCTTAATAAAGAATTGGTTATCGATTCTCTACAAGATGCCGAATTTAAAGTGTTTTCACAATTTGGTGAAGATGGAATTATTCAATATCTGCAGCAGCACGTTATACGAAAAGAAAGCGAAAGAACATTTATCGAGTTTGGTGTTGAAAACTACCTCGAATCTAATACGCGCTTTTTGTTGATGAATAATAATTGGAAAGGCTTGGTCATGGATGGTGATGGGAAGAATATTGAAAGCATTATAAAACAAGACATTTACTGGCGTCATGATTTAACTGCCAAAGCGGCATGGATACATCGGGAAAATATCAACGATTTGATAAAGAGCGAAGGGTTCGAGGGCGAAGTAGGCTTGTTAAGTATCGATGTGGATGGCAATGATTTCTGGATTTGGAAAGCCCTTGAAGTAGTTAACCCCATAATTGTCGTTGTAGAATGGAACAGTTTATTTGGTGCCGAAGCGGCTGTTACTGTGCCATATTCACCTACATTTCAGCGAAGTGAAGCTCATTATTCTAACTTGTATTATGGTGCCTCTATTGCGGCTTTTCACCATCTTGGTGAAGAAAAAGGCTATAAATTGGTAGGTACAAATAGTGCAGGTAATAACTTATTCTTCGTACGAAATGATCGTGTGGGAAATTTAAAGCCTCTCTCCCCAGCTGAATGTTATGTAGAGTCCAAAATTAGAGAATCCCGGGACAAAGAGGGGAAACTGAGTTTTGTATCAGGAACGGATCGCACTAAACTTATAGAAAAGTTACTTGTAGTTGACGTAAGAACGGGGGAAAGTGCCCCTTTAAGTCAGTACTCACAAAGCGAGTAGCTAGCCTAATGGCGTGGAGTAGGTAGATTACTCCAACGCCATCAAAAAATCTATTCGCAAGCACGAAGGAGCTTGGAAAGCTCCTTCGTCGCATCTTCAACAGTGAATGCACTTTGTCGTCCCGTCTTAACACAGTCTATAAAGTGTTCAAGCATAGACAAAAACATGTCATTTCTTTCAAAGTTTTCGTTGGGGAAATCAATTTTCTTTGCGGCATGGTCGATGAAATACAACTCGTTAGCGTGGCAGTCCCAAGAAAACCTACCCTTATTCGTCAATACGGTAAGTGTATGGACTCTAGGTTTTTGAAGGTAATCGATGTGAATATTCGCAGTGATATTTCGCTTAAAGCGAACTTGAATATCGGCAAGATCTTCTACGTTTATACCTAAATAACCGCTTGATTGACTTTGAACCGTTACGTCTTCAATTTCACCTAAAATGAATGCTAAGTAATTAAGAGGGTGTATCTGTGTTCTAACAACACCACCCCCTAGATCTTTTCTTGCACTGTATCCCTGAGTGTAATCTTCCCACGGGTGCCAGTCAGGAAGGTATTCTGACCACTCAGCTCTTGCCCAAATAGCTTCACCATATGACTCATTCTGATTTAACAAATTACGTAGCAACATGATATGGGGGTGAAACCGGAACTGATAAGTTACGAAAGAAATAAGGTTATTTTTTTTAATAAGTTCGTCAAGTTCACCTAAGTTAGCTAGCGTGTGTGAAAGCGGTTTTTCAATATATAGGTGACAGCCTTGTTTTGCAGCCTCTATGGCTGTCTCTACGTGTAATGACGTGGGGTTAGTTATCACGCATACATCAGGTTTCTGGGCTAGCGCAACGCTAAAAGAGTTGAAGACTTTTGACCCATCCATGATTTCCTCTATTTGAGGGTAAGTACTTTTGCCACTGCTGTAAAAGACAATATCGTTGATACCAAGCTTTTTTAAGTTGGTGAAATGGCGAACGCCGATAGAGCCCATACCACAAATTAAAATTTTCATAACATTCTGCTCTGAGCTTCTTTAAAATCAACTTCTGAGTCAATATCTACCATTTCACCGTGCTCTATTATGAGAGGTAAAACTTTATTGCCACTGACTGAGCCTGAAAGAAGCGTACTTGCTTTGACTATTTCAATATCGCCAGTTTGAAATAGTAATGGAGGCAGTTTTTGTCTCGGTAAGTTATAGGGTTCCTTTACAAAAGGTACAAAGCCTTCAATGCTGCCATCCTCTTTTTTACTCCAAATTCTATAAGGGTGCTCTGTAACTGGCGCTACTGAGCGAACGGAGGTTGCAATCGGATCTGCGAGAATTATTTTCACACCCCGCTCAATTAAACCAGGTGGGCGAACAGGCGAGGTAGGTCTTAGCAATATGAGTAAGTCGAAACTTTCTCCATGGTCAAGATAATACTCCAAAGCATGCTTCATAAACTCGTAATCGGGACTGTCATCTCGTGAATATTCAGGTGGCCTTAAAAAAGGAACACTGGCCCCATACTCTACTGCAATCTTGGCGTAATCCTCATTATCTGTTGAAACAATTGTCTTTGAAATCAGAGAACTTTGGTTCGCATATTCAATTGAATAGGCAAGGAGTGGTTTTCCATTAAGGTTTTTAATGTTTTTGTGGGGAAGTGACTTACTTCCTGAGCGAGCTGGGATGACAGCGAGAATTTTAGGCATTACTTTTTCTTAGTAGTAGGTGAACTTCAGATGATTCTTTTTGTTTGTCTATTTCGAGTTGTGCACTGTCCAAGAACGTTAAAAAGCGCTTGCTGAAGTCATCTTTGACATATGAAGAGACCGCATTTTTCTCTAATTTAATATGCAGCTGACGATATAAGTCGACCAAGTCTGTTCCAAACCACCATTGCCCTATAATCTCCAAATTAAATTCGTTGCACATGTAATCTAGCGAATCATTTGTATATAAATGCGTATGTCCTCCATGGAGCTGTCGGTGAAAAACGTTGTCATCAAGCATCTCTAAATACACAGACAAACTGAATGTTGGTACGGAAATAAAAATGTACTCCACACTCGTATTTTCAACAAGGCGCTTCAATGCCAATCGGGGAGATTGTAGGTGCTCTAAGACACCAATCATTGATACTACTTGAGACTTCGTCGTTGCGAGCTTTTCATGTCCATCGTATATTGAGTGGCATGATAGTCTTGGCGTAGAAAAGAGAGTGTTGGCTAAGTCAACTTGGGATTTTGATACATCGGAACCTGTAACATCATTTAACCCCAATTTAAGTAAAGCAGAAACAAAATAACCCGACCCAGCACCATAATCAAAATAAGTATGATCATGAGGATCGATACCAAGAGATTTCAGTGCGGTGAACAAAAACTCTGCTTTGGGTACGTAAATACTTGCAGTTCTATACTCGTACTCACTTTTGTCTTTTGAATTGTAATTTTGCGCATATTCCGAATCATCAACAGCATAGACTGTTTCACAGAATTCGGAAGTATCCTCGTGCGCTCCATTCAAATGAGAACATGTTCGACATATCTTGTAGGGAATAGTATCTTTTGTGAAATCGACTTGGGAGCCTAGTTGAGAGTCGCAATTTTTACACTTATTCCGTTCAGGTTGCGACACATACAAGTGTGCTATTTTTCTCTGCTTTTCCACGTGTGTTTCATTTTCTTCAAAAAACGACTTTTTTTGAAGCAATAGGGCAGAGGCATTCTTTCCAAATTGATTTAACATTGGCAAACTTCTTTTTTTAACTTAGCGATAATTTCGTTCTCGTATGAACTTAGCGATTTTTTTATAGAGCCATACCCATTAGCTATGCCATATATCACTCGAGGGGTTGAAATGTTGTCCACAATAACGTCTCCATCTTCGCCCAAATACCCACCAGAGACAATATTGCAAAGAGGTAACGTTTTTTTTCCGTAGGAAGAGTTCAGTACTTCTCGCATTTTAAGCATTTCATATATAAAGCCTTCTAGAGCCGCTGTAACATCGACCCTATATATTTCTAGCTTATTTTCAATGGCTAATTTAATCGCGTCAGGCGTAATATTATTTTTTCCGAGATCAACGACTAAGGCATCTCTCTTTATCGTCTGGATCACGTCACTGTCAATTATAGGTACGCCATTCGTACATCCGATGACAACATCAGCATTAAATGATGTCGAAAGTAAACTATTGTGAAATGTAATATTAGAAACGGTATTTTCATGTTTTATTAGATTGAGACCATTTGTGATTTGATGACCTACATATGCTTGTTGGCGACAAGTGTGTACGTCAGCTCCACACTCGACAAGCTTGAGAGCCAACTTACTACCAATGTTCCCTACGCCAAGAATAGCAATTTTCTTTCCACTTAAAATGCCCAATCTTTGACTTAGAAATGACCAAGCGCTGTTTACTGTTAAGTCATTAGGTTTAAATTCAAACGTCTCGCTTTTTGATATTTTCTGAAAGCATATTTTTGACAAGTTGCCCGTTTCTACAGGCCCAATCGTATTTCTTTTTAGGTATATACTGTCATTATCAAGTTGTTCTTGCGTATTTATCGAAAGGGGAATTTTCTTTTCTGTATCCACTAATACTATATCGACTGCACCGTCGACAAGCTCAATTATTTGAAGCAGACACTCTTGTTTGAAAATAACACAACCCGCTACCGCGAAGTCTCTCGTCACTCTAAGAGGCGTAAGATATGGATCTTCTTCACCTTTCGAAGTTGTGGCTATGGTAAATATTCGACTGACAGGTTGCGCCGACAAATCTTCGATAAGAGAACTGACTTTTTGTATAAACGAGCTCATGAATGCCTCCTAAGAACTGATAAGATCCCATGTAATAGGTGTATCTACTGGAATGTCACTTTTGGTAACACAACCCACTACTAAGTCTTCATACTTTGCGTACAAGCCATAGGCTGGCCCTTTATAAGTGATGTGCTCTGTTCTTATTGTTGTACCTTTTGGTATATCGACACTTGAATACATGGTTTTTCGAAAGCGAATGAGTGTACTGACCTCATTGGTAGAGGGTTGCTTTATCCCGTCTCCTAAACTTTCTTCAATTTGTCTGATACTAAATATCATATTCTTTAATTCGTTGGGTTCTAGAGAAAGCACATGGTCCGGACCTTCCATTTTTTTATCCATTGTAAAATGCTTTTCTATCACGTCAGCTCCTCGACTGACTGCTGCAAGGCTCACAACATCACCAATGACATGATCTGATAAACCGACAGGCAAAAGGTTGAATGCTTGTTTCATTGTATCAATCGCGCGAATATTCATAGATGCGGGTGGGCAAGGGTAGGAGGAGGTACATTGAAGCAATATAACTTGTCGATTTCCGGTATAGGAAACAATACGAAGGGCATCTTCGACCTCAGAAAGCAATGCCATACCTGTTGATAGGATAATGGGTTTACCTGTCAGCGCCACTTTCTCAATTAGACGTAAATTGACCAAGTCAAAGGAGGCTATTTTATAACAATCTACCCCTAGCTCTTCAAGTTCATCGACGCTTTCAATATCAAAAGGAGCTGAGAATAGGGTGATGCCTTTCGCCTTAGCGTAACTAAATAACTCTTTTGTTTGCGCTACAGATAATTCGTTTTTCTTAAACATCTCATAGTCAGTTTCTTGGGTACTTAACACTTTTTCAACGTAGCGAGATGTTTTTCCTTCAGAAGCAACGCGAAGATGACTTTTGTAGCTTTGTAATTTTACAGCATTTGCACCAGCGCTAACCGCTTCATCAATCAATTTTTTTGCGATGTGCATACTTCCATTATGATTTAAGCCGATTTCTGCTATTACATATGCGGGCTCTCCCTCCCCAACAAAGCTATTTCCTAATAAAAAACGCTTCTCAAAATCAAGTCTCGGCGCGGCTTTGTCTATTTTATTGATTTTAAATGTCGAGCTGGTTAAAATTTCCGCTAAATCAATGGCTTTACTGAACAGAACTTGAAGATCTGAATATGCGTATTCTGCGAGGCTTCCAAGCGTGTATAAATTCTCAATAGCATCTATGCTGGCTTTTGTTTTAGCGAGTTCATTCTCGTAGCCAAGGAAAAACATGGGATAGACTTCAGGAAGTTTGACTATCTTTGCATCTACAATAAGTGAACGATCAGAAATCAAATTAAGTGAAAGAAACTGATGTTTTACTTTTTCTACTAATAACTCTGGCTCCATTATGTCTATCTGATCATTTTTGCTATATGTAATTTCAAAGCAAAGAATTGTTGAGTTTGATTCGGGCCTTTTTACGAAAGAGTTTTGGTCAGAAATTCTGTTGAAATAGATATCTGGATCATCAATGTAAACGAAGTCTACACCATCGGGGAAAACATCAGCCGTTTCAACGGCTAGGTAAATTAAGGTGACGCCTCGGTATTGTAAATTTGTTGTCTGGCCCAAAAATTCACATGCTGTACAATATGAAGTTGTATTGATGACAACATCATTGCTAGCAACGCTAATATTGCTTTTATCTGTAGATATAACACTAATTCTTTGGTTGCTTAATAATACCCGCTCAATCGTCTCATTTAGTCGAATTACACCGCCTAGTTCGAGGACTTTTTCTTTGAGGCTTTCTAAAATAGTGCCGCTGCCTTGATTCCCTACAGCACTCCATTGCCCCTCAAAAAACGGTCCAGCTTTATCTCTAATTTTTATCCGTTTCGGAGCCCAATTCGCATCTAGTTCCTTCACAGACATGCCCCAAAGTTTCTCTGGGTACTTAATGAAAAACATTTCTTGGAGCGTCTCTCCCGCTAGTGCTCTTATATATTCATAATAGTTGTTAGCGCTAGCTACCTTATCGGCATCGACATTTTCTAGTTCGTACTTAATTTTGCTTTGTATCTCATCAGGAAGACTGTCAATGAATTGTCTATTGACAGGGTAGTCAAAAAACGTGTTGTCTTTTAAGTTCTTCGACCAGTGATGTCGCTCGTAAAAAAGCTCAGGAAATTCTTCCTTCCAATAATCTTCGATGTCTTGATCTGGGGTATGATAGATATGAGGGCCTAAATCTATTTGTCGACCATGCCAAGAAAGGCTTTTAGCCAAGCCACCTACCGTCTCTGACTTTTCTATAAGAACTACGGTTTGGCCTTTTTTTAGCAATTCATAGGCGAGACTGAGGCCGGTTACTCCAGCTCCTAAAATATAATGATGATTTACCATGCAGTAAATCCTCCATCTACAACAATATTTTGTCCATTGGTATAGCTATTGTTTTCATCAAGCAAAAAGCGCATGGCAGCATCAAAATCAGCAGGGCGAGCCATCCTTCCAGAGGGCGTTTTGGAATTATAGTTATCAATAAAATCGTCGGTTTGATGGTTGAAAACGCCACCTGGCGATATACAGTTAGTCTGAATATTATACTTCCCGAAATGCGCAGCCATATATTTAGATAGCTGAATAACCCCTGCTTTTGTAACTGAATAAACCTCTGAGTTATTGCGTTTGCTTTGCCCGTAAATTCGTTCATCACTGCTCACAACACCATAGATGGAACCAATATTTACAATTTTTCCAATTTGATTGTTTTTCATGATTTTTACGGCGCCTTGGGCCATGAGAAAAGTCCCGAGTAAATTAACCTCTACAACAGACATAAACTCTTCTGCTGTCCTTTCTTCAAATGGAGTAAACACGGCAGTACCCGCATTGTTAATAAGGCCATAAATATCCTTTAGCTCGCTATAGAAATCATTGACATCTTGGCTATTGGTAATATCAAGCTTAACTAAGTTTAATTCTTTAGTAGCTGTTAAATTATCAATATTCTTGTCAACAGCGATAACCTGAAAGCCTTGTTTTACTAGCATGCTAGCGAAGCTCTGTCCTAGTTGACCATTGGCACCGGTTAATATGACTTTTTTCAATTGAAATTCCTGTTGCTCTATACAAGTATAAACTTGGTAATTATCTTATTTATCCGCTGCAGTGGAAGAAACTTTAGCTGAATGCGAAGAGAGTTAAGATTTGTATGGTGGCATTTTTTTATCAGTGATGTGCAATTAGATTGGACTGTATGCGTCTTCAAGGCGATGGTGTCAAATCATTATATGCCTGATTGTTTTTAATTAAATCAAAGGTATTACAAAAAGTAAAAACGCTTCAATCTGACGACCAAATTTCTATGTCGGGGCGCATTGTATAAATATTTTCACGAATTTCTCTTTGATGAGTAAAAGAAGCGATCAAAATTAAAGAGGCGCCCGTGGTCGAAATGTCTTGAGGGTCACATACTTTAATTCCGTTGAGCTCTTTTAAGCTTTCAAAGTTCTGATCAAATATACAATGCGGCCTATGACCGTTAGCAACTAGCAGGTTAAGTATCAAAGAACCTACTTTCCCGCCTCCGTAAAGTGCAAAGCTTCTACCTCCGACCGTGTTGAAGACTTCAACTAAACTGTCGAGTAAACGCTCTTTCGATTTACATTTAACAATATCATTGTATCTTTTAGCACTGTTAAGTTGAAAAGCCGCATTATTCCACCCAAGTAACTCCGCTATTTCATGTGAAGGTTTTTTGTGAGATTGCCCCAATTCTTTTTGGGCCCACTCAGTATGAAAACTCGCTTCTTTGGGGTGTTGGCAAAATATAAAAGGCATCGCCTCTCTAACCGGCTTCTCTGTTGAACGTTCTACAATATAGTCCCATAGTTCTGGGTTTGCTTGAGCTTGTGGATCATTTTCATAGTTAAACTGGGTAAGGTCACAGAACGTACCATAAAACGAAACCTTAGCGCCGCAATACGCCGCATAGGGAATATGAGATCCGACAATGTTAGATGTAACGTACTCGAAACTTGAAAATAACTTCTGTAGCCTTACCAACGCGTTCGATTGATGTGCGCTGGCACCAATAATCATGGGGTAGTTATATTTCTTTATGAGTTCAGGCCAGACTCCACGTTCATAGCAAGAGTGGTGCACACAAAAAACAACCGCATCAAATTCGTCGCGTATGTTTTCAATCTCTAATATATAGCTTTCTTCGTTACCAACAGCGGGTACATAAGGCAAAGTATGTGGCGGCATGACCAGTAACGTATTCGGAACTCTTAGAGACTCATCGATTGCATCGGCATAAATAAATGGCATACCTACAGCTGTTGAATCAATGTTAAAAGATTTAAGAAAGTCGACATGCTCCTGCTGAGCTAATAAGTACTGTGACTCTTGCTGCCCCCAGACGGTGAGTTGTGAGATGAACTTAGCTCGGTAGTACATCCAACCGTGACGCCATCCACTATCACTGAAAGGAGCATGAGGTAAACCAAGCTGATGAGCAATATTCGTTGAGGCACCATAATAATCAGCTTCCACAAATAGGGGGGGATCGTCATAATATTGGGGCGGAGGTATTTTTGCTAATATCGCCCTTGCGACGTCATTACTCTTCATATGTTTCTAACTATTGTTTGGTTAAATACTAAATTTTCTTGGTGGTAGACTAAAAAGAGTGGAACAAACACTATCAACAGCTAAATGAATCATTTAGCTGGTGGCAATACCAATCCCAAACTTGTTGAAGGCCTTCTTCTAAGCTATGTGAGGCTTGCCATTTTAGCCCGTTAATTTTCTCTACGTTTAGGCGCTTCACGGGTGTTCCTTCAGGTTTAGTCTCGTCAAATTTTAGACTTCCTTTGAAATTCGAGATTCGTTGAATCATTTCAGCTAATGTTCTTATTGAGCAATCAGTACCTGTTCCAACATTGATGTGGGAACAATGAGTATCAAGGCTATCCCAGAACGTGAGTTCATCTTGATTCATCAAATGTTGACATGCCTCAGCCAAATCATCTACGTGAAGAAACTCTCTCCTTACTTTTCCGCTACCCCAAATCTCAACATAGGGAGCATCATCGCGTATTGCTTGGTAAAATTTATGAAACAACGCTGGAATAACGTGACCATTTTGAGGGTGAAAGTTATCGTACGGTCCGTACAAATTTGTAGGCATAACACTACGATAATCTCTACCATATTGCCGCCGGTAGCTTTCACAAAGCTTGATACCTGCAATTTTTGCCACTGCATAAGCTTCATTGGTGGATTCTAATTGCCCTGTTAACAGCGCGTCCTCACGTATAGGCTGGCTTGCAAACTTGGGGTATATACAACTTGAACCAAGGAACAATAGTTTTTGCACATTATTCAGATGAGCAGAATGAATTACGTTTGTCTGAATCATTAAGTTTTGATAAATGAACTCACCTGAAAAGGCATTGTTAGCATGTATGCCTCCAACTCGCGCTGCCGCAAGGTAAACTTCGTCAATTTGATTATTTTCGAAAAATGAAATAACGCTTTCTTGATGAGTGAGATCTAGCTCATCCTTACTTGCAGTAACAATGGTTGCACCATCCATACTATCTAGCTTTCTGCAAAGTGCGCGCCCTACCATACCTCGGTGACCCGCGACGAAGATATTTTTAGAGACCATTTCTATTCTTCTCTCAATGCGTCGAAGTGAAAACCATTCAGCTTTAAGAATGCTTGGCGCTTTGCTTCAGTCAAATCGTGCTGCGTCATTTCTTTGCATAGTGTGTATGCGTCAATTTCTGGTTTCCAACCAAGCTTTGTTCGCGCTTTACTGGCATCACCAAGCAAGGTTTCAACCTCTGCGGGTCTAAAGTACTTAGGGTTAATTCGCATGATGATGTCACCCACTTTCACTGCTGGTGCATCTTCGCCATTAACATTAGTTACTATAGCAATTTCGTCTATACCTTCGCCTCTAAACGCTATTTCAATACCAAGTTCATTGGCGGTCCACTGAATAAAATCACGCACTGTATACTGGTGCCCTGTGGCAATCACAAAATCTTCTGGTTGGGATTGCTGTAACATGAGCCATTGCATATACACGTAGTCTTTAGCATGTCCCCAATCTCGAAGCGCGTCGATATTTCCCATATGAAGACATGACTCTAGACCTTGTGCAATGTTAGCTAAGCCTCTGGTAATTTTTCGGGTAACGAAAGTTTCCCCCCGTCTTGGTGATTCATGATTAAACAAAATTCCGTTGCAGGCATATATACCGTACGATTCTCTATAATTCACTGTTATCCAATAAGCATACAGTTTAGCGACCGCATAGGGAGAGCGTGGATAAAACGGTGTACTTTCTTTTTGAGGTGATTCTTGTACTAACCCGTATAGCTCAGAGGTAGATGCTTGATAAAAGCGCGTCTTTTTTTCTAAGCCCAAAAGCCTTATAGCCTCTAGTATTCTTAAGGCACCCAGAGCATCAACGTCGGCTGTGTATTCTGGTGATTCAAAGCTAACCGCGACATGACTTTGAGCGCCTAGGTTATAAATTTCATCTGGTTGAATTTGTTGAATGAGTCGGACAAGATTGGAGCTATCGCTTAAATCGCCATAATGTAAGATGAAATCTCTATTTTGTTTTTGAGGTCCTTGGTAAATATGGTCTATTCGTTGAGTATTAAAAAGCGATGAACGGCGTTTGATTCCATGTACTTTATAGCCTTTTTCAAGTAACAACTCTGCGAGGTAGGAGCCGTCTTGACCCGTTATGCCTGTGATAAACGCTACCTTTTGCAAGTTCATCCTTTCACCTTATTAAAACTCATCAGTATTTTGCCTTTTTACTTACGTTGAATATTGATTTTACTATCGTTATGAAAAGTTGAAGCTTTACTAGATAATCCAATACATTTTTAACGGCTATAAATGTTGTCTACATACTTAGTAATTGTATCGACGATATAGGTTAAATCATTAAGGGATAATTCAGGAAACAATGGAAGCGTGATAGCTTGCTCATAATAACGTTCTGCATTAGGGAAGTCTCTCTGACTGAAACCTAAGTTCTGGTAGTAAGGCTGCAAATGAATTGGGATATAGTGCACGTGTGCGAAAATTTCTGCTGCCCTGAGTTGAGACACAAGAACCGCTTTTTCTTCATCGTTGAGGCCAAGTATTCTTACTACATAGAGATGGTAGCTACTGTCAACATCGCTGCGCTGCTTTAATGGGACTATATTGTCATGGGCAGAAAAAAGTTCATCGTATTGCTGCGCTAATGCGTTGCGTTTTTCTAGAAAGCTAGGCAGCTTTTTTAATTGACTTAGGCCCAATGCTGCTTCTACATCGGTCATGCGATAATTGAAACCCAAGTCCACTTGTTGATAATACCATGGGCCGTGACTGGGCTCTGTCATCAAAGTCGGATTATTAGTAATACCGTGACTCCGTAACATACGCATTTTCTCAGCGATTTCGGTGTTATTGGTCAGCGCCATTCCGCCTTCCATCGTAGTAATAATCTTTACCGGATGAAAGCTAAACACACAGATGTCAGCATATTTACCGCACCCTACAAAATCACCTTTGTATTTCGCACCAACAGCATGTGAGGCGTCTTCAATAATATGAAACCCATAGGATTCAGATAGCGCATGAATCTGAGCCATGTCGCATGGTTGACCCGCAAAATGCACAGGAATTATGACTTTTGGGACAGTACCATTAATTTTTGCTTTTTCGAGTTTAGTCTCTAAAGCGTCAATACTCATGTTGCCTGATTCAAGGTCAATGTCGACAAAGTCAACGCTGGCGCCGCAATAAAGAGCACAATTAGATGAAGCAACAAAAGAGTTAGGCGATGTCCAAACGCTATCGCCCTCACCAACGCCTAACGCCAAACAGGCAATATGTAAGGCCGACGTAGCACTATTAACCGCTATGCCATAATTTGCGCCACAGTAATTAGCTAACGCCTCTTCAAATCTAGGTATTGTAGGGCCTTGTGTTAGCCAATCAGACTTAAGCGTATCTAAAACTGCGTTGATATCATCGTCATCAAGTTGCTGACGCCCATAAGGTATCAAAGCTTAGCTTCCTCGTTGAATTGGGCGACTTCTTCAATACTAAGGAAGTGACCGTTGGTATCAGAAACGTACTCAAAACCCGACTCCACCGGCCTCCCTTGTTCATCTAGTGCATTGCTGGTGAAGTTGTTACTTCTATGGAAAAATTTAATTGCCGGCGCGATAACATAGTGGTCATTAAACTCGAACGTGTGAAGTGACATATCTCCAGGACACATCATCTCGTGTAGTTTCTCTCCGGGGCGAATACCGACATATTTTATCGGCGTATCTGGTGCCATCGCTTTAGCAAGATCAACAATTCGAATAGATGGAATTTTAGGGACAAAAATCTCTCCTCCTAACATTCGCTCAAAGTTTTTAAGTACAAAATCGACACCTTGCTGTAAGGTTATCCAAAATCGCGTCATATCTTTGTGTGTTACAGGTATGTGGTCGTTACCTTCCGCAATAAGTTTATCAAAAAACGGCACTACAGAGCCTCTCGAGCCTACCACGTTGCCATATCTAACTACTGAAAATCGCGAAGAACCTTCGCCCACAATATTGTTTGCGGCAACAAAAAGTTTGTCTGATGCGAGTTTTGTTGCGCCGTATAAATTAACGGGGTTGGCAGCTTTATCTGTAGACAAGGCGATGACTTTGCCAACGTTGTTATCAATGGCTGCATTTATAACGTTTTCAGCGCCATCGATATTGGTACGGATACACTCGGTGGGATTATATTCAGCCGCAGGCACCTGTTTCATGGCCGCAGCATGAATAACAAAATCTACACCTTGCATTGCACGATTGAGTCGCTCTCTATCACGCACATCGCCAATGAAGTAACGCATACATGGTGCATTAAATTTCTGCTGCATCTCGAACTGTTTTAGCTCGTCTCGAGAATAAATGATTAGACGTTTTGGTTTGTGTTTCGCTAACAAGGTTTCAGTGTATTTATGGCCGAATGAACCCGTTCCACCTGTAATGAGAATCGATTTTCCGTCGAACATGGCTTGCTCGCTGTTTTTATGGTTATAAATACAATATATCACTTGTCGGCACGAATGCCATAAAGCTTTAGGAAGTATAGACTTATACGAGTAATAAACCGTCTAAAGTTCTATATTACGGTCAAAATCGTAGATATTTAAGGCGATAATTAATGTAACGGAGAGTCTATCCGTTAGACCTCTAGCGACCTGAGGTCGGTGATGTGTTTAACCGTGTAATGTGCATCATAAAGGGGTTTAGCTACGGCGCTTCTATGCACTCCAGTAAGCACTCTTACTGTGTGCATCCCAAGTCGATTCAAATTTACGAAGTCTTTTGCGGGATTATCTCCCACGTAAACCATATCATTCCAGTCACAGGCCTCAGCGAGCCTAATTTTCTCAAAGCAGTAAGTTGAAGGCTTAGCGTGCTTTACGCCAAACCGATGAGTAATAAAAATACGCTTAAAAAGGTGACGAATATTCAAGGCTTCGACTTTATTCGCTTGCACCACTTTATTCCCATCTGTAACAAGATAGAGTGGCTTGGGTAGCTCGTGCAACAATTGCAAGTGTTGCTGCGCCATGGATAACACCGGTTTGTGAAGGCGGTAAACTGTTACGCACTCCTTTACGTTCTTTTTAGTCGCAGGAATGTTGTTTTTGGCTAAGTAATCGTTAAATATTCGGCCCCTACCATTCCTATCTAGCAAGTTGATGAGTTGATCGAACCCTGCTATTTTTTCGACTTGCCACTTATATTCGACATAATTTGCCACAGCACGAAGCCCTGATTCCACATATTGGCGTTCGTCGTATAAGGTGTCATCCAGATCAAAAATATAAATCATACAGTTTATTCATAAATAAAAATCCACAGCAACTCTAACTTGCCTGACGCTTTTGGTAGCCATTTTAACCTCAATGTCTGTAATATTTATTCCAGACGATTCGCATAGGCTCCAATACAAGCTATCTACCCCAGCTTGAATTCCTAAGGTAGATGCTCCACCAAATCGAGAGTTACACTCTATGATCCAGGCCGTGTTTTCACTGATTATTGCTTGAAGTACTACCGGGCCTGTCAGCTTTAACGCCTCTAAAATGTCAGTAAATACATCTTCAAATGGGCAATCGGGCAGGGTGTAAGTCACTTGAGATTCACCATTGACCACAATGTCTCTGACGCGACAAACCAATGCTTTTACTTTACTGTCGTGGGTGAGCCACCCATCAATGCTTATTTCCTGGCCATTATAATAAGGCTGGAATATCGGGTTGGTTAGCTCATTTGCGTGGGCTAAGGCATTGTTGGTAGCAAGTTTTATCCCTAAGCTTTGACTGCCTGCACCATATCGTTCTTTAACAACCCATTCTGAGTTGTCGCCTTCTGGTAGTCTATCGTAAGTGGGAATGACTGACGATATAGGCAGTTGGCCAAAAGCCAACTTATCTAAACATACTTCGACAACGCTAGGGTCGGATACCAGAACTGCGATATTCAAGGTTTTGAGTTTGGGCTTCAATCTCGCCCAAAACAATAACTCACCATCGCGAGTAGGTAACACATGGGTAATGTTTAAGCGTACGAGTTCCGAAATAATATGAGAAACGTTGCTTTCAGTAGTACTAGGCATATGCCAAAAAGCATCACTAAAATAACGCGTCAATACTTTTGCGTTTATATCTCCCGCAGTGACTATGCCGTCTGGGACAATTCGTTTGACAGCATTTTGCAAAGCCTTTAACAAAGGGACTTTGTTATTTGCGCTGCTTAATAAAACATTCACTAGCGTCGTTCGCCATTTAGACAAAAAATGCGTTTTTCTACCTTAATACCACCTTTCGGGCTAGGTAAAGACGCGCGTCTATTTTCATACTCAGTAATTTGCGTTGTTTTTTTAGGTGTCTTCCAGTTTCCGTACATAAATGTCAGAAACGACGACGGGTCGTGGGGAACGAAAAACTCTTCATTAAGAAATAGAATAGTATCTAGATTATCAAAATGACGGGCTGGCGCAAAAAATAATCCACCGGATGATATTAGTTCTGAAGATCCGTTAATTGATTCTCGTAATTGAATACTTAAATCGAAGGGGATGAACGCCGTACCCTCACTATTTAAAAACTCTACATTAATACATGATTGTCTTCCGTTTACAGTAATCACAATTACTTGCCATTCAACATCAAATTTAGTGCTCAGTTTTTCAATCATTTCAGGGAGGTGATTGATTAAAACACTAAAGCTAAAGGGGTCAATTGCAAGGTCGATATCATCATCCCAAGAAATCAGGTCGCCGTCTCTCATTGCGCCCAAGAGTGTTCCCGAGTCTAAACACGCTGGGGCTCCTTTTTCTCTACAATATTGATTAATAAACTTCAGCAAATCTTGCGCAAACACTTTCGTTTGTTTGTCTTGGAAGGGAAGTTCGGCCTTTACTGCTTGTTTGTTTGGAATGGTAATAAGAGATGCTGAGAAACCTAAATCGTTGGTGAGCTGTCGGTAAACTTGGTCAACCCATTGGCTTGTAATGATAATGCTCTCAACGTTTTCATTTTGGATTTCTACAGGTGATATGACGGGAATACGCAGTACGGTTTTTCCATGCTTACTTTCATCGTTATCAGCAATGGCAACAATATTCATTTGAGGATGCTGTAAGATGAAGTTCTCACCACCTTTACCTGCACCAAACAAAATAACCTTCATGCTAAAGAAGCTCCCAGCTCATTGGTGTGCCCTTTGCAGCATCTTTGTTAATTTTTTTGCCTAACAATAAAGGTAAGTATTTGGGTGGTAAGCCTAGTCCAGGACGTACAGAGCGTAAATTTTCATCGTTTAGCGTATCACCTGCTTTTAAATCTTCAGCAATGTAAAGAGAGCGTCTATGCACTAACGATGCTTTCTCTCTCTCTGTTGCGCCGTAACTTACCCCCCCTATTGCTACGGCGGCGCGAGCAGTTTCCTCTACCAAAAGCCTTAATTCATGGGGTTCTAAAGAGAACTCAGCATCCACTTCACCTCCAGTTCGGTCTAGAACGAAATGTTTTTCAACCACTGTAGCCCCAAGAGCCACTGCAGCAACCGCTACTCCAACCCCCGGTGTGTGGTCGGAAAGTCCAACCTGGCAATCAAAAAGCTCGCTTAGGTGAGGAATGGTTTTAAGATTTGCATCAACTGGGTTGGCAGGATAGTTACTCGTGCACTTAAGCAGTATGAGATCGCGACATCCATTATTTTTGAGTACATCTACCGATTCAGCAATTTCTGCTTGGCTTGCCATACCCGTTGAGACTATTACGGGCTTACCGGTTTTTGCCACAGCGGCTAAAATAGCATGGTCAGTATTTTCAAATGAGGCTACCTTGTAGCAAGGTGGGTTTAATGTTTCGAGAAAATCCACGGCAGTTAAATCGAAGGGAGTACTAAATGCCATCAACCCTTTTTCTTTGGCATAGTCAAAAAGCTCTTTATGCCATTCCCAGGGTGTCATGGCTTCTTTATAAAGATTATATAGCGAATTTCCTTTCCATAAACTATTAGGATCTTCGATGAAAAACTCACCCTCGTGGCAATCTAGTGTGATGGTGTCTGGAGTGTAGGTTTGAAATTTAATCGCGTGTGCGCCAGCTTCAGCTGCGGCGTCTATTAACTTGTAAGCTTTTTCAAGAGATTGGCCATGGTTACCTGACATTTCCGCAATGACAAAAGGCGCTAGCCCTCGACCAATTTGAAAGTCACCGATAGAGATTGGCTTCATGAATACCTCTTAACTATTTCTAATATTGTGTCCACCACAAAGGATGGAGATTGATTTGGTTCAACGAGTTTAGCAGCATTGGATGCTAAGTAGCGCATTTGGTCAGGTGAGTGCAACGCTTTTTCAATTGCTTTACATATATGATCATCTGCTAATTCATTCTCACCGCCGAGCCATAAACAGCAATCGCTGTCATGTAATGCGCGAGTCGTTTCTATCTGATTGTCTGCAAGGGTTATTATAAGCCCAGCTACACCCGATTTTGCTCGTTCCCAGTGCATACTTCCGCCAGCGCCAAGCATAAAACTGGCCCCCTGCATTAACGAACTCATGTACGTACAATTTTGGTGAAGGTTTACACCAACAAGGCTTTGAATTTTAAGCCGCAGACTGTTGATGTGCTTATATCCCGGACCTACAATGATATCGGCAGTGAAGGGGGATGACTTTAATGTTGTTAAAATATCGACCACTCGCTCGGTCAAATTAATAGGATCACTCCCTCCAAAACAGACTAAAAAATGATTGTTTGCGCGTATTCTATTGTCAATGCAGAAAAATTCGCTTCGTAAGAAAGCATACGTTGGACCAAGTAGGGTATGACAATGAGACGGAATTAATCCGTTATAGCGTGTTTGATAATCGTGATAGAAATTTGTATCAATAAGTACGTCGCAGTTGTGAACGCGATTGGCCAAATCATCTATTACAACAATCGTATTTATTTTTGAGCGCATAATATAGCAAAAGGGGGCTGACAACTGATAATGGTCGACGAATAATAAATCCAGTTGTTCATTGAAGTCTGCTAAACAATCTTTTGCGTGCAGCTTCTGCATGGCTTCTAATTGTTCGTTGTCAGCGTCATCAATAGCACCAAAATCTACATTTTCAATGTTAACCGAAATTAATGTGGCTCCCGCAGCATCTATTTGTGCGGTGACATTTAAGGGAAGTGCGCTGGATAAAATATAAACGTCGTGCTCTTGCTTTAGTTGTTTTACCAAAGCTAAACAGCGCATGATATGGCCGAATCCCATTGTAGTAGACCCGTCCACACGAAATGCTATTTTCACTGGGCATTCTCGTCGTTAATTAGCTTGTAGAGTAATTCTGCTCTCTTCCAATCTTCTGGTGTATCAATATCTTGAACAAGGTGGTCTGGCATTACTACCATTTTTGAATTAGCACCGAAAATATGCTTGTTAGTATTGAGCCATGTCGAATAATGACCCCAGTAGAGCTGGCCGGCATCGTGAAAAGCGGGTGGTAAATCTTGAGATCGTTGAGTAATCCCAAACGAATCATAAGGTTTTACACCACCATTTTCAGTTTGTAATATCGCCCGTTGAATGGGAAACGAAAATCTTGCAGCAGTAAATACATAATCCACTTCTGGCGTATTAATGAGTGTTTTGTAGCTAGAGTTTATTATTGAGGGTGAAAGCAAAGGAGAAGTAGCATAAATGCATGCGCAATTATTAATGGGCCACGTTAAATCCATTAGCATTGAAATCGCATGTCTTACAACGGGGCTTGTGCCAGTATAATCGTCGGCTAGTTCTTTCGGACGTAGAAATGGAACTTCAGCGCCATGCTGCAACGCAACATCGGCGATATTATCATCATCGGTGGAGACCACAACCTTATCAATGAATTGGCTAGTAAGTGCGTTCTCAATAGCGTGAGCGATCATAGGTTTACCGCAAAAATTTTTGATATTCTTACGAGGAATTCGCTTACTGCCGCCTCGAGCCGGAATGACTGCAACATTCATACTTTTTCACCATCTTTTTTAACAAATCTGCGCCCATTTTCTCTTTGAGCGGAACAAACCTGTATTTACATCGGCCGAGTACTGTTTAACTTTACGATTTACACGTTGCAAAAAGTTGAATTTGTTTATACTAACAGACATGTTAACACGTCAGAATTCAAATTAGTGTTGATTGGACCTCCATTTTACGTAATTGGTAATTATAAAAAATAGTGTGTTTGCTGTCCATTTAAGCGTTTGTCGCGAAAAGAATTGACGTTACGATTATCTAATTCCACATACAGGTATGTTTGGTAATACTTTTGAATCGGTTAGATGTTGACCGTTTCTATGCTATTATCTATGCAAGAGATCATTGGAGACGACTTTATGCAAATCGTAGATGGCGGTGTAAGTTCTTTGCTGAACCAAGTACAAGAAAAGCAAAATACGCTTTTGGAAAAACTTGCGTCCGGCAAAGAAATTAATAGCGCTTCAGACGGCGCAGCTGCCCAGCAAATTATCGACCGCCTCACCTCTGAAGTAGAGGGTAATCGCCAAGCGGTGAACAACGTTTATGATGGCATTTCGTTAGCTCAAGTCGCTGAAGGCGGTTTAAGCACCATTAACGATGATGTAAATCGTATACGCGAGCTTACTATTCAGTCTGGTAACGGTGTGTTAAGCGACGGCGACCGTCAAGCACTGCAATCTGAAATATCACAGCTTCAAGAGAACATCAGCTTTACCATTGAACAAACCAATTTTGCTGGTAAACCCTTGTTGTCTGACAATGGCGCGTTGAGTTTTCAAGTTGGGGCGAATGGTGGCAACTCAGTTGATGTTAAAACCCAAGATATTGGTAGCCAACTATCGGACGTACTTTCTATCGATTTAACTTCTGGTAGCAGTATTGATGATGCGTTAAATGCTACCGACGAAGCGATTGAAATTTTGGGTGGCGCACGTGGTGATTTAGGCGCTACGCAAAATAGTTTGGCTAGTACTGCTCGAAATTTAACCCAATCCAATGTGAACACCGCAGAAGCACGTAGTCGAATTCAAGATTTAGATTACGCTCAAGCTAGCTCTCAACAAGCGGCAAATGATGTGCAAGGACAAGCTGCTTTAACGGTTCAAGCCCAAGCGAATCAGCAGCAAGGGCAGGTTTTAGCGTTGCTCAGTTAAACATTAAATTTGAGTGAGTTATTCGAAAGAAGCAGGGAATCCTGCTTTTTTTATTGCTACATTTCCGAAAACACCAGTTGCGCTGCGATCTTTTGTCGTTACAATTTACAAATGCGCTAAACTGTAAATAATAACAAAGCGTTCTCGGGGATTTGATGAAGGATATTTTGCTGGTTAGTGATAGCCAGGAACTAATTCATAGCTTAGAAACCATAGTCACCTTTTTGGGAGAGTCGTGTCAGTCACGAGGGCTTTCTGACTGTGAAAGTTACCTGAAAGAAAAGGGCGCAGATGCGGTACTTATTGAGTACGCGTCACCGTCAGTGGTGAATTCACTGGTTGCTCGTTTTCCACACATACCATTTGTTGCCATTTTACATTCAAATGGCGAAGTGGCCGCGTCGTGCAATTTAGTCAGCGTGATCACCTTACCGCTTACTTACCCAGTACTTACGCAATCAATTCACCGATGCCAAGAATACAGCCGCAGAAAGCCGGGTAAAACCCGCGCTGGTGGGTCTAAAACTCGCCTGTTTAGAAGTTTGGTGGGTAAAAGCGACGAAATTCAGATTGTGCGTAGGTTGGTAGAGCAAGTGGCTCCAACAGAGGCAACAGTGCTAATTTTGGGGGAGTCTGGTACAGGTAAGGAAGTGGTGGCACGTAATGTACATTTCTTGTCAGAACGTAAAGATGGCCCCTTTATTCCTGTTAACTGCGGTGCTATTCCCGGCGAGCTTCTTGAAAGTGAATTGTTTGGTCATGAAAAAGGCGCGTTTACTGGGGCTATAAGTGCTCGAAAAGGCCGTTTTGAATTAGCCGAGGGTGGAACATTATTTCTAGATGAAATTGGCGACATGCCGTTGCAGATGCAAGTCAAACTGCTTCGGGTACTGCAAGAGCGTATTTACGAGCGAGTAGGTGGTAGCAAGCCTCAACAATGCAATGTTCGTATTATTGCGGCTACCCATCGTCATCTAGAAACTATGATCAAAGAAGATAAGTTTCGTGAAGATCTCTACTACCGCTTAAACGTGTTCCCTATCGATAGCCCTGCATTACGTCAACGAAAAGACGACATCCCGTTACTGCTGCAAGAACTCAACAGCCGTATTCAAGGGGATGGTGTAGATAGTGTGAGGTTCACAGAACGCGCAATAGAATCTTTAATGGAGCATAATTGGGCGGGTAATGTTCGTGAGCTATCGAATCTAGTTGAGCGCCTGAGTATACTTTATCCCGGTCAAATCGTTGATGTGGCCGACCTTCCAGAGAAATACCAGTACGGTGAAATTCAAGCGTACGAACCGGATTACCCTGAAGAGTTGCTAGAGCGAGACGCATTTAATGCGCTTTTCGCAGAATCAGCTTCGCAAGACCCGTATGATGAACCACAAGAAGAGTCTAGCTTGCCAATTTCCTCCTCACTTCCAGAAGAAGGGGTTAATCTAAAAGAGTATCTTTCTGAGCTTGAAATCACCCTCATTCGCCAAGCCTTAGAACAACAAGAGTGGGTCGTAGCTCGCGCTGCAGATAAGCTCGGAATGCGCAGAACTACCCTTGTTGAGAAAATGCGTAAGTACGATATTCAGCGTATGGAAGAAGTTTAACGTCAATTACCTGACGTTAAACTTCTGCCTTAATTTATCGTAACTATCTGATAAATATAATCTAAAAAACTGGCATGGCTTCTGCTATATAAAATCATATACACAAACCGTCTTTAAATTGACGAGAGCCATATGATTTTTGATAGCACACACGACAGCAGTACTTCATCTTCTGAACAATTCACTTCATCTTATGATGTGCCTAGTGTCGAGCATGCGCTTGAGGCTACAACGCCGTCGTATGTGAGTGAAGCAGAAGTGAGCTCACTTCGTCGCCAAGCCAGTCGTTTGGAAAACTTGCTTCAAGTCATGCCGGCAGGCGTCATCGTTATTGACGGTAAAGGGGTTGTACGTCAAGCCAATGACTTAGCTAAGGCATTGCTGGGTGAGCCGTTAGAAGAACAAATATGGCGTAGCATCATTGCTCGCTCATTTAATCCTCGTGCAGACGATGGTCATGAAGTGTCATTGGTAGATGGTCGTCGCGTTAAACTTTCTATAACGCCACTTGAAGACGAGCCAGGGCAGTTGATTGTTATTACAGATTTGACGGAAACACGTCGGCTTCAAGCCAGTGTCAGCCATATGCAGCGTTTATCTTCATTAGGCAAAATGGTGGCATCCCTTGCGCATCAGATTCGAACGCCTTTATCCGCCGCTATGCTTTATGCCTCCAATTTAACGCGAAAAGATTTGCCCCAGCATGCATCTGAGCAATTTGCTCGAAAGATGACAGACAGACTGAAAGAGTTAGAAAGCCAAGTTAATGACATGCTGTTGTTCGCCAAGTCTGGTGAGCAACAAGTTGTGAATACCTTGTCGCTTGCCAGCTTGCGAGAAGCCATAGAGCCTAATGCGCAAACCATCACTGCGCAGCAAGCACAAAAAATTGCTTTTAATGGCTTCGATTCAACAGATGCACTTATCACTGGGAATCTCACCGCGCTGCAAGGTGCTGTGCTGAACCTTATTCAAAATGCGAGTCAAGTTACGCCTAAGGGCTACACGGTTTCAGTTAATGCAGTAGTACATGAAGATAGGGTGCTACTTTGCGTTAATGATAAGGGACCAGGTGTACCCAATACCCTAATCAATAAAATATTCGAGCCGTTCTTTACCACCAAAACCCATGGCACAGGGCTGGGGTTAGCCGTGGTGAAATCGGTAGCTAAAGCACATAACGGTTCGCTTAGCGTGGTAAATCTTAATGAAGGAGGTGCTTGCTTTACGCTTGCATTGCCTTGTAACACTCAGGCTATCGGGCAACACAATAAGCCTCACTCAAATGTCGCTTAATTGCTAGGAGAATTAGAAATGTCTAAAACAACTATTCTTATCGTGGAAGACGATGCTGGATTACGCGAAGCGTTGTACGACACTTTATTACTAGGCGATTACGATGTTGTAGATGCCGACTGTGCCGAAGCTGCGTTAATGGTCTTAGCGGGGCGCAAGATAGACCTCGTGGTAAGTGACATTCAAATGGGTGGAATGAGTGGTCTAGCATTATTAAAAAGCATTAAGGCGAAATACCCTCAACTTCCGGTGTTATTAATGACAGCGTACGCCACCATCGATGATGCCGTGCAGGCCATGCGAGATGGGGCTACTGATTATCTGTCCAAACCATTCGCGCCTGAAGTGCTACTTAATCTTGTTGGACGCTATGCGCCTGCACAAAAAGTCGAATCTTGCACGCCTATCGTGGCTGACCCTTCTAGTTTAAAATTACTCGAATTATCAAGAAAAGTGGCGAAGTCAGAAGCGACCGTGATGGTGCTTGGGCCAAGTGGTTCTGGTAAGGAAGTACTTTCCCGCTATATACACGACCAGTCTTCTCGCGCAGATGCACCTTTTGTGGCAATCAACTGCGCAGCTATTCCTGAAAATATGCTTGAAGCGACATTGTTTGGTTATGAAAAAGGCGCGTTTACCGGCGCTATTCAAGCTTGCCCAGGTAAGTTTGAACAAGCCCAAGGTGGTACACTGCTATTAGATGAAATTACTGAAATGGATTTAGCACTTCAGGCAAAGCTACTTCGTGTTATTCAAGAGCGTGAAGTAGAGCGGCTTGGTGGACGTAAAACGATTAAATTAGATGTACGGGTGATTGCAACCAGTAACCGAGATTTACGTAAAGCGGTAGAGCTTGGAAACTTTCGAGAAGATTTATATTACCGCCTAAATGTTTTCCCTATCACATGGCGCCCGCTCGCAGAGCGTCCAGGTGATATTGTACCGTTAGCGGAACACCTTATTAATCGTCACACAAGTGTGCAAGGCCTAGGCAATGTACGTCTCAGTGCAGCTGCACGAAACAAATTGGCGCAATATACATGGCCAGGTAACGTGCGAGAGCTTGAAAACGTTATTCAGCGGGCACTTATACTGTGTGAAGACGGCAGTATAGAGTCTGGTGACTTAATGATTGATATGGCTGTGCATGATGAGATGGAAGTAAAGCAGGATGAGCCAGAAGACAATAGTCGCTTAGGCTCAGAGCTTCGCCAGCAGGAGCATCAAATCATTCTTGATACACTTACTCTATGTAATGGTAAGCGTAAAGATGTGGCGGAAAAATTGGGTATCAGCCCTCGAACCTTACGCTATAAGTTAGCCAGAATGCGTGAAGACGGGATTGAATTACCGGCCTAACATCTCAAACTAGTTTGATAATGAGGGGCGATTAGCCCCTTATTTTTAACGCTTTAGCTGCTGTGCTTTTAGTATTGTACTTGCAGTTGTGCTTGTATTTATACTGGCTTGGACTGGGCGTCACGGCAACGTGCGAGACCTTCTGCGCTGCCACCGAGCATTTTTGCATCGCGTATTTACATAATCTTACGTCCATTCACTTTCTTGACGCTATTCTCCCCTCTCTGTCATAAAATTGGCAATTCCCTTGAAAAACCACATAACTCATTGTTTTTAAATTGATTTCAGATGGTTTTTAAAGTTGGCTTGCCGCTTGCTTATAGTTAAGCATAAGTAATTAAAGCGCATTGTCGTTAAGCGGCAATTCCCCACCGACATTCGAAGGAGTGGTTATGGACGTTAAAGCCAATAGTTTATACCAAGAAATGCAGAGCATGATTGGGCAAACTCGTATGCCTGCAAACGAACTTCAACCATCAAACGAGATTAATCCCTCGGCCAACGAGTTCTCTACCATGCTTAAGCAAGCGGTAGATGGGGTTAATGGCATGCAATTAGAATCTAAAGATTTACAGCAGCGGTTTGAAATGGGTGATAAGTCACTAAGCCTTGCCGAAGTTATGCTTACAAAAGAGAAAGCAGGCATAGCCTTTGAGGCCACAGTTCAAGTACGAAATAAAGTGCTTGAAGCGTATAAAACCATTATGAACATGCCGGTGTAGTTGGAGTAAGTCATGGCTGAAGCAACAGGCACAAATTTAACCGTTAACGACCCTTCCATGGGGAACGATAACGAGCCTGAGAATAAATCAGGATTCATGGATACCTTAGGCAGTGCTGACATGATGCGCCAGATGGCGCTAGTGGTAGTGCTTGTTATTTGTGTCGCGATTGCAGTTTTTATATTAATTTGGGCGCAAGAGCCTGATTTTCGTCCGTTAGCAAAAATGGAAACCCAAGAGCTTATTGAAACCTTGGATTATATGGACGCCAATCAAATTGAATATCGTTTAGAGGGAAACACGGTATACGTTCGAAGTGACGAATTTCAAACTATACGCTTGGGTATGACACGTCAGGGCTTAACCGGCTCTTCTGATGCTGGTACCGATATTATCATGCAGGACATGGGATTCGGAGTAAGTCAGCGGGTAGAGATGGAACGCTTGAAACATGCCCGTGAACAACAAATAGCCGCCACTATTGAAGATATCTCAAGTATACAAAAAGCACGCGTTTTGTTGGCTATGCCAAAAGAGAACGTATTTGCTCGCCGAGAGAAAAAAGCCTCGGCTACGGTAGTACTTACCGCTAAGCGCGGCAAAGTGATTGCGGGAGAGGAAGTTGACTCAGTTATCGATATTGTGGCGTCAGCGGTACAAAACATGGAGCCATCTGCGGTAACGGTGACCGATAGCAATGGCCGATTACTAAATTCGGGTTCACAAGACTCGCTAAGTGCTCGAGCACGAAAAGAATATGAAATTGAAAGACAGCGCGAACAAGAATACCTAGAAAAAATTGACGCTATTCTTATTCCTGTTTTGGGAATTGGTAACTACACCGCGCAAGCGGATGTGAGTATGGACTTTACTGCACTAGAGCAAACTCAGCGTAGCTATAACCCCGATTTGCCAGCTGTTCGCAGCGAAATGATCAATGAACAAAATAGTGTGGGTGGTGGTGCTATGGGCATTCCCGGCGCGCTAAGCAATCAACCACCGTTAGACTCGAATATTCCTGAAAATCCAGAAGCAGGCGCACAAGCTACTTTGCCAGGAAGCACATCGAAAGTATCTACTCGTAACTACGAACTAGACACCACCATTAGTCATACCAAAAAACAAAGTGGCGTAATCCGTAGGTTAAGTGTATCGGTGGCGGTAGACTATCTTCAAGTTGCTGGTGAAGATGGTACTACCTCGGCAGAGCCTCGCAATCAAGAAGCGTTATTAAACATTCGCCGTTTACTACAAGGTGGTGTTGGGTTTGATGTGACTCGTGGCGACTCGCTAGAAGTGGTGAGTGTTCCGTTCACTCGTATGGATGATGGTGTTATTGAAGATGCGCCAATATGGGAACAGCCCGCATTTTTGCCTATACTCAAGCTAGTCATTGGTGGTTTGGTTATTATCGTGCTTATCATCTTTGTGATAAGACCCATGCTACGTCGCTTGATTAACCCTGATGAGTCGAAAGAAGCTGACGACTTTGATGCAGATGAAGGCCTAGATCTTGGTGACGAAACTATTAGTATGCTATCTACTGACTTCGATGAAGGTCAGGTGGGCTTCGCGGCAGATGGCTCACTAATGTTGCCAGATTTACATAAAGATGAAGATGTATTAAAAGCGGTTCGTGCACTGGTTGCGAACGAACCTGAATTGTCAGCCCAAGTTGTTAAGGGCTGGCTGATGCAAGATGAGTAAGTGAGAGCGTATTATGGCTGAAGAACTTGCCACTACTGAAGAAGCGTCCTATGACGTCAGTAAGCTAGAAGGGGTTGAAAAAGCCGCTATTTTGCTTCTGAGTTTGTCTGAAGAAGACGCTGCACAAATATTAAAACATCTTGAGCCAAAGCAAGTTCAAAAGCTGGGCTCTGAGATGGCAAAAGTGGATGATATGACGCAGACAAAAATTACGTCTGTGCATAAACACTTTATTGAAGAGATTCAAAACTACAGTACCATCGGCTTCCAGAGTCAAGATTTTGTTAAGCGAGCGCTTACTGCTGCATTAGGTGAAGATAAAGCGGCTAACTTAATTGACCAAATTCTGATGGGAAGTGGGGCGAAAGGCCTAGATTCGTTGAAGTGGATGGACTCGAAGCAAGTGGCCAGTATCATTCGAAACGAGCATCCTCAGATTCAAACCATTGTATTGTCGTACTTAGAGCCAGAGCAGAGTGCCGAAATATTGGCGCAGTTCCCAGAAAAAGTGCGCCTAGACTTGTTAATGCGTATTGCTAACCTTGAAGAAGTTCAGCCTGCTGCACTGCAAGAGCTTAACGAAATCATGGAGAAACAGTTCGCCGGTCAAGCGGGTACGCAAGCGGCTAAAATGGGCGGCCTGAAATCTGCCGCGAACATCATGAACTACCTTGATACCGCTATTGAAGGTCAGTTGATGGATGCCATCCGTGAACAAGACGAAGAGATGAGCCAGCAAATTCAAGATCTCATGTTTGTTTTCGACAATTTAGTCGATGTAGACGATAAAGGTATTCAAGCTATCTTGCGCGAAGTGCAACAAGATGCGCTGCTTAAGTCAATTAAAGGCGCCGATGAAGAGCTTAAGAACAAGATCATGAAGAATATGTCGAAGCGTGCAGCAGAAATGCTTAACGACGACCTTGAAGCCTTGGGACCTGTACGTATATCTGAAGTTGAAACCGCACAGAAAGAAATTCTCTCTGTTGCCAGAAGACTGTCTGATTCAGGTGAAATTATGCTGGGCGGCGGAGGCGGTGAAGAGTTCTTATAACCCTTCATTAATTATTCGCCATTGTGGTTAAAATAGGCCTTTGCGTTAATTTTCCAAAGGCCTCATAAACGTTACCTGGGTAGATTGATGTCATCAAATAAAGGCTTCAGCGACGACGAATTAAATGATGCAAAACCTTGGGATTTGCCCTTCGTTGAACAGCCCGAAAAGCCACAAGATAAAGACAAAACCAATGCGCTAAATTTCCGTTCAGATTGGAAATACGAGCCACCGGAAGAGGAAGAAGCTGAAATTCTTCCTCCTACTGCACAAGAAATTGAAGCGATTAGACAAGCTGCTCATGATGAAGGCTACGGACAAGGCAAGGCGCAAGGTTTCGAAGAAGGAAAAGCCGAAGGCCTAGAGTTGGGGCTTAGTGAAGGACGTGAGTCTGGACACGCTGAGGGTCTTGAACAAGGGTTAGAAGAAGGTAAAGGCTTAATTTCTGCGCAAGTTGAAGTCTGGCAGCAACTCATCGAAAAGCTTCATACGCCATTGTCACAAGCCAACGACGAAACCCGCGACCAGCTAGTAAAGCTTGCAGTTACCCTTGCTAAATCGGTGATTAAAACCGAAATCACATCGAATCATCAAGTGATTTTACAAGCGCTTAGCGAAGGAATGAAAGCCCTGCCGGTTAATCAAACTCGATATCAAATTCATATGCATCCTGATGATATAGCGCTAGTAACAGAACATTATTCTGAAGCTACGTTGAAAGAGAAAGAGTGGCAATTCATTGAAGCGCCTACCATGGAGCGCGGTGGCTGTGACATTGCCACTGAACAAAACGCTGTAGATGTTTCCATTGAACGCCGCTGTCGCGATGTCATTGATAAATTCATGGTGAATCAGGGTTTATCAGATGACTAGCCCTTGGCATGCGCATTTCGACAGCTTGCAGAAGCAAGTGTCATCGCCGCCTATTGTGGCGGCAGGTAAACTGGTCAGAGGCATAGGCCTTACACTGGAAGCTGTTGGGTGCCAACTACCAGTCGGTAGCCAGTGCCTTGTGCAAACCATTGAAGGTGAAATTGAGGCTGAGGTGGTGGGGTTTGGCGCCGATATTACTTACCTCATGCCCACCGAAGCCGTACGGGGCATAGTGCCAGGAAGTCGGGTAATGCCGCTAAATCGACAAAGTGGTCTTGCTGTGGGTATGGGGCTGTTGGGCCGTGTGGTTGATGGTAACGGCAACCCGCTGGATGGCCTTGGCGAAATTCAAACTGAAACCCGCGTACCTACTACGCGGCCTCCTATTAACCCCTTAATTCGCCGCGCTATTACCCAACCTATGGATGTCGGTGTTCGCGCCATTAATGCATTGAATACCGTTGGCGTAGGTCAACGTATGGGGCTCTTTGCAGGCAGTGGCGTGGGGAAAAGTGTTTTACTCGGTATGATGACCCGGGGCTGCGAAGCCGACGTGGTTGTGGTTGGCTTGGTGGGAGAGCGGGGCCGAGAAGTAAAAGAATTTATCCACGATATCTTAACCGAAGAAGAGCGTGCCCGTGCGGTAGTGGTAGCAGCGCCTGCTGATACTTCACCGTTAATGCGCTTAAAGGGCTGCGAAACGGCAGTTACCATTGCTGAATACTTTCGCGATCGAGGTTTAAAAGTATTACTGCTTATCGACTCTCTTACTCGTTATGCCATGGCCCAACGTGAAATTGCATTAGCGGTGGGTGAGCCTCCCGCCACAAAAGGGTATCCGCCCTCGGTATTTGCCCGATTACCTGCATTGGTAGAAAGGGCGGGTAACGGAAGTGAGAAACAAGGTTCTATCACCGCCTTTTACACGGTACTTACCGAAGGTGACGATTTACAAGATCCCATTGCCGATGCCGCACGGGCTATTTTAGATGGCCACGTTGTGTTATCACGGACCCTCGCCGATAGCGGTCATTACCCCGCCATCGATATTGAAGCTTCTATTAGCCGTGTTATGCCTATGGTGGTCAGCGATGAACATCAACAAATGGCACGCAGAGTAAGGCAAGTTTATTCAAACTATAAACAAAACCAAGACCTCATTTCTATTGGTGCTTATGCCAAAGGTTCAGACCCTCGTATCGACTTAGCCATACGAGCGGAGCCTGCAATTAACGCGTTCCTGCAGCAAGGTATGAAGAACGTGTTGCCTTATGATGAATGTTTAGAGGGCATGGCTGCATTAGCGAAAGGCTTAGGACAAGGGTAATTAATTATGTCTAAACAACTAGAGCGTCTGGCTGAGTTTGAACGAGAAAGAGAGCAACGCATTGCGCAAATGTTCCAACAAGCGCAGCAAAATGTGATGCAGCAGAAACAAAAGCTCACCAGCCTCGAGCAATATAGAATTGATTACTTAAAAGGCATTCAGCAAACGGGAAAGGCGGGTGTGACTGCTACCCATTACCAACAGCATTTATCGTTTGTAGGCAAATTAGATAAAGCCTGTGAACAGCAAATGAATGTGATAGCACAAGCGAATATGGCTGCCGATCAACGCAAGCAGCTTTGGCTTAAGCAGCAGCAAAAAGTGAAAGCGGTAGAGTTGCTTCTTAATAAACGCCATTTAGCTAAAGTGGCAAAAGAGGCGAGGGCTGAGCAAGCTATGATGGACGAATTTGCCACACAGAAATTTTTTAGAAGCGGAAAAACATTCTTCTAGTCAGTTTGTCCAATTTGCTACTTACCCCAAGTCGTTCAATCCTTTCGATTTTTTAAATACCTCGTCGTTTAATCTCCACAATGGAACACTCTTTGCAAATTCGTTAGTCATTAATGTGTTTATTCGCCTAATTTGAATACTGATACGGAAGCTTTTTTAAAGTTAAGTGTCGGCCTACAGCCCACGGACACTGGGGATGTAGAGATAAAACGATTCAATCTGGGTTTTCATGGTTCTGACTTTTAAAGTCATAGCAGGACGGTAAAAATATGATGCAACAAGTTGCCGCACAAAAAACAGACATTGCCGCATTGCCTTTTTCAGCTTCATCAACGGCAAAAGCCGTAGAAGCTGGCATGGGCGCAGATGATTCATCGCAGAATAACAACGCGTTTGAAGCTGCGTATATTCAAGCTAAAGAATCGAGTGCAAAGTCTCTCGAGGCCCAGAACAAAAGTCATTCCTCGCGACACACCAGCGCCTCAGTCAGCGACAGTGCAAACCCTGCTATCGATAAGAAATCGGCTAATAACCGCTCGGTTGACCCAGAGGAAGGAAATGTTGACTTACCTCCGGTAAAAGATGATGAAGCGCAAGCGCGAAATGGCGATCAAGCGGACCAAACAGGCAATAAAGGCGAAGTGGGGGATGTAACCCCACCTGGCGAAGACACGGATGAATCGGCAAATACTGACATTGCTGATGCGCAGGCACGTCGAATTGACGCTGATGCAAACAAAGGCGGTAAAGACGATGGCCTAAATAACGGTGAAAATAACGATAATAAGAAAGACTTCTTTGGCGGCCATATCGATTTACCACCCGAAGAGTTAACGAGTATTGGAAGCGGGGATAGCGAAAGCTCCACAGACTGGATTGAGTATGTAACATCAATGATAGGCGCTTCTAGTGACGCTGAGGTTTCTTCAGATGCCGAAGCTAGCAGTAACACGGCCAGTATCGATGATTTATTAAACGCTGGCGAGATAGAGGATGCCGAATTAGCTGCGAAGCAATCAGCACAAGCTTTGCTAGCGGGTGATGAGTTGATGAGCGAAGACGTACTAAGTGCGTTGGCGTTAAATAACGGCAGCAACGAAAGCGATGCAGCAGTAAACGATACATTAACCTCAACGAGTCTTCCTGAGGATGTTGATACAAGCTCAGCAACAGAAATAACCGCTTATTTAATGAACTTGCTAGAGAATCAAGCCGGTGAGGAACTTGGTCAAGATGCAGGCGAAGGGCTTAGTAGGGAAACCTTAGAAGCAGTAAAAGCACTCACCGCGGCCTTATTGGCTAAAGCAAATGATAACGCTGCAACAAGCGATGTCGATGCAGGGCAGTCTGAAAAAGTCGATCCCTTAGCTAACCTGCTTGCGCAGTTTTTAGGTGATGCTAGCGAAAATGGCGAAGAAAGTTCTGATGCTCAAACACAGAACTCAGAGCACGCGCTATTAGTCGAACAAGAAGCCGCAGATGAACCAGCCTTGAGTGCCGATGAGGCGTTAGTATTAAGTCTTCTTCAAGAGCAAATTACTGCGCAAACTGACACCAAAGAGACGCTAAATGCAGCGCTAGCCAACGGTGTTTCAAGCCAATCTACTGCATCAACGCAAACGAATAGCAATCCTATCGATACAGTCTCCACAGAAGCTAGCGATATACTTACCGATAGCCAAGGCGAGTCTTTATTGCAGTCAATTGCGATGATGTCACCAGAAAGTGCGCAAAAGGCGGCTGAAGCATTTGCCGAACGCGTAGCGGCATCATTACCTACTGCGACAACCGCAGCCCAACAGCAAGCGGTTAAGTCTAACTTGATTGCTGGCATAAACGAGTTTCAGCAACAAGTCGCTCAAGGGCGTGAGCCAGGAATAGATCTTTCGGCACTTGTAGCCCATGCAGCGTCTGAAGCAGGGTTAACACAAACACAAATGCAAAATGTAGCGGGGCAAACTGATGCGCTCGCAGGCCAATTTATGCAATTGGTAAACGGCACCCAGCAAAGCGCTCATCAAGCATTGCAAAGTGAGCTCGTCAGTATCGATTCTCACATGAATGAAAACAACCAAGTTCGCGCGGAGTCGACCAAAGCTCAGCTTCAATTTGAGGGCGCTGACAAACCGGTCAATATTTTAAAGCCTGAAGGTCAGCAACAATTGCATGAGAAAATTCGCTGGATGGTGAATGCGCGAAACAGTATGGCAGAAATTAGGCTCGATCCGCCTGAACTGGGCAGTATGCAGGTACGAGTGAATGTATCGGGTGATGCAGCCAGTGTGAGCTTCATTGTGCAGTCACAGCACGCTAAAGATGCACTAGCCGATGCCATGCCTAGGTTAAAAGATATGCTAGCAGAGCAAGGCATTAATTTAGGTGAATCAGAAGTGCGTAAAGATAACTCATCACAAAATGGTGATGGAAGTGGCCAGCAACTTGCAGGTAACGGTGTACCTAGCCAAGATATCGACGGTGAGTTCGACGAGGGTTCCACGGTGATAGAGCAGTCTGTCACAAGGGAAGCGAAAGGCGGTATAGACTATTACGCTTAGTAGGTTGATAGCGAAGGCAAAGACTTAAGTAGGGTTGATGTACAATTGCGCTATCTGCTATAAGAACTGCAAATTTATGCAGGCTTACGTTGCCATTTGCGTCGTAAGCCTGATAATACGAGTTCCTCGTGGGATATTGACGGATTAGACATGGCTGAAGAAGAGTTACAGATTGAAGAAGGTGGTAAAAAGAAAGGCAAAATGATGCTGATTATTATTATCGCCGTAGTGTTAGTTGGCGGTGGTGCAGCAGCCTATTTTCTTTTATTCGCTGGTGGTGAAGAGCCTGTAGCTGCAGAGCAACTTGCCGAAACCGACGAGCAAGCCGCCACTGAAGCCGCGGCCCCAGGCGGAAGCGCAGAAGTAGGTACCGCCTTGTACGTTGCTATGCCGCGCCCTTTCGTTTTTAACGTTCCGGGTACAGGTCGAGACCGATTAGTACAAATTAAAGTGCAGCTTCTAGTGCGGGGCTCAGACAATGAAGAGTTGGCTAAAACCCACATACCGTTGATTGAAGGCACTTTGCTGCAAGTCTTTAGTACATCAAATGCCGATGATTTGGTGACTGAAGCAGGAAAAATTGAACTGCGTGAACAAGCGGTGACTGAAGTACAAAAAGTGCTTAAAGACATCGCGGGAAGTGATGTGGTTGAGCGTGTGCTCTTCACTGGTTTTGTGATGCAATAACAGGTAGATAACTGTGAGTGATTTATTATCTCAAGATGAAATCGATGCCCTTCTACACGGGGTAGACGATGTAGAAGAAGACGAGGTTGGCGATGCCGACTCCGATGCTTCTACGCTAGAGTACGACTTCTCGTCACAGGATAGGATTGTTCGTGGGCGTATGCCTACGCTGGAAATCGTTAATGAACGCTTTGCCCGTCACATGCGGGTGAGTTTGTTCAACATGATGCGCCGTTCTGCGGAAGTGTCAATTAACGGTATTCAAATGATTAAGTTCGGTGAATACATTCATACCTTGTTTGTACCCACTAGCTTGAACATGGTGCGGTTTCGCCCGCTTAAGGGCACTGGCCTTATTACCATGGAAGCCCGCTTGGTTTTCATTCTGGTAGATAACTTCTTTGGTGGTGATGGCCGCTATCATGCAAAAATTGAAGGGCGGGAATTTACGCCAACAGAGCGGCGTATTATTCAAATGCTGCTTAAAATTATTTTTGAAGATTATAAAGAAGCGTGGGCGCCAGTAATGGACGTGTCTTTTGAGTATTTAGACTCAGAAGTAAACCCCGCGATGGCGAACATTGTGAGCCCCACTGAAGTGGTGGTGATTAGCTCGTTTCATATAGAGCTTGACGGTGGTGGTGGTGATTTCCACGTGTCACTTCCATACTCAATGCTAGAGCCTATCCGCGAATTGCTAGATGCGGGTGTGCAAAGTGATAAAGAAGACACTGATTTACGTTGGAGTAAAGCACTTCGCGATGAAATCATGGACGTAAAAGTGGCACTGACAACCCACATGCTTGATGTGGATGTGTCATTACGCCAAGTAATGGAATTTAAGCCAGGAGAAATTATTCCTGTGGAAATGCCAGAAACCATTACTGTGCTAATTGAAGATTTACCTACGTTCAGAGCTAAGCTAGGTCGCTCACGAGATAACTTAGCCCTGAAGATAGTAGAAAAGATTGCAAGACCGACTTCTGTGAAGTCTGAGCTACAATTATTAACCCGCGGCGGGCGCATTATAGATAATGATGCCGAGCTGCAAGTACTCGAAGAAGACCTGTAAGGTGAGGGGAATATCCCATGAGTGAAGACGGTATGGACGATTGGGCTGCCGCCATGGCGGAGCAAGCCGATTCTGAGGCTGACGATCAGGAAAATGATGATGTTCAGGTTGCAGAACTCGACGAATTAACCGACGACACACCCATAACCCAAGAAGAGAAAAAGAAGCTGGATACCATTTTGGATATTCCAGTCACTATCTCGATGGAAGTAGGGCGTAGTCAAATAAGTATCCGAAATCTGCTACAGTTGAACCAGGGATCTGTGGTGGAGCTGGACCGAGTTGCTGGTGAGCCATTAGATGTATTGGTAAATGGCACGTTGATTGCTCATGGTGAAGTAGTAGTGGTCAACGATAAATTCGGTATTCGGTTAACGGATGTTATTAGTCAAATCGAGAGAATCAAGAAGCTTCGATAAATCTTCTTACATAGCAAGGGGTTGCGCAATGCTGCCCCTTATATTTACGCAAGTAGTGAATGCGCAATCTACCCAATCAATCACTAACCCCACCTCTGTAGTGTCAATTTTTCTATCACTTCTTTTAGTGGTTGGAATTATTTTTGCGCTTGCTTACCTCATGCGTCGGTTTAATGTCGGTAACATGGGTAGTGGGCAAATGAAGGTGGTCGCCAGTATGGTGGCAGGCACTAAAGAAAAAATAATGGTTATTCAGGTGGGCGATGAACAGCACCTAGTGGGCGTGACCAGTCATAATATTTCCCATTTAAGTAAACTTGAAAAGCACTTGGACACACCAGTGGCAAATGGGCAGCAAGGCAGCGGTGACGCATTTAAACAAAAGCTGGTTGCCGCCATGGCAGGTAAGCTGAACCCTTCAATAAAGGAAGATAAAAACGATGCGTAAGTTTTGGACCGCATTTTTTGTAGTGTTAGCTTCTTGGGTGATTGCTGAGCCTGCACTGGCACAGCAAGGCATTTCAGCCGTGACCGTTGTGACTAATGACGATGGGTCGCAAGATTACACTATGACGTTACAAGCGCTGTTTATCATGACAGCGCTCAGTCTTATTCCTGCATTCATCATGATGATGACCTCGTTCACCCGCATCATAGTGGTGTTATCAATTTTGCGCCAAGCGATTGGTTTGCAGCAATCTCCTTCTAACCAAATTTTGGTTGGGGTGAGTTTGTTTTTGTCTATGTTTATTATGGCACCGGTGTTTGAAGAAATTAATGAACGCGCATTGCAGCCTTATCTGTCGGAACAAATGACAAGTTTGGATGCCATAGAGCAAGCTAAAGGGCCTATGCGCGCCTTTATGCTGTCGCAAACTCGGGTGAAAGATTTAGAAACCTTTGTGCGTATTGCTGGTGATGAGGGGAAATATGCAGATACAGACGAAGTACCGCTAACTATCCTTATTCCTGCGTTCGTGACCAGCGAGCTAAAAACCGCGTTCCAAATCGGATTTATGTTGTTTATTCCGTTTCTTATTATCGACCTTGTAGTGGCCTCAATATTGATGGCCATGGGTATGATGATGTTGTCGCCCATGATTGTTTCACTGCCATTTAAGCTCATGTTGTTTGTGTTAGTTGATGGCTGGAATCTAATATTTGGCACACTGGCTACCAGCTTCGGTATGGGTGTGTAGGAGGGCTTATGTCACCAGAAGTCTTTGTTGAAATACTCCGCGAAGCCATGTTTATGGTTATCGTTCTGGTGTCTGCGGTTATTGTTCCAAGTCTTATTGTAGGGTTAGTGGTAGCCGTGTTTCAGGCTGCTACCTCAATTAACGAGCAGACCATGAGTTTCTTGCCGCGCTTACTTGTTACCTTACTAGCGCTTAGCTGGGGTGGTAACTGGCTAGTACAAAAGTTAATGGACTTCACTTTCCACATGGTAGAAATGATACCTCAGGTTGTCGGTTAATATGGTCGTTGAACTGGCTACCATCAATCAGTTTCTTGCTGATTTAATGCTGCCTTTTATGCGCATTAGTGGCCTGTTTGTGGCGATGATTGGCTTAAGTGCACAATCTATTCCTCCGCAAGTTCGTGCTTTGCTAGGTATTATGCTGACCCTTATTATCATGCCGGTAGTGCCGCCAGCACCTGTTGATGATTTAGTGAATCTAGGTACATTCATTCTTGGCATTCAGCAGTTGTTAATTGGTGTCGCTATCGGGTTTGTTTCCATGATGGTGCTAAATACCTTTGTACTGGCTGGGCAAATTATCGCGATGCAAACGGGCTTAGGTTTCGCCTCAATCGTAGACCCCGTCAATGGTATTAACGTGCCAGCCGTAGGCCAATTTTACTTAATTCTAGCTACCTTGCTTTTTTGGACCTTAGACGGGCATCTCGCGATGATCCACATGATTGTGTTGAGCTTTCATGCGTTCCCAATAGGAGAAGCATGGTGGACAGGGGAGCAGTTTAGGGAAATTGCCCACTGGGGCGGTTGGATGTTTATCTCAGCGATTACGTTGTCATTGGCGCCCATTGTGTCCCTTCTCATTGTAAATTTAGCGTTTGGCGTAATGACCAAAGCGGCACCTCAGCTTAATATTTTCAGTATCGGCTTTTCTATTGCCCAGGTGATGGGGTTGCTCATCATTTGGATAACCCTAGATAACTTTACTGCGCATTTTGAAACGCAGTGGCTGCGGGCAGAGCAGTTTATGTGTCAACTTCTTAGGATTTGCCCATGAAAATAAGTCAGGTGATACATGGCTGATTCAGATTCTAGCGAAAAAACAGAAGACCCCACGGGGAAAAAACTCGAAGACACCCGAAAAAAAGGGCAGATAGCCCGATCCCGAGAGCTATCCACAACCTTAGTGTTAGTGGTCAGTGCCTTTATGTTTTTGTTCGTTGGAGGCTGGATTGCCGAGTCGGTATTTAAGCTGACGCAGCGCATGTTTGTTCTGTCTCGAGATGAAACCTACGATACCACCCATATGTTTGGTGCATGGGGTGAAGCAATTTCGACAGTCAGTGTACCTGTATTGCTTTATATGACGGTGGCCATGTTAGCCGGAATATATGGCTCTATTGCGTTAGGCGGCTACAACTTCACCTGGGAAGGTGCCAAATTTAAAGGCTCTAAAATGAGTCCGCTTAGTGGATTTAAGCGTATGTTTGGCATGAATGGCTTGGTAGAATTAATTAAATCTATCGCCAAAGTGGTTGTCATCGTTGGGATGGCATTAGGTGCACTGCTGTTTTTTGAAGACGAAGCGCTGCACCTTGATTTAGATCTGTACCCGGGTAATATTTTTCACGCGTTAGATATGCTGAAATGGGCTTTTATCATGTTGGTTTGCGGCATGATACCTATTGCGCTTATTGATGTGCCTTATCAAATTTATAAGCACAACAAAGAAATTAAGATGACTAAGCAAGAGGTGAAAGACGAGCGTAAAAACTCTGAAGGTGATCCTTTGGTAAAAGGGCGCATCCGTCGCTTGCAGTATCAAGCTGCCACTAAACGAATGATGCAAGAAGTTCCTCAGGCCGATGTGGTGGTAACCAACCCAACTCATTACTCTGTAGCAATAAAATATGATGACAGTGGTAATCGTGCCCCAGTCGTTGTGGCAAAAGGCACCGATGAATTAGCCATGCATATTCGTAAAATAGCCACTGCTAACGATGTACCGCTTATTCCATCGCCCATGTTAGCCCGAGCCGTTTACTACTCAACTGAGATTGACGGTGAAGTGCCTAATGCCTTGTTTATGGCGGTAGCGCAAGTATTAGCCCACGTTTATCAGTTAAAAGCACACAGAGCGGGTAAAGGGAAACGACCCAAACCGCTTAAACGTGATTTACCCATACCACCAGAGCTACGCCGTTAGAGCGCTGCTTTTGGCCTAAATTAGCGCTAAATTACGGCTAAGATATCGCTAAGGCCAGGGCTCAAAGTGAGCCCCTCTTAATTGTAATTCTGTAAATTGCGCCCCTCCTACTTACGTTTAATCGGTTTTGTATAAAGCTGGCACGGTAGTTGTAATACTCATTGAAAGATAGCGTTAAGCGTCAATTTTCCGATAGAGAGACTCCCTGTAATGCAGTTATCCGGTTACCTTCAGCGATTCGATAAAAGTCAGCTGCAGAACATTACCAGTGGCTTAGGCGCTCCCATTGTTCTTCTTGCCATTATGGGCATGGTTATTCTTCCCATGCCGCCATTTCTGCTCGACGTATTGTTCAGCTTTAATATAGCCCTGTCTTTAGTCATTATTTTGGTGGCAGTATTAACGCAAAAGCCAGTTGATTTCGGTATTTTTCCCCTAGTATTACTTATCGCTACTGTTTTGCGCTTAGCGCTAAACGTGGCCTCTACCCGTGTGGTATTGCTTTATGGGCATGAGGGGGGCGATGCGGCTGGTAAGGTTATCGAAGCATTTGGTGCGGTGGTTATTGGCGGCAACTATGCAGTGGGTGTGGTGGTCTTTGCTATCTTGCTTATTATCAACTTTAAAGTAGTCACCGCCGGTGCTGGGCGTATTTCAGAAGTAAGTGCCCGCTTTACGCTTGATGCCATGCCAGGTAAGCAAATGGCTATTGATGCCGATTTGAATGCGGGTTATATCGACCAAGATCAGGCGCGTGCTCGCCGAGAAGAAATAACCGCCGAAGCAGACTTTTATGGCTCAATGGACGGTGCGTCAAAATTTGTGAAAGGTGATGCGGTCGCCGGACTCTTTATCATGCTTATCAATATTGTGGGTGGCCTTTTTATTGGCATGATTCAACACGGATTAAGTTTTGGTAACGCCATCGAGGTATACACCATTTTAACCATTGGTGACGGTTTGGTGGCGCAAATACCCTCACTGTTACTGTCTGTGGCTACCGCTATTATTGTTACTCGTGAAAACGAAACCCAAGAAATGGGCAAAGAAATACGTAGTCAATTAGGTAACAGCCAAGCCCTTTATATTGCCTCTGGTGTTTTATTTGTCATGGGGATTATTCCTGGTATGCCTCATTTGGCCTTTATTGGGTTTTCAGTGCTTATCGCTGGTTACGCTTATTGGCAGGGTGTTGCGGCTAAACGCGAGGCAGAAAAACCTAAAACCCCAGCGAATATCGTGAAAGATGACACTGTTGCGCCCGAAATAAAAGAGCTTGGGTGGGATGATGTGCAGCACGTAGATACCATCGGTTTAGAAGTCGGGTACCGATTAATCCCCTTAGTAGATAAGTCTCAGGGCGGAGAACTGCTCACTCGTATCAAAGGGGTGCGTAAGAAGTTATCTCAAGAGTTAGGCTTTCTTATTCCACCGGTGCACATTCGCGATAATTTAGATTTAGAACCTAATTTATACACCATTGCGATGTTGGGCGTAACTATTGGCGATGCGCAAATAAGTCACGATGAAGAACTTGCGATTAATCCGGGTCAAGTATTTGGCAAGCTGGAAGGCCGTGCAACCAAAGACCCTGCCTTTGGCTTAGATGCGGTATGGATAAAACCGAATAAGCGTGAGCATGCGCAAACACTGGGTTATACCGTGGTTGATGCTGCTACTGTGGTTGCTACTCATTTAAGTCAATTGCTGACTAACAACGCCTACCAACTACTTGGACATGAAGAAGCGCAGCAGCTTCTAGATATGCTAGCTAAGCAGCATCCTAAACTAGTTGAAGGGTTAGTGCCTGATATTCTGCCGTTAAGCACCATTGTTAAAGTGCTGCAAACCTTGCTGTTTGAAGGAGTGCCTATTCGTGACATGCGTACCATTGTACAAACCTTGAGCGAATACGGCCCGCGTAGCCAAGACCCAGATGTACTAGTGTCTGCGGTACGTATTGCGCTTAAACGCCTAATCACCCAAGAAATTACCCAAGGTGCGAAAGAGATACCCGTCATAACCTTGGCGCCAGAGTTGGAACAGATGTTGCACCAGTCATTACAAGCAGGTGGCGAAGATGGCGCTGGTATAGAACCAGGACTGGCCGATAAGCTGCAAAAATCATTGCAGCAAGCTAGTCAGCAACAAGAATTAGAAGGTGAGCCTGCAGTACTTCTCACTTCCGGTATGTTGCGCCCCGTACTATCTCGCTTCTTAAAGTATTCGGTCGCGGGTTTACATGTACTTTCCTATCAGGAAGTACCCGACGATAAGCAGATAAAAATAGTCAGTTCGGTCGGTCAATAATCTGACACTGGGTGATTGGAGAGTTTTCAATGAAAATCAGACGTTTCTTTGGCAAAGATATGCGAGAAGCTTTAAGCCAAGTTAAAGCGGAATTGGGCAGCGATGCCGTTATCATGTCAAACCGAAAGCTTGCTGACGGTATCGAATTGGTCGCCGCTTACGATAAAGAACCGGAAGCCAAACTGTCGATTAAAAAGCCAGCGCCTAGTGCAGCAGGGCGAGCGAAAGCGGCTGTTCCAAGTCTTAGCGAAATCATCGGTGATGATGGCCCAGATAGCTTAAAAGCGCTGTTGGAAAAACAACATGGTGGCAGTATTCAAAGCCCAGCTTCAGCACCTAGTGCTAACGCTCAGCATGCCAATAAAATTGCATCACACTTAGACTTTTCAGAAGCCTTTATCGACGATGTAGAAGCCAGTCAAGTCGCCTCAGAATTCCCAAGCCATCAAGCGTCAAGTCTTAATGAAAGCATTGATAACAGCAGTGCTCCTCAGTCTGACGAATTATCTCAAATTAAAGAAGAGTTGGCGTCACTACGAAATGTGCTTCAATACCAAGTTGCTGATTTGATGGAAGCAAAAAGTCGTCGTCAGCAGCCTGTACATCATTATTTAATTCAGCGTTTAACCGACATGGGGTTAAGCCAATCATTGGCAGAGCAACTGATTAGTTATACGCCGTCGCATTACAACGAGCGTGACGCTTGGGTATATCTTTTAAACCTATTGGCTAATCGCATTAATGTGACAGGTAACGATATACTTACGCAAAAGGGCGCAGTAGCGTTAGTGGGTCCTACCGGAACAGGTAAAACCACTACAGTTGCTAAATTAGCTGCTCGTTACGCACAGAAATACGGCGCCGACTCCGTTGCCATGATTACGATTGATACCTATCGTATTGCAGCGTTTGAGCAATTAGCCACATATGGAAAAATTATTGGCTGCACAGTGCGTAAAGCACAAAGTAGTGAAGAATTATCAGATTTATTGTTTCAATTACGCCATAAGAGACTAGTGTTAATTGATACGGCAGGCTTTAGTCAACGAGATAGTCGATTAATTAAACAGATAAATCAATTTGATAACGGTCAAATGCAGCCAGTGAAAAAATACCTAGTAGCGCAAGCGAATACCCAATATGCTGCATTACAACGTATTATAGATGCGTACGAAGGGGTGGAACTTAGCGGTTGTATCTTTACAAAGCTTGATGAGTGCTACTCTCTAGGCGAAGTGCTTAGCGCAGCGGTGGAGTACCAGTTACCTGTCAGTTATGTAACAGATGGACAGAAAGTTCCTGAAGACATTAAGATTGCAGAAGCAAAATCTTTAGTATCTGCTGCTGCAAAGCTTTATAAAAAGTACGGTTTGAATCATACTACTAGTAACAATGTGGTTAAAACAGCACGAGCAGTATGATTGATGATCAAGCGAGTAGCTTACGAAAAATGAAGCAATCACGATTAATCAAAGTTATCGCCGTCACCGGAGGTAAAGGTGGCGTTGGTAAAACAAATATTACGCTAAACACAGCTATTGCTATGGCAAAGCAGGGAAAGCGGGTAATGGTATTGGATGCAGACTTAGGTCTGGCCAATGTGGATGTAATGCTAGGATTGCGAGTAGAGAAAAACCTCTCCCACGTATTATCTGGTGAGTGTACCTTGGACGATGTTCTCGTTACGGGTCCTCACGGTATAAAAATAGCACCAGCCACATCAGGTTCTCAATCAATGGCAGAGCTATCACCAACGCAGCATGCAGGACTCATAAGAGCATTCAGCGAGTTGCGCACGCCCATTGATGTGCTTATTGTGGATACCGCAGCGGGTATTTCCGATATGGTGCTAAGCTTCTCCAAAGCCTCCCAAGATATTATGGTGGTAGTGTGTGATGAGCCCACTTCACTTACCGATGCCTATGCATTAATTAAAATTCTTAACCGAGAACACGGTGTCTTTCGCTTTAAAGTGGTCGCTAACATGGTCCGCGATGTTAGAGAAGGTCAGGAACTTTTCAGCAAATTATCTAAAGTAACAGGGCGATTCTTAGATGTTGCGCTAGAATTGGTAGCAATAGTTCCTTTTGACGAGAACATACGCCGAGCAGTACGTAAGCAAACGTCAATTGTAGATGCTTATCCAAGTTCTCCGGCAGCAGTGGCGATTAGCCAGCTAGCAGCCAAAGCAGGATCATGGCCTATACCTGCGCAACCGGGTGGCCATTTAGAATTTTTTATTGAGCAACTAATAGCAGATAAAGCAGTAGGAAGTCAGCGTTGAATAGCAAAGCAGCCGCTTATCAACAGCAAACAGACAAGTCACAATTAGTTGAGCGTCACGCTTCGCTAGTGAAGCGGATAGCACACCACTTAATGGCGAGACTACCAGCCAGTGTTCTTGTCGATGATTTAATCCAGTCAGGTATGATTGGACTGCTAGAAGCTGCACGAAACTTTGACGGTTCCAAAGGGGCAAGTTTCGAAACCTTTGCAGGTATTCGTATTCGTGGCGCCATGCTTGATGAAATAAGAAAAGGTGATTGGACTCCTCGTTCCGTTCATAAAAACGGTAGGGCAATCACAGAAGCCATCTCTCAAGTTGAAGGTGAAACAGGCCGAGACGCGCGAGATGTAGATATTGCAGCTAAAATGAATGTTAGCATGCAAGATTATCATCAAATGCTGAACGAAGTGAATGCCGGAAAATTGGTGGGGATTGAAGACCTTGGGGTTTCTGAAGATGTCATTTCTACAGAAAAAAACCGAGGCAGCGACGCACCGTTAGAAGATTTGATGCAAGGGGCTTTCCAAAAAGCGCTAGCACATGCTATTACTACATTACCCGAACGGGAAGCGATTGTACTTTCTTTATACTATGATGAAGAACTGAATCTTAGAGAAATAGGCGAAGTTCTTGATGTTAGTGAATCGCGAGTAAGTCAAATTCATAGTCAGGCCATGTTAAAACTCAAATCACGAATGAAATCGTGGCAAGTTGACGAAGAATAGAAATTAATAACAATTAACCCCTCATTGGAGGCTATTTTGGATAAAAGTATGAAAATTCTCGTGGTTGACGATTTTTCTACCATGAGACGTATCATAAAGAACCTGCTAAAAGATTTGGGTTTTGCCAATATCCAGGAAGCGGACGACGGTAACACCGCGCTGCCTATGCTACAACAAGGTGATTTTGACTTTGTTGTAACAGATTGGAATATGCCAGGTATGCAAGGTATCGACTTATTACGCGCTATACGTGCCGACGATAAGTTGAAACACCTACCGGTTCTTATGGTGACAGCAGAAGCGAAGAAAGAACAAATCGTTGCCGCAGCGCAAGCTGGTGTGAATGGTTATGTTGTTAAACCTTTCACTGCCGCTACGTTGAAAGAAAAATTAGATAAAATCTTCGAACGTTTAGGTTGATCCAGACGCTCACCAGAGAAATGAGGTTTACTGGATGTCGACAAATGAAAGTGTCTCCATAACGCTCGAAGAAGCCAAAAAATTGGTAGCGTATCTTGAAGAGGGCGATAACGCATCAGCGAACGCTGTCTTAGAAGCTGTTTCGATGAAAGAGTCCATTGAGCTCTTTGCTGAAGTGGGTAAATTAACGCGTCAACTTCATGACTCGTTGAATAACTTCCAAATCGATGAACGTATTAAAAATTTAACCGTTGATGACATTCCTGATGCGCAAACGCGACTGATGTACGTTATCGAAGAAACGGAAAAAGCTGCCAATACCACCATGGACGCAGTTGAAGAGAGTATGCCAATTGCTGAAGTGCTCTCTACCCGTATCGAAAAAATTATGCCGGAATGGAAGAAACTGATGAATCGTCAACTTGAGTTGGGCGAATTCAAAGTTTTATGTGCAGATTTAGACGAATTGCTAAAAGACGGATCGAAACAATCAGCTAAGCTTACATCATTGCTTACCGAAGTGTTAATGGCACAAGGTTATCAAGATCTTACCGGTCAAGTTATTCGCAGAGTGATTGAACTCGTAAAAGAAGTGGAAGATAGCTTAGTTAATATGCTGACGATGTTCGGTGAACCCGAACAGGCGGAGCAAGACAAGCCATTGGAAGCGAAAGTCGAAAAAGTTAACAAGATCGATAGTGTCGAAGCCGAAGGTCCAATTATTGATGCAGACCAACGCGATGATGTGGTATCTGGCCAAGATGACGTAGATGATCTTTTGTCTAGCTTAGGTTTTTAGGGGAGCGGGCGCATGGCGTTTGATGTTGACGAGGATATATTACAGGACTTTCTAGTTGAAGCTGGGGAGATCCTTGAACAATTACAAGAACAGCTCGTTGATCTGGAAAATAATCCTGAAGATGCAGATTTACTGAATGCTATCTTCCGTGGTTACCATACCGTAAAAGGTGGCGCCGGCTTTTTGTCGCTTACCGAATTAGTTGAAATTTGCCATGGTGCAGAAAACGTTTTCGATGTAATGCGAAACGGACAACGTACTCTTACGCCTGAATTAATGGATACCATTCTTCAGGCCACCGATGTAGTAGTCGATATGTTTGAGCGTGTTAAAGCGCAAGAACCACTAATTCCTGCAGACGCAAAGTTAGTTGATTTGCTGCATAAGTTAAGCACCCCAGAAACCCCAGACGAAAACATCTTTGGTGACAGTAGTGAAGCGGCTGAAGTCCCCGCTGCCGAAGAAGAATTCGCGTTAGAAGAAGCGCCTGTACCTGAAGCGCCTGCCGCAAGTAGCGATGGCGGCATCGACGAGATTTCTGAAGATGAATTTGAAGCCTTGCTGGATGAACTTCATGGTTCAAATGCCCCAGGTAAATCTGCGAAAGCAGAACCAAAAGCGGCAGCCCCCGCGGTTGGTGGTTCAGGTGATGATATTACCGACGATGAATTTGAAGCACTGCTAGACGAATTGCACGGTAAAGGTAAATTCAAAGAAGAAGAACCAGCGCCTGTAGCTGCGTCGAAAGCGGCAGCGCCTAGCGGTGAAGAAATTACCGACGATGAATTTGAAGCATTGCTTGACCAATTACATGGTTCAGGACAAGGCCCTACAGCGCAAGGTGCTGAACCAGCAGCAAATACGCCGCCCGTAGATAAAAAGGCGACAGAAGCAATTCAGAAAGCCAAGGCAGAGCAATCTGCCGCTAGTACGCCGGCTAAATCAACGCCTGCCGCAAAAGCGCCAGCGCCTAGTCCAGCAGCTAAAAAAGCGTCAGAGCCCGCTAAACCAGCGGCTAAGAAAGACGACAAAAAAGCAACCCCAGCACCTCCTCAAGCAGAAACTACAGTTCGTGTTGATACCAAGCGCCTAGACCAAATTATGAATATGGTTGGCGAGTTAGTATTAGTACGAAATCGTTTGCTGAGTTTAGGAATAACCAATGCCGACGAAAGTATGTCGAAGGCAATTGCTAACCTAGATGTGGTGACGGGTGATTTGCAGGGTGCGGTTATGAAAACCCGTATGCAGCCAATTAAGAAAGTGTTTGGCCGCTTCCCTCGCGTTGTTCGAGACTTAGCACGTAGTTTGAAAAAAGAAATTACCTTGGAATTGGAAGGTGAAGAGACAGATTTAGATAAAAACTTGGTAGAAGCATTGGCTGATCCCTTAGTTCACTTAGTAAGAAACTCAGTGGATCATGGTATTGAAATGCCTGATGACCGTGCTGCTACAGGTAAAACCCGAATGGGGACCGTGAGATTATCGGCTTCTCAGGAAGGTGACCATATCTTACTTACCATTGAAGATGATGGTAAGGGGATGGATGCTGAAAAACTGAAAGAGATTGCTATAAGCCGAGGTGTTTTAGACGCCGATGCGGCTGCGCGTATGTCTGATGTTGAAGCGTTCAATCTTATTTTTGCACCTGGTTTCTCAACGAAAACTGAGATTAGTGATATCTCGGGCCGTGGTGTAGGCATGGATGTGGTTAAAACAAAAATTAACCAGCTTAACGGTACTATTAATATTGATTCCCAGCTTGGGAAAGGTACTCGACTCGATATTAAAGTCCCACTCACGCTTGCAATATTACCGACCCTAATGATTGTGGTTGGGAAACAAACGTTCGCGTTACCGTTAGGTGCGGTCAACGAAATTATCAATATGGACATCAAGAAAACCAATACGGTTGATGGCCAATTAACCATGATAGTTCGTTCTAAAGCGATACCACTGTTCTTCCTCGGAGAATGGTTGATCCGCGGACCTAAAAATATAAGCAAAGAAAAAGGTCACGTCGTCGTGGTTCAAATAGGCACCCAGCAAGTTGGATTTGTTGTTGATGCGCTAATAGGCCAAGAAGAAGTGGTGATAAAACCATTAGATGCCTTATTACAAGGAACGCCAGGTATGGCGGGAGCAACTATCACATCCGACGGTGGAATTGCACTCATCTTAGATGTTCCTAGCTTACTGAAGCGTTATGCTAAAAAGCCCTTAAAGTAAAACGGCGTAACAAATAGGAAATTAACATCCATGGTCTTTAAAGTCCTGGTCGTGGACGATTCTACTTTTTATCGTCGTCGAGTTCGCGAGATTCTCGACGATGACAGAGAGCTTGAAGTTATTGGTGAAGCTCGTAACGGGCAAGATGCACTAGATAAAATAGATACACTGCTACCTGATGTAGTCACAATGGATGTGGAAATGCCGATAATGGATGGCATTTCAGCGGTAAAAGCCATTATGGAAAAACGGCCCGTGCCTATTTTGATGTTTTCGTCGCTTACGCACCATGGTGCACAAGCGACCCTAGATGCGTTAGAAGCCGGAGCATTAGATTTTCTACCAAAGAAATTCGAAGATATCGCCCAAGACCGTAAAGACGCAGCACGACTGCTGTGTACAAAAGTAAGATTGATTGCACGGCGTGGTGTCGGTATAAAACGCCCTGTATTAAAGCGTATTGAAAGTAGGAAGTTTCCTGATAACGCGCCGAAACCAGCGTTTTTCAAGAGTTCTAATCTACTTAGCGGAAGGAAAGATGCCACGAGGCAGCCCACCGTTTCCTCGATTAAGGCTTCTGGTAAAAGGTATAAGTGTTTAGCAATTGGAGCATCTACGGGTGGACCAGTGGCATTGCAGAAGATACTGGTAGCACTGCCATCAGACTTTCCTTATCCAATTGTGTTGGTGCAACATATGCCAGGCACTTTTACTAACGCATTCGCACAGCGACTTAATTCACATTGCGATATTGCGGTTAAAGAAGCTGAACATGGTGACATATTGAAACCAGGTTGCGCTTATTTAGCGCCCGGCGGTAAACAAATGTTGATAGAGAGTTCAGGCTCTCATAAGAAAGTAGTAATTACCGACGCTAACCCGTCTGATAAAATAAACTATAAGCCGAGTGTTGATTTAACCTTCGGTTCGCTGGCCAAAGCTTATGGTGGCGATTTATTGGGTATTATATTAACTGGTATGGGTGCAGATGGGCGAGAAGGTTGCCGGTTGATGAAAGACAACGGTGCCACTATTTGGGCGCAAGATCAGGATTCATGTGTTGTTTATGGCATGCCTCAAGCGGTAGCTGTTGCAAACATATCGGTTAACAGTATTGATATAGATGATATGAGCAGCTGTATCTTAACCGAAATGACATAGCCTAAGCGCAGCGATAGTATTGCCTGTGAGTGAATGACAACCCAAGTAAATATAAGCTGGGAATTAAAACGATGAAGGTGTGGACAGTTGCAAACCAGAAAGGCGGAGTTGGTAAAACAACAACAACAGTAACCTTAGGTGGTTTGTTAGCTCAACGCGGGAAGCGGGTATTGATGGTCGACACCGATCCCCACGCCTCATTGAGTTACTATTTTGGCATAGACGCAGAGTTACTCAGTCAATCTGTCTACGACATTTTTATTAAGTCTTCTGAAATTACTGCCGATATGGTCATGGACTGTTTGTGTCCAACTAAGCTAGATAATTTGTACGTTTTGCCCGCTACCATGGCGCTAGCCACATTAGACAGAACAATGGGTAGCGAGCAAGGAATGGGCTTAGTGCTAAAAAAAGCGCTGGCCAAAGTAGAGAAAGAATTTGATGTGGTCATTATTGATTGTCCGCCAGTACTTGGTGTACTTATGGTCAACGCATTGGCAGCATGCAATAAAGTGATAGTGCCGACACAAACAGAGTATTTGGCGCTGAAAGGCTTAGACAGAATGATACGCACTATGGAAATAATGGGGCGCTCTCTTCAAAAGTCTTTTGACACTGTGATTATTCCTACTATGTTCGACAAACGCACTAACGCGGCGCTTGAATCTAGAAAGCGTTTAATGAGCGATTATGGAGAGCGGGTTTGGCAAGGTGTAATTCCCGTAGATACGCATTTTAGAGATGCGAGTTTAGTACAGTTGCCAATTTCCGCAGCATACCCGAAAACCCGAGGGGTAACGGCTTATAGCAAGTTACTTGAGGTTTTGGAGAAGTAAAGTTAGATGAGCAATCAAGGACCTTTTGCACGGGAAGACGTTGTAGAGGCTTATCTCGATAGCCTATTAAAAGAGCCAGATGATCCGGCAGACGTGACTGCGCGAACGGCAAAATTGCTTGAGCAAGCGGTGCAAACGTTAGCCGAAGAAGCCACATTTGATGAAGCACCTACCACTGAACAAGTAGTGGTTGAAGAAGCCATTATTGAAGCAGTGTCATCTAGCACAGGCAAAGATGTCGAAGAAACTACGCAATACGAAAAAAGCGACTACAATGAAATAGATAATGAGACTGCTGAATCAGTCGATGCCTCTTCAGAAGAGGAGCAACCTTTAGAAAAAGCATTGTTGGTCGACAGCCTCGAAAATAATTTTCAGGCATTATTTTTTGAAGTGGCAGGGTTAACATTAGCAGTGCCATTAACCACCCTAGGTGGTATACATCAGATTGAAAAGATAGGCCCTCTATTTGGGAAGCCGGATTGGTTCATGGGGGTAATGATACATCGCGAAGAGAAGCTTAGCGTTGTAGATTCTGCAAGATGGGTCATGCCAGAAAAGTATGATGAGAGTCTCGCAGAGTCATTGAACTACCGATATCTTATTATGTTAGGGGATAGTTCGTGGGGATTGGCCAGTGAGAAACTGGTTAACACGGTCACCTTGGCAAAAGCTGACGTCAAATGGCGTGAGTCTACCGGTAAGCGTCCCTGGTTAGCGGGGATGGTTAAAGAGAAAATGTGCGCGTTAATTGACGTTAACGAATTAATATCTATGCTTAACAAAGGCTTAGGCAGTAACGACCAGACACCGAGTATTGGGAGCCAGGTTCATGAGCGACGAAAGAACGAACAGTAATACCACCGATAGTAACGATGAAGTCCTTCAATGGGTGACATACCGCTTAGGTGAGGAAACATACGGTATTAACGTAATGCAAGTACAAGAGGTATTGCGTTACACTGAAATTGCACCTGTACCCGGCGCACCTGACTACGTACTAGGTATCATTAACCTACGTGGTAATGTTGTTACGGTCATAGATACACGTGCACGTTTTGGATTACCACCAACAGAAATAACGGACAATACCCGTATTGTGATCATCGAGTCTGATGAACAAGTCGTGGGTATACTTGTTGATAGCGTGGCTGAGGTGGTTTACCTTCGCTCGTCTGAAATTGACAGTGCGCCAAACGTGGGTACTGAAGAAAGTGCTAAGTTTATCCAAGGTGTAAGCAACCGAGACGGTGAGCTTCTTATTCTCGTGGATTTAAACAAGCTTTTAAGTGACGAAGAGTGGGATGAACTAAGTTCAATTTAGTCAACCTACACGTCTAAAGGGCAGGTAACTAAGTTATCTGCCTTTTTTATTTCCGGTTTACATAGGTACGAATTAAGGCTTCTTCGCATATGGATCTGCAGTTTATTGCTCCAACAATCAACGAACTTATATTGCTTGCGCTTGTGATAGCACTTGGTGTTTTTGCAATATGGCTGACGTTTAAAGAGCGAAAAACACATGCGGCATTAAGCGAACTGCAAGACCTGGTAACGCGTAGAACCGATGACATGGATACCCAAATTCGAGATTTTGGTCATCAACAAAATGAAGCACAAACCAGAAGCTTAGTGGTCACTCGCCATCTACAAGCCCTTCAAACTAAACAAGATGACTTCGAAAATCAGATTCGTGAACTAAAACTCCAGGATCCCTCCCTAAGGCTTTATCAGCGAGCGGCCGAGTTAGTAAAGCAAGGCGCTAGTATCGAGGAAGTGATGGAGGCTTGTGATATTCCTCGTGCCGAAGCAGAAATGTTATTTATGGTACACAAACAATCCCCTTCTGGGTAATGTAATTAAACGTCCGTTTAGACGTCTAGACGTAAAGATGTTGACATCTGTGTGGTAATTGCCACAATACAGTCATAGTAACTTATGACTGGAGCCTTCTATGCCAATTCGTATACCAGAACAACTGCCTGCGCAGAATGTGTTGTTGGGCGAAAACATCTTCACCATGGAGAGCAATAGGGCGGCGAATCAGGATATACGTCCTCTTAAAGTGGGTATCTTAAACTTGATGCCTAATAAAATTGAGACTGAAGTACAGCTGTTGAGATTACTTTCCAACACGCCACTTCAAATTGATGTAGATTTTATTCGCATCGATAGTCAGGCACCCAAAAATACCCCTCAGTCTCACATGGATGCTTTCTATCACGACTTTTCACAAGTGGCAGACAAAAAGTACGATGGGCTTATCGTGACTGGTGCTCCTCTAGCATTGTTGAAATACGAAGACGTAAAGTACTGGGATACCATGACTACCATTTTAGAATGGGCACAGCGTCACGTTAACTCCACGCTATATTTATGCTGGGCTGCACATGCTGCTATGTACCATTTTTATAACTTTACCCGCACGCTGCGCAAAGAAAAATTTTCAGGCGTGTTCGAGCACAAAGTAAACGACCCCCATAATGAATTATTGCGTGGCTTCGACCCGGTATTCTATGCGCCTCATTCTCGCTATGGTCATATCGATACCGCGAATTACAATAGTGTAGATGGACTGCATGTGGTGGCAGAGTCTGAAGAAGTAGGCGCTTATATTGTCGCCTCAGAAGATAAGCGCATGGTGTTTGTTACGGGGCATCCAGAATACGATGCTGATACCCTTGGCGATGAATATTTTAGAGACGTAAAGGCAGGGCAGACACCGTCTATACCCAAAAACTATTTTACGGATAACGATCCGACCAAGCCACCTATCGTCAGATGGCGCTCCCACGGGAGTCTGTTTTTTACGAACTGGTTAAACTACTATGTTTACCAAACAACGCCATATGACTTAAATCAGTTAGCTGAAAAATCACAGCCAAAGAGGTAACGCGTGAGTCAACATCCAGTTTCTAGCGCCCAAGCAACACTGCTACGCGCTGCACAACAACGTATTCTTGTATTAGATGGTGCGATGGGAACCATGATCCAGCAGCATAAGCTGGAAGAAGAAGATTACCGTGGTACCCAGTTTGCCGATTGGCACTGTGATGTGAAAGGCAACAACGACCTTTTAGCCATTACACAGCCGGATATTATTTATCAAATTCATTGTGATTACTTTGAAGCTGGCGCCGATATCGTTGAGACCAATACGTTTAATGCTACCACAATAGCCATGGCCGATTACGACATGGAAGCGCAGTCTAGAGACATCAATATTGCTGCCGCTAAATTAGCCAGAAAAGCCGCTGATGAGTTCACAGCGAAAACCCCTGATAAACCCAGATTTGTCGCTGGTGTATTAGGCCCAACGAATCGTACTGCGTCTATCTCTCCTGATGTTAACGACCCAGGTAAGCGCAACGTGACTTTCGACGCCTTAGTAGAAGCCTATACAGAGTCTACCGAAGCGCTAATCGAAGGCGGCGTAGATTTGATTATGCTTGAAACCATTTTCGATACGCTAAATGCTAAAGCGGCAGCTTTCGCCGTGGAAACCGTGTTCGAAAAACTAGGTAAGTATTTGCCAGTGATGATTTCAGGCACCATTACCGATGCCTCAGGCAGAACGCTTTCGGGGCAAACCTCTGAAGCCTTTTATTATTCAATGCGCCACATTAGCCCGTTTTCGTTTGGCTTAAATTGCGCTTTGGGGCCTGACTTGTTACGCCAATATGTTGAAGAAGTCTCAACTATTAGCGAGTGCCTTGTCTCTGCTCACCCCAATGCGGGTTTACCCAACGAGTTTGGCGAATATGATTTAGAAGCGCCTGAAATGGCCGAGCATATCAAAGAATGGGCAGCATCAGGTTTAGTGAATATTGTGGGCGGCTGCTGTGGCAGTACGCCAGAACATATTCGTGCTATTGCCGAGGCGGTAAGCAGCATAGCACCAAGAAAAGTGCCTAAGTTCGAACCCAAAATGCGTTTGTCTGGCCTTGAGCCGTTTGTACATTAGGAGGCAGCGTGAGCGCACAATTTTCTACATTTATTAATATTGGTGAACGTACTAACGTTACCGGTTCAGCACGTTTCAAGCGTCTTATTCTTGAAGGCGATTATGAAACGGCTCTTGATGTTGCCCGCCAGCAAGTGGAAAGCGGCGCGCAAATTATCGATATCAATATGGACGAGGCCATGCTTGATTCCAAGCAGGCCATGGTTACCTTTTTAAACCTGATTGCGTCCGAGCCCGATATCAGTCGGGTTCCTATTATGATTGACTCATCAAAATGGGAAGTGATTGAAGCGGGGCTAAAATGTGTGCAAGGCAAGGCGATTGTAAACTCAATCAGCCTTAAAGAAGGCGAAGAAAGCTTTCTTGCCCAAGCACAAAAAATCAAACGTTATGGTGCTGCCACGGTAGTCATGGCTTTTGACGAAAAAGGCCAAGCCGATACGCAAGCTCGAAAAGTAGAGATTTGTCAGCGCAGTTATAAATTACTGACAGAGTCTATCGGCTTTCCGCCAGAAGACATTATCTTTGACCCGAATATCTTTGCGGTAGCAACGGGTATAGAAGAGCACGATAACTACGCCGTAGACTTCATAGAAGCAACCCGAAAAATTCGTGAGCTTTGCCCTTATGCGCATATCTCGGGGGGGCTTTCTAATATATCGTTCTCGTTTAGAGGTAACAACCCTGTTCGCGAAGCGATGCACTCGGTGTTTTTGTATCACGCCATTCGTGCTGGTATGGATATGGCTATTGTGAATGCGGGGCAGCTTGAAGTTTATGATGAAATACCAAAGGAGCTTCGCGAAGCGGTAGAAGATGTCATTCTTAACCGCCGTAGTGACTCTACGGAGCGTTTGCTTGATATTGCCCCTAACTATCAAGGCGACGGTAAAGCAGCGGCAAAAGAAGATTTAAGCTGGCGAGAGCAAGACGTGAATAAACGTTTGGCCCATGCGCTTGTAAAAGGCATTACCGATTACATCATTGATGATACTGAAGAAGCCCGCCTTCAAGCCGAGCGCCCGCTACACGTAATTGAAGGGCCGTTGATGGACGGCATGAACATTGTTGGCGACTTGTTTGGTGAAGGCAAAATGTTCTTGCCTCAAGTTGTAAAATCGGCGCGGGTAATGAAAAAAGCCGTGGCTCATTTACAGCCTTACATTGAAGCCGAAAAATCCGATGGTACTAAGAGCAATGGCAAAATATTGCTTGCTACCGTGAAAGGCGACGTTCACGACATTGGTAAAAACATTGTAGGCGTTGTACTTCAATGTAATAACTTTGAAGTGATTGATCTTGGGGTGATGGTGCCCGCTGCCACTATCTTGCAAGTGGCAAAAGATGAAAACGTAGATATGATTGGCCTTTCTGGCCTTATTACCCCTTCACTTGATGAAATGGTGCATGTGGCAAAAGAGATGGAGCGTCAAGGCTTCGACTTACCGTTATTAATTGGCGGCGCAACTACTTCCAAAGCACACACTGCGGTGAAGATAGAGCAAAACTATCATGCGCCTGTGGTTTACGTACCCAATGCGAGTCGCGCTGTTGGCGTGTGTCAAAAACTACTTAATCGTGGCTCTCGAGATATTTACGCCGAAGAACTGGCAAAAGAATACGACAAAGTACGCGATCAGCATGCTCGTAAGAAGCCTCGAAGTAAGCCTGTGACCTTAGCGCAAGCGCGAGCTAATGCCTTCACGCCAGATTTTACAGAAGCACCGGTAACCCCTAAAAAATTAGGCGTAACGCCAGTGGATGTAGATATTGCTACGCTGCGTCCGTATATCGACTGGACGCCCTTCTTCCTAACCTGGTCTTTGGCTGGTAAATACCCACGAATTTTAGAAGATGAAGTCGTTGGGGAAGAAGCAAGATCCTTATTCGCCGATGCTAATGAGATGCTAGATAACATTATTGCTAACAACTCATTAGCCGCTAAAGGGGTTATTGGCTTATTTCCTGCCAACCGCGTAGATGATGATATTGAAGTGTATACCGATGAGTCGCGCTCAGAAGTGCAAGGTGTAGCGCATCATCTTCGTCAACAAACCTTAAAAGATAAATTTGCTAACTACTGCTTAGCCGATTATGTTGCAGAGAAATCATCAGGTATTAATGATTATATCGGTGCTTTCGCAGTGACAGGCGGAATAGGTGAAGATGAGCTAGCCGATAGCTTCATTAAAGCTGGTGATGACTACAACGGTATTATGGTGAAAGCCGTGGCCGATAGGTTAGCCGAAGCATTTGCCGAATACCTTCACGAACAAGTGCGTAAAGTGTATTGGGGCTATGCCGAGAGTGAAAACTTAACCAATGACGACCTTATTCGTGAAAAGTACCAAGGTATTCGCCCTGCGCCAGGTTATGCCGCGTGCCCAGAGCATACCGAGAAGCAGCTTATCTGGGATTTATTATCGGCGGAACAACACACCGGCATGAAACTAACCGAAAGCTACGCCATGTGGCCAGGTGCGGCGGTGTCGGGTTGGTATTTCTCCCACCCTCAAAGTAAATACTTTGCCGTGGCTAAAATACAAAAAGACCAAGTGGAAGACTATGCCACGCGCAAAGGTTGGATACTGGAAGAAGCTGAGAAATGGTTGGGGCCTAATTTACATGACTGAGTCGTTCTCAAAGCCGTTTAGCCAAGCGTGCGAAAACAATAAAGCGCCAATCTTAGCTGTGCTTAATCGCACGTTTGCTAATTGTAAAGGCGTATTAGAAGTTGGCAGTGGGACAGGTCAGCACGCGGTATATTTCGCTGAAAACTTGCCGCATTTGCAATGGTATTGTAGCGACCAACCTGACTATCATGAAGGTATTATAGCCTGGTTAGAAGAAGCTTCGTTACCCAATGTCACAAAGCCCGTGGCGTTAACTATAGGTAAAGACAGCTTTCCATCGCTACCCATTCAAGGTATCTACAGTGCTAATACCGCCCACATTATGCAGCGTCATGAAGCTGAACTGTTGATGAAATCAGTAAGTGAATACTTACCTTCGGGTGGTGTTTTTTGTCAATATGGCCCCTTTACTATTGGCGGCGAATTCTCTTCTGAAAGTAACAGAGTATTTCATGAATCACTTATCGAACGTGGATATGGTGGCTATCGTGATATCAGCGAGCTGACAGCATGGAGTAATGACTTAGTGCTGCGTGAAATACATAAGATGCCGGCCAATAACTTGTTATTGGGGTGGCATAAGCCGTAACCCTTATGTTTTTCCGCATACAGCCATGATGTATTTGGTCGTGGCTGTATTGTTCATCTTGTATTTTTAAAAGAGTCTTGAAGTCGTTTCGAAATAGTTTAAAAATTTTGGAAATTTTCGAAGACCTATCTTCTGTTATTACTCTAATCAGTTTTCAGCATCTCATTCTCTGTTGGCTTTATTCTCTATCAGTGTTTTATTCACTGTAGCATTTCTTACTGACATCACAGCTTACAGCTTACAGCTTTTTGTATCGACTTCCCTTCATTGATTGCAGTAAATTTAACCACTTAAAGCTAACTTGTGTGCAAAATAAACAAAAATATCTAATCTGTTTTTTAAACTTTAGTTGAATTGGCTTTTTGCGTTAAATATGAGTTGAAATCGACTCGCTTGTATTGGAAAGTAATAATGCACTGATTATTATGAGTAAAGTGGAAGGGAGCGCCTTTTACTATTTTAAGAGAGTGGACGATATTAAGCGCCAGATGTTCATTATCTATTGCGCGCGACTAAAATAAAAAAACAAATAGAGTAGTAATCATGAGTTCATTGTCCCTTCAGAAGAAGTTTATGTTGATCGTGGGGGGAAGCATTGCAGTTATGTTGCTTATCACCGCGTTCTTTTTGGTGAATATAGTTGGTGATAGTACGAGGCACCAAGTAGAACAAGAAGTTGCAGCACTAGTGGCTAACGAAGCCGATTCAGTGGAAGCTTTTTTTTCCCTCTATGGTGGTGTAGCCAAAACCTTTTTAAGTAACCCTTTTCTTAAAGATTTCTTTATACAACACACCCGTCGTGGTGCCAGTGAAGCCCAACTGTCTGACGCCGCCACTGTCTACACTGTTTTTGACAATATAAGTAGCCAAGACACTAATATTAAGTCGGCTTTTTTTGCATCTGCCGCTACCAGTGAGTACTTTTTTGAGCAAGGGCGTGTTGGGGTTGATGAAAGCGGCCCTGATGCTGGAGATGTGAATAAAGGCTACTTTGCATCTAAACGACCCTGGTTCCAAACGGCGGTAAGCAAGGGAGAGCTTTACGTTACCCCTCCCGCGGTAGATTCGCAGGATGGCAGTGTGTCAGCGGTAGTACAATCACCTGTTTATCAAAACGGTAGGCTGATAGGCGTAGGTGGCATTGATATTCTTATCAGTACCATAGGGTCGGTTATCGACAATATTCGGTTTGAAGGTCAAGGTACTGCGTTCCTACTGGATGAGAACCAAAACATTGTTTACTTTCCAAAGCAAACCACACCGCTCCCGCTGAGCTCGTCGTTAACGTCATTTGATTCAGTATTTAGTGATACTAAGGGTTTTAGTGCCTTGTCGAGAAAGATAGCGTCGACATCATCAGGGCAAGTGTCAGTAATATGGCAAGGTGAAGAATACGTGGCGATATTCAGGCACGCTAAGCTTGATAACCCTACGATGGATTGGTCGTTAGGTATTTTGATCCCCGCGAGTATTATAGCGGCACCAATTAATAACGCTATTTCTACCGCAGTTATTGTGGCACTAGCGATTATTTGCCTTATTGCACTTATCACTTATGTAGCCAGTGCAAAAATCACTCAGCCGTTAACCAAAATGCGTGTTGCAATGGCGGATATCGCTAGTGGCGACGGTGATTTAACAAAACGATTAGACATTACTAGTAAAGATGAAATTGGAGCATTGGCGGTAGAATTTAACCGTTTTACCGACAAGCTCCGAGGTTTGTTAACGGAAACGGCATTAAACACTAAGGCTGTTTCCGATGCAGCTGATCATTTACGAGACGTATCCCAAAGTACCAGTGCAGAAATTCATCAAGAGCGAAGCCAAGTTGATAATGTATCTTCTGCGGTTACTCAAATGGCCGCCACAGTCGTGGAAATATCAACAAATGCGGCGCACTCTAGTGAAGCGGCTAACCGAGCAGAAGCTATTGTTACTCAAGGTAGTCAACAAGCAAAAGACGCCATGGCTGAAATCACTTCTTTAGCCGAAGCCATCGACCAAGGGGTGGAAGTGGTGAGTGGGTTAAGTCAGGAATCGGATAACATTGGCGCGGTAATCGATGTTATTAACAGTATTGCTGATCAAACTAATCTACTTGCACTAAATGCTGCCATAGAAGCTGCTCGAGCTGGTGAGCAAGGCCGAGGATTTGCTGTCGTTGCAGATGAAGTCCGCTCTCTTGCCAGTCGTACGCAAGAGTCCACCACGGATATCCGTAAAATGGTAGAGCGTTTGCAGCATATGGCAGAGCAAACTGATTCAGTTATGCAAACAGGCAAGGGCCTTTCTCAAAGTGGCGTTGAAAAAACCGCTAAAGTGGTGACTTCGTTGGAGCAAATCAATCAAGCGATAGGCACCGTGCATGAACAAAGCACGCATATTGCCCATGCTACTGAGCAACAAACTGAAGTCGCCCAAGATATTCATAAATCTTTGGTGGCAATTACAGGTTTAAGCGATCGTACAAGCCAACACGCAGAAGAACTGGCGGTTGAAGCAACCCAGCTTAGCGGTGTATCAACTGAGTTAAATGATTTGGTAGGGCAGTTTAAAATTTAAGTACCTATAAGTACTTATTGAGGCCGCACGGTTGCTTTGGCTAACGAGATAAATTCGTCAACAAACCCAATTGGGTCAACCTCTTTTCGGTGACCCAAATATAAGGTTTTCTGTAAGCCCTTTTCACCTAAGGGCTTATACGTTAACACCGCAGATTCTTTCGCTTCATCAACCAACCATTTAGGTAGTGCGGTAACACCGCGCCCCGCTGCCACCATTTGCAAAATAATTTCTGTGGTTTCAATGGTTCTGTGTTGTTTCACGCTTGCCCCAGCAGGGGTAAGGAAACCTGAAAAAATATCCAGTCTATTGGTTTCTACCGGATAAGTGATCACCACTTCATTGGCTAATTGCGCAGGTGTGATATAGGCGCATTCAGCCAAAGGGTGCTCATTATGCATCACCAATACTTGTTCGTAATCTAATACGCCGGTGTAACTTATTGTATCTAAATGTAATGGGTCGGGCGTGAGTAATAAATCGATGTCGTAGCCATGTAAGGCTTGTAAGCCACCGAATGAAAAGGCCCGTCTTACGTCAACGTCTACATCGGGGAAGGCCTTTAAAAACGGTGCAACCACTTTTAACAACCATTCGAAGCAAGGGTGACATTCCATTCCAATACGCAATATACCTTGCTTGCCTTCCGCCATACGGCGAAGCTGTGCTTCGGTATGCTCGAATTGAGGAAGCACTCGCTGAGAAAGCCCAACCAGGCTTTTGCCAGCTTGGGTTAACACTAACCTTCGCCCTTCCTTTTGCCACAGTGGCAACGAAAAGCTTGCTTCAAGCTTTTTCATCGAATGACTAAGCGCTGACTGAGTAACGAACAACGACTTGGCAGCTTCCGTCATGGTGCCGTGTTTATGAATAGCGCTAATTATTTTAAGGTGCTGACGTTCAATCATAATTTATGAATTTTGTTCATGTATTAACGCAAATATACCATTTTTTTTATCAATCGTGTCATGAACATGGGGTAGCTCGCGATAATATCTAGACAAGTGATTAATCGTTAATAACTTCCACCGCAGTGGAAAGTCGATTACCTATAATATCTCTTATCACAGAGGTAATTTCTCTAAAGGTCTTGCGCCCCGGGGCGGTATTTCTCCATGCCAAGGAGTGCTGCCTTTCAATAGGCATACCCTCTATTTCACAAACGTGAAGTGCTTCAGGGTGATGCAACTCTGAATGTATATATAGCCCCGGCAAAAATGCAACGCCCATACCCATGACTACCATTTGTCGCAGTGTATCTAGGCTTGTTCCTTCATAGTCTCGTTGCAGGTCTGCGCCAATTTCATCGCAAATATGTTGCACTTGATGATGAAAGTGGTGTCTATCTTCTAGCGTGAGTACTTTTTCTCCAGCAATTTGCTCAGGGCGAACAAAGGCATTTCCGGCAAGCTTATGATCAGAAGGCACAACGAATTTAAGCGGTTCGTTAAACAGAGGCTCAGTTATAAGCTGCGAATATTCACTGGAAAGTGGTGAGATAATTAAGTCGTATTCACCGTGCAGCAATCCATGTTGTAGTGCCTGTGGTGCAGCTTCTCGCACGTAGAATCGAAGCCCTGGCTTGCGCTGATGCAATTCGGGTAAAATATGGGGCAACAAGTAAGGACCAAGCGTAGGGGGGATACCAAGGCGGAAAGTAACCACTTCACCTTCAGCCAGATCCCGTGCTATTTCATTGAAACGGTGATTCGCTTGAAGTACTTCTTCCGCCGCTTCGAGTAGCGCTTTGCCTTGAGGCGATAATAAGGTGCCAGTTCTTGAACGTTCAAATAAGACTAAATCTAAACTGTTTTCAAGGGCATTAATTTGACTCGTTAAAGTAGGCTGACTAATACCTAGGCTTGTGGCTGCTTGACGAAAGCTTAAGTATTTAGCTACTGCAACAAAATAACGAATTTGGTTAATAGATGGAGTTTTACCGTTCAGTAACATGGTTATTACGTCGCCTTAATTTTTTTAATTCTCACGCTTGATAGGTGTAGGCTATCACGAACTAGTGTATTAAACTATTAATCTATCAGGTGACACTGGTGCAGACAGTAAAAAAATAATTATTCAATGGAGATATTTATGGATCACGTAATTTCAGGTGTAGCTAAATTCCAGAAAGAAGTTTATCCAGGAAAAAAAGCAGCTTTCCAAAAACTGGCGAACGGTCAGAACCCAGAAGTGCTTTTCATCACGTGTTCAGACTCTCGTATAGATCCAAACTTGGTAACGCAAACCGAGCCGGGTGAATTGTTTATCTGTCGTAACGCGGGCAACATCGTGCCGCCGCATAGCAACCAAACGGGCGGTATGACTGCCTCAATCGAATTTGCTGTTGCAGCACTAGGCGTTACGCATATCGTTGTTTGTGGACATACAGATTGTGGCGCAATGAAAGGCGCATTAAAGCCAGAAGGGCTTTCTTCATTGCCGCACGTTAAAGAGTGGCTGGGCCATTGTCGCGCTGCAACTGAAGTTGTTAAAGAGCGTAGTGGTTGTTCTGAACTAACCCACGATCACCTAGAAGATGTAACGAAAGAAAACGTGGTACAGCAAATTCAGCATTTACGTACACACCCTGCTGTTGCCGCAAAAATTGCGAACAAACACGTTACGCTTCATGGTTGGGTTTATAATATAGGTAGTGGCGAAGTGTTGTGCTACAACAGCGAGTCTGGTGAGTTTGAGGTAATGGATCAATCTCACGCAGAAGCGCAGCTTAAGCGATAAGCACTTTTGCGCGATAAGAATTTAGGAAACATTCCATGTTTAAGTTAAATGTAAGTAATTTACGTGGTGACATCACCGGTGGTTTAACCGCCGGTATTGTTGCCTTGCCGCTAGCCTTAGCGCTAGGGGTAGCCTCAGGACTTGGTCCGATGGCCGGCCTTTATGGTGCTATTGCGGTGGGTTTCTTCGCCGCGTTGTTTGGTGGCACACCCTCACAAATCTCTGGGCCTACAGGGCCTATGGTTGTTGTATTAGCAGGTTTGTTTGCCAGCCTCTCAGGCGATGCAAGCTTGATCTTTACCGCAGTTATACTCGCCGGTATTTTTCAAATTATCTTCGGCTTCTTAAAAGTTGGGGAATATATCCGCCTAGTTCCATACCCTGTTATTTCAGGCTTTATGTCGGGTATTGGTGCCATTATTATCATTCTACAATTAGGCCGCTTGTTGGGGCATGAGCCTCCAGGTGGCACTATTGGCGCATTAAGCTATCTACCCACAGCACTTGCAGATATTAATTTTGCAACGCTAGGCTTAGGTATTGGTACATTAATTATTGCCTACAAATGGCCTGCGTCATTAGGTAAATATGTACCGGGTGCGCTAGCAGCACTGATCATTGGTACTCTTGTAAGCTTGGCGTTATCTGTACCTATCTTAGGTCAAATTCCTACGGGCTTACCAAGCATCCAAATGCCAGTATTCGAGCAAGGTACAGCATTACTAATTTTAGAAGCTGCGTTTATTCTTGCAGTTCTTGGCGCTATCGACAGTTTGTTGACGTCATTGGTAGCAGACAACATGACCCGTACTCGTCATGACAGCAATAGAGAGCTAATCGGTCAGGGTATTGGTAACACCGTAGCGGGTTTAATTGGTGGTATTGCGGGTGCCGGTGCAACCATGCGAACGGTTGTGAATATTCGTAGCGGTGGTAAAGACCGTATTTCGGGTATGGTTCACGCATTGGTTTTACTTGCGATAGTGTTGGGTCTTAGCCCGCTCGCGGCGCAAATTCCTCATGCTGTACTTGCTGGTATTTTGGTTAAAGTGGGCTTAGATATTATCGATTGGAGCTACTTAAAGCGTGCTCATAAGGGGCCTCGTTGGGACTTCGGTCTGATGATATTGGTACTTGCACTCACTGTGTTTGTTGACCTTATCACTGCTGTGGGTGTGGGCGTGGTATTCGCAGCCCTTGCTTATGTGCGCCAAGTTGCTCACTTGCAATTAGAAGAGCTTCGCAAAATTCCAGAGTCGCTTAACGATCCAGAAGAAAATGCATTACTTGAGTCGCTTAAAGGCAAGGTCTCTATTTTCAGCTTCGGTGGCCCGTTAAGCTTTGGTGCTGCTGCTGATGTAGGTCACCATGTAAGAGATAACGTGAAAGCGGGATCGAAGGTGATGATCTTAGATTTCACCCGTGTGCCTACTGTGGATGTCTCTGCAGCAATGGCGGTAGAAACAGTGACTGTGGATGCTATAGCGGCTGGTAGACAGTTAGTGATCTGCGGTGCTAATGCCGCTGTGAACGAAGTGTTAGAGAGTATCTGTGTTAATCATCCAGGCATCGTTATTTATGACAACCTGCATGATGCATTGCTTTATGCGAAAAAAAAAGTGACGGAAACACCTAACCAAGAAGTTAATTTTAAGGCTGTATCGCAATCTTAACTTACTGTTAAATAAGATTATTTAATGAAAGCCCTTCTCATGAAGGGCTTTTTTTTTCGCTTTTTTCATTTCCTGTCACTTTTTATTAATTGAATGTTCAATTTAACTTAACGTAACTGTCACATCTGCTTTTTAAGGTGGTTGGGTAAAACACACTCAAACGATTAAAAAGGGAACATTACACATGACGCGTTACCATCTCATTGCACTTAGTGTACTTGCCGGATTATCAGGCACATCGAATAGCCACGCCGAAGCGATAGCCGAAGATAAATCTAATGAAATAGAGGAAATTACGGTTGTTGGCCGAAGCGTGTCATACGCTAATAACGCCGCTTCTGACGACATGCAAAAGCAACAAGCTAATTTAAGCAGTGTGCTTGCTGTTGTAGATAACTTACCGGGTGTACTAATTAACGAAGGGGATACCTTTGGGGCCGATGATTGGTCTACTTCTATTGTTATTCGCGGCTTTCAAGTTAACTTGAACGAACAGCAAATCGGTATGACAGTAGATGGTATTGCCAACGGCAACTCTAACTATGGTGGCGGTGCTAAAGCAAACCGCTATATCGATACCGAAAACTTACAAACCATTGAGGTATCGCAAGGCACGTCCGATATTGCTTCTCGCTCTCATGAAGCGCTGGGTGGCACTTTAAACTTCACTACTATCAATCCTAGTGAGGAAGAAGGCTTTGTTGCAAGTGTTACGGCGGGTGAGTTCGATGCGTCTAAATACTATGTGCGTTATGACACCGGCGAGATCTTAAAAGATACGTATGCATGGATAAGTCTTTCTACGCAAGAAAGCAGTGATTTCATGGATCAGGTAGCTGAAAACACCCGTGACCATCTAGCGTTGAAAGTTACCTCTATGGTGGAAAACGTTGCGTTAACTGGTTACGTCTCGTACGACGATACCCACGAAGAAAACTACCAGCGTATCTATAGCCTAGAGCAATATGCGCAAAACCCAGACTGGGATCAGCTTACCAGTGAGTGGACGGGTATTCCTTATCAAGATCAATCTTATCGTCGAGGCTGGTCTACGCTACGGGAAAACCTATTGGCCTATTTAAAAGCTGAGTTCTCTGTTGGCGCGGTCGATATTTCTACTAGTGCCTATTATCATGAGAACGAAGGGCGTGGTGATTGGGTACCGCCTTACCTTGTAGACGTAAAAGATGACGGCACTGAAGGTCATTCAGAGTTGGTTAATGGGAATACGGTTTACGGTGGGAGCGCACTGGGCAATATTTATTTTGTCGACCGCGATGGCATGCAGCTTTCTCCTATTGCTGGCTGCGAAAGCTCAATTACTTTTCCTTATGGTGGCGCGGGTGCAGAGTACGATCCAAGCTGTCATGAACAAGGTGCAATTCCAGTTGGTTCATACCGACACACCCACTACAACAAAGAACGCATCGGTTTTAATGCAGATGGTATCTGGTACGCCAAGTTAGGCGAATTCGATAACACGCTTCGCTTTGGTTTGTGGTGGGAAGATTATGAGCGTGATGAGTACCGAGACTGGCACAAAATTACCGACTCAGCGATTGGGTACGATTTTAATAACTCGCCTTACTGGGTACAGTATGACCGCAGTTTCCCCGTTGATACCCTAATGTATTATGTAGAAGACGAAATTGATTTTGGGGTAGCGAAAGTACGTCTAGGCGCTAAGCGTTTCAACGTTGATATTGCGAAGAACGATAATTTCGACAGCGCTAACAACTTAGAGGTTAATTCAGATTCTGACACGCTATTTTCTGCCGGTTTTGTAGCGCCTATCGCAGTAGATGGGTTGGAGCTCTTCGCTGGTTACGGTGAAAACTTCGCTTCAATTAAAGATGCACAACTTGAGCGCGACGACACGGATTTACGCTTCATTGAACCAGAGACCGCAGAGAACATTGATGTGGGTCTTCGTTATTCAAGTGCTAAATTCAATGCCAATATTACTTATTACACCATCGAGTTCAATAACCGCATTCAATTCACCAGCAATGAAACTGCTAGCGGTATCGACTTCTTAGAAGCCGCGGCAGGTGGATATAGAAATGTGGGTGGTATTGAGTCTAGCGGTTTTGAAATGTCTGCAGACTTTGCGATTACCGATAACCTTACTGTATTTACGTCACTAACGTTAAGCGAGTCGGAATACATTGAAACCATTGGTGGCACGGGTACGCAGTATGACTCACTGGCTAGCGCACAAGCCGCTATTGCCGATACTACTAACGCTGAGTCTTCACTGGTAGCTGTAAAAGGAAATACGGTTATTGGTACGCCAGATACCATGGCAGTTATTAGCCTAGATTGGAGTAAAAACAATTATTTCGCAGGTATATCGACAAAGTATGTCGACTCTCGTTTCATCGATATTTACAATACCGCTGAAGTAGATGACTATTTAGTTAGCGACCTTTATATTGGTGGTTACATTAGCAATATAGGTCAAGGCATGGAAGAACTTGAAGTTCGCTTAACCGTAAACAACGTGCTAGATGAAGATTATGCGTCTACCATTGCCCCTAATGCATTTTGGATAGGTGCGCCACGCGCGGTTGCCATTAATGCGCGTTTAACGTTTTAATTCACTGTAAGACGGGTTGCTGTAACGTACATTTCGAGTGCGTTGCAGCGGCTCATACGGTATGGAGCAGTTACATGCCAAAAGTAGGAATGGAGCCCATTCGAAAGAAGCAGCTAATTGATGCCACCTTGGTGGTCATAGCTGAGTACGGGTTTCACAGCGCCACAATTAGTTTAATTAGTAAACAAGCGGGTCTTTCAAGCGGTATTATTAGTCATTATTTCGGCGGTAAGCAGGGGTTAATTGAAGCCGCTATGCGATACCTGCTCGAAAAGCTCAAACTCCAAGGGAGTTTTAGTAGTCATTTAGAGCGTATTGACACCATTATAGAAAGCAACTTCTCGGTTGAACAGCAAGAGTCGTCGGCAACGAATACATGGCTAAACTTTTGGGCTTTGTCGTTACATAGTGAGGGCTTACATAGACTTCAGCGAATTAACCACAAACGACTAGAAAGCAACCTAACTTATAGTTTTACAAACCTTATCCCTAGAGAGCATGCGAAAGAGGCAGCGTTGTCTACCGCAGCCATGATTGATGGTTTTTGGTTACGTAATGCCCTTGAAGGTGAAAGGCAAAATACTAAGGAAAATGTGACTAAGGCAAGCAACGCAGTTAAGCGTTATGTACGATTGGTGCTATCACAATATCAATAAAACGGTGTCTTATTACCAGTAAAATCGGCATGTAAGTCGCCGGGAAGTTGACGTTAAAAGCCTTCAATCATGAAAGCGGCATTTAAAAATACAGTCATCAAAGAAGCCCACACGGACAAAGCGTCCGCATGGGTATCCACTTACATTACCAAATACGAACACGCTCTTCTGGCGGAAGATACAAGTCATCGCCAGGTTGCACGTTAAACGCTTCATACCAGGCGTCGTGGTTGCGTGGGGCTTGTGCACGGTAACGACCCGGAGCATGCGTTCCACCACGTAGCTGGTTTAACATGCTTTCCTCGGTACGCTTTTCACGCCAGACTTGCGCCCATGCAAGGAAGAAACGTTGATCGCCAGTTAGGCCATCAATAACCGGCGCTTCCTCACCATTTAAGCTTAGTTTGTAAGCATGATAAGCCATCGACAAACCACCTACATCACCAATATTCTCGCCTAAGCTATTACGGCCATTAACGAAGTTACCTTCAATCGGCTCATATTGGTTGTATTGCTCGGCTAACATATCTGCTTTTTTCTCAAATGCAGCGCGGTCTGAGTCAGTCCACCAGTTGCGCTGAATACCATTAGCATCAGACTTAGAGCCCTGATCGTCAAAGCCATGTCCCATTTCATGACCAATAACTGCGCCGATTGCGCCATAGTTTACCGCGGCATCTGCGTTAGGATCGAAAAACGGCGGCTGAAGAATAGCGGCAGGGAAAACAATTTCATTAAACGAACTGTTGTAATACGCGTTAACCCGTTGCGGGGTCATGCCCCAGCGCTCACGGTCGGTTTTATCTAGTTCTTTTTCGATATCTTCAGCTTTAAAGAATTCTCTTAGGTGACGTACGTTCCCCACCAAATCATCACTGTTAATGGTTAGTCCATCGAAAGATTGCCATTTGTCTGGGTAGCCAATTTTAGGGCGAAACGCCATAAGCTTTTCTTTCGCATTTACTTTGGTTTCCTCTCCCATCCAGTCTAGGTTATCGATACGCTCACCTAGCGCGGTACGTAAATTCTCAACCAGCTCGGCCATTTGCGCTTTCGAGCTTTCTGGGAAGTACTCAGTAACGTATATCTTACCTATAGCAAACCCTAGAGATTCCGTGCTCGACATCTGGCTTACTGCACGTTTCCAGCGAGGGCGAGGCTCTTGCTGACCACTTAACGTAGTACCATAGAAATCAAAGTTGGCTAAATAAATATCTTCCGATAGTAAGCCAGCGTTGTTTTTAATGGTGTGGTACGTCAGGTAAGCCTTCCAGTCATCAAGGCTGGTCTCATTGATAATATCAATGACATCTTTGATAGGCTCAGGTTGGGTGATATTAAGTTCAGGGGCTTGAAAGCCGGTTTGTGCTAGAAAAGTGTCCCAATCAAATTGAGGATAAGCATCGGTAAGTTTGCTGCGTTCAATTTGATTCAATGTAAGGTCGCGGTCGCGGCGTTTTTCACGCGGCCACTGGATGTTTGCTATTTCGGTTTCAAGTTGAAGAATAGTGGCTGCTTCCTCTGCGGCATTTTCAACGCCTGCAAAGTTTAACATCTGTTCAATGTGCGCAAGGTAAGCTTCACGAATTTTTACGAACCTTTCGTGATCGCTAATGTAGTAATCGCGATCGGGTAAGCTAAGGCCACCAACACCAACGCTAAGCTGGTACTCATTAGGATCTAAACGGTTGTACCACATGCCAGTATCAATAGGAGAGCTAGCACCGGTGAGCCAACTTTTACCAAATACTTCGGTCAAATCTTTGGTTGAAGCAATAGCATCAATAGACGACAACACATCAGAAATAGGTGTAAGGCCTTTTTCATTAAGGGTTTCTACATCCATATAGGAGACGAAGAAATCATGAACAAGCTGCTCATCAGCGTTCAAGTTTTCTTTTTCCATTAACCCGTCAATAATATTTTTAACCTGCTCTTCACTGCGCTCGGCTAGGGCAGTAAAAGCACCAAATCGGGTTTTATCTGCAGGAAGCTCGTAATTGTCGTACCAGGTACCGCCAGCGTACATGAAGAAGTCATCGCCAGGTTTAACCGCCTCGTTTCGGGCAGATAAATCTACGCCAAATGAACCGAGTTCAGCCTGACCCATTTCTTCTTCCATCGCCGTCTTGTCAGCTGCTTGTTGTTTATTTTGTTCTGGCTGACCACAGCCTGCTAAGCCCAGCGATGCTGCTATGGCTAGCGCGAGTAGTTTTTGTTTCATATCGTTTTCTCATTATGATTATTCACCGCTAATAAAGGATTAGGGGTGTTTGTCGTTTTAAGGGTAGGTGTTATATCGTTATTAAAAGGTAAAACATCTTGGGCCTGATTGAAATACGCCACAATATGTTCTGATTCTTGTTGTAAAAATGACGCTACAGCATCATGAAAGGGGGCCGAAAATAGTTCATGTTGCGATTGGCAGTAAATAGGTTCAAAACCACGAAGAATTTTATGTTCGCCTTGGGTGCCAGGGTTAAAAAGTGGAAGCTTTTTTTCAATCGCAAAAGCAATACCCTCAAAATAACAGCACGCAAAATGTAAGCCGCTGACTTCCTCTAACGCGCCCCAATATCTGCCATATAAGCCTGTATCATCAAAAAAGAACAAAGCGCTGGCGATAGGAGAGTCATGTTTGTAAGCCGTGACAATAAGCATGTTCTTGGCCATGGTGTTACGCAACTGCCGAAAAAACGTCTCGTTTAAGTAGCCTGTATGCCCGCTGCGCTTTAAATACGTTGCTTGATAACACTGCAAGAAAAAGTCGATGACCTCATCGGTTATTTCACTGCCGGTTAAATGATGGTAGCGAATGCCTTGTTCAACAAGCTTTCGCTGTGTTTTTTTCATGTCTCGGCGCTTGCGTGATGTTAGCGCATTCAAAAAACTGTCGAAATTGGTATATTGGTAATTGTGCCATTGAAATTGAACGGCGTAGCGGGTGAGCAAGCCTGAATGATTAGCGAGTAACGCTTGAGTGAGGCTATTAGTAAATAGCCAATGACAGGAAGAGACGGCTTCTTCGCCCATGGACTGCACGGCTTGAGAAATAAGGGCTAAAAGCGCGTCACTAAAGGGCGCCTTTTCATGCGTTAGTATTCGCGAACCAGAGACTGGCGTAAAAGGAATAGCAGCAACCCATTTAGGGTAATAAGGAATACCGTGCTGGTGGTAGGCATTTGCCCATGAATGATCAAACACGTACTCGCCGTAACTGTGTGTCTTTAAATAGCCGGGTATAATGGCTATTACCGTGCTTTCAACAGACGAAGGGCACGCATCCTTGTTAATAGCCGCCTGGTCAGTCGTTTGCGCTTGTTCAATGACAAGATGTTGCGGGAACCAGCCTGACGCTTCATCGCAGCACGCACTTTGTTCTAGCGCATTTAAAAAGTCGTAACGTAAAAATGGGCCTTCGCCTTCTGCAAGCGCATCCCATGTAGCTTGGGGAACATCCGACACCGCACTAACAACTTTTACCTTATATTCCATGCTTACGTTTACTTTATTCACTTTCGTTCAACGACGCTAAAGATTACCATTAATAGTAATATAACGAGATTGAAAAGTATTTTAAGAAGGTTTCGATTAATAAAATGTCAGAATTTGACAGAAAATTCATTACCGACGCGATTACCCGCATGCTTGCACGACGAGAGCATAGCTTTTCAGAGATTTGCCGCAAGCTTTCACAAAAAGGCATCGAGAGTGAGGCGTTTATGCCTGTACTGGAAGCCTTTCGGGAGGCGGATATTCAAAGTGACGAGCGGTTCGCTGAAAGTCGCGCCCGTGCTTTGTACATGAAAGGCTCTGGCCCTCGAAAAATTAAACTCGATTTGCAGCAATACGGGGTGGATGAACTTGCCGCTGAACAGGCCCTTGATGAAATAGAACCTGACTGGTTTGAAAAAGCGAAATGGGTTAAAGACAAAAAATTTGGCCCCTTCAAAGAAACCGATTTTAAGCTATTGATGAAGCAAAAGCAGTTTCTTCAATATCGAGGTTTTTACAGCGAACACATTGAATATGCCGTCAAAGGTGAATAAAAATCGCATAAAATTCATTTATGCCCTTTATAACGGGTATAAAAGGGCTTATTTATACTAGTAGAGCAGGCTATGGGCTTAACAAAAAAGCGCTAACCATGGTATTGTTGCGCACATCCGTGCGAGGGCATGAAATGCATAAACAGCTAGGCGCTTATTAGAAAGGTTAATCTAAGGATTAATCGGCTAGTGGCATCAATCCCGCACATTCTCATTCAATGTATTAAGGAAGTTAGGTTTTCAATGACATTATCAACTGCTGACTTACGCCAAAAGTTTAAAGATTATTTCCAGAGTCATGGTCACCAGCCTGTGGCTAGCTCGTCTCTCGTTCCAGCAGATGATCCAACGCTTCTTTTTACTAACGCGGGAATGAACCAGTTTAAAGATACGTTTTTAGGAGCGGAAAAACGCAGCTACACGCGTGCGGTTTCTTCTCAGCGCTGTGTTCGTGCTGGTGGTAAGCATAATGATTTAGAAAACGTTGGTTATACCGCCCGTCACCATACTTTCTTTGAAATGCTAGGTAACTTCAGTTTTGGTGATTATTTCAAAAAAGAAGCCATTGAGTTTGCATGGAATTTCTTAACAAAAGAAATCGGCCTTCCAAAAGAAAAGCTTCTGGTTACCGTTTATTCAGAAGACGAAGAAGCCTTTGATATTTGGGAAAACCACATTGGTGTTCCTAAAGAAAAGATAATCCGCATCAGTACATCAGATAACTTCTGGTCTATGGGTGACACAGGGCCATGCGGTCCGTGTTCAGAAATATTTTACGACCATGGCGCGCATATTTGGGGCGGGCCTCCAGGAACTCCAGAAGAAGATGGCGATCGTTTTATCGAAATCTGGAACCTGGTATTCATGCAATACAACAAGCAAGCTGATGGCACGATGGAGCCATTGCCTAAGCCGTCTATCGATACCGGTATGGGGCTTGAGCGTATTTCAGCTATTTTGCAAAATGTGCACAGCAACTACGAAATTGACCTATTCCAAAACCTGATTCAAGCGGCGGCCACAATTGTAGGCAGCGAAGATTTAGAGAATAAATCTTTACGGGTTATTGCCGATCACATTCGTTCTTGTAGCTTCCTGATTTGTGATGGCGTAATGCCTTCTAATGAAGGCCGAGGCTATGTACTTCGCCGTATCATTCGCCGTGCTGTACGTCATGGTTACCAGCTAGGTGCCAGCGATATTTTCTTCTACAAATTGGCTTCAGCACTAAGCAAAGAAATGGGTGAAGCTTACCCAGAGCTTGTAGACCAATTACCGGTAGTTGAAAAGGTATTACGAGTAGAGGAAGAGCAGTTCAGCAAAACCTTAGCCCGTGGAATGGCAATGCTAAACGATACGCTAGAAACCCTCGAAGGTGACACTATTCCAGGTGATGTGGTGTTTAAGCTTTATGACACTTACGGTTTCCCCACAGACTTAACTAACGATGTTGCCCGCGAACACGACCTTAAAATTGACGTGGAAGGGTTTGAAAGTGCTATGCAGGCACAGCGCGCCCGTGCGCAACAAGCCAGTAACTTTGGTGCCGATTATAACAATACGCTGACTATAGACCATGCGACATCCTTCACCGGTTACAGTGATGTTGCAGGCGAAGCAAATATTGTAGAGCTTATTGCCGATAATGCGTTTTGTGAGCGTTTAGAAGACGGTCAAGAAGGGGTTGTGGTTTTAGATCAAACGCCTTTTTACGCAGAAAGTGGTGGTCAGTCTGGTGATAAAGGGGTACTTCGTGTCGCGAATGGCGAGTTTATCGTTAGCGATACTCAAAAAATGGGTAATGCTTTTGCGCATAAAGGTAAGGTAAAGGGCACCATTACAAAAGGTGAGCGAGTTACTTCTGCGATTGATAACTCAAACCGTGATGCTGTGAAGAAGAATCACAGTGCTACACACTTACTTCACGCAGCACTTCGCGAGACGTTAGGTGAGCACGTTACCCAGAAAGGTTCATTAGTAGAAGCGCAGCGTATGCGTTTCGACTTCTCTCACTTTGAAGCAGTAACACCCGCTCAGCTTATTCAGGTTGAGCGCAGAGTTAACGAAGAAATTCGTGCAAACCATGCGTTGAAAACCCAACTGATGGATTTAGATGAAGCCAAAGCATCAGGGGCAATGGCGTTGTTCGGTGAAAAGTACGACGAGAAAGTACGTGTAGTCACTATGGGACCTTTCTCTGTAGAACTATGTGGTGGAACGCATGTTAATCGTACTGGCGATATTGGTTTATTCAAAATTACCAGCGAAGCGGGCATAGCATCAGGTGTGCGTCGTATAGAAGCCATTACTGGTGAGCAGGCGCTGCATTATGTTCAAGACCAGCAAGCTACGCTAGCAGAGCTGTCTAGTTTGTTAAAAACCGATACGCAAAACTTGGTTGAACGGGTAGTCGCAGTACAAACTCATACTAAAGAACTAGAGAAATCTCTCACTTCTGCCACACAAAAACTGGCGAGTCAGCAAGGTGCTGATATGCTTAGTAACGCTATTGAAATAAATGGCGTAAAAGTACTTATTGCTAAGTTAGAAGGTGTTGAAGCGAAATCACTGCGTTCAATGATGGATGATATTAAAAACCGAATTGGCGAAGGCATCGTAGTATTAGGTGTGGCAAGTGAAGATAAGGTCAATCTTATCACTGGGGTGACGAAAAACCTTACCGGTAAAGTGAAAGCAGGCGAGTTGGTTAACTTTATTGCCGCGCAGGTTGGCGGAAAAGGGGGAGGTCGCCCTGATATGGCTCAAGCGGGTGGCGATAAGCCAGAGCATCTAAGCACAGCGTTAGAATCAGTTAACGCTTGGTTAGAAGATAAGCTATAATCAAATCTGAAACTTGCAGTGAGTTTTTGAAGTGACACAGAAACATGGAATCACTGTTGCTACCGTCGGGTCGTGCCGATGAGTGGCGGAGTAATTAAGGAAATGTTCAGTATTAAGGAACAGGAGCAAGCGAATGCTTATTTTGACTCGTCGAGTTGGTGAAACACTTATGGTTGGTGATGATGTAACTGTCACTGTTCTGGGTGTTAAAGGGAATCAGGTCCGAATTGGTGTGAATGCACCAAAAGAAGTTTCTGTGCACCGTGAAGAGATTTACATGAGAATTCAAGCTGAGAAAGGTGGACAACCTGGAACGGCTGAGTAATCACTCTCTGCACAAAAATTGGTCAGCTTATGCTGGCCTTTTTTGTTTATAGGGATTTTTTTTAAATTAATTTAAAAAAATTTAGGTATTTTTCGATATTTAATATAAAAGTTCATTTTGCGCCAAGGCGTGCATTCCTAAATTAATCCGCTAAAATTTGATTATAACCTAACCAAAATACAGGTTTTTTGTACGAATCGTACAAAATGACAGCGAGTAAACATTTTTATCTAAAAAAGGTTTGACTCCGGCCGGTGAATCCGTAAAATGCGGCACCACTTAAGGAGAGGTGGGTGAGTGGCTGAAACCAGTTCCCTGCTAAGGAACCATACCTAATACTGGTATCGAGGGTTCGAATCCCTCCCTCTCCGCCATTGTTCGTTGATGGTGTGACGGTCAACAAAAGTTTTACTGCGCGTGTGTAGCTCAGCTGGATAGAGTACCTGGCTACGAACCAGGCGGTCGGAGGTTCGAATCCTTCCACACGCGCCACTTCTTTCAAATGCGTCACCTTTGGGGGTAATACCCTAAAGTAAAAAAGTTTACGCGTGTGTAGCTCAGCTGGATAGAGTACCTGGCTACGAACCAGGCGGTCGGAGGTTCGAATCCTTCCACACGCGCCATATAAGAAAACCCACCATCTGGTGGGTTTTTTTATTTCCGCCTATTAAATTTCTATTCTTTTGTAGTTCTACATAATTCACTTCTAGCCCACTATACACTTTAGTCTCCTATCGTTGCCTTACGCTAACCTCTGTTCGAATTATGAACTAACCTTTATAAATAGCAGTTTCCCTACGAAGGTGTAGTACTAATGTCACTTGCAACAATAACATTTCAATTTCTCGCTGAGCCTACCGATGTGAACTTTGGTGGTAATGTTCATGGTGGTGTGGTGATGAAGTGGATAGATCAAGCGGCCTATGCCTGTGCGGCGCAGTGGTCGAAGGAATATTGCGTTACTGTGTCGGCCAACGGCATTCGGTTTATTAAACCAATCAAAGTGGGGCAATTGGTAAAGTTAACCGCCTCTATAGTGCACACAGGTACCTCTAGTATGCATATCTATGTTTCTGTTAGTTCCGGTGAGGCAACAGAAAGTAAGATGACTGTCGCGAATCGTTGCTTCATCTCCTTCATGGCGATTGATAAAGAAGGACGTTCGGTTAATGTATCTTCTTATACTCCTCAAGAGAAAAACGACTTCCAGTTAGACCTTGTTGCTATGCACGCTAAACATTTCACTAAACAACTTGATATGCATTTCACGAAAACCACAGGAGTTCATTAATTACATTTTGTGAAAATATATCCATTCACTTAGCATAAATAGTTATTTTATTGCTTTTTATTAGCATAAAGTGTGATTGCATATGCATTTTACTTGCTTTTTTGTTGTGTTTTATACCCTCGCATGATACTTATTCACAACGAAATTTTTGAAGGGTTCACCATGGAAACAGAATCAGTTAGCAGTTTGCTGCTTGAAGCCGGCTCACTGATGCTAATAGGAATGGTATTTGTTTTTTCATTCCTGGCATTGTTAATCGTTGGAATTCACCTAATTGCAAAGTTTTGTGAAGTATTTCCGGGCGAAGCCGCACCTCAGTATGCTGCACCTCGTAGAAAAGCGGTTCAAGCTGGTGTCGATGGTAATGTTGTTGCTGCTATCACCGCTGCTGTTCATACTCATCGTCAAGCCAATAAAAATTAATTAAACAAATCATTCAGGAGTTACCATGTCTAAGCCACTGGCCTTAACCGAGCTAGTCTTGCGTGATGCCCATCAATCGCTACTTGCTACGCGTATGCGTATAGAAGATATGCTGCCTATTGCCGAAAAACTTGATAAAGCAGGTTTTTGGTCTGTTGAATCTTGGGGCGGGGCGACATTTGATTCCTGTATTCGCTATTTAGGGGAAGATCCTTGGGATCGCATTCGCCAGCTTAAAGCGGCAATGCCAAATACGAAGCAACAGATGTTGTTGCGAGGTCAAAACTTATTAGGCTATCGCCATTACGCTGATGATGTAGTGACACGTTTTGTTGAGCGTGCACATGAGAATGGGGTTGATGTATTTCGTATTTTCGACGCCATGAACGACATGCGTAATCTAAAAACTGCGATTAAAGCGACTGTTGACAGTGGCGCTCATGCCCAAGGTACAATTTCTTACACGGTAAGTCCTGTTCACAATCTTCAACTGTGGCTCGATATGGCTAAGCAACTTGAAGATATGGGCGTTCATTCTATTTGTGTAAAAGACATGGCAGGGCTGCTTAAGCCTTACGACTGTGAAGCACTTATTAAAGGGCTTAAAGAAACCGTCAGTGTGCCTATTGCTATGCAGTGCCATGCCACCACAGGATTGAGTACGGCCACTTACCAAAAAGCCATCGATGCCGGCATCGACATGCTCGACACAGCCATATCTTCAATGAGTATGACTTACGGTCATACCGCAACGGAAACCATGGTGTCTATTGTAGAGGGCACAGAACGAGATACGGGCATGTCATTGCCGGATCTTGAAGAAATCGCCAGCTACTTTCGTGGCGTGCGCAAAAAATACAGTAAATTTGAAGGTAGCTTGAAAGGGGTTGATGCCCGTATCTTGCTCGCTCAAGTACCTGGCGGCATGTTAACCAACATGGAAAGCCAGTTAAAAGAGCAAGGCGCTGAAGATAAGTTTGAAGAAGTATTAAAAGAAATTCCTCGCGTACGTGAAGACTTAGGTTTTATTCCTTTGGTTACGCCAACCTCGCAAATTGTAGGTACGCAGTCTGTATTAAACGTACTGACCGGCGAACGTTACAAGAGCATCACCAAAGAAACGGCAGGTGTCCTTAAAGGCGAATATGGCGCTACAGCTGCGCCAGTGAACAAAGAATTACAAGAGCGTGTGCTTGATGGTGGCCAGCCCATTACCTGTCGTCCGGCAGATAATATTGCACCTGAACTAGACAGCCTTGAAACCGAGCTCACTAAGTTAGCATCAGAGAAAAGCATTACATTGTCAGATACTAAGATTGACGATGTACTTACCTATGCCTTGTTCCCGCAAATTGGCCTTAAGTTTTTAGAGAATCGCGGTAATCCTGACGCATTTGAACCTGCACCCGGCACTGAATCTGATGTTGCATCAAGTGCACCAACTGCTGCGGCACCGGTTTCTGCTAGCGGCGCACCGGCGGCCTACGATGTGAAAGTTGAAGGTAAGGTATACCATGTTGAAGTAGCAGCATCCGGTGAATTATCTAGTGTAACCCCAAGTCAGCCATCGACAGCCGCACCTCAGCCGGCATCTGCTAGCAGTAGTGAAAGTGCACAAAGCATTAACGCACCGTTAGCCGGTAATGTGTTTAAAATACTAGTGCGTGCTGGCGATGTAGTGAACGAAGGTGATGTGGTTATTATTTTAGAAGCCATGAAAATGGAAACTGAAATTCGCTCTGCTATTTCCGGTACCGTTAGTGAAGTACTCGTGGGTGAAGGCGATGCCGTAGCCAGTGCTCAACCACTTATTGCGCTGGGGTAATTCATGGATAAGTTGATGGTGCTGTGGGACAGCACTGCACTGGCACATTTTGAGTCAGGCCAGTTAATCATGATGGCAGTAGGTTTCCTGTTGCTGTTCTTAGCGATTGTGAAAAAATTTGAACCGCTGTTGTTAATTCCTATTGGGTTTGGTGCCTTATTAACCAATATCCCGTTAGCTGGGTTTTCAGAGGCGGGAGGATTGCTTCATTACATTTACGCTATCGGTATAGACACCGGGGTTTTCCCGCTGCTTATCTTTATGGGTGTGGGCGCAATGACGGACTTCAGTGCCTTAATTGCAAACCCTAGAATGTTGTTGCTAGGCGCGGCTGCGCAGTTTGGTATTTTTGCGACCTTGTTCGGTGCTATTGCGCTTAATATGATCCCAGGCTTTGAGTTTACTCTCAAAGATGCCAGTGCGATTGCTATCATTGGCGGTGCTGACGGTCCAACGGCTATCTTTTTGGCCTCTCGATTAGCGCCCGATTTATTAGGGGCTATTGCGGTCGCAGCTTATTCATATATGGCGCTGGTACCTATTATTCAGCCTCCAATTATGAAAGCGCTGACCAGCAAGGAAGAACGCACCATAGAAATGGCGCAATTACGCCCTGTATCGCAACGTGAGAAGATTATCTTCCCACTGGCTACACTATTCCTAACTATCCTATTTTTGCCATCAGCAACGCCTCTAGTGGGTATGTTTTGCTTTGGTAACTTATTAAAAGAGTGTGGTGTAGTAGATAGGCTTAGCAAAACAGCGCAAAACGAGCTAATTAACATCGTTACTATTTTCTTAGGGCTAGCGGTAGGGTCTAAGCTATCTGCCGAGAAATTTTTAACCGTTGAAACCTTGGGTATTCTTGGGTTAGGCGCTGTAGCGTTTGCTATTGGTACTGCAACAGGCGTGTTAATGGCTAAGCTAATGAGCCGAATGAGTGGTGGTAAAATTAATCCACTGATTGGTGCTGCTGGTGTATCGGCAGTGCCAATGGCTGCAAGGGTTGTGAATAAAGTTGGACTTGAAGCTAACCCTCATAACTTCTTATTGATGCATGCCATGGGGCCGAATGTGGCAGGTGTACTTGGTTCAGCTGTTGCTGCGGGTATCTTGCTGGCGCTAGTAGGTTAATGTTTAAGCTAATTTGCTTAAATTGGCGACAGTGCGAGGTTATATAGACTCACTCATATAAATAACAAAATGCGGCCTAGGCCGCATTTTTTGTTTGGGTATAAAGCGCAATGTTAAAAGGCGTTGTAAGAAATGGCGTCAGAGTCGCTGAATGACGTAGCGTCAAATCAATTTCCAAGCACCTTCAAAAACCAACGTTAGCTAACTAATGGTATTGTTCGTAATTAACGACTGATAGGCCAAGATCAGCTTCTTAGTGATGGTATGTTCTGGCCAACGAAAAATCGTTTCGGTTTTCCCCTCTTCCACAATATTGCCATTTTCCATCACAATAACCCGATCGGCGATATGTCGAACTATTCCCAAATTGTGGCTTATGAAAATAAACGCCAACCCCATTTCTTGTTGTAGCTTCAAAATAAGGTTTACCGTTTGCGAGCGTATAGACGGATCTAGGGCTGCAAACGGTTCGTCGGCAATCAGTACTTTCGGCTTTAATATAATGGCGCGGGCGAGGGATACACGCTGTTGTTGGCCGTCAGACAGCATATGACGATAGAAATAATAATGTTCTCGTAGCAAGCCTACTTTTGTCAGCATTTCTTCAATAAGGGATTTACGTTCCGCTTCCGTTAACTCTGTGTTTAAACGAAGGGGTTCGTCGAGCACTTTTCCCACGGGCACAGAAGGGTTCATCGACTCACTACTGTGTTGCAATATCATACGAATGTCGTGGGTGCGTTTTTGTTGATTGTTGTGTTGGTTGTATTTCGCCAAATATTTGTGGCTATTAAGCTCAATAACCCCTTCATCAGCAGGAATAGCGCCCACTAGTAATTTTGCTAACAATGACTTACCTGCGCGGTTTTCACCAATAATCGCAATGGTTTCGCCACGTTGCACTGTCAGGTCGATAGGCCCTAATTCAAATATCTCAGGCTTTTTTAGCCAACGTTTCTTATCGTTATGCCTAAACGTTAATCCATCTACCTGCATGATATCTGTCATAACTTCTCCATATGCAGCGGGAAATGGCAGTTATAGGTGTGGTCGTGAATATGCCTTACTGCAGGTCTAGACACACAAGCACGCTGTGCACGAGGACAGCGTGGCCCTAACCTGCACCCAATAGGTAAATGCTGCAACGTAGGGATAGAGCCGCCCAGCGTAGGAAGTTGAGATTTCGGCGGCAAATCCTTCCTGAAGCTCGGTGCGCTGTCCAACAATGCTTTGGTGTACGGGTGAAGCGGGCGTTTCTTAATGTGCTTCATTTTACCCGACTCTACGGTTTGCCCTGCGTAAAGCACGGTCATGGAATGGGACATACTGGCAATAGCCAGCAAATCGTGACTCACAAACAATATACTTAGCGAACGGGTTTGATTTAAGCGAGTAAATAACTTAAGAATTTGTGTTTTGGTAGTTGGCTCCATCCCACGGGTGGGATCATCAGCAATTAATAGTTTCGGCTGAGATACCAAGGCCATGGCTATCATAAACTTTTGCCCAATATCACTGGGGATTTGGTGGGGATAGGCATTCAAATAATGCCTGTGTTGCTTTATGCCCACCTTATGTACAGTGCTTATGGCTATGCGTTTTCTATGTTGCGCACGTTGCCAAAACCAGTAACCTTCTACAAATTCGTCGGGAATGCTTTCCTCAAGTTGTTCACCTAAGGTGGCTGAGGGATCTAAGCTAGTTTGAGGGTTTTGAAATACAACAGCAATATCTCGGCGCATGACTTCTCTGCGCTGATATTTTGACATGCTTAATAAGTTTTCCCCTTTCCAACTCATGCGATCTGCAGTCATTCTCCACTGCGAGGGCAAGGCGCCACAGATGGCAGATACAATTAGACTTTTCCCCGAGCCAGACTCTCCCACCAGAGCGCGAATTTCACCGGTATTAACGGTTAAATTTACCTTGTCGAGCGCCTTGATGGTGGTGTCACCATCTACCATTTCTAAGGTCAAATTTTTAATGTCTAGCATAGGCATATTAGTGGCTCACTCTTTTTCTGAGTGCAGAACGTAGACCGTCACCCACAATATTTATCGACAACACCAATAAGAAAATCGCAATGCCAGGCAATGCCACATTCCAAGGGGCGAGGTAGGCCACATCAAGACCGTCGCCCAAAATTGCCCCAAGCTCTGCGAGTGGTGACTGCGCTCCTAAATTCAAAAAGCCTAATGCAGACACATCAATTACCGCAATCGAAAGTGCCACAGTACCTTGCACCACAAGCATTTCTGTCATGTTAGGAAGAATAGAGTGTACGAATAGTTGCCATCTATTCGCGCCGTCTAATTTCGACGCCATAATGTATTCTTTTTTCATTTCAGCGCGCACAAAGGTACGTGTACGGTGAACAAATTGTGGAATGAGCGCAAGCGTAATAGCCCACATACTATTGACCAACCCTGTTCCAAGAATAGCCACGATAATAATAGCAATAAGTAAGGTTGGAATGGCCATTAAGGCATCTAGCAAGTGGTTCACAATACTTGAACGCACGCCCCGTAGCATACCCGCAAATGTACCTATGCTTACGCCAATCAGCATGGCTAGCACTACCATAAGAAACCCCGACCCTAACGTAGTGCGGCAGCCGTAAATAATACGAGAGAAAACATCTCGGCCGAGGGGGTCGGTGCCAAATAAATGAGTTATTGAACCACTGCTTTCCCAACTAGGGGGAATGAGTAGCGCATCTATATTTTGTTCCGCTGGGTTGTATGGCGAAACCACCGGGGCGAACAGTGAAAAAATGATAAAGAAGCCAAGCAAAATAAGACCAACAATCGCAATGTGACTGCCACGGAAGGCTGCCCAAGTGCGTTGCCAGGGAGACGGATGAAACTCCTCTTCGTATAAACTAAACTGTGGCACGTTCGTACTTTTCTCGGCTAGGATCGATAATGCGGTTAAACAAATCGACCATAATAGTTAACGTAATAACGAGCGTTGATACCGCCAGCATTCCTACTCGAAGCGCAGGGAAGTCTCGTTGATAAATTGCTTGAATTAACCAGCTACCAATCCCTGGCCATGAAAATAAGGTTTCAACTATCATGGCATTGGTGATGAGCGTAGTAATTTGGATTGCCATTAAGGGCAATATAGGCAGCAATGCATTGCGAAGAACATGCCTAAAGAAAATTTGCCATTCAGATACACCTCTAGAGCGCGCGGCTACTATATACGGGCGGTGAATAACATCAATAACCGAGCGACGGGTAATTCGCACCATTGAAGCGGTTGTTATTGCTCCTATTGCCAGCGTAGGCAAAGCAAGGTGCGAAATAGCATCTCGGTAGGCAAGCCCATGATCGATATCCTCGGCCAGCATAATATCTATAAGCACAAAGCCAGTTACAGGTTCAATATCGAACAATAAACTAAGCCGGCCAGACAAAGGCGCAATATCAAGGTGTAAGCTAAAAAACAGGATTAGAATAAGTGCCAACCAGAACACGGGAAATGAATAAGTGGTAATGCTCAATGCATTAATAGTGTGGTCGGTAGTAGAGTAACTTTTCAGCCCTGCGTAATATCCCAAGGGGATACCAATGAAAAGCGCCATCAGCATCGCATAAGTGCTGAGCTCGATAGTCGCGGGCATGGCGATACCAATTTCTTCTCGAAGGGGCAGGCCTGACGCTAGACTGTAACCCCAATCGCCTTGTAGTAAAGACGATAAATAGTAAAAAAACTGTACTACATAGGGTTGGTCTAGGCGAAATTGACGCATAAGCGCCTCACGCTGAATCTCATTCTGCGGCACAATGCCGGTAAGGTTTTCTAGCACATCACCAGGAAATAGATACACCAATGAGAATGACATGGCGGTTAACACCAAAAGGGTTAAGATAAATAACACACCGTATCGCGATAATATTTGAATCACAGTGATTTACCTACTCCGCCAAATCTAACACCGCCAAAGGGGTTAATGGTCATGCCTTCAAGTTCATTTCTATAGGCTTGATAACGATAAGCGTGGGCAATAGGAACCAACGGCAATCGCTCGTAAAGCAGTCTATTTACCTGTTGATAGATTAGTCGCCGCGCTTCAAGGTCTTCTGTCTGCAAGGCTTTATCTAAGAGCTCGTCATAATCGTTATCACACCACATGGCTCGGTTAGTACCAGAAGGTATGGCACCACAACTCAGTAACGGTCGGTAAAAGTTATCAGGGTCGCCATTATCGGCAGACCAGCCTATTAATACAGAGTCGTGTAGGCCTTCTTGCAAGTGACGTCTAAATGTCGCCCAGTCGTAACTAACGATTGTGGCGATAACGCCCACTTCCCGTAAATATCGTTGGATCAGCTCCGCCATTTTGGCCGCGTTAGGATTATAAGCACGCTCAATGGGCATAGCCCATATGGTCATGGTAAACCCAGGCTCTACGCCTGCATTTTCTAGTAGCTTTCTTGCTAGTACAGGGTTGTAAGCCGTATCATCCGCATCGTTTTGAAAGGCCCAACTTGCGGCTGGTAGCAGTGTTTTCGCGCGGGTAGCACTGTCGAAATAAACCGCTTCTAATAACGTGTTTTTATCAATAGCCGCGGCTAATGCACGCCGTACATCGGGATTATCGAAGGGAGGGCGCTGGGTATTGAATGCCCAAAAACCAACATTCAAACCGGGCTTTTCAGCCAGTAATAAGTCGTCACGGGAGCGGATAATTTCCAATTCCGTTTGTGCAGGAAATGCCGTCGCATCACACTCGCCGGTCATTAACTTAGCCAAACGCAACGAGCTCTTCGGCGTTATATCGTAAATTAAGCGTTCCGCATTGTTTTGTTCACCCCAATAGGTTTGGTGACGTTGGTAACGGATGTAGTGATCTTTGCGGTAGTTTTCGAATTTAAACGGGCCTGTACCAATAGGGTATTGGTCAATTCGATTGGGCAGACCTTGTTGTAACAATGCCTCACCGTACTCTTGTGACAACATCACCGAAAAGTCCGTGGCTAAATTAGCTAAAAAAGAACTGTCCCTGCGCGTTAATTTTATTTCTACCCTGTACCCGTTTAATCGCTCAACTGAAGCAATATTTTGTGCCAACCCCAAACTTTCAAAGTACGGGTAGCGTCCGCCCGATACGTAATGGTATGGGTGTGAGGTAAGTCGCCACCTATCAATACTAAAAATGACATCATCAGCATTAAAGTTTCTGCTAGGCGTGAAATAGCTGGTGGTATGAAATTCAACGTCTTTTCTGAGTTGAAAGGTGTAGGTTAAGCCGTCATCAGAAACTAACCAGCTACTCGCCACGCTAGGTATAATACGGCCTGAATCAGGGTCGAAATCGAGCAACCTGTCATACAACTGATGCGATGACGCATCGGTTGTAGTGCTAGACGTATCTAACTGAGGATTAAACGTCACAGGGTTGCTTTCAGAGCAATACACCAAACCGCTATTATAAAATGCATGTTCATCTTGTTTTGAACAGGCCGCTACCAGTATTACCATAACAACAGTAAAGGCAGCGTAAAAAAGCGGTTTTACAGGCATTCAGTTAGCACTCCATCGATTCAGGGGAAGAGTCTAACAGGTTGTATTTTTTTAGATAACCTCGAAGTTGATGATAAGTGAGACTAAGTTTCTCAGCAGTCTTCTTCTGATTAAATTGACTGTCGGACAATGCTTGCTTAATCATGTCAATTTCGTATTGCTGAGAGCGGTCTTTTAAATCAATTGGGTATTCAACCGTTTCGGGTTTTAACGACGGTAATACAGCAGGCGATGAGTTTGCCGCAGGTTCACTATTGGTGACTATGCCTTCTACATTAGCTGCAACTGTATTGGAAGGCACTGTTGGTTCTGCTTCAGATGTACTCGAGGTTCTGTCGTTTGTTTTAATACGAGAGGTTGGTCTGAATAAAGACTCAAAAGGGTCGAGAACAATATCATGAACAGGTAAATGTGGGTTGTTCGTTCTATAAACCGCACGTTCAACCACGTTTTTAAGCTCTCGAATATTTCCAGGCCATTCGTAATCAAGCAAGGTGCGTTTTGCTTTTTCGGTAAAGCCGCTAAAAAGCTCCATCTCCATTTCTCTTGCCATACTAATGGCAAAATTTTCAGCAAGCATCATGATATCTTCACGTCGCTCTCTTAAAGGAGGGATGGTAATAACATCGAAGGCGAGCCTGTCGAGTAAGTCAGCACGGAACTCTCCAGCGTCAGCTAAGGCCGGTAAATCTTCGTTTGTAGCAGCAACCAAGCGCACATCGGTTTTAACCGTTTTATTCCCGCCCACACGTTCAAATTCGCCGTATTCTACTACCCGCAATAATTTTTCTTGGATTAAACCAGACGTGTTCGCCAGCTCATCAAGAAATAGGGTGCCATTGTGGGCAATCTCAAAGCGTCCTTCTCGGCGCTTTGCTGCGCCAGTAAATGCGCCAGCTTCATAGCCGAACAGCTCACTTTCTAATAAGCTTTCGTTAAGCGCGGCACAATTGAGCTTGACGTAATTTTGATCCCAGCGCTTAGACAGAAAGTGTAAACGGGCTGCTATAAGCTCTTTACCGGTTCCGCGCTCACCAATTACCAATACGGGTTTATCCAGTGGTGCTATTTGTGAAATTTGCTCTAGCACTTCTAAAAAACTATTCGCTTGGCCTAGCAAATTATCCTGCTGACGATACCTACTCATTAAATCCCTCAAATATTAGTCATTTCGACCAATTAATAGTGTAGAGTAAAAAAACTTGTTGTTCGAGCATTATTTAAACTAAACGAATATCTTTTAAAATTATCAAGTTAGGGTAATTCAAAAAACTGGCAAGCATATTGAATAGTCTTACTACAAGTTTATCTTGGTACAACCAGTTTTCGACTATGAGGTAATTATTATGGGTATCTTCTCGCGTTTCACTGACATTGTGAATTCGAATATTAATGCGCTTTTAGATAAAGCGGAAGATCCGGAGAAAATGGTCCGGTTGATTATTCAGGAAATGGAAGACACATTAGTAGAGGTGCGCTCAGCATCGGCTAAAACGTTGGCGAACAAAAAGGAAATTGTAAGCCAAATTAATAAATATGAAGCAGACGCCAACGATTGGCAGATGAAAGCGGAACTTGCGTTAAGCAAAGACCGTGATGATTTAGCCCGCGCAGCACTGCAGGAAAGAAAGAAATCAGCCGAAGCTGCTGAGACACTGACTAACGAATTGACCGTTGTTGAACAGCAAATTAGCAAACTTCAGGATGAAATTGGTCAGCTTCAAGACAAGCTAGCTGATGCGAAGAGTCGTCAAAAAACGATTATCATGCGTCAAAAAACGGTAAGTTCACGCTTAGAAGTGAAACGTACGCTAGATAGTACAAAAGTAGATTCAGCTATGGGGCGCTTTGAACAATACGAGCGTAAGATTGACGATTTAGAGTCGCAGGTAGATGCTTACGACCTAGGTAAGAAAACCTTAAATGATGAATTTGCAGAATTAGAAACAGGCGATAAGATAGACGAAGAACTAGCTGCGCTTAAAGCAAGAGTGAAAGGTGACACAAGCTCATCTTCAACATCAGAATAATAATTACAGGTAGCCTGCTTACGTACTAAGTGCATTACGTTAAGCGTTTTGCACAATGCATCAGGTATTTGGTGTTAGGGCCTTGAGCAGGCTAATCGGGGTTTTTTGGAGGTATTTACAATGGATGAAGGTATCATTGCAATGTTGGTAATGCCCTTGGTCATTTTTATGATTTTTGTGGCGCCGATTTGGTTAATTCTGCATTACCGCAGCAAAAAACAAGTCAATCAAGGGTTGAGTGTTGAAGAGCAAGCTTCATTACAATCACTTGCTGAACAAGCTGAAAAAATGAGTGATAGAATTCAAACCCTTGAGGCTATCTTAGACAGCGAAGCCCCAGAGTGGAGGAATCGCGCATGAGAAACGGCAAGCAGCTATACCGTGATACAGACAACGCCAGAATAGCGGGTGTATGTTCAGGAATAGCGCACTACTTTGGTTTAGAAACTTGGTTAGTGCGAATTCTAGCTGTGACGGGCTTTTTCTTACTTGCAGGTCCATTCATGTTTGTTGCTTATATAGCGGGCTGGTTCATCTTAGATAAGAAGCCTTTAGGTGATGCTTCAGAAGAGCAAAGCCCTGTGCATCAAAGCCGCGGCAAAGGATGGAAAAATACAAATTCTACATCAAGCAATAGTCGTCATAAGGTCGAAGTGAAAACAAAAGTTTGGCAGTCTGGTGAGCCACCTAAACAAGCATTTCACGATATTCGTAATCGTTTTCAGAAATCGGAAGTACGACTACGCAAGATGGAAACGTATGTGACCTCTAGAGAATTTGAACTTAACCGAGAAATCAGTAGATTGTAGTTAAGTAAGATTAAAATACATTCGCTAGAGACGCCCCGACAAATGCAAAACCGCTCTTCTTTAAGAGCGGTTTTTTGTATGTAAAGCATTATGTTATGAGGTTTTGTAAATAAGTTGTTACGGCTTGGCTGTGTAGCAAGAATAGGTAAACACTTCCCGTTAGCGTGCATTTCATTAGACTAATTGACAGAAGTCAGTCACGGAATATGTCGAAAGCAGTTATGGCAAAATCTAGCGTTTATCAATCAAAAACCTCAGGCAACAAAGGCGTTATAAACTGGTCAGAAGAAGAAAATCAAATCTGGGCAGAGTTGTACGCCAAGCAGCTTCCGTTATTGAAAACGCGAGCCTGTAGTCAATACATGGAAGGCTTATCGTTACTGGCACTGCCTGATGATCGCATTCCCCAGCTTCCCGATATCGATAAAGTACTATTAGCACAAACCGGTTGGAAAACTGCCGAAGTTCCCGCGCTCATCAATTTTGGCGAATTTTTTAGATTACTCGCCAACAAGCAGTTTCCTGTCGCAACCTTTATTCGCTCGAAAGACGAATTTGATTACCTACAAGAGCCCGATATTTTCCATGAGGTTTTCGGTCATTGTCCTTTACTTACGAATCCGGCTTTCGCGCACTTTACCCATACCTACGGAAAGCTTGGCTTAGCGGCTAGCAAAGAGGACAGAATCTACCTCGCACGACTTTATTGGTTTACGGTTGAGTTTGGGTTAGTTCGAAGTAAAGCAAATCCAGAAACGCTGGAAATTTATGGTGGAGGCATATTGTCTTCACCGGGTGAAACGCTATATGCATTAGAGAGCGGCGAGGCAATAAGGAAACCGCTTAAAGCGATAGATGCGTTAAGGACACCGTATAGAATTGATATCATGCAGCCTTTGTATTACATACTTCCTGACTTTGATTATCTGTTCGAGTTGGCCGACATGGATATTATGAGCCTAGTGAATAAAGCGAAAGGACTCGGGCTATATCCCGCCTTATTCGACGCCAAAAAGCAGGCTTAAGTTAATATTTTGTTACAGCGTGGCGTGATAAGGGGAAACGTTTTCACACCTTTCGCTGCGTGGAACCGCTTTAAAAACCAGTCTTTCAAGGTGATAATTTGGCATAATTAACTTGTTATCTTTTTGTAAAAGTGTGATATTGTGTACATATAAGTTTACAAGAGATGTGAAGTCACACCCATGCGATTAGAAATCAGTTGTCAGGACAGACTGGGTATTACTCAAGATGTGTTGGATATCCTCGTTACCCACGAAATCGATCTAAGAGGTATTGAGATTGATGAGACAGGTAAAATTTTTCTTAATTTTCCCAATATTGAATTTGCAGACTTCCAGCATCTAATGCCCAAAATTCGTCGCATCGATGGTATTTCAGATGTTAAAACGACGCATTTTATGCCAAGTGAAAGAGAAAAAACTCAGCTTTCTGCCATATTGCGCACGCTTCCTGATCCGGTGTTTTCCATTGATGCTCGTGGACAAATCTTGTTATGCAACGAAGCAGTAACCTCTGGGTTAGAGCAGAGCGTCCACGATGTTGAAGGCGTAGAAATAGGCGAAGTAGTGAAAGGCTTTAACTTCACCCGCTGGATGGATGGAAAGCTGCCTCGCGCTCAGTCTTCTAAGGTAAAGTTTATCCAACAAGACTATGTGGCTGACATGTTACCTATCACAGTGCCTGATGGCGACAACAACATCATTATGGCCGGAGCGGTGGTCATTTTAAAATCGGAAATGCGGTTAGGCCAGCAGTTTAGTGTATTCCATCAATCGCCCACTGACAGTTTTGATAGATTCATAGTGGAATCTCAGGCAATGAAACGCGTGGTGAGTGAAGCAAAACGTATTGCTGATCTAGATGCACCGGTTCTTATTTTCGGTGAAACAGGCACAGGTAAAGAAATGATTGCCCGCGCTTGTCATCAATCCAGTCGCCGCAGTGAGGGGGCGTTTTTAGCGCTCAATTGTGCATCGCTACCAGATAGTGTGGCGGAAACTGAATTATTTGGTTACGCACAAGGTGCTTTTAATCAACCTAATGCTAAAGAAGGCCTGCTAGAGCAAGCAAGAGGTGGCACACTGCTACTTGATGAAATTGCAGACATGAGTTCTCAGCTACAAGCCAAACTGCTTCGGGTGTTAGAAGACGGTGAGTTTAGACGAGTAGGTGATGCGGAACCGGTTACGGTAGATGTTCGATTTATTTGCACTACCTGTCGCGACTTAGGTCAACTGGTAGAAGAAGGGCGTTTTCGCAAAGAATTGTATTATCGCTTAAATGTATTGAGCTTAGTGATGCCATCGTTAAAAGAACGCCGCCACGATATTGTTCCACTTGCCGAATCGTTTATTGCCCAGCACAGTACGAAGCTGGGTCGTAGACCGGCCAAATTAAGTAAGTCCTGCGTTGATTTTTTGCAGCAATACCCTTGGCCTGGCAATGTCCGTCAGCTTCAAAATGCACTGTTCAGAGCGTTGTCTTTGCTAGATGGTAAGGAAATAACCAAAGAAGATATTCAGCTTCCTAGTTGTGCCCCTAGTGTGACCTTTATCGATGAAAACTTCGAAGGTACATTAGACGATGAAGTGAAAAAATTCGAAAAAGACCTACTGAAGCGGCTCTATCCTTTCTACCCAAGTACGCGTCAATTGGCGAGAAAGTTAGGATTAAGTCATACCGCGATTGCGAATAAATTACGTGAGTACGGTATTAATAAGGCATCAATAAAAATGTAGGTTTCACTGTTTCGTTAAATTTACGTTGCCTTGCTTAGCTAATAAGGGCGGTACTTCAGTAAGAAGTGCCGCCTTTTTTTGTACAACCAAGCTTACAGTGAAAATTATTGTCGTGTGCTCCTGACTTTTCATCTTGTTACGGGTGATGCATAAAGAATAATAAATGTTATATACGCAAAAGCGCTGATCACAGTAAGGATCCAATTTATGAAACTAGCTACTTATAAGAACGATAGCCGAGATGGCCGTTTAATGTTGGTATCTAAAGATTTAACGCGTACCTGTTCAGTAGAAGATATCGCTCACACTATGCAGCAAGCACTCGACAGCTGGCAGGTTACTGCTCCGCAATTACAGATGCGCTACGAACAGCTCAATAATGGGGTAATAGAAAGTATTGAATTTGATGCTACTCGCTGTGAGTCACCCCTACCGCGCGCTTACCAGTGGGCAGATGGCAGTGCGTATGTAAACCATGTAGAGCTAGTACGAAAAGCGCGAGGCGCTGAAATACCTGAAAGTTTCTGGAGCGACCCACTCATGTACCAAGGGGGATCTGACGACTTTATCGGTCCTTGTGACGACATTATTCTGCCCAGCGATGAATGGGGCATTGATTTTGAAGGTGAGGTGGCCGTTGTTACCGATGATGTTCCGATGGCCTGCACTGATGCACAAGCGGCAGAGCGAATTAGACTGGTAATGCTTGTGAATGATGTATCCCTAAGAGGCTTAATTCCAGGTGAGTTGGCGAAAGGGTTTGGGTTCTTTCAGTCAAAGCCGGCCTCTAGCTTTTCACCCGTGGCGGTAACACCCGATGAACTCGGGGATGCGTGGGAACAAGAGAAAGTACATTTACCGCTTCGTTCCACCTACAACGGTGAATTGTTCGGTAAACCACAAGCAGGTGAAGACATGACATTTAGCTTCGCTAAGCTGGTGTCACATGCAGCTAAGAGTCGAAACTTAGGCGCTGGCACCATTATTGGTTCAGGTACCGTATCGAACAAACAAGGTACTGACCACGGCTCAGCCATTGCTGAAGGTGGCCTTGGCTACTCGTGTATTGCTGAAGTGCGCATGATTGAAACTATCAGGGATGGAAAACCTACTACTCCCTTTATGCAATTTGGCGATCGAATTAGGATAGAAATGTTCGATAGTAACGGACAAAGCATTTTCGGTGCTATCGAGCAACAGATTAAGCCTTTAAGCTAAATTTGATAAACGTAAGCTGAGGGTTAGGCCCATACGCTCGCCCTCAGCAAATTACGCTATGATTATAATGAGTAATACAACACACACGTAAGGCGGCGGGTATTTATGAGTTTAACTTTATATGGTTACTGGCGCTCAACGGCGTCTTACAGAGTAAGAATTGCACTTAATTTAAAAGGTGTAGAGTATCAATATGTGCCTGTGCACTTAGTCAATGAAGGTGGGCAGCAGCACAGTGCGCCCTATAAACAGCTAAACCCCGCTCAGCTAGTGCCCACTTTGGTTGACGATGATGAAGATATTATTCTTAATCAGTCTTTAGCCATTATCGAATACTTAGATGAACGTTTTCCCTCACCGTATCAATTGATACCATCGCACAAGACAGAACGAGCAAGGGTAAGGGCGCTGGCTCAGGATATTGCATGTGACACTCAACCTTTAAGTAACTTGCGTGTACTCAATCAGCTTAAGAATGAATATAGTGCCGAACAAGAAAGTGTAAACAAATGGGCGGCGCATTGGATAACGCTGAGTTTCGATGCCATTGAAAAGCGGCTACAAACCCAAGCTGGTAAGTTCTGCTTTGACTTTGATGTGACCATGGCTGACTTGTGTTTGGTACCGCAGGTTTATAACGCGCATCGCTTTAATGTGGATATGACACGATATCCGCTTATTCAAAAAATAACAGACAATTGCAATGCATTACCTGCTTTTGAAAAAGCACTGCCTGAGAATCAGGTTGATAGCGTGCTTTAATAACGTGAGAAAGAAGGGCAGCAGGGCGTAGGTTTCAATGAAACCTACTGTCGTTTGATGGGGAGCTCAGTGGTGTTCTTCACTTGTTTTAACGCGAAGGTGGAGCTGACGTGATCAACTAATGGAAGGTGAGTCAGTTTCGTTTTAAGTAAAAATTCGTATTCTTCAATACTTTCCACAATCACTTTAAGCAAATAGTCTTTCTCACCGCTGGTGGTGTGGCACTCAACAATTTCATCAATGCTCTGTACCGCATTTTCAAAATCGGTGAGGGAATCACCATCGTGATTTTTAAGCGTGACATAAATGAATACCGATACACCAAGGTTGAGTTTTTTACTATTTAAAAGAGTGACTTTACCAATAATAATGCCATCGGCTTCCATCCGCTTTACACGTCGCCAACAGGGGGTATGGGACAACCCAACCTTCTGGCTCAACTCAGCCATAGAGACAGTGGCATCTTGTTGAAGTACTCGTAAAATCTCACGATCGAATTTATCTAATTTCATTGAACGCAGCTTCCGTCGTTTTTATGATGTTTATTATATAGAAAAATAAATTCTAGGATAGATATCCTAGAAAAATAGTATTCATACTTTGTGTATTTCACTTTACGAGGGCCGGTCATTAACTTAGCAAGGCGTGTCCTCTGGTTGTTGGGCTACACTTGGGCAAAATCCATCACATTATTAATAGGGAAAGTATGTCGGTTTTCGATCACATAGAGTTTGATAGTCACGAGCATGTCGCTTTTTATCACGATAAAGAAGCAGGCTTAAGTGCCATTATTGCCATACACAACACAAACCTAGGCCCAGCATTGGGTGGTTGTAGAATGTGGCCCTATGTAAGCAGTGCAGAAGCACTAACCGATGTACTCCGTCTTTCTAAAGGAATGACCTACAAAGCCGCCATGGCTAATATCGCATTGGGCGGTGGTAAATCAGTCATTATTGGTGATCCTCGCAAACAAAAAACGCCGGCGATGATGGAAGCCATGGGGAAATTCGTTGATTCATTAAGTGGCAAATATTTTACCGCAGAAGACTCGGGCATTTCAGTTACCGATTTACAAACCATGGCGACTCAGTCTGATTACATTGCCGGAGTAAACGCACAATATCACTACGCTGACGAACAGCCAGACGGTAATCCAGCACCCTCTACCGCTTATGGTGTGTTCGTGGGCTTAAAAGCCAGTGTAGAACACGGATTGAATCGCAGCTTAGAGGGGGTAAGCGTAGCAATTCAAGGTATGGGGCATGTAGGGTATCGCCTTGCGTCACACCTTCATGCAGCCGGTGCAAAGCTCTATGTTGCTGATATATTCCCCGAAGGTGTTGAAAAGGCCGTAGCAGAACTGGGTGCTACGGCGGTAGCGCCTGAAGAAATTTTAGGGCTGGACGTTGATGTACTAGCACCTTGTGCATTAGGTGCTGCAATTAATGACCAAACATTACCCATGATTAAAGCTAAGGTCATCGCTGGTGCGGCGAACAATCAACTCGCACGTGAAGAAATTGGCGATATGTTAGTCGAACGAGGTATTTTGTACGCGCCTGATTATGTGATTAATGCAGGTGGCATTATCGATATCTTCCATCAGCGTATGGAAAAGAGCACAAACGCAGCGCTACGCAAGCATATTGAAGATATTGGTACGACGCTAAAAGAGATTTATACCCGTGCTGATGCCCAAAAAGCAGCCACAAATCGTGTGGCAAACATCATTGCAGAAGAGAGATTTTCGTTAAAGGGTTGAAAGTTATCGGGCAAGTAGTCATAATGCGCCCCGCGCTTAAGACTGCTGACGCCTGTTAGCATTTTATTCGCTTTCTATGGTGGGCTTTTGGTCCTCCCGCAATGATACTCTGTGAACTCGGTCAGGCCTGGAAGGGAGCAGCCGCAGCAGACGACTCATGTGCCGGGATGTGGCTGGGAGCCCGCCACCCAATTTACTCCCCGTATTTTTGACCTTACACAACCTTGTATGGCGTTACTCTGCTTTCTCGCTTACCGACGTTTTATCTGTGTCGTTTAAATATTTCATCGCATTGTCGATAGCGTATGTAACATTCATCTCCATTTGGTTTCGTTCACTCTGGGGAAGATAAAATGCCATATCGACTTCGTAGCGAATGTAGCGTGGAGGAACTTGGTTAAGTGCCAAGCAGCATAGGTCAGCTAAATAATCAGGACTTTTAGTATTATCCAGCCCAAGTTCTGTTACACGTTGTAATACAAGATGTTCGTAATAATTATGAATGTCATCATCAAGCTTCATATTTTTGCCCTAATTAAAATTTTAACGCGATGTTATTTTTTATGGGTGTGTATATTTTTAATAACGCCCCTAGATAATTTATAGCCTGTATTTTGTCGATGTCGAGTTAGCGATGTTAGAATTTCCTTCTGTCCATAACGACGATAAGAATAATCGGCATGAAAAAAAATATAGAACCCTGCTATTACGGTGATTACCTAGCGTTAGATAAAATACTTGGCGCACAAAAGCTTCAAAGTACCAAGTACGGTGAACCTGCTCATGAGGAAATGCTATTTATAGTAGTGCATCAAGTGTATGAGCTATGGTTTAAGCAACTGTTGCACGAACTCAATGCGGTTATCGACACATTCAATCAAGCAGCAGTAAAAGATCAGCAACTCACTTCAGTAGTACATAGGCTGCACCGTGTTATACAAATTCAAAAGCTGATGAATGACCAAATAGGTATTATGGAAACCATGACGCCTCAACAGTTTCTTTCATTCAGAGATTATTTGGTTCCCGCCTCAGGCTTTCAAAGTATCCAATTTAAACAGCTTGAAATTTCATTAGGCCTTAAAAGGGAATATCGTATCGATTTCGATAAGCAAAGTTTTTATAACCGATTAAGTGATGATGATCGCAGCCTATTGGAAGCGTTAGAAGAAAAACCAAGCTTGTTTGAACTAGTGGATAAGTGGTTGGCACGTATGCCACTACTTAAAACCGAGGATTTCCACTTTTGGGATTACTACCGAAATGCAACAGATGAAATGCTTAACGATGACAAAGAAACCATAGAAAAGAATGCGTTTCTGTCGGAAGTAGAACGTCGACAAGAGCTTAAAGACTGGCAATCGACCAGAGAGAACTTTGACGGGCTATTTAATCATGATACGTATGAAGCCCTTCTTAATCAGGGTAAATTCCGCTTATCACATGAAGCATTATTGTCGGCTTTATTTATAAAGCAGTATTCATAAGAACCCGTTTTTAATCTGCCTTTCCAACTCATTACCGCACTAACAGAAATTGATGAACAATTAACGTTGTGGCGTTATCGCCATGCCATGATGGTACAACGAATGCTGGGAACAAAAATAGGAACGGGCGGCTCATCCGGCCACCATTATTTGAAGAAAACGACGGAATCTAACAGGGTGTTTTTAGACTTTTTCAACATGGCTACGTTCCTTTTACCAAAAAGTTCACTTCCAGAACTGCCTGAATCGGTGAAACGACGCTTAGGCTTTTATTTACAATAGACGAAAAATGCGACATTTCTGCATTTGCGACGAATGTAATTCGTCGCAAATGGGGAACTTCGTTAATACCCCCCCCAAGGCCAAGCCACTCAATAGATTGCGTGGAATTTCCCTACTTCACGCCCATGCCATTCATCGTAAAAATTTCCATTTACGCTTGCTTTATCCCCTTTACATATGTCAATTATACTTTCGGATAATCATAAAAATCCGTATAAAAAACAATCGTTTAGATTATCTTTATGGTTTTTTTAAATAAAGTTAAGACTAACGAAAACACACATCCAGGGAGTTATACATGCTTCAATATAAAAGAAGTGCAGCGGCTTTTGCCGTAGCGCTCAGTCTTGGTGTTTCGGCACCAGTATTTGCAAACGACACAAATGGTTTTATTCAAGGTAATACTGCAGAAATTAGCGGTGCAGAAATTAGTGGCGTTACTGTAACTATCACTAATGTTGATACAGGTCTAGTTCGTACAGTTACCACCAGCAATTATTGGTGAATAGGGATGTTAATGGGCAACTAAGACTTTTAGCTTAAATTTCAACCTAAAGTTCAATGGATTTAGCTGCTCCACCTAATTTCACTTTATTTCAGGCACCGTTAATCCTACGCCACAGCGCATTCTATTTTTCTTAACTTAAAGCTTAGGGTCGATAATAACTTTCCTCCGTGATGTCTGGATCAGATAACAGGTTTTCCATCAAGCCCTCCCAGTCATCAAATAGTAAAAAACGAACTGTGACTCTAAAGTTCTCCCACATATGGGCTTTTGAACCATAACGCTCTCGACAGGCTTGATACATGCCATCAGTCAGCTCAAAGATTTGGTGAAAATAAAATGCCAATAATGTCAGGATATACATGTTGTCACTGAGGTGCTTTTTCCCATGACCGAAATTGTGCGTGATGTGATAACCTTGATTTTTTAAGGTGTTAAAACACTCATTCTCAATTTTCCATCTACAACGACCACCACTGACTAATTGTTCAATATTATCTTGTGTCACTTCAACATCTGTCACCCAGCTGTTTTTATAGGTAACTTTCTTTTTTGAATTAATTAGCTGATAAGCTAAGTAGTTAACTGTTATTGCCTTTTCTCCTCCATGAAGCGGAACTTGGTTTTGCCATTGGTATCGGTGAGTTCGCCCTTTTTCATCTTTAAACTCAACACTCGGTATGTCTTTGTACGCTGCTATCCATTCCATCATATAGGTGTGGTCATCTGGCTTAGCCACATACAGAAAATGCATGCCCTGTGCTAAGGCTTCTTCTATCATGGGTTGATGCGAAAATAAGCCATCACCGCATATCATTAGCCTTAACCGTGGATGGGTTGCTCTTAATTGGCCTATAAAACGTTTAGCTGCATTGGTTTCACAGTCCTGCTTTTTATGACCATCTTCATTTCTTATCATCTCTGGCATCAAGGGGATAACTTGACGTTGGGATGGGTGCATTATAGCTCCCTGTAATACGCTGTGACTGTAGGTGATACTCCCGTTTCTATGTTGTTTATGTAAACAATGTTCACAATTTACTTGTTTTGAGCTGTGATGCTGAGTGCCATCGATTGAACATAAATAAACCCCAGAAAGAAGTTCAAATTGTTTTAAATGGTTGTGTCGACGTAGTCGTTCAAACAAGTCTGAGAATATATCGGTAAATTGGTGAGTTGGAATTTCATCTAAAATATCTCTCAGTTGTGTTTCTTTGGGTATGCGCTTTACATCAAATAGGGTTTTAATATTGCTGCTCTGATATTTGCTTTCTAGTCTTCTTTGATAAGCTAAGAATGAAGGGTCTTGAAAATACATACAACCAAAAGCGCTCATTAGGGCGTCATGTTGGCTATATTCACACTTTCCCTGCTGTCTTGGATCAGGTATGGCTCGAACTATTTTTGAGAAACTTTCTCTTAGTGCCGTGAATTTCAGATGCTTTTTGGGTTTCTGTTTAGGTATCAAAGGCAATGACGACTTAAATTATAAGTAATATGTTTGATCTGATCGTAGGTTTTGGAAAAAGTTCCATGAAAAGTTATTTTTTTTGAAAAAAAGCGATGATATATCAAATAGCGCGAAAATTATTTTTTCCTAATGGCTAATAAGCCCTAAATATAAGGTGTTAGGATTACACAGATAATTGCTGAGTTACCACAGATGCTAACGGCGATTTTCGTTTTCCATTGTTACCGCCAGGTATCTACAATGTGGTTGCTGAGAAAGACGGCTTTCGTAACACCATCCAAGAATCTGTAAAAGTTGGTATTAGTGGTAAAACTAACTTAAACATGAAACTTGCCGGTGACGATGTTGAACGAATCGAAGTAACTGGTTCAACAATTGCCATGGTAGATGTAACAAGTTCAAGCACTGGTATCGTTGTAGACACTGTTACCCTTGATAGAGTTCCTGTTCCTCGTAACTTAACGTCAGTTGCGCTATTGGCACCAGGTACAACCCAAGGTGACTCAGCGTTTGGTGACCTTCCTTCCATTGGTGGTGCATCAGTTGGTGAGAACGGTTATTACATTAATGGTCTAAATATTACTAACTTTAGAACGGGTGTGGGTTCAAGTGAGCCACCTTTCGACATGTACGAAACCTTTGAAGTTAAAACCGGTGGTTACTCAGCGGAATACGGCCGTGTAACTGGCGGTGTTATTAACGCTAAAACTAAAAGTGGTAGCAACGAATTTAAAGCTGGCGTTAATGTTTACTGGGAGCCTGATGCACTTCGTGAGCAGAAAAGTTCTTACAGAAGAACAACTGACGGCAATTACCGCATTGATAATACCGGCGATGAAAAAGATTCGTGGGATGCAAACGTGTGGGCTAGCGGCGCGCTAATTGAAGACAAATTATTCTTCTATGCGTTGTTTAACCCGCGCTCTGTAGAAGAGAAATTCGTAGGTGAACAGCAGATAAACAGTACTGGCTTAGTTCAGAACGGTTTTACAGAAACCGATGAAGATGCGTTTTGGGTAGCGAAAGTTGATTGGTATGCTACTGAAAACAACATATTGGAAGTGACAGTATTTTCAGATGAGCGTTCAACCGAAATCCAAACGTTTGATTCGACTGATGGCGTTTTTACCACAGACTCGAGAGTTGGTTACGAAGATGAAGGTGGCCTGAACTACACGGCTAAATGGACCAGTATCATCAATGATGATTTCTCTATCTCTGCCCAGTACGGTGTGAACAAGCAAGACCGGACCGTGCGCAGTGAATTAGATGCTAATCCAGTAGCATACTTTACTTACGATAGTACTGGTGCTTTTGTTCCAACAAGCACGTGGGCTGGTTTTACTGTTGAGCAGGGGGACGATAAACGCGAAGTTATCCGCATTGATGCTGACTGGTATATTGGCGACCACTCAATTCGCTTCGGTTACGATTACGAAAACTTAACAGCAAGTAGTTATACGATTAACTCAGGCGGCGCATACTATCTTTATTATGTAAATGATGACGATTTAGCTAACGAAGAAATCTACCAAGTGCGTCATAGAGATTACGAAGTTGGTGGTGATTTCGATTCAGAAAATATTGCATTCTACGTACAAGACCAATGGCAGGTTACTGATGACTTAGTGATTAATGCCGGTATTCGTAACGACTCTTTTGAAAACTTCAATGCAGATGGTGAAACCTTCGTAAAACTTGATAACCTTTGGGCACTTCGTTTAGGTGCGGTATGGGATGTGCGTGGCGATGGTGAAACGAAAGCATGGGCAAGTTTCGGTCGTTACTACCTTCCAGTTGCAGCCAACACGAACATTCGCTTAGCCGGTGCAGAAACCTATACGCAAGAATACTATGAGTTTGACGGATACGCTGATGAGTCTTTATTCATTCCTAATCTTACCGGTGATAAAACTCAGCCTGACGATGTTTTCGCTAACGGTGAAGCAAAATCTCCAGCTGAATTAGTTGATCAAAATATTGATGCAATGTACTCAGATGAATTTATTGCTGGTTATCAGTTCCAATTGAACGACGAGTGGAGCATGGCGATTCAAGGTACTTACCGAGAATTGGCGACTACTGTTGAAGATATGGCAATTGATGCAGCGGTTATCGAATGGGCTGCGGCTAATGGCTACGGTGACGTTTCTGGTATTTGGGACGGTTTCCATCAATATGTATTAACTAACCCCAATGTAGACATGCGTATTGGTACCACTGAATTGCCAGGTACTAACGGCGAATTGGTTTATATGGATTTGTCAGCCGAAGACTTAGGCTACCCAGATTCAGTACGTAAATATGCAGCCGTTGACTTTACCTTCCAACGTGCTTGGGACGGCGTTTGGATGTTCAATGCTGCCTATACGTGGTCGCATAACTGGGGTAATAACGAAGGTTTTGTGCGTTCTGACAACGGTCAAGATGACGCAGGCTTGACAACATTGTTTGACCAACCTGGATTGTTAGATGGCGCCTACGGCGACCTTCCTAACGATCGTCGTCATCAAGTTAAAATGTACGGTGCCTATGCGGTTACCGAAGACTTAACGTTAGGTGCTAACTTGCAGTTCTGGACCGGTAAGCCAGTGAATGCATTTGGTTATCACCCGACTGATAAATTTGCACAAGCATATGATTCAGAGTCATTTTATGCCGGTGGTGAGCTTGCCCCTCGTGGCTCTCGCGGTCGCACAAGTAGCTACTACTCAATTGATGTTTCGGCGTCATATAATATTGATATTGGCGAAGATCAAACATTGGTTGTTCGTGCAGATGTCTTTAACGTGTTGAACAACGATAAAGTGACAGAGGTTTATGAAATCTATGACAGTGAATCGTCTCAAGACCCATTAGACCCAGATGTAGATCCTAACTATGGAACGCCTACACAATGGCAAACTCCTCGTTATGTTCGCTTTAGTGTGAACTATACGTTTTAAGACCTAATGCTAGGGAAGTGCGACTTATCGCGCTTCCCTAGCAATTCATCCTGTATAGGTCGAAAAATAATCGCTTCAAGACTTTAGTTGTAATATTTACGTAAATTGTAAGTAAACATTTACAGAAAAAGTAAAAAAACTTAAAAAAAGTTGAACTTTTAATTATTCCTCTCCCGATCTCAGTTGACCGTTTACGCTTGTTGTGTTTATTATCTTAGTGAGGCTTTGACCTTACTAATAATAATTCGTTATAAACGATTTTAGAAATACACACTAAACAAGTTTTAGTGGTCCAGGGAGACAACACATGTTTACAAATTCTAAGCTGGCTAAGTCAGTTAGGTTGGCCTGCGCGTTCGGCGCGGTTTCAACAATAAGTTTTTCTGGTGCAGTTGCTGCACAAGAAGCCGAAGAAGCAGCCGATACTGTTGAAAAAATCGAAGTAACCGGTTCACGTATCCGTCGCACAGACATTGAAGGCGCTAACCCAGTAACGGTTATGTCACGTGTAGATATCGAAAAATTCGGTATTACTTCAATCGGTGATGTTCTTCAAGCTATCCCATCTGCTGGTTCAGCAATCAACACAAACAACAACAACGGTGGTAATGGTACAACTACTATTAACATTCGTGGTATCGGCTCAAACCGTACTCTTGTTCTTGTAAACGGTAAGCGTTGGGCTCCAGGTCTAACAGGTTCAGTTGATTTAAATAACATCCCAGCATCAATCATTGAGCGTATCGAAGTACTTAAAGATGGTGCTTCAGCGGTTTATGGTTCTGACGCAGTAGCCGGTGTTGTAAACATCATCACTCGTCAAGATTTCGAAGGCGTTCACGCTTCTGGCTATATCGGTCAATATGACGAAGGCGACGGTAACAAAGAACAGTGGGATGTTGGCTTTGGTGCTGCGAACGACAAAGGTAACGTTTATTTCAACGTTAGTTATGTAGAAGAAGAAGCGACACTTGCTGGTGACCGAGCTATCTCTGCAGTTCCAGTTTTCGGTACGCCTGAAGGTTTCGGTGGTTCATCTGCGCCGCCTCAAGGTCGTTTTTGGACTTTTGATCAAGCTGGAACGTCTTTTAGTGAGCAAGGTGATAGTGCCGGTGGTTTAGAGCCATGGGTTGAGCCAGATAGCCGATTCAACTTTGCTCCTTTCAACTACCTATCTACGCCACAAGAAAGAACAAATATTTACTCTCAGGCGCGTTACGAGTTAACAGATAACCTAAGTGTAAACGTAACTGGTTTCTACGGTAACCGTAAATCAGAACAGGCTTTAGCACCTACACCTTTGTTTATCGGTACGGCATTTGGTGATTCAGGCTTTACTCTTTCTGCTGACAACCAATACAACCCATACGGTGTTGATATTTCTACAGACCAATCAGTTCTAGATGCAGATCCAAATGCACGTGAATTGTTCTTGTTTGGTCGTCGTATGATGGAAGCAGGCTTCCGTAGCTTCAAACAGAACGTTGACCAATTCCAGTTTAATGGTGGATTTGATGGTGTTCTTGAATTTGCAGACAGAGAATTCTACTGGGATGCAAACTACACTTATGCTGATATCACTCAAAACCAGTTAACAGATGGTCTTCTTAATATGAACCGCGTTGCGCTTGCAATCGGTGACCCAGCTAACTGTACTGGCGATTGTACTCCGCTAAACCTATTTGGTGGTTCTACTGCTCTTGGTGAAGGTACAATCACGCAAGAAATGCTTGATTACATTACTTTCACTGCACAAGATGAGCAGAGCACATCGCTAGAAAGTTACTCTGCAAACATCTCGGGTGAAGTACTTGAATTACCAGCAGGTTATTTAGCATTTGCTGCTGGATACGAAAAGCGCTGGCAAGAAGGTTACGACCAACCAGATGCAATTATTGCAGCAGGTATAACGTCGGGTAATGCACGTCAACCAACTGAAGGTTCGTTCAGCGTTGAAGAAGCATATCTAGAGCTAGCTATTCCACTTCTTTCAGACCTTGAGTTTGTTGAACAGTTAGACCTTGAACTTGCTACACGTTACTCGGACTACAGCAACTTCGGTGACACTACAAACTCTAAAGTTGGCTTGAAGTGGCGTGTTAACGACGACTTAATCATTCGTGGTACGTGGTCTGAAGCATTCCGTGCACCATCTCTAGATGAATTGTTCTCTGGTAACAGTGATAGCTTTGCTCCGCTTACCGATCCATGTAACGGCGGTGCAGCAGCAAACCCAGACTTACCTGGATGTGCTGGTATACCAGCAACGTATGAGCAGCCGAACTCACAAATTCGCACGACTGTTGGTGGTAACGCTAACCTTCAAGCGGAAGAAGCTGAAAGCTTTACTTACGGATTTGTATACTCTCCAGAGCAAGTTGATGGCCTATCAATCACGTTTGACGTATTTGATATTGAAGTAGACAACGCGGTTTCAACAGTAGGTGCGCAAACTATTCTTAACGCATGTGCGGAAACGGGCGTGAACTTATGTTCACTAATCACTCGTGGTGCAGGCGGTAACGTTGTTGACTTGTTCAACGGTGCGGTAAACCTAGGTGGACAAACTACTTCAGGCTTCGATTATAACGTTGCTTATAACTTCGAAACTGACTACGGTGATTTCCGAGTAAACTGGGATGGTACGTATGTTGACGAACGTACAACTATCGTTATCGATCCAGTTACCAACACAACCGCTGAATTTAACGATGCTGGTTTAGCGGGCGACCGTGATGTTGTTCCACGTATTCGTACTAACTTAGCAGTAACGTGGAGCTATGAAGACTTTACAGCTAACTGGTTGGTTCGCTTCATCGGTCATACTACTGAACTTTGTTCAATTGACGGTGATGTGTTAGATCAACAATTATGTAGCGACCCAAGTCTAGAAGTTGGCGGAACTAGCTACAATGAGTTAGATGACATGGCCTACCACGATGTGTCACTAGGTTATGCGGTTAACGATAACCTTCGTATCACGCTAGGTGTTAACAACTTATTTGATACAGATCCTGAGGTTTCTTACTCGACGTTTGCTAACAGCTTTGACCCGTCTATGTATGAAATTCCTGGACAATTCTTCTACACACGTTTGAATGTAAACTTCTAATTTAAAGTGTAGTTTGAATCTTTAAAAAGCCTCTTCGGAGGCTTTTTTGCTATATGGTGCATACGTTATGAATATTCAACAATTGATCGCTAAAGCAAATAAAGCACATGCTGCGAACGATATCTCTTTGGCAATGGGTTTTCTGAAGCAAGCTGGCGAAGCAGGAGACATAAATGCCGCTTTAGATTATGCATATTATCTATCGCACGATAAGCCTATTGAGTCTGTTCAATATTTAGAGAGCCTCTCATGCGTTGAAAGTCCAATTGTTCAATATCACAAATTATTGATAGCTTATTTCTACGATCTGATTACAGATTCAAATTGTGTAGCAAAAAGCTTAATTGATCTTGGTGAGAAGGGGGTGATTGAAGCATATTTAGTTGTTTTGTCTTATTTAGAACAGAGTAGTAGTGAGTTTTCTTTTATATCGAATAAAGTGAAAAAAATTGCACCAAATATATTCAGCCAGCTAAAGCTCAATGAGCTTGTAAATGACAAAATTAGTGAGTCAAACAAAGAGAAAGTTGCTCAGAGCTTGGAGACTAAGCTGTTCGAGCTATTACCAATACCGACGACACTTGACGAAAGACTCCCTATAAATTTATTTGAAAGTATGTTGTCGGATTTTGAGTGTAATTACCTAATTGTTAAGTTTAGTGGGTTATTACAACCGTCAATGGTGGTAGACCCAATTACAGGTCAAGGTCGAATAGACAAAATTAGAACCAGTTACGTAGCATTAATTTCGCCGGAGCACTGTGACTGGCTAACCCGTAAAATTGATAAGCTCGTTGCCAAAGCGACTGAAACACGATTCTGTCAGGGTGAGGCTCTAAATTTACTTAGATATGTTCCTGGCCAAGAGTACAAACCCCATTATGATGCTTTGAATAGATTACAAGATGTGAAGACTTTCGAAGATGGGGGACAAAGAACAAAAACTGCAATTATATATTTAAATACAGTTAGTGAAGGTGGCAATACCACGTTCCCCAAATTAGACATTCGGGTATCTCCTATTAAAGGAAACATGCTTGTTTTCAATAACAGTGATGACAAGGGCAACATTTTGACCAATAGTTATCATGCTGGAGAATTGACTCAAAAAGAAAATAAATGGTTAGTTACAAAATGGATTAGAGAACATAAAACAAATTATGGTAAATTCTTATATGGTAATCACTAAAAAGGGAGTAGGGATGAAAAAGCTAAATCAGGTATGTCTAGTTGTAGGTCTAGCGTTAACGCTTGGCGCTTGTGGCTCAACGAGTAATGAGTCTTCTCAATATGCTAAGTCTGATAGTAATGCTACAGATGATGGTATGAAGTGTAAGATGGAAAAGAAGATTGGCTCCAATCGCATGCAGCGTGTTTGCTATTCGGCAGAAGAAAGAGAACAAATGCGTGAGGCAGGTAGAGAGGGTTGGACCCGAATGCAGCGCGGCACAGAAACAAGTGGCGGTGATATGTAATTGACAGTCATTTTAGTTTAAGATGGGAGGCAAAATGCTTCCCACTTTTATGAATCAGAAAAAAAGCAAAATAGACTCAATACTCGCTAACATTGCCAATTTGATTGAAAATGGCCTTTACGACACTGCTCTTGCGGATTATAGGCGTCTGTATCAGCAGGCACCAAGTTTTTTAGAACCCTCTGAAGAATTTTCCATCACGAAGTCGCAAGCGACTCATATACATAATGCCGCAAACTTGGCACGTCGTGATCTAATCATCAAGACAAAATCCATATGCTCGACGAAAAGAATTGAAGAATCAGTAAGTGCGCTATGTGGGTTGTCTCAAAAAGCTTTTGACAAGCAGCACCAGTCACCTAGTTTTCTGTTTGTACCCCAACTGCCATCTAGCCCTTTTCCATCAATAGATTCCGTTGAAAATCTTCGCGACTTTATCCAGCAACTTTCGTATCACAAGGGATATTTTTTATCGTGTGTTTCAAAGGTAAATGAAAAGTATATACACGATATAGATGAAGTGCCGGATACACAAGAATGGCGTAATCTAACGAAATGCTGGAATTCGTTGCATTTAATGAAAGGTGGCAAGTTGACTCCTGTTGGAGAAACGTTGCCTGATGAAATTAAAACGATAATAAGATCCCCCTTATTAGCAGATTGTCCGGAACATGCTCCCGAGATTGTTATTTCAGTGCTTGATGCAAAAACCAAAATACCACCGCATTTTGGTATATCTAATATTAAGTGGACACTTCACATACCTCTGTTAGTCAATGAATTATCATACATAGAAGCCGCTGGTGAGCGCCAATATTGGACACAAGATAAAGAAGCTCTTCTATTTGATGATAGCTACAAACACAGCGCGGAAAACGGGGCCGATGAAAAAAGAGCAGTATTGATTTTAGACATTTGGAATCCTCACCTGTCCATAGAAGAGCGTAGTGACATTAAAGCCCTTATGGAACTATATAGTAAATGGTCTTCCGATTACGGCAGCTTAGCATCACTGGATCGGAGACTTTATAAGTAATGCAGAATTCCCCTTCTATAATTATTCCTCAACTTATCCAGACGTTTAATAAACGCGAATATCATGTTGTGTTAGATACGATTAAATTAAATCCAACTTTGTTGCGTGTAGATGCAGTTGTGCCTCAGTTACAAGCAAGTGCTTTGCGAAAGTTGGGCTTCGTCAATGAAGCAACGAAAGCTTACGAAAAAGGGCTAAAGCGCTTTCCTAATGCGTGTGATTTAATGAATAGTTACGGAAACCTGTTACTTGAGGTGGGGCAGAGCAAAAAAGCACTACTGTTATTTAGCAAAGCCAATAAAATAAATCCAAAGGCCTATGATTATAAATACAATTTGGCGAGAACTCTTTTTGCTGAAGAACGTTTTGATGAGGCTGAAAAACACGTACGGGAATTACTAAAGGTTCACACAGTAAAGTTGGACCTGCTATTAATGCTATCGTCTATTTTGAGCCAGAAAGGGCAGAACGTAGAAGCAGAAGAGTATTTACTAAAAATAATAGAGATTGATCCGGTTAACATAAAGGCGCTCAATAATTTAGGCAACATTAAACGTAGCATTGGGCTACAAGACGAAGCGCTCATTTTTTACAGACGCGCCATGGATACTGGCGCAGCTGGTGCAGAAATATACCAGAATCTTGCGGCTTTATTAGCACTTAAAGGCATCCACAAAGATTCACTTGAAGTCTATGAGCAGGGATTGTCGAAATATCCTTTGAATGTCACGCTTCATAAGGAGTATGCGCATTTTGCATGGATACAAAATACTGATAGTCCCTTTGCGCTTTTAGAGAAAGTGTTATCTACTGAGCAACCTGGTTTAGTATTAGCTTATGCGGAATTGATGCTCAAGGTCGATGATTTTGAAAAAGCTAAACTTTGGTTAGAAAAGCTTGTGGCGAAGCAAGACCCGTCAATTCAAATTGCAGCAGTAGCTAGTCTATCTAATGCTTTGAGGGGGCTTGGTCAATTCCAAGAAGCGCTCGATGTTATAAATAGCCTTCCTAGCACCAATAGTGCTGAGTCACTGCCATTATTTATCGAAAAAAGTTATTCATTGTTGAGCCTCGACCGAGCTAAAGAAGCGATCAGCGTACTCGAATTAGTATGTCGAATTGCTCCTTTGAATCAAGGCTACTGGACACTGTTATCTACTGCTTATAAAGCAAATGGTAATGAGGCAAAATATGAAACGCTTTGTCATTATCAAGATTTTGTGAATGTCACATCGCTATTAGAAAATTCAGAAGAAAACACGCTCTTTATTAATGAATTGGCTGGATATCTAAATTCATTGCATAGCAGTACCAAGCATCCCATAGGGCAGTCGCTGAGAAATGGCACTCAGACATTTGAAAACTTACTAGACAGTGAGCACTATTTAATTCAAACCCTTAAGACTGCCCTTAAAAAAAGAGCAGAGTCGTTTGTATGCTCTCTTCCAACGGTAAAAAAACATCCTTTTCTATCTCGTATTCACTCTAACTTAGCGTTTATTGGAAGTTGGTCAGTTAGGCTTAGAAAGGCGGGCTTTCACAAGTCGCATTATCATTCTGAAGGGTGGTTGAGCGGTGTGCTTTACGTCGATGTTCCTGATGAAGTAAGGGAAAATGGCAACGGTTGGCTGGTGTTCGGACGCCCTGATATTAAGGGTATCGATATGTTAGAAGACTTCGCCATTAAGCCTAAAGCCGGAAATGTTGTCTTTTTCCCATCTTACATGTGGCATGGAACTAATCCAATTTACGCTGATACCCAAAGATTAACCGTCGCATTTGATATAGTACCTGAGTCATAACCAAAAGTTATGCAAGTTCTAATTTAAAGGCCAATGTGAATCTAGGGGTATAGCAGATTCGATTTGGCGGCCTGCCTACATGTTTGATCGCGCCATGAAATATGACAGTTCGACCAGGTTTTGGACTGCACGCGAATTCACAGTCATCTTCTTGGTTGTAAAATAAAGTTTCTCCACCCCATTCGATATCCCACTCCGGACACAAGAATACCAATACGGTGAGTTCATCAGCTTCGGGCATACAATCAGTATGGGTGAAAAGCATATCACCATAGGATGCATAGTTAACATACCCACGATAAGCACGATACTGTTTACCTGTAGTATGACTAATTTGACGAATAGCTCGTTGATAAACGGCTAAGCCCCTAATTTGTTCTTCAGAAAGAGAAACGGCCCAATGGCGGAACTGAGCAGTATCTGGGCGAGCAACTTCGTTTCGTTTAAATGCACTGATTTCTAACCCTTTAAAAATAGTATTTGTTTCATCTATTGTGCATAGGTTATCAAAAACCCATATTGGCTTATCATTAATCAGGCAACTGTATTTCGGTGTTTGATTCATAAATAATTTTGATTAGTTGTTTTATTGTTTAAGGCATTCGTATTATTACCAAATCAAAACCCATACGCCAATAAATCGTGCGCAAATGAAAAAGATAAAAAATTGAATCTCGGTGCGAGATTGTTTCTATGCTTTAGTGATATTAAATAAAACTCCCACATAACTAAAAATTCTCAGAAATGGGATAACTAAAAGTACGACAGAATTTAAAGGGTTATAACGAACATATAAAGCGCAGTGGTCGGTTGATTTTCAAGCGGGTGTGAAATGATAAGGGTCAATAATGGGCGTAGATAGGACAATGTCATAAACCTTGCACCAAAATGGCACCCTGATTGGGGAGGTTTGCTTCAATACTTTGAACCAGATGGTACAACGACCGAATCTTGGTCACCTGAATTTAACACTTTGAGCTTATTTGATGTAAAACACATTCATAGTGTGACTTATGTCACTCCATTTGCCAAACAGCCTCGATATGCCCTGACAGGTTGGATTAAAGCAAGGTAAAAGCGGGGTTTATCTTTGCTCGTAAACAAAAAAATAACCGTGTATTTGCCAGTTATTTGTACGTTGGAATGAATTCTGCAGGAGAATTCGAACGTATATTAAACAGATGATAAAAAATCTACTTGGTGTAAACAGGGTGTTACTTGACTCAGTGCTGTAATCCGTGTGAGTATAATACGTTCGTAGTACTGGAAGCTAAGGTCCGTGCTACATTCCTAAAACATAATTGTGAAAGTTTAATACGCCCCTTGCCCGAACGGTTTTCCTTTATCGGCGAGGATTCAAATAAGAAATTTGGTTGGGAACTATGTCCAAAATGAGCAAGAGAACTCTTATTGCTTCTACTGTTATCGGTGCTTTCGCACTAACAGGTAGTGCAGTCTCTGCAGATACGCTTGAAGACCTTCATAAAGAAGAAGCGAAAATCCACGCAGCTGCAGCGAAATCTCAGGAAAAAATCAACACGTTGTTTGAACAGTCTCAAGAATTACTGGTTGAGTACCGTCAAACAGTAGATGAGACAGAAAACCTCAAAATATACAATGACTACATTGCGAGTCTTGTAGCAGATCAACAACGTGGTATTGATTCTTTGCAACGTCAAATTGACAGCATTGAACAAACTAAGCAGGGCATCGTTCCTCTTATGTTCCGCATGATCGATAGTCTTGAGAAATTCATCAAACTTGATCGTCCTATTCACTTAGACGAGCGTCTAGAGCGTGTTCAGCGTTTACGTGATGTTATGTCTAACTCTAACGTAACTGTTTCAGAACAGTTCCGCCAAGTAATCGAAGCATACTTGGTTGAAGTTGAGTACGGCACTAAGATTAACTCTTACCAAGGTACTATTGATAGCAACGGCACTGAGGTGACGGTTGACTTCTTTAACCTAGGTCGCACTGCACTAGTAGCATTGTCTCTTGACCAAGAAAACGCTTGGGCATGGAACAATGAAAGCCGCGCTTGGGAACAACTTGGCGACGAATATCTGTCATCAGTTGTTGACGCAGTTAAAATGGCTAATAACGTCATTCCTGCGGATCTGATCAAACTACCAATTAGTGCAGCGGAGTAATTGTTAATGAAACCAGTATTCAAATCTCTTTTAACCGCTGCCACTCTTGCGGTTGTAGCAACCGGAGCTCAGGCTCAGGAAGCAAAGAGCCTTAAAGAACTTTTAGACCAAGTTCAGGATAACCGTGTTTCTGAAACACGTATCAACAAACAGCGTGAAGCAGAGTTCCAATCTGCTCGTGCAGACAAGCAAGCGCTTCTTCGTAAAGCAGAATCTGAATTGAAAGCTGAACAGGGTCGTGGTGACCGTCTTCAACAACAATTCTCTGACAACGAAGTAACGCTTAACGAAAAAGCCGCTGAGCTTGACCAGGCAACTGGTACACTTGGTGAGATGTTCGGTGTGGTTCGTCAAGCTTCTTCAGAAGCTTATGGCCGTGTTGCTACATCAATCGTTAGTGCTCAATTCCCAGGCCGTGGTGAGTTCCTAGCTGGAATGGCAGAAGATTCTAAAGGTCTTCCTAACATTCAAGAACTAGAAGACCTATGGTTTGCTCTTCAGAAAGAAATGACTGAAGGTGGCGAAACAGTTCGTTTCACTACAGAAGTTGTAAACCTTGACGGCGGTTCTTCACAGCAAGAAGTTGTTCGTATCGGTACTTTCAACCTTGTAGGTGAAGACGGCTACCTAACTTATGATGCTGAAAACGAAATCGTTCAGCCTCTAGGTCGCCAACCAGATAGCCGCTTTGTAGGTTCAGCTGACGATTTAATCGCAGCGACTTCAGGTATGGTTCCTTTTTATGCTGACCCTTCTCAAGGTGCAATCCTTGGTCTGTTGAAGCAAAAAGCAACAATGTCTGAGCGTTATCATGCGGGTGGTGTAGTAGGTTACACAATCACTGTAATGCTAGCGATTGGTCTACTTATCGGTCTTTACAAGCTAATTACGCTTACCGTAGTTGCTGGTAAAATGCGTTCACAGCTTAAAAACCCAGGTAACCCTTCAGATGGCAACCCACTAGGTCGCATCTTGAAGGTTTATCAAGAGAACAAAGCTGCTGATGCTGAAAACTTAGAACTTAAACTTGATGAAGCTATCCTACGTGAACTTCCACGTATCGAAAGCGGCATCAACGTAATCAAGATCTTTGCTGCAATCGCTCCGTTACTAGGTCTACTTGGTACGGTACTTGGTATGATCGCAACGTTCCAAACAATCACATTGTTCGGTACAGGCGACCCTCGTATGATGGCTGGCAGTATCTCTATGGCGCTTGTAACTACGGCTCAAGGTATTATCGCGGCGTTGCCACTGATTCTTACTCACAGCATCGTAGCTTCACGTAGCAAATCAATCATCCACATTCTTGATGAGCAAACTGCGGGTATCGTAGCAGCTCATTCAGAGTCGGAGAAAGCGTAATATGAATTACCTGATTGGATTAGTTGAATCGGTCAGGGATTTTATCGCTACCGGCGGTGACGTGCTTTATTTCGTTGCTGCCGCGCTCTTTCTCATGTGGGTTTTAATGATTGAGCGTTATTGGTATTTAACCTCGGTCTTCCCAACGGTGAAGAAAAACATCATCAAAAATTGGGATGCCCGAGCAGATACCACATCTTGGTATGCGCATAGAATCCGTGACGCGTGGATTTCTCAGGCGTCAGATGATCTGAACGCTAGAATGCTGATTATTCGCACCATTATTGCAATGTGTCCGTTAATCGGGCTACTGGGAACAGTAACCGGTATGATCGGTGTTTTCGAGACGATGGCGACACAAGGCACCAGCAATGCACGTTTAATGGCAGCTGGTATCTCCATGGCAACAGTCCCGACTATGGCGGGAATGGTAGCCGCGCTTTCTGGACTGTTCATCAGTTCTCGTCTTGAAGCGAAAGTGAAGCTGGCACGCGAAGGGTTAGTTGATAGCCTGCCACATCATTAGAGAGAGATATTATGGCTCGAAAAGTCAGAATCGAGGAAGAAGACGCACAGATTGACATGACACCCATGTTGGATATCGTGTTTATCATGCTGATCTTCTTTATCGTTACCACTGTTTTCGTTAAAGAAGCAGGGATTGAAGTTAATAAGCCCGACGCGAGCCAGGCGGTTCTTCACAAGAACGCAAACATTTTCATAGCGGTAACAGAAGATGGAAGCGTTTGGTTAGATAAACGTGAAGTAGCGCCGGACAGCGTTAGAGCGAATATTGAACGACTGCTTACCGAGCAGCCAACTGACTACGTAATCATTCAGGCTGATGTTAAAGCCAAGCATGGTTTAGTAGTAGAAATTATGGATCAGGTTAAAGCTGCAGGCGTTAATCGTGTTTCGGTAGCGGCAAGGGGTTAAGATGTTACGTATAATTGTATCTATATTCTTAGGTGCTGGTGTTGCATTTGCCCTGTTCGTACTTATGGCTAAGTTGATTGAAAACTCAGCCAGACCTGCGGACGAAGTACCTGAAGCACCGGTAATCGATATTGTGATGCAGGAACCAGACGATCAGACGCAAACGCGTCAACGTGTTCCGCCTCCACCTCCACCTCCGCCTCAACAGCCTCCTAAAATGGAGCTTGTTGAGCCAGAAGCAGCTGAACCGGATGCAGATGGCTTTAGCCTAGCAATCCCAGCTATTGATACGGGTGGTGTTGGTGTAAACATTGGTGGTGTTGGCGCTATGCAGCGTGATGGCGATGCTACTCCAATCGTTCGTATCGATCCGAAATATCCGCCTGATGCAGCCCGTGATGGCCGTGAAGGTTGGGTAAGATTGTCTTTCACTATCAATGAAATTGGTGGTGTAGACGACATCGAAGTAATTGAAGCTGAACCTAAGCGTGTATTCGACCGTGAGGCACGACGTGCATTACGTAAGTGGAAATACAAGCCTAAGATTGTTGACGGCAAAGCTGTTAAGCAAACTGGCATGTTCGTACAGCTAGACTTTAAACTGGAGCAATGATCATGATGAAAAATAAATTCAAAATGTCTGCATTTGCTTTAGTGCTTGGTGCCGGTGCAGTATTTACTGCGCCAGCGGCACTAGCACAGTCTTCACCTGTAATGTGTCCTGGTTACGAAAAGCCAAAAACAACCTTAGTAGGCGAGCGTACAGGTAAAAAAGTTCAAAAAGCGTTTGAATTTTACAACGAAGATCAAGTTGATGAAGCGTTAAACATTCTATATGAAATTGACCCTTCTGAAGACTTCGATGCGGCGTATGTAAATCGCTTTATTGGTAACTTATTAGCTGCACAAGAAGGTAAAGGCTCTAAAGCACTTGGTTATTTGAACCAGTCTGTAGAACCGAAAGTATTGAATGATCTCGAGCATTCTCAAACACTTAAGTTATTAGGTGATTTGAACATGCAAGAGAACAAATATACTGATGCGATTAAATGGTATAACGCGTGGATGGACTTTACGTGTAAAGAAGATGCGGACGTTTATACCCGTTTAGCGCAAGCTTATTATGAAGCAGGTCAATTGGATAAGATGATTGAGCCAGCTGACAGAGCAATTGCTTTGTATGATAAGCCAAATAAAAACCCTTATGTGTTAAAGCTAACGTCATATTACGAACGTAAGATGTTTCCTCAAACAGTGGCAGTTGCAGAAGAACTTGTTCGCAACTTCCCTGAGGAGCCGCGTTGGTGGACTCAGCTTGGTTTCTTCTATCTTTCAGTAGAAGACTTCGAGAAAGGTTTGTCTACGTTCGAAATGGCTTACATTCAAGGTTACCTTAAGAAAGTAAATGAGATTAAAACGTTATCTCAGTTGTTCCAAACCAACGGCATGCCTTTTAAAGCTGCTCAAATTTTGGAAAAACACGTTAAATCTGGTTTACTTGAAGAAGATGCCGATATGCTAGCGAGTATTGCTAACGCATATCACCAGGCGAAAAACTATGACAAAGCAGCTTCGCTTTACGCTAAGGCTGCCGCGAAAAGTTCAGATCCTGAGCATTACAGAAAGCAAGGTACCTTGTTGTTAGTTGCTGAAGATTACAAAGGCGCGATTAAAGCATTAAACAATGCATTAGAGCGCGGCGTTGAAAATCCTGGCAAAGTTCACTTCACCCTAATGGAAGCGAACTTCTACGCAGGCGACTTCAGAGAAGCTTATAAGCACATTCAAGAAGCGAAGAAAGATCGCTCACTACGTCGTAATGCGGCGGCTTGGGAGCCTTACATTAAAGAGAAGGCTAAGAACCGCGGTATTAACATTTAGTAGTTATATCGATAAATAGAAAGGCCTCCGTATGGAGGCCTTTTTTTTCGTTTAGTTTGCTTAAAACAATTAATGCCTCAGGTCATTACACAGGACAACAAATAGCGTACTTTTTTTCTTAGTGCGTCGGTTAATGCCTTACGACCACTTACGTTTAACAGCTGAATAAGCTGATTAGTGGGGAGGGGGGATGAGCCAAGTAATAAAAGAAGTTGAGGTGTAACTGCTTCAGTTTCATTCTTACACATCTTAGTTGGCATCTTCGTAGACTTTTCAGCATTGCTAATATACTTATTAGATACAGATAGCTCAGCGGCCAGCGCGTTTATCGCAAAACCAACTTGGTTTAGCGGCCTAGTAGCATTCACAAAATGCTGTAGCTTTTTCATTAGCGTTTTTCTTACGATATCCGGTAAGGCACTCAAAAGTACGCTTTCGTTTTTTTGGCTATAGGCAAACAAGCAAGATAGTATTTCTTGTTGCGGCCGATAGCGTTCAGATATGGCTTTTACCACCAACGCACTAGTCTCTCCACTTGCTTTGTTAGGTTTTTCACCCATATCCACAAGTTTGAATCCGCATTGTTGCCAAAACTTATTAAGCTTATAAGAGGTGCCATAGGAGCTTGTCAGTGCATCAATGTCTTGTGAAAGGGCTTGCGATTTAATAAAGCGTATAAGGCCTGTACCTATACCTTGGCCTTGAAGATAAGGAGCTACTGCTATGCGGTTTATTCGCCAATAACGATAAGCTGCAGTCTCCGGATGGGCCGTGAGTAGCGTAAGCCTTTGCGCACCTAAATGTCCTTTAGGCCGGCGGGAACCATCTGCAATCCCTTTTTGTACATCAGCTAAAACCTCGCCGCCTTCACAATTTATTACTGCAGCTGCGGTTAAACGACTTGCATTCCATTCGGTGAACAATATGATATCTGGGCTGTCACAGAGCCGCATGAAGTCATCGGGTGTGGTCTGATAGTGGGCAGTGGCCAACAGTTGCATAACACTCTGTAATTGGTGTTCTGATAATGCAGACACCAAACCCATCCTGTAGTCATTGCTACATTTATTTGTCGATGGTTTATGCGGTACTTCTATCGGTACTTCTCTTGGTACTTCTTGCGGTGCTTGCCGCGATACTTCTTGTAATACTTGCCGCGGTGCATCACTGACAGTATTTAATGATTCTGTACCTTCAAATAAGCAAATATTATGTATCAGGTTTTCTAGCTTATCGTGCTTAGGCCAGCGCAGCGGTGTGCGCAATGAAAGGTGTACAGCGCCTTCAGTTTCAAAAGCAGGTAGCATGCGTTGCATAAAGCCTTGCCCACTCCCTTCGTATCCCTGCAATGTTGTGGTGATCACATAGTTATCATGAGCGCCAATTAACAAGTTAAGAACAGGCAAGGGGAAGGATGCTGCTTCATCAATAATAAGTAAGTCAAAGTCACCATTAATAAGCGTGGGGTTATCTGGTGCAAGCCACTGTGCGCTGCCGCCTTTCTCAATACTAAAAATCTCTTTAGTGGCCGATTTAGCCGCGTTTGGCTCAGTGTCATTACTATCGGGGGGATTAGCAGTGCAGTCACTAGACTGACCTGCTTGGTCTTTGTCCTCTGAATTAAGTAAACCCATGCCTAGGCGAATATGCTTAAAAAGGGTGGTAGTGTTGTCACGAATGACGCTTGTGATAGCTACTTTCTCGCCTTTATTCAGTCTTGAAGCAACAAACAGCCCTACCAGCGCAGACTTTCCTCTGCCTCTAGGCGCTGTGATGACAGCTTTACGAATATCTTGCGACCACCTATTTGTTAGGCAGTCAAATGCCAGCTGTTGATCCAGTGATTTAAACTGTGGTCTACGGGTTTCATCATCACCTAGTGGCTGAGTTGCTTGTGCATTTTTTGAGACTCTCGGATAAATCGAGCCTTCGGGTTCAATCGGGTTTACATTGTTTGATGAATCAGGCGCATCGCTCCCCACTAAATCGGGGATATGGCAATGGTTACCATCCCATACAGCTACGTCTGCATTGCTTTTTATTATTGCGACAAGCCTTTTTATATAAAGGCTTTGGGTTGCTTTAAACCCGTGAGATAGATGAGTATGTTTGGCGTGTAAATGCCAAGAGGCTAACGCAGGGCAGCATAAAATGAGACACCCACCCCAACGAATAGTGCCTGCAATGGCCATCATATTTCCCGGATTAAACCCTTGATGTGAGTGTACCACCCCAATATCGCATTCATTACCTAGCAGATGTTTACGAAGGAGTGAGGTCTCCCCGCCTATTTCTTTAACGATAAGTGAAGGGGGAATATCGCTCAAAAGAGACGTTAAACGCTGGTTAACCCATTCATAATCGCCAGTAAGCACGAGTAGACGTCGATGCTCGGTATCTCGTGCTTGCGAATAAAAAGGGTTAAACAACCATTGAGTTAATTCCGGTGGCGCCATAGATGTGTTTTTTCGGTATAATTAAGACTTTCTGTGCTTATAGTAACTACTTATCTAAAGGAATTCGAATGCGCTTTCTTTCTCGGCGTCTAGTGATGCCAAACGACTTAAATTATGCCAACTCTTTATTTGGTGGCCGTGCGCTTGAGTGGATTGATGAAGAGGCTGCTATTTGGGCAATTTGTCAATTAGAAACCAATTGTTTGGTCACCAAACATATAGGGGAAATTAGTTTTGAGTCGCCTGCACTGCAAGGGGATATTGTTGAGTTTGGTCTTGAAACCAAGGCGGTTGGTAGAACGTCGATTACCGTAAGTTGTTTAGTGCGCAATAAAGCCACTAAAAAGACGATTTGTTTTGCTGACGACATCGTCTTCGTTAAAGTTGATCCAGAATCACGCCAACCTGCAGCGCATGGTAAAACACTTGAAGCGTTAGTGTCTCAAACTAACGAAGAAGTACGAAAGCTCAATCTAGAATTAGAAGAACAAAAATAAAGTCATAAGACCAAAATACGATGCCTACTGTTACGCCAAGTTAACCGTTTAATATCTTGACGGTTTTGGCGTAACTGGTAGACTCCTCGCTGTATTCGGTATTCTAACTGAATGCATATACCAAGGGGTGTCCGTACCGCGGACTGAGATTCACATCAACACTGTGAGAACCCTTACACCTGATCCGGATAATGCCGGCGTAGGGATGGTTGACCACATAGTCGTATCACCTGCCGTACACCCGGATCTTTTTTCTTAGAAAAGAATAAGAGATCCCATGCAAAAACCAATATTTTGTCTTTCTTTAATTGCTGCATCGCTTTGTGCTAATGCGCAAACCAATGATCAAGAAACACAACTTGAAGACGTTGAACGTATTGTCGTTAGCGGAGACTTTCGCGAAACCGTATTAGACCAACTAAGTGCCAGTGCGACCATTTTGGGCGCCAAGCGCTTAAGCAGTCGCCAGCCTACCCATATTGATAGTGTGCTAAACAGTGTGCCGAACGTGAATTTCGCCGCAGGCGCCTCACGTGGACGCTTTGTGCAAATAAGAGGTATCGGTGAACGTAGTCAATTTGTAGAGCCTATTAACCCTTCTGTTAGTTTCATCGTTGACGAATTTGATTTCTCTGGTCTAGCGGCAGCGGGACTTATTTTTGATACGCAGCAACTAGAAGTGTACCGAGGCCCACAGGCCACTTTATTTGGTTCTGGCGCGCTAGCAGGTGCAGTGAAGCTTTCTAGTACGCCTGTAGGTTCAGAAGGCGCTGACTATGTTGAATTAAGAGCTGGTAACAAAGATAGTTATCGGGTGGAAGTGGCTACAGGTGATGATATCAACCAAGACTGGGGATATCGCGTCGCACTAATGCATAACCGTAGTGATGGTTTTGTAGAAAATACCGTGGTTAACAGCAACGGCATTGAGCAAAAGCGTGATGATACCAATAATCTCGATGAAACCGCCGCGCGCATCAGTATTGCTGTAAATATTGACGAAAGAAGTACCTTGGCGCTGACATATCGTTGGTATGACATCGACAATGGGTATGATGCGTTCTCTCTAGACAATAATAATCAGACCTTATCTGATGAGCCTGGTTTTGACACCCATCAAACTCATGCGGTAAGTGCGAAATCTACTACCTCGACTAATGGCGGTGACTTTATTCTCATCGCCACTCATGCATCACACAATATTGGTTATGGATATGACGAAGATTGGACTTATGAAGGTTTTCACCCTTTCGGGTATACCTCATTCGACGCGTATTTCCGCGATGTAGACACACAAACCGCAGAAGTACGCTTTGTATCATCAGACAATGCCGCGCTATTTGATGGTGCGACCGCTTGGACGCTTGGCGCTTTTTATAAGACAAGCGAAGAAGATTTGTTACGACAGTACACCTATGCATCAGGTGATTTCACCAGTGTGTATGAACCCACCACCAAAGCAGTATATTTACAAACTGAATCTACGCTTACCAATAGCCTAACGTTAGTGGCAGGGTTACGTGTAGAAAATTATGGTTTTGACTACTCAGATAACAATGGCCTTGAAAGTAGTCATGATACTACGATGACAGGCGGGAAAGTGGCATTGCAGTACACCGCTCGGAACCACTTTTACTACGCCAGTATTTCTCGCGGTTACAAAGGGGCAGGGTACAACCCTGACGAACGAGTATCAGATGATCAGCGATTCTTTGATGAAGAATACAACTGGAATTATGAGCTTGGTGTTAAAGGACCTTTGCTAATATCAGAACTTACCATGCGAGCCGCCCTTTTCTATATGGATAGGGACGATACGCAAGTGAGTAATTTTGATGTTCAAATTCGAGAAGACGGCACACCTGATTTTATCGACATTATAGACAACGCTGATATAGGCACTAACAAAGGTGCTGAGCTAGAGTTAAGTTGGCTGGTAGATGCAAACTGGACCATGAACATGAGTTTAGGTTACCTAGATGCTACCTTTGAAGATTATACGCTGACCGACGGCACTGTGATTGAAGAACAGCGCCAAGCACAAGCACCTAAATATACGGCTAACTTATTTAGTGAGTTATCTATCACTGATGATGTGCTCTGGCGTATTGATATCGACTTTAAAGACAGTTATCGCTTTTCTGATGGGCATGACGTAGAGGCCCCTTCGACCACGTTAGTGAACAGTGAAATTGTATGGTTTTCCAATGATTGGCAAACTAGCGTGTGGGTTAAAAATGCCTTCGACAATGAGTATTACACCAGAGGTTTTGGTGGATTCAGTAACGATCCTCGTGATGAGTATGCGTTTGCAGAACCTTACTATCAATTAGGTAATGGCCGCCAGTTCGGCGTTACCGTTAAATACGAATTCTAGGAGTACGCTATGCAAGTCATGGTTGAGCTATCGCTATACCCACTAGTAGGGGAATACATTGAGCCCATTCAGCAATTTATCGATCGCTTAAATAGCTACGGCAATATTGGCGTGTTAACGACTTCCACCAGTACGCAAGTATCCGGTGATTACGGGCATGTGATGACTATTCTTGGTAAGGAAATGCAGCGAACTCACGAAGAAGTCGGGCAGGCTATTTTTGTGGCGAAATTTCTAAACTACGATGCCATGCAGGCTAATAAGCAAGCCAGAAAAGCTGAAGCATGAGTGCATTTTTTACTGAGTTTTTGTCGCAGATAGCAGCTACATCAAAATTGGAATGGCTAGCAGTAGTGCTTGCCATTGCCTATGTGTTGCTTGCGGCTAAACAGAATAGCTGGTGTTGGCTTTGCGCCTTCGCCAGCACGGCTATTTATACCTGGCTGTTTTGGCAGGTGACGTTGCCGTTTCAGTCCATGCTGAATTTTTTCTATATGATAATGGCGGGCTATGGTTATTATCAGTGGTCAAAAGGGGGAGACGAGGGCACCGAGAAGCCGGTACGTTCATGGCCGCTGTGGATACATCTAACGATAGTCCCGGTGCTGTTATGCTGTGCGTGGGGATTGTCTAAATTAGTGACCGCCCAATTTAACAGTGATCATTTATTGCTAGATGCGAGTATCCAACTGTTAAGTATAGTTACCACTTTCATGGTGGCACACAAAGTTCTACAAAATTGGATTTACTGGTTTTTTATTAATTTGGCCTCCGCCTTTTTATATTTTCAAGTGGGGATGGCATTATCAGCATGCTTGTTCCTTGGATACGTAGGATTCTCGATTTTTGGGTATCTACAATGGCAAGCGCAGTGGAATAGGCAAGATGAAACCGGAAACTATCATTCCGCTTTTGAAAGAAGCACTTAATTTATCTGATTCGGCCACAGTGGAACGTCACCCTGCAGGCTTGGTGAATCAGGTATATCATTTGAAAGACGGTACGCGTGGGTTTGCGGTTAAATGGGTGGGAGAAGATGCTTTCAGCGGCATCGACAGATTCCATCAATTTGTATTGCAACAGCAACTTGCAGAGCGAGGCATTGCACCAGAGCCTGTTTGGTTAAGCGATGATGAATTAATTTGGGTAGAGCAATGGGAAGAAGAAGCCGATCCTCATCCCAGTATTCGTTCACCCGAAGCGTTAGCATCAGTACTTGCCCGTGTGCATAGGCTGCCTATCACCGCTAGACCACTCAACTTATTTTCTCGTTGGTTGCACTACATGCATGCCGCTGGTTTAAAAGAGGGAGATACGCTTTTCGACCAGGCGATTCAACTTCGCGCAAGCTTAGTGAAAAGTGAAGGCAACACAGACGACTATGTACTGTGTCACAACGACTTACTTGCTCATCATGTGGTACGTGATTCCACGCCTTTCATTGTTGATTGGGAGTACTCCGCCATGGGTAATCGTTATTTCGATGTAGCAGGGTGTGCAAAGATAAACGCAATGAGCGAAATACAAACACAGGCATTAGCCATCGCCTATGCAAAAGAAGTCGGTAAAGATGAAAGTGAGGTCTTATCGCAAGTTCAGCTACACATGGAAATCGTTAACGTGACTAACGATTTGTGGCAGGCAGCCCTTGAGGCTAACAAGCAAACTGCTGGCTAAAGTACGCTTTTTGTTTGTTTTAACAGCGCTTTGTTTGTTTAATAAGCGGTAGTGCATAAGGTAGTAGAAAAATGCTTTACCTTTTTAATGTCATCCGTATAATGCACAGCGCGCTAGGGGTGTAGTTCGAATTGGTAGAACAGCGGTCTCCAAAACCGATGGTTGGGGGTTCGAGTCCCTCCACCCCTGCCACTTTCCCTTCATGTTTTTTAAATTCATCTTTATCATCTTTTGCTATTCTCAAGCTAAGTTAAATTCAGCAAGTTAATCATTCCGTATCTGCCATTTTTATTCTGGTTTCCACTTCTACTGTCGTTACCTTTTATTCTCGTTACCTTTTTTGTTCTCGTTAATATACAATGTTAAGCAATTAAACGAGGTTGGATTTTATGTCGCTTTCTACTTTTCAGCGTGCTGTGTTGCAAGAAATGGGGATCCCGGTATGGGTGAGCCAGTCATCGCTGCAAGATGAAGACTCGCACTCAGTTGCGGCTGATGTTGCTAATAAGCGCTCTGCCAGTGCTTCTTTTGTAACGACTAATAACCATTCTGCAGCTATGCCTTCTAATGAAGAAAAGCAAAGTCGGTTGGCACAACTTCGTGCGCAGGTATCATCAGATTCTCCCAAAGCCTCTGGCCAAACTAAATCTGCTGGCCAGAACGCCAGTGGTTCACCGTCATCGGCGCCGCAATCGATAGCTAGCAGTGCAAGCCAAGGGCAGTTTAAATCTGAGCCTACTCCATCATCGAATCATTCGCCGAACTTTTCATCCAATCCTGCTCCAAGTAGCACACCTGCTATAGTTGAATTAACCCAGGTGCAGCGATTACAGGGTAAACAGTGGCTACAAGATTTAGATGTTGCGCTAGCGTATCTTCAACTCTCCTTTACCAGCACTCAGGTAAAGATAGGGCAAGCTGTAGCAGTAACGCACGATGGCATCGTTTTACCATCAGCGCCTCACTTGCTTAACGCGGGAATGCAAAAGCAGCTGTGGAAAATGCTTTGTGCTTTATCCAACAATACAAGTTCGCCTGAAGCGCGTTAAATTCCCTAACTCGGTTGTCTATTTTGCATATCCAATTAGTTTCAGATTCAAGTAGTGCTGGCGCATTAGCGCAAGCCTACGGTATTCACGAAGCGTCCCAATTCAAACCTTGGTCTTATGACACGTTTGCTGATTGCACAACGGCTCCTTATTTCGGTGTCCTTGCCATAAAAGAAGATCAAGTAGTGGGTTACGCACTAGTACTTGAAGTGGTTGATGAAGCTACTTTAATGGATATTGCGGTAGACAAGCGTTACCGCCAAGAAGGGATTGGGCGGACGTTAGTGGACTATGTAAAACAACACGCTCAGCAAAACAAAATATCGTCCATGTGGTTAGAAGTTCGAGCCAGTAATGTTGGGGCAATTAACCTTTACGAAAATGCTGGTTTTGAACATATCGAAGTAAGAAAAGGCTATTACCAAACGGCAAAGGGCAAAGAAGACGCCAAAATAATGAAGGCTTCTTTCTAAACCGAGCATGCTAAACCGAGCATGCTAAACAAAAAATACTAAACAGAACACGCTAAACTGAATACATAATCGCACAAGTTATACCTTCTCGATCTACCCGTATACTTACGTTCCACACCTGTTCTTTGAGACAATACCACCCAATGTTTACTTTGTTAAAAACTAACTAATGAGGATAAATGCCAAAGGTTATCAATCGTGAGATTGTGCGGTTCAAACGGTTTGCAATTAATCTGGTGACCTATCCTGAAGGTCTTCGGGTAATGAGACATAACGACCCTGTTAGCGAAGGAAAATACTATAAGTTCAATGTGGTATTAAAGCAGCCAAAAGTAGGTGGGCAGTTCTGCGCCGACAAGGTTATCTTTAACCTGTTTAATCGTGTGTATTTCTTCAGGCCCGATTTATACAGTCATAGTGTCACGCCCATTCAAAAGGGACAGCGTAAGCTTTTGTCGGTAGCTATACTTTTACCATAGCCATAGCCATAGCCATAGCCATAGCTTTAGTTGCTTTTGCCTTCATGCGCGATAAGGCACCTAATTATGTTGTTAAGGTTTATTTTTTGTTCAACGTAATTCCCGTATATTGCGCGCCTCAGTAAAATTTCACTTACTGTGCTTATTTTTTGTGAAACTGCCCATGCTTTTTCATTTTACAGGTATCTACTATGTCTTCTGCGTTGCCAGCTCCGTCCGTTCAAGCCAAGGGCATTAAAATGCTGTTTGTTTCAGTGTTGTGCTTAGGCTTAAGTTGGCCAGCAATGAAACTAGGCTTAGATTCCGTAAGTGCGTATTGGATGGTGGCACTTAGGCTATTATTTGCGTTACCTGTTATCGCCTTATTTGTGTTTATCACCAAAAAACGATTACCTACTTTTTCACGCCCAGACCGCGCGGTTATCTTTACGGTAGCGGTGGTACAGTTTATTGGCTCTATGGGGTTAATTACGGTTTGTTTGCAATATATTCCAGCAGGTACGGCGAGTATTCTAATTTACACCACACCATTGTGGATGTTAGTCATTGATACCTTGTGGTATCGACAGCGTCCTACAGCAAAACGATTATTACTAACCAGCACATCCACATTAGGTGTGGCTATGATCTTGTTTGCATCTGGCCAGCCTGGAGCTTGGTTACCTTTGTTTGGCATGCTGTTAGCATCAGGGCTATGGGCAGTGTCTATAAGGCGTGTATCATTTCACAAATGGCATGGCAGTGTTATTGATGCGGTGTTTTGGCAGTTCGCGTTGGCCGGTGTGGTAATGCTAGCTGTTGCGTGTGTCATCGAGGGTGTCCCCAATTTTTCTGAATACGGCTGGCGAGGCTGGTTGTCACTATCTTACATTGGGCCAATTGCCACGGGCTTAGGTTTTGGTCTTATGGTCTCTGCTGGGCCTAAACTGCCTCCCGAACGCATAGTACTTATTAGCACATTAACGCCTATTATTGGCTACGTCAGCTCGGTGATTCTACTCGGTGAAACTTTGCTGCCAATGGTGATTGTTGGCGCCACCGTTATGCTTTGTGCGCTGACCCTCAATGCGTTGCCAAAGTCGGCATTAAAAAAATTGATATCAAAGGTGCCCGGGCAAACTAAATAAATAGGTAAACAGGGCGAACAAATAAGCTGGTGCTCTGTTATACCTGTACTAGAACGAAGTCGCTATAGCGTGAGGCGTGGTTGTATAAAATCTAAGAAAGCCGAGATACGTGAGGATACTGAACTGTTTCGGTAGTACACCGCTTGTACGGGTTCTCGGTTGTTTGGCGTAAGTAAGTGCTCGCCTAATACGCTGATAAGTTTTCCGTTTTTTAAATCATTTGCCACCATAAAGTGCGACAGCAGGGCAATGCCTTGGCCTGCCAAGCATAGTTGCCTGATAGTTTCCCCACTAGATGCCTTTAAGTCGAAGTTGAGTTTAACCTCTTCTGATAAAGGCCATCGGTTCAAGCTTGCGCTACTGGAAAACCCAATGAGTCGATGTTTGCCCAATGAAGACAGCGCAACATCAACGTTCGAGCTAGCGAGATATTCTGGACTTGCCACTATATGAAGCGCGCTTCGCCCCAAGGTTTTTGCATGTAGGTTAGAATCGCTAAGGTCACCGATTCGAATGGCAATGTCGGTTTTGTGTTCAAGCAAATCTATAATATTGTCGTGACTGGTGATATCGAGTTTTATTTCTGGGTACGCTTCGCGAAACTCGCCAATCAACGGGGTTATCTGATGCAGAACGAATGGGCTTGCAGCGTCTACTCTTAATAATCCAGGAGGCTTTTGATTTAGCAAACGTAGCGCTTCTTCGCCTCTTTCCAACAAATTCAAACTATCACGGGCGTACTGTAAATAGACTAGCCCTTCTTCGGTTAGCTCTAATCGGCGGGTGGTACGATTGAGTAGGGTGACATCAAGTACACCTTCTAAACGTCCCACAGCGCGAGACACTTTAGCCACTTGCTGACCGAGCAATTCAGATGCGCGAGAAAAGCTGCCAGTATCTACAACAGCAACAAAGGCTTCGATATCTTCGGTTTTGGCATTAACAGGCATAGGTTTCAGTCTATTTACTATTTTAGAAGCTCAAGTTTGAAAGACTAAAGCTTTCAAGGCTAATATACGAGAGGGCGTGTTAAGAGGCCTGCCAGTCCACGGTTGGATTATAAGCGCCCGAGTATTCATCAACACCTACTCATCGCGGTCATTAATACCATAGTTTACACAGTACATTATCAATAACGACAAAAGTATTTTGGTATTATTACTGTTTTTAACAACCAAAACAATCTGCACTACACGCCCTAGTTAAAGCAAAAATTCAATGGTTTCACGCGCAATGAATTATCACAGGCTGGGCATTACGTCTTGCGATGCGTAAAAAGCGATTGAAGACAATTATTGTGGCTGTTACGCCATGCAGCCTACATGGCTCATACTTCGCATGTCTTGTCTCCGCTGTCGTCAAGCTGAGCGCTAAAAGTGTAAATAATGCTGGATATCGGTATTGTTAATACTGAAAGCACTTTTGTTTCAAATGATACCGGTTTATATTTCGATTAATTTACGGCGCTATACGCCGTAAAAGTTAATAATAGTAAACCGCTATTTATTATGTTAGTTTATGTATGTTGTTTTTTACGGCGATTAGCGCCGTAAGTAAAGCTAATAGTAAACTAGAGGGTTGTCCGCTTGGTTAATAGCACTACTTCACATGATGATGTAGCAAAAGGGGCTTACAAACAGTCTCTTAAAGCACTTCTACCTTATGGCATGCTGGCTACTAAAAAGTGGCTGGCTGAACAAGGCTTAAATACCCATGCCATCGATAACGCAGTGAAAACAGAAACTTTATTATTACTGGCTACTGGCGTATATAGCCAGTATTCCCGCTCATTGAGCTGGGAAGGAGTGGTCGCCTCAATGCAGCGTATGAATATGCACCACTCGGATAATCTACCTTCAGTCATCGTCGGCGGATTGTCGGCATTGTCTTTGTCGGGGTTGTCGCAGTATCTTTCGTTAGGCAGCACGCCACATATACATCTATATGCACAAGGCAAGTTGCCATCATGGCTGGGGCGTTTGTCGTTGCCCGTTGTCTGTGAGGGGCATAGTACTAATACCTTATGGCCAGAATGGCTGACAAAAGATAAAAGTTTTATCAGGCTGCATGAATGGGGCGCCGAACTTCCCCCTGTATATTTTTCATGTCCTGAAAAAGCGTTATTGGAACTGCTGGTGGATTTGCCCAATGCCGTAAGTTTTGAACATGCTGATGAGATAATGCAGGGGCTAGTGAATTTATCACCCAGAAAACTCGATACACTTTTAAAAGCTTGCAAAAGTGTAAAGGTAAAACGCTTGTTTTTTTGGTTGGCTAAACGTCAGAATTATCCTTGGTTTAAGAAGCTAGGCGAAACTAGCTACGATTTAGGTTCAGGTAAGCGTGTTGTGGCTAAAAGCGGAAAGCTGGATACAGATTATTTGATCACTGTGCCGTCACATATGGCAACGGAAAGCGAAAGTTAGCTATGGATAGGAACAGTATTTATTACAAGCAAGTGCAGTTATTGATGCAAGTGTTGCCATTTGTCGCTAAGCAAGAATGCTTTGCGCTTAAAGGCGGTACGGCGTCAATCTCTTTGTCAGAGAGTTTCCGCGCTTATCGGTTGATCTTTATGCCGGTGAATTTGCAAATATGAGCGAGACGGATGTACCGCTTAAGGAGCTGGTGGCCGTGAGAGAGCGTTTGGTAGCGCTGATTCACCAGGGGCTGACCAATAGTGAAAAAGGTTTTTTATTATCGTTTAAGAACCGAGAGCCGAATTGGGGATTACTTAATCTAGACGATGTAAGTGAACTTCCGGCCATTAAGTGGAAACAGATTAATCTGGCCCAAATGCCAGATGAAAAACATAAGCTAGCATTAGATAAGCTTAAAGAAGTACTGAGTGTTTGATTTATAGTACTTAGTTATTTTGCTAGAATAGCGCTCAAATTTTTCAATGCTTTGATGGAAGGTTTTGCTGGGTGTAGGCTATGGCAATCTGCTTGATGATCAGGGCGTAGAGTTAACTTTATTTTTTGTACAAATAGTTGTACAAAATAGGAATTTAGATACATGGCAAATGCCGATTTTCTTAACGAAATCAATAAGCGAAGAACGTTCGCTATCATCTCGCATCCAGATGCGGGTAAAACCACCATTACTGAAAAAGTACTGTTGTTCGGAAACGCACTGCAAACTGCAGGTACGGTAAAAGGTAAAAAGTCTGGCCAACATGCTAAATCAGATTGGATGGAGATGGAAAAAGAGCGTGGTATATCTGTAACTACCTCTGTAATGCAATTTCCTTACAACGATCATCTGGTTAACTTACTTGATACGCCTGGACACGAAGATTTCTCGGAAGATACCTACCGTACACTTACCGCAGTAGATTCTTGCTTAATGGTTATCGATGCCGCGAAAGGGGTAGAGGATAGAACCCGTAAGTTGATGGAAGTCACTCGTTTACGTGACACACCTATCCTGACCTTTATGAACAAGCTTGACCGCGATATTCGCGATCCACTAGAAGTGATGGATGAAGTTGAGAGCGAACTCGATATTCTCTGCGCACCTATTACCTGGCCAATCGGTTGCGGTAAAAGCTTTAAAGGGGTTTATCACCTTTATCGTGATGAAACCATTTTGTATCAAAGTGGCCATGGGCACACTATTCAAGAAGTTCGTATCTTAAAAGGGCTAGATAACCCTGAACTTGAAGATGCCATTGGCAGCGACCTAGCTGAAACTTTACGTGACGAGCTAGAGCTTGTGCGCGGTGCATCAAATGACTTTGATAAAGAGCTCTTTTTAGACGGCCAGCTTACGCCAGTCTTTTTCGGTACCGCATTGGGTAACTTTGGTGTCGATCATATGCTTGATGGCATGGTTGAATGGGCACCTGCGCCCCAAGGCCGTGAGACCGACGAAAGCCCCGTTGAATCGACAGATACCAAGTTCAGTGGTTTTGTATTCAAAATACAGGCGAACATGGATCCTAAGCACCGTGACCGTATCGCGTTTTGCCGTATTGTGTCTGGCAAGTACGAGAAGGGCATGAAAATGCGCCACTCACGACTTGGTAAAGACGTGCGTATTTCTGATGCATTAACCTTTTTGGCCGGTGATAGAGCCTTGCTTGAAGAGGCGTATGCGGGAGATATTATTGGCCTGCATAACCACGGTACCATTCGAATTGGCGATACCTTCACCTCAGGCGATAACTATCGCTTCAGTGGTATTCCTAACTTCGCACCAGAATTATTTAAGCGCATTCGATTGCGAGATCCGCTAAAACAGAAGCAATTGTTAAAAGGCCTTATCCAGCTTTCTGAAGAAGGTGCAGTACAGGTATTTAGGCCACTTGCCAATAATGACCTAATTGTAGGTGCGGTAGGTGTGCTTCAGTTTGATGTGGTCGTCGCCCGCTTGAAGGCAGAATACAATGTTGATGCGTTGTACGAGCACATTAACGTAAATACAGCCCGATGGGTGTACTGTAAAGACGAGAAAAAGCTGGATGAGTTCCGCCGCAAGGGTGAGCAAAACCTTGCACTAGATGGTGGCGATAATCTTACCTATATCGCACCTACTAGAGTGAACTTACAGCTGTCTCAAGAACGTTTTCCAGACATCGAATTTAAAAACACGCGCGAAAATTAAGATAAAGAACAACTATGAATATACATGCATTATTAATTAATCGATTTAGTGAAGCTTTAGAAACAATGGGTGTTGAAAACGCACCTATTCCAGTATCGCGCAGTGTTCGTCCTGAATTTGGTGAATATCAATTCAATGGCGCAATGGCGTTGGCGAAACAACTTAGACAAAAGCCTCGCGATATTGCAGAAAAGATTGTTGAGATTGTAAAACTTGACGATGTAGCCAGTAAACTAGAAGTGGCTGGCCCTGGTTTTATCAATGTCCATTTGAACAACGAGTGGCTGGCAAATCAGTGTGAGCTAGCGCTACACGACCCACGTATTGGTGTAGCAAAATCGCCAGAGCAAACCGTAGTGGTCGATTACTCTTCTCCAAACCTAGCCAAAGAAATGCACGTAGGGCACTTACGTACCACCATTATTGGTGACGCTGTAGTTAAAGTGTTGGAGTTTTTAGGTCATAAAGTCATTCGCCAAAATCACATGGGTGATTGGGGGACGCAGTTTGGTATGTTGTTGGCGCATTTGTCAGACAAACTGGAACAAGAAGTGGCTGAAACGGCGTTATCCGATTTAGAAGACTTTTACCGTGAAGCCAAAGTGCGTTTTGATGACGAAGAAGGCTTTGCCGATCGTGCCCGAGAATACGTGGTTAAGCTTCAAGGCGGTGATGAAAAGTGCCTGAGCTTATGGGAAAAATTCATTGATGTGTCTATTGCACACTCTGAAGACGTTTATAAGAAATTAAACGTAAGCTTAACCCGTGCTGATATTATGGGTGAGTCTGCCTATAACCACGATTTAGCTAACGTGATAAGCGAGTTAAAAGAAAAAGGTATAGCAGTAGAAGATCAAGGCGCTCAAGTAGTATTTATTCCTGAGTTGGCCGACAAAGAAGGCAATCCTGCGGTTTATATTGTACAAAAATCCGGTGGCGGATATTTATATGCCACCACAGACTTGGCCGCCATGCGCTATCGTAGTGGTACGTTAAACGCCGACAGAACGCTTATTCTTACTGATGCTCGCCAAGCGCTACATTTCAAGCAAACCGAAATAGTAGGTCGTAAAGCGGGATTCATGGAAGAGGCACAAACCTATGAACACTGCCCATTTGGCATGATGTTAGGCAGTGATGGTAAGCCGTTTAAAACCCGTACCGGCGGTACGGTTAAACTGGTTGAATTATTAGATGAAGCAGTAGAACGTGCAGGTAAATTGATTGCCGAACGTGACAACGACTTATCAGAAGATGAATTAGCCGAAGTTGCCCGTAAAGTAGGTATCGGCGCAGTAAAATATGCCGATTTAAGTAAAAACCGTACCACTGACTATATGTTTAACTGGGACACCATGTTGAGCTTCGAAGGTAATACTGCCCCGTATTTGCAATACGCTTACACGCGGGTTAAAAGCTTATTCAGAAAAGCAGGTGTTGCTATTGAAACCATGCCAGTAGATATCAATATTGTTGAAAAACAAGAGCATGCTTTGTCGGTACTGTTATTGCAGTTTGAAGAGGTGGTAGGCTTGGTATCACGTGATGCCACGCCACATGTGTTGTGTACATACTTGTACGAACTAGCTAGCGCCTTCATGAGCTTCTACGAAGCCTGCCCAATGTTAAAAGACGGCATCGATTTGAAAGTAAGAGACAGTCGTCTTGCTTTATCAGCGCTAGTTGCCAATACGTTAAGCCAAGGGTTGAACTTGCTTGGTATCGAAACATTGGAAAAAATGTAATTCAGATAGCGTAAGCGATATCGGCTGAATATTTGCGAATGCACATATTCAGCATGCAATACCTATGTTTTTACTTAAAAAAGCTGACACTCGTGTCGGCTTTTTTATGCCTCGTTGTCGAGAAGCTGTGGTGTAGGAGATTTCCACTCGGTTTTAGTGGACCAATGTGCTATCCATTCAGGCATATCAGTGGCGGGCATAGGCCGAGCTATACCGTACCCTTGTGCTAGCTCGCAGCCTAAATTTAATAACGATGTGCCATGGGCAATAGTTTCCACCCCTTCAGCAATAACACTGCGATTAAATGATTTGGCTAGGGCGATAACCCCCACTACAATAGTTCTATCTTCAGGATCGATTAACATATCACGCACAAAGGTTTGGTCTACCTTGATGACCTTTGCCGGCAATCGTCTTAAGTAAGTGAGAGAGGAATAACCGGTTCCAAAGTCATCAATGGCAAACGTGACCCCTAGTTTTACGCAATCATCCATAATTTCCGCGACTTTTTTAATATCGCCTAGCTTACTGGTTTCTAATACTTCTAACTGAAACGCTTCAGGGGGAACATTGGGAACTTTAGCCAACAGACGAGATAAGCGAATAGGAAAGTTTCTTTGCTGAATCTGCAACGCAGAAATATTCACACTAATGGGAATATGAACCCCTAATTCCTTCCAGCGACTAAATTGCTGCAATGATTCTTCGATAACCCATTCACCAATGTCTATACTGAGCTGGTGATTTTCAATAAAAGGTAAAAAAGCTGCAGGGGAAAGTATGCCGTCAACAGGATGTTTCCAACGAATAAGGGCCTCTGCGCCAATAATTTCTCCAGTGCGCATATTCACTTTCGGTTGATAGTAAAGCACGAACTCTCTGTTGTGTAAGGCTGTTGTTATACTCTGGAGTATTTCATGACGTGCTTTTATGGCGTCCTCAGACTCTATATCAAATAGGTGATAGCAATTTTTACCTTTCTGTTTTGCCACATACATCGCTTGGTCAGCGTGGCGGATAAGCTGGTCGGCATCGGTGTTGTCTGCAGGGTAAAGCGTTACCCCGATACTGGCAGATACTTTAAGTTGATGCTCACCAATTTTTACCGGTTCAGATGCGACTCTGAGCATATTCTTAACGATGGCAGCAAAATCTTGAACTTGCTTTAGGTTGGCCAATACCGCAACAAACTCGTCACCTCCAAAGCGTGAAATAGTGTCAGTTTCTCGCAATGTTCCTTTTAAGCGGTGAGCCAAAATGACAAGTAGTTCATCACCTACACTATGGCCGAAGTTATCATTTATTTCTTTGAAACCATCTAAATCGAGTAGGGCGACTGCCACAAACCCCCTGTCAGATTTACACTGGGCCAGTGTTTTATCTAGTCTCTCAGCAAGCAATGAGCGGTTAGGCAAATTAGTTAACACGTCATAATGCGCCATATGCTCTAATTTATATTGCTGTTCTTTGGCTTCAGAAATATCGCTAAATATAGCGATGTAATTCTTAACATTACCTTCATCATCATTAACCGCGCTAATGGTTAAAAGTTGAGCGTAAACTTCATGATTTTTACGTTTATTCCAAATTTCTCCCGCCCAATAGCCTTTGCTTATAATAGATGCCCATAGGTGACGGTAGAACTCAGGAGACTGCTTTCCAGATTTAAACATATTGGGCTTTTTGCCTAACACTTCGTTTCGCTCATAGCCTGTTATATCAACGAAGGTTTCGTTCACATCTATAATATTGGCGTCGCTATCTGTGATGAATATGCCTTCTCTTGCGTGAGAAAACACACTTGCTGATAATTTTAGTTTTTCTTCTAGATGCTTGTTCTTAGTTATGTCCTGAACTAACGAGGTTACGCTTATCACATTGCCAGCTAGGTCAAGAATAGGAGTGCTATACCATTCGCAGATTATTGGGTGACGTAGTTTAGTAACGTTTTTATTTATTTTTCGCTTTGGCGCCTTTTTCTTAAGCAGTTGAGCGAATCCGTTGTCTATTTCCGTTTGAAGTTCAGGGGGGATAATGAGCTCCGAGGCATGTTTACCAATCGCTTCTTCTTTTTTATAGCCAAAAATAAATTCTGCCGATTTATTCCAATCGGTACAGATAAGCTGAGGATCCCAGGCTATGCACCCTAAAGGCGTATTTTCGATATGACTTGCTAATATATTTTTACTTTCCAGCAAGGAAGCTTGGCTATCGATGAGTCGTTTTTCTGCCTCAAGCCGTGTTTTTGCCATCGAAGTGAAGCGTTGCTGTAGTTTAACCAACTCAACACTACCATGCATCGGCGCGTCGCTTACCTCTTTGCCCTCAGCAAGAGCTTTAGTAGATTGAAGTAAAGTGCGTATTGGTTTCAGTACATTTCTTCGCACCCCCCATACTGAGACACCTACAAGTAGCATGACTATCGCGGTCAAAATTCCCGCCGTTTTAATCAATCGTTTATTAATGGCTTCAAGGGTTTGTTTAAGAGGAATGCCCACCGTGATATTGATTTGCTTGCCATCTTCAAATAATGGGCGTTTTACATAAACCCGTTGATAGGGGGCATTGCTAACAAAGGCGCTGGAATTAGTTGCAGTATTGGAACTATCTATTGCAGCGCTGGAGGTGTTTAATGGGGTCCCTAAGAGGCTATTGTTCGTTGGATATGCGGCAACAATTTTATTCTCGCTATCGGTAATGTAAGCCACGGTATTATCAGGTAAATGGGACTCAGAGAGTGCTTCACTCCACCATTCTAGTGAGATAACCGCTACCACTAACGCCACCACAGAATCGTTTGTAGTGTTCATTACCGGATAGGCAAAATTCACACTGGTAAGGTTAGTTGCTCGGTCTATTTGAAATTCACCTATCGAAAATTCACGAGTAGCTAGCGCCTCTTGAATGTAAGCGCGATCGAAGACATTTACGGGGGTTTTTATGGGGTGGGCGTTACACAGTAGTTCGCCATCTGCCCGTGGTACGCCGAGGTTAATATAGTTACTATTTACCTTAAGTACATCGGCAAGAAATGCACTGCATGCTTGGGAGTTTGGATTTTTAACCGCATCGAAGCTGGCAAGGTTTTGCAGAAAAATACGTGTTTTATCAATAAGCGCAGATTGGAATTTTGAAGTGGCTTGGGCGGTATTAACCGATTGGCTTATGGCAGCTTCTACAGCGCGCTCTCTTTCAACGTATGAGTCGTAAAAAACACCAATCAACCCTGGTAGGGCAACCATAATGATGAGAAGAATTATTCTCGACTGCAGTGTTTGAAAAAGATACGCCATGTAATTTTTTATAAATCCATTTTACGAAGGTGACTACGAAAAATGTAAGATTTATCGTAGTGTATAAACATAGCAAACCGTGCGTTATCTTTGGTTGTATTGCAAGCGCACTGGCAACTGGGGTAAGTATAGTAATAATACTATAAAAGCGTTAACTATGATTAACGTGTTGCTTTAACTAAATTTTATTGAATGCGTCACGACTTGTTTACTAATAGAGTAGGGAACTATTTTACAGTAACGTTTAATTAATAGGCCCGCCCTTCGCATTTTTATGTTCAATAATGTAGTAATGTATCCGCAACGGCACGTTAAATTTGTAATGACACCAATACAGGAATTTATATTATGACGAAGCTACTTGCTTTTGCTGGAAGCACACGGAACGGCTCTTTTAATCAAGCGATACTCACGGTTGCAGCTGAAGGAGCTCGGGAGTCGGGCGCCAAAGTAACTGTGGTTAATCTAGCCGATTATCCAATGCCTCTGTTTAATGAAGATGAAGAGAAAGTGTCTGGCGTGCCAGAAAATGCAAGAGCCTTCAAGCAGCTGTTAACTGAACATGATGGTTTCTTAATTGCTTCTCCAGAGTACAATTCGAGTTATCCTGCACTACTTAAAAATGCCATAGATTGGGCTACTCGCATGGAAGAAGGTGATAAACCCATGCAGGCTTTTAAAGGCAAGACGGCAGGGATTATGGCTGCATCTGCCGGCGGTTTGGGCGGAATGAGAGTATTAGTGGTTTTACGCATGCTATTGGCAAACATAGGCGTTACGGTGTTACCAGCACAACTTGCTGTAGCCAAAGTGAATACCTTAATGGATAACAATGGCGTAGTAACCGACGAGAAAACCATCAAACAACTTAAAAACTTGGGTAAACAAACCGCTGAATTAACGATGAAAATGACCGCACAGGTTCTATAAGGTAGGGCTAGTGCTCAGGCGAGGGGGCGACAAATCGTCGCCTCTATTTTTTCTCAATCTAGCCTTTTGTAATTTAGTCTTGCTCTACTTCATTAATAAACCACTTGATCACATTACCTATTGCAAAGTTAGCATATTGGTCTGAACAAATCTGATATCCCCGAGTTTCAGATTTTAATCGCGGCCCTAACTCAACAAGTTTACCATCTTCTATAAAAGGGTTTATTAACCCTTCCCATCCTAAACAGAGACCATGCCCGCCAATTGCCGCTTCAACAATAAGGGGGTAATTGTTGTAACGAAATAAAATTGGACTAGAAGAAGGCTTCACATTTAACGCTTGTGCCCAGCGTTGCCAATTTAACCACCTAGAATCATCTACATCTTTATGCAGTAGAGGAAGGTTTCTAAGGTCACTAAGCATTTGGCCGGCCTTTAAACCATGATTAATAGCGAAATCCGGAGAGCAAACCGGGAAAACCACTTCGGGAATTAACATCTTTTCAAACTGGTATTTACCAATTTTTGATGAGAAGTGAAATAATATATCTGCATGTGCAGTGGTGAGGTCGCTTAAGCTATTCGTGGGTTGGATTTCAAAAAGATAAACAGGAAAGGCTTGTTGTAAACGTTGTAGCCTAGGCATTATCCAGTGAAACGCAAAGCCAAAATAGGCACTAATAGATATCTTTGTTTTTGTATCGCGAAAATCTTTACGAGCATTATCAGTAGCACGCAGAATAGATGATGTAGAGCCTCTTAACTCGTTGTAATACTTAAGCCCTTCAACGGTAGGGGTAACGGGTTTCTTACTACGGTCAATTAAAATACCACCTACCACATCTTCCAGGGCGCGAATTCTTTGGGATACCAATGGCTGTGTAATACCAAGATCTTCCGCTGCTAATGTCATAGAGCCATGTCTTACCGTTGCTTCAAAACACAATAAGCCGTTAAGGGTAGGTAACTCAGATTCTTTCATTATTACTAATTTGCATGTTAGCTATAAGGCTTTGCTACTGTAATATAAACCACGATTACTTGATACTTCTCTTATTGATTTTTAAGGGAGATTCTCGTGCAGCAAATAGACTATGTTATCAACGAAGCGAATGCTTCCGTGTCAGCGATTGTAAATGGACAACACTATCCTTTACCCGCATTGTGGCTTCGAGAGCGTTGCCAAGATTCTGAAAATCTTGATAAAACCACCAAACAGCGCTTTTTTGACCCACATCAGCTAGATGAAAATGTGTCGCTGACCAAGGTAGAAAAGAAGCACAATACCCTAGCTAACCTTACGTTTAGTGACGGGTATTCAGGTGAGTACGATTTGAATGAGTTCGCTGCCGACTTCGATGTTTGGGACGGTGCGCCTAACGATATAGCGTGGAAAAGCGATGTAGACAAGTCATTGTTTCATATTGATTTAGCTACATTGAAATCACAAGAGGGTTTAATTAAAGGAATAGAAATATTTTTAACCTACGGCGTATTAATTGTTGATAACGTGCCTACTGAATCCGACGCGGTATTAGAAGTAGCAAATTTATTTGGGCATGTAAGGGAAACTAACTTTGGTAAGTACTTCGAGGTATTTACCCGTCCAAATTCGAACGATCTTGCCTATCGCTCTGTGCCGTTAGGGCCGCATACTGACAACCCTTACCGTAACCCCATGCCGGGTATTCAACTTCTGCATTGTTTAGAAAATCAGACTACCGAAGGATTGTCGACGTTGGTCGATAGCTTGTCAGTTTTAGAACAGCTGAAAAAGGAAGATCCGGAAGGTTTCGCCCTGCTTTGCAAGGTACCTGTTCGTTACCGTTATTACGACAACGATGTTGATTTGATAGAAAGACGTACCATGATTGAGTCTGACCCTAGTGGCAGAATTACGGGTATCGCATACAGCCCTCGCTTGGACTATTTGCCGTTGTTACAAGATGAAGACATGATTATATTTCATCGAGCCCGTAAACGTTTGGGGCAGTTGTTATGTTCGCCTGAATACGAATGGCGCTTCAGATTAGAGCCGGGGCAATTGCAGATGTTCCACAACACCCGCGTATTACATGGGCGCACCGGGTTCGACCCGAGCGAGGGGCGACGTCACCTGCAAGGCGCTTATATTGATATTGATGCGCCGAAAGGCCGTTACAATGCGCTTAAAAGAAAGCAAAGCTCTATTCGCATCCAGGATGAACTCGAAGCAGAAAATACGAACGGTGAGTTTAAAATAGTTAATAGCAAAGCTACAGCAGAAACAGCAGAAATGAGAGGTTAAGAAATGGAAACTGTTCAATTTCGCCAAATGAAAGACGGAACAAAAGAAGAGTATTTGTTTCTTACCAAACATGAAGATGAATACGCGAAAGGCTTGCCCGATAGAATATTGGAAGCGCTTAAAAATTTAGAGAACACCTTATCGGGTTATCAGGTTTCACGGCTTGGACACTCACTACAATCAGCAACTCGTGCTGAAGCCGATGGTGCCGATGAGGAAATGATAGTCGCGGCACTTATCCATGATCTTGGTGATGACTTAGCGCCGCACAATCACTCACAATACGCGGCTTCAATTTTGCGCCCCTACGTACGCCCCGAAGTAACTTGGATTATCAACCAGCATGGGTTATTTCAAAACGTGTACTACGCCCACTTTTTAGGGGGCGATCCGAATGAGCGCGACTATTTAAAAGATCACCCTTGGTATCAAGCTTGTGTGGATTTTTGTGAAAAGTGGGATCAGTCGTCATTCGACCCTGATTACCCAACTAAACCACTCTCACACTTTGAGCCCTTAGTCAGAAAGATATTCTCTAGAACGGCTTTCGATCCTCAGTATGTAGGTGAACAAACCATGGGGAAAAGTGCAGTAGATATCGCTATGTCGGGGACGAGTGAGTAAATGGTGTAAGCCTTGTAAATGTTAGGTAAAGGCATAAGTGGTTCTGTTCTTGTGTTGGTCTATACCCCCATATAACTAAGTGCACGGCATAGTCGCCGTACTCTTAATTTGTTGGGAGTAATACTTTATGAAACTACTTATGAAATTACGCTTAATACCCATTATTTGCTCAATCACTTTGCTAAGCGCGTGTGCGGTGCCGCTGCATGGAGGTGGTGCTCGTGGCGGCTTTCACGGTGGAAATGCCGCACTAAGTATCGGCGCTGGCATTGCGGCAGGGGTTGCTGTCGCCGTGCTTGCATCTCCGCGATATGAGCCGGGGCATAGGGTGAAGCACTTACCTAAAGACGCTGCCTTTATCCGCCATCGAGGCATAGACTATCGATATAGAAATGGTGTGTATTATCGCAAAATGGGGGGCGATTTTACGGTAGTGCTTCCACCCCCTGGTGTCATCATTCACACCCTGCCTGACCACCCTGATACTATTTTTGTCGATGGGGAAACTTACTATGTCGTAGAGGGGGTGTACTACAAGCGCATAGATGGTGAGTATATCGTAGTGAAGGCTCCTGTTGAGTGGCCGCGAGCAGAAACCAACGAGTATGAAGCAGGCAAGCGCTATGATGTCCTTCCCGAAGATGCGCAGCCAGTAAAAGTACATGGCACTCAATACTTTTTGTACGGTGGTTTATATTTTCTTCCCCAATCATCTGAAGGGAAAGTTAGCTATCTAGCGGTAAGATTGAACTAGGGTTGTGAGGGCACCAATTTTTCATATTGCTATTTTATTCATAGACATGACACACTGAAAAACTACGCTTGTTTATGAATGGAACGTGAGTTCATGCTACAAAAAATTATTACGTTTTCTTCCAGTATTTTGCTGTCGATACTGGCTATTTTATTGTGCTTTGGTGTGTTAGATGCATTATGGCTAGGTTGGATAGCCCGAGATTGGTATACCACTGAAATGGCGACCTTACTGCGGGAAAACTATATTACCTGGCCTTGGGTGGTGTTCTATTTAATGTATGGTTTTGTCGTCTTTGTATTAGCCGTAGTGGCGAACAGAGATAAACCACTTTACTACGCAGGTATTGATGGAGCGCTGCTTGGGCTCGCCAGTTATGGTGCTTATAACCTAACCAACTACAGTATTGTTGAAGGCTTTACGCTGTTTATAACCGTGGTGGATTGGGCGTGGGGCACCTTCTTAACCAGCGCAAGCGCAATGGCTGGCTGGGTAGGTTTTCAAAAAGCGAGAAAGCCAGACAGCATCTGAACTGATCGTTCGAAAAAATAGTTAGCTTTTAAAAAGAGGGTTTACGACATTTTAAAAGCGTAGCGAGCAGGTTCATTGCTGGCTACTAACTCATGAATTACGCGCGGCAAGCAAGCGCAATTCTTTTGAGATATACATTCTGTTGGTTTGCATGTAAATCCATAGTTTGGTCGCAATTTGTGCCTGAAAGCTCAGTATTAATAATACCCCCCAGAATACTTGCTCATTCTGGTGAACCGTAAAAAACTGATAGCCAGTGTAAAAAAGAGCAATAGAAAATAGTACACCTAAGCCGTAAGCTGCTTTCATCATCCAGCCCATGTTGCTACTGAAACCTAGTTTAAGGTAACCGCCTAAACTTTTGTTTTCACTCATTAATGAGTCAAGTTCTTCTGATTGCTTATTAAGATCTTGTTTTAGCTTTTGTTCAAAGTTCATAGTTAGATTCCTCGTATATAGAAGTGCGAAGCGTTTCTCTTGCGCGTGATAACCGTGATTTAACGGTTCCTTCTGGAACATCCAGCGCAAGCGCGGTTTCCTGAACTGAAAGCCCATTTAAGTAATGAAGCTCTACTACGTCAGCTTCAGATGCAGGCAAGCCTGCTAGTATTGGCATAAGCTGGCCCATGTCCAAAGCTTGGTCTGCTACTTGAGAGTCGCTAGCGTCTTCATGAGCGCTATTTGCTAATATTTTATTTTTACTGCTTTTCACCGAGTCAGAAATTTCCCACTTCAGTGCTTTGAATAACCAGCTTCTAAACAGGGTGATATCGTCAAGCGTTTTAATTCTCTTACTGATTTTTAACCACACATTTTGTACAAGATCTTCGGCTAACATATTGTCGTTAACCCGCACAAACGCAAAGCGCTTCATAGGTATGAAAAAGTGCGTGTAGAGCATATTAAATGCATGGTCATCACCATGCTTTGCTTGCAGTGCGAGCAGGTTAATCATGTCTAAAGTTAACGCTGTAGATTTGCTCATAAATACCGCAAAATTAATTCAATAAGTCCTTTCAATAAGGCCCTCAAAAAATCCAGTAGGGCACGTAATACATCACTTGAAAAAGTACAGAGTCCATGTCGTATGGTAGCCGTTTTCTTACTAATACTGTTACTAATCTTGGCGCGGCTTTTGGGGCTATTATTGTAACGATAAGTATTGATTTTGTTGTTAGTATGGCAGCACAGTTTCATTCGATGTCACTATAACAGTGTGTATTAATTATTAAAGACGACAAATACACTCACTAGGTTCGTACACTTTTAACTTTTTATTCTAGATTTTGCCTTTGTCCTAACCATGCTCTTCATCTTATAGGACTCTGGAATTTGTTTTTTTAGATATGACACCCATTATCGGGTTAATGAAATTCTTACCAAGTCGCTAAATAAACCTGTTCAGGCGACTGTTTTATTTCTCAAAGCCCCTATCAAATTTCGTCCAAATTCGGTACTATCCGCGGTCTTATTTTACAGTTGATAAGCGGACTATGTTTGAAGTAAACCCCGTTACCAATGCGATAAAAGATATCCGCGAGCGCACCGACGCGCTTAGGGGGTATCTTTGACTTTGATGCGAAGTCAGAGCGCTTAGAAGAAGTTAACCGAGAGCTTGAAAGCTCCGAGGTTTGGAACGAGCCGGAACGCGCACAAGCGTTAGGCAAAGAAAAGGTGGCCTTAGAGCTGGTTGTAGAAACGATTCACAACCTTGAGCAGGGCACCGAAGACGTTGAAGGTTTGCTTGAACTCGCCGTCGAAGCAGAAGATGAAGAAACTTTCGATGAGGCCAACAAAGAACTAGAAGGCCTGCTGGAGCAACTTGAAAAGCTTGAGTTTCGCCGTATGTTTTCCCAGCCTAACGATGCCAACGATTGTTATATTGATATTCAATCTGGCTCTGGCGGTACAGAAGCGCAAGACTGGGCGAATATGCTCCTTCGCATGTACCTTCGTTGGGGTGAAGCCCACGGCTTTAAGACCGAACTTATTGAAGTGTCTGATGGCGACGTAGCGGGTATTAAAAGTGCTACCTTGCGTATTGCGGGTGAGTACGCTTTTGGTTGGTTACGTACCGAAACGGGTGTGCATCGCTTAGTGCGTAAGTCACCATTTGACTCAGGTAACCGCCGTCATACGTCATTTTCATCAGCGTTTGTTTACCCTGAAGTGGATGACGATATCGATATTGATATAGACCCTTCAGATTTACGTATTGATACTTACCGCGCATCTGGCGCGGGTGGTCAACACGTAAACAGAACAGATTCCGCGGTGCGTATTACCCATGAACCTACAGGTATTGTAGTGCAGTGCCAAAACGACCGCTCGCAGCATAAAAACAAAGATCAGGCGATGAAGCAGCTGAAAGCTAAACTCTACGAGTATGAGCTTCAAAAGCAAAACGCCGAGAAACAAGCGATGGAAGACAGCAAGTCAGATATCGGGTGGGGAAGTCAAATTCGTTCATACGTACTAGACGACTCTCGCATTAAAGATTTGCGTACAGGCGTGGAAACACGCAACACTCAGGCCGTGCTAGATGGTGGCCTGGATAAATTTATCGAAGCCAGCCTTAAATCAGGGCTGTAATCCGAACAACGAAAGTGAATAGGTTATGACTGACCAACAAACCGACGAAAACAAATTAATTGCTGAGCGCCGAGCAAAACTAAGCGCAATTCGTGAGCAGTGCCGTGCAAATGGCTTCCCAAACAGCTTCCGTCGTGAAAACTATGCTGACGAACTTCAAGGCAAGTTCGGTGAATTAGATAAAGAAACCTTGCAAGAGCAGGGTAACAAAGTAAGCATTGCTGGCCGTATTATGGCTAAGCGTGGCCCGTTTATGTTGCTTCAAGACATGACTGGTCGCATTCAAGCTTACGCAGACAAAGACACCCAAAAAGCCCTTAAAGCGCAGTACGGTGCGTTAGATATTGGTGACATTATTGGTGTTGCTGGTGTTTTGCATAAGTCGGGTAAAGGCGACTTATATGTGAACACGGAAAAGTATGCATTGCTAACAAAAGCGCTGCGCCCTCTACCAGAAAAGTTCCATGGCCTAAGCGACCAAGAAACCAAATATCGTCAGCGTTACGTTGACCTTATTACCAGCGAACAAACGCGCAAAACCTTTATGATCAGAAGTAAGATTGTAAATGGTATTCGTAACTACCTTACTCAGCGCGACTTCCTTGAAGTAGAAACGCCTATGCTGCAGGTGATCCCAGGTGGTGCAACTGCGAAGCCGTTTGTTACACACCATAATGCGTTAGACATTGATATGTACTTGCGTATTGCCCCAGAGCTTTACTTGAAGCGTTTGGTAGTAGGTGGTTTCGAGCGCGTGTTCGAAATTAACCGTAACTTCCGTAACGAAGGGCTTTCAACACGTCATAACCCAGAGTTCACCATGTTGGAATTTTATCAGGCCTATGCTGATTTCAACGACCTGATGAACCTAACAGAAGACATGTTGCGTACTCTTGCCGAAGATATTTTAGGTTCTAGTGTTATTACTAACACCACTAAAGATACCGACGGAAACGTGGTTTCAGAAGTACAGTATGACTTTGGTAAGCCGTTTGAGCGCTTAAGCATGGGCAACGCCATTTTGAAATACTGGCCAGAAGCTAATGAAGCCGCTATTCGCGACCCAGAAGCGAACCTTGATGCACTTAAAGCCATGGCGAAACAGTTGCATATTAAAGAGCCTGAAGTTGATGGTATTTGGGGTGCTGGTAAATACTTATGTGAAATCTTCGAAGCCACTGCGGAAGAGAAACTTGAACAGCCAACGTTTATTACCGAATATCCGTGGGAAGTATCGCCACTTGCTCGTCGTAACGATGAAAACCCATTCATTACCGACAGGTTTGAATTCTTCGTTGGCGGCCGTGAGCTAGCAAACGGTTTCAGCGAGTTAAATGACTCTGAAGATCAAGCTAAGCGTTTCTCTAAACAAGTTGAAGAGAAAGATGCAGGTGATGATGAAGCGATGCACTACGACGAAGATTATATTCGTGCGTTAGAGTATGGTTTGCCGCCTACGGCCGGTGAAGGTATTGGTATTGACCGTTTGGCAATGTTATTTACTGACAGCCCAACGATTAAAGACGTGATTTTATTCCCGCATATGAAACCTGAAGTGTCGAAAGGCGCCGAAGAAGAATAAGCTGCGCAAATAACGTTATGCGTTAGTTACTTTATATAAAGTAGCGTTATAAAATACTGCGTTATAAATTATAAAAACAGCTTACAGCGCTTATGTTAAACGCGCAGTGATTTGTTTTGTAAGAAGGGTATTGAGGGGAACTTCAATACCCTTTTTTTGTGCCATGCTAACAATGTAACCATTAATAGCTTCAATTTCGGTTTGCCTTTGGTTCTTCACATCTTGATGCATACTGGAGTAATTGCTGCCGGTAAGGCCAGCAACTTTAATTACCTGCTGTTCAATTTCAATAGCATCAAAAGACTGCCCACATGCGTTTGCCACTTGAGCAAACTCTTCACAAAGTATTTTACGTTCTTTCGCAAACAGATCACCAGCAATATGGCTATTGGTTATATTATTCAGCGCAGTTAGCGGGTTTATCACCACGTTAATAGCAAGCTTGGCCCACAACGCTTTCATGATGTCAGTTTGATAACGCACTGGTGGAAGTAGCGCATGTAAAGTGTGACACACACTTTTCGCCCACTCAGGCATAGTGAGTTGTTTGTGTGAAACCAAATGGGGAGCAATACCAATTTGGGTGTTGCCCACACCGGTGTAAATAACCTGAGTTGACGTGCGCTTCATTGCCCCATGGCTGGTGGTAGCAAGCAGCAATGGTTGCTGGGCTGGCAATATAGATTTTGCTATTTCATACCCACCCATACCATTGTGTAGAAGCACAACAGGGGTACGCTTATCGATAAGTGGCAGCCATTGAGTAAGCGCGGTTTTCAAGTGGTGCACTTTTAATGGCAATACCAACATATCGCTAGGCGAAAGATGTGGCTTGTTACTGTTGATTTGCCTAATGGGGTATTCGGTGCCGTCAGTCCATTCTACAAAATAGGGTGTGGGTGTCTCAGTTTTAGCGGGCTCAAATTCAGGTTTCTCTATACTCGCTTTGTTAACTTGAAACACTGGGTTTCTTGGGTAAAGCCCGTAAGGTAAGCCTTGTTTTTCTGCAGCCCCAGCAAGTAAAGAACCAATAGCGCCACTGCCCGCAATGTGGATTTTTTTTATTTCGAGCTGCTCAGCCTTAAATTTGCCTTGTGCCTGCGACTTGCTCTCACCCAATAGGTTTTCTGTTCCTTTCGCACCTTGCTTGGCTTTTTGACCTTTCATAAGCTTTAGGTTTTGCTAACTAGCTGTAGTAAAGAAGAGGCAATCGCAGGCCAATTGAAGGTATCTGGCTCAGGTAATTCAGTAAGCCAACGCTTTACTTCGCTATCAGTAAATAAATCACCAGAGAGTATCGGCGCTTTCACTGAAATAGTGCGAGAGGGAAGGGGAATGCGTAGCCAGCCGGCATGTAAATGTAATCTGTCGGATGGTGCACCGCTATAAAGTGTGTCACCAAGTATCGCTGCGCCCACACTCTTAAGGGCGACTCGAATTTGATGGGTTTTTCCTGTAAGCGGTTTTACGATAAATCCGCGATAGCCAGGTTTGGCTGATTGACTAAAAAACTGGGTGACTGCAGGGTTATCTTTGCTTTTAAGAAGCATGAATTGGCCGCCGCGACGGTTTTTCATATCGCCTACAATAGAACCTTGTTTCTTTTTCGGCTTGTCGGCACTAATGGCTAGGTAGTATTTACTAACCTGACGGGATGCAAAGGCATCACCAATAAGCGCTGCTGTTTGGGCATATTTGGCTAAGCACAGACAGCCAGAGGTGCCGGTATCTAAGCGATGACAAAGGTGAAGTTGGCTATAACCGGTTTGTTCTCGAAGTAGGGTGACAATACCAAATGCATGGGTGTCTATTTTACTATCTATTTTACTACCTATGTTATTGAGACCGCAGGCGTCAGCGCCTTCACCGGCGCTAATGTTCTCAGCAGTTCCAGTACTCTGGGTATTTGCAATATTGGCAGTATTAGCACAGTCATGCATGGCGATGCCGGAAGGCTTGTTGACGATAAGCACATCTTCATCGTCAACTAAAATAGGTATTTCGTTCACTTAGGCTTTTTCAAGCAGGGCGATGGCTTCGTCGTAGTCTAGTTCGTCTACCGCGTCTTCAATTCCTTGCTTCGTGTCAGCAGAAAGTGAAAGCACGCTTAGCCACTCATCAAGTGTCGATTGGGAAATGAATTCACTGGCTTTTAATGCGGCCATAAATTGCTCACGAGCTTGGGTAGCAACTGCGCTATTTGCTTCAGGCGCGGCGGGGACAGGGGTTGCAGATAGTGCATCTACAGCCGCTATGGTTTCATCAACAAGAGCAGAAAAACTGGCGTAGTCATCAGGAAGGCATTTGTCATTTCTAACGCTTGCTTCAACGGGTTTACTGGCGTGATGCAAAGCAAATAAGCCTAAGTTACCTGCCACACCTTTTAACGTATGGATTAAAGAGTATGCCTCGTCGAAATTCCCTTCTTTCACTAATTGCTGTAAATCATCGTTTGCTGAGCGATATTCATCTGAAAACTTATTTAATAAGGTTAACAACAGTGTTTTATTACCACTTAGTTGAGACATGCCAAATTCAAAATCTAAGACTGTTGCGGGCTGATCCATATAAGTTCCTTTAACTACGTTTTTATACTGTGTTCTATGCCAGTGTATTTCAGAATTTTACAAATTAATACAATGATAGCAAGTCAGAGCAAGTAAAGCGTTAAAAAGTCTGGTAGTCTTCGATGAAACGTATGCCCCAGGCCATTGTCTCAACGGTTGTATTATTATAGACGCTAGTGTGATGCGAGTTAAATGTATTACAAAAGCGAGGCCACCTAGAAGGATCCAGCATGTCAGGAAGTTTGGCGTTTCGCCTTATTGTTGCAGTTTTTGCTATTAGCGTACTTAACGGATGCCAACGGGCAAAAGTAGATACCCCCGCCGATAGCTCCGCAGTTACTATCCCCTACGAAAAGTACACGCTCAGTAATGGATTAACGGTTATTCTTCACGAAGACCATTCAGATCCCCTCGTTCATGTAGATGTGACTTATCACGTAGGCTCTGCGCGTGAAGAAGTGGGTAAGTCTGGTTTTGCACACTTTTTCGAGCATATGATGTTTCAAGGCTCAAAGCATGTAGCAGATGAACAGCATTTTAAAGTGATCACCGAAGCCGGCGGTAGTTTGAACGGTTCGACAAATACCGACAGAACAAATTACTACGAAACTGTGCCTGCTAACCAGCTTGAAAAAGTGTTGTGGCTTGAATCAGACCGCATGGGGTATTTACTTGAAGCGGTAAACCAGACTAAGTTCGAAAACCAACGTGAAACGGTTAAGAATGAGCGTGCTCAGCGAGTAGATAACCAGCCTTATGGGCTAAGACACGAGCTAAACGGCGAGGCTATGTATCCAGAAGGGCATCCTTATTCCTGGATGACCATTGGTTACGTTGAAGACTTAGACCGCGTTAATGTAAACGATCTTAAAGCTTTTTTTAAACGCTGGTATGGACCTAACAATGCCGTGTTAACCATAGGTGGTGACATAGATACTGCAAAAACCAAAGCATTAATAGCCCAGTATTTTGGTGATATTCCAAAAGGACCTGAAGTTAACGATCCTGAACCACAGCCTGTCACCCTATCTGAAACTCGCTATATGACGTTAGAAGATAAGGTTCACTTACCCTTACTACAAATCACCTTCCCAACCGTTTATGCGCGTCACCCTGATGAAGCACCACTAGATGTATTATCTGACATTCTAGGTGGAGGTAAAACGTCTTTATTTTATAAAAATTTAGTGAAAGAAGGGATGGCTGTCCAAGCAGTAGTGTCACACCCGTGCCGCGAGCTGGCCTGTGAATTTCAACTAATTGCCTTGGCTAATCCAGCCAAAGTGCAGTCACTTGATGAGCTTCACAATGTAATAGAAGCTACATTAACTGAATTTGAAACCCGCGGTGTAAAAGCTGACGATTTAGCGCGAACCAAAGGTAGTATTGAAGCCTCAACAGTATTTGGCTTACAGAGTGTAGCTGGTAAAGTGACTGCGCTTGCGGCCAATGAAACTTTTTATCAAACGCCAGATTTAGTGTCTGAAGATATCGCACGATATAATTCTGTGACCGCTGAAGACGTGATGCGTGTGTATAAAAAATATATTAAAGACGCCAATAGTGTCGTGTTAAGTATTGTGCCTAAAGGTCAGCCTCAACTTCAAGCGGCAGAACCAACCTTTGAACGTCCTGTACGAACGTTACCCGAGACTGAATCAGACGAGCACGAATATACATCTTCAGCATCTAGTTTCGATAGAACTATACAGCCTAAAGCAGGCGAAGCGCCTGTGGTCACGGTTCCGGATTATTGGGAGCGTGAACTCAGCAATGGCGTAAATGTAATGGGGGTGACTATGAGTGAGACACCCACTGTCACATTAACCCTTAGCATGGATGGCGGTATGTTGCTAGACGCTGAGGGTAAAGCGGGTACAGCGTATCTCACCGCGTTAATGATGAATGAATCTACTCAAAACTACACGAATGAAGAATTAGCGAACGAACTTGCCAAGTTAGGCAGCTCAATTCGTTTTAGTGCGGCAGGTCGATACTCTCAGGTATATGTGTCTACATTAACCAAAAACGTAATGCCAACCTTGGCACTACTTAAAGAGAAGTTCTTCAACCCTGCTTTTGCACAAAATGATTTTATTCGAATGAAAGAGCGGGTGCTACAAGGTTTGCAGCAGCAAGCGAAAACCCCGTCTAGTTTGGCTCGACGTGCACGAGATTTAGTATTATTTGGTGCAGATAATCGTGTAAGTCTTCCTGATGAAGGCACCATTGAAACCGTCCAGTCCATCACACTTGACGATGTGAAGCAGTTTTATAATCAGTACTATTCACCGAGTAAAGCGAGTGTAGTCGTTGTTGGCAATATGAGTTCTGATGCGGTAGTAGATGCATTAGATTTTGTGGCGCAATGGGAAGGTGAGGCATATACCTTTGAAGATTATGATGCGTTCCCTACCTACGACAAAAACCAAGTGTTTTTGGTAGATAGCCCCAGTGCGGTTCAATCTGTTGTTTATATCGTTAAACGCAGCTTACCTTTCGATGCCACAGGCGATTACTTTAAATCTCGTTTAGTGAACTTCCCGCTAGGCGGCGGCTTTAATAGCCGGATAAATCTGAATTTGCGCGAAGATAAAGGCATTACCTATGGCGCGAATAGTGCGTTTATGGGAGGCAAAACCCTTGGCTGGTTTGAAGTTGGAACCGATCTTACTGCTGCGAACACAGCCGAAGGTATTACTGAAGTCTTTAACGAAATAAATCAGTATATCGACAAAGGGGCGACGGACGAAGAAATTCAATTTATGCGCAATGCGTTTACGTTGAGCGATGCGTTAGAGTTTGAAACCCCCAATAGTAAGGCGCGCTTTCTTCGTCAATTGCAAAGCTATGGACTTGAAAAAGGCTACAGAACAGAGCAAATTGAGATAATTAATAGCATTAGCAAAGACGAAATTAACGCACTGGCTAAGCAGTATTTATCGACAGATGCGCTGCAAGTTATCGTTGTTGGCGATAAAAATGCGATTCTTGAGCAACTGGAGTCGTTAAATATGCCGATCATCGAATTATCGGTAGATACCAATAGTAGAGAACAGATAAACTAAGTGCCTGATAGCAAGTTATCAGTAATGGTGACTTGAATTTAATACGTTGTTCCCCATTTTGTGGGGAACAACTCATCCATGGATATGAACATTGACTGTAAACTCAACGTGTTTCAACAAGCGTTTGGCTGCGCTTAAATCACCTGAATTTTTATCGGCACTCACGCAAATAAAGCGCGGTGTTGAGCGTGAAGCGTTACGAATTAAGCCAAACGGTGCTCTGTCGCAAGAGCCTCATCCCAAAGCGTTAGGTTCAGCGTTAACACACGACACGATAACCACAGACTTTTCTGAATCGTTGTTAGAGTTTATTACGCCACCTGAAAGTAGCGCTGTTAAAACTATTACGCAGTTACAAGATGTTCATAAGTACACCATTGATAATATTGGCGATGAGCAAATTTGGCCGCTTAGCATGCCGTGTTTTATCGAAGATGAAGCGCATATCCCTATTGCTTATTTTGGCGAGTCAAATATTGGCAAAATGAAGCGTGTATATCGAATTGGGTTAAAAAACCGCTACGGCAGTATGATGCAGGCGATTGCTGGTGTGCATTTTAACTTTTCTTTCTCTGATGATTTCTGGAAGCAATGGGCTGAGCTTAATGGTACTGAGCATAGCCAAGATCAGACATCAGCCGACTACTTTTCATTGATCAGAAACTACCGTCGCTACTGCTGGATAATTCCTTATCTATATGGCGCTTCGCCTGCGTTGTGTAGCTCGTTTTTAAAAGGAAAAGAACACGCATTGCCGTTTGAAAAAGTCGGTAAGGGCACGTATTACATGCCGTATGCTACCTCTCTAAGAATGAGTGACTTGGGATATACCAGTGCTGAGCAGTCATCGCTTAAAATCTGCTATAACCAGTTAGATAATTATGTTCGCTTACTTCGTGGCGCTATGGATACGCCGTCCAATCGTTTTAGTAGCTTTGCTGCTGGCGACGGTGGTAACTATCAGCAGCTCAGCCGTAATATTTTACAGATTGAGAACGAGCTGTATTCGCCGATACGCCCCAAGCAACCTACGCAATCGATGGAAAAGCCTACCGATGCCCTGGTAAAACGTGGCATCAGCTACATTGAAGTGCGTGCGTTAGATGTAAATCCCTTTTCGCCAATTGGTATTAGCCAAACCCAATTTGATTTTCTTGATGTGTTCTTGTTGACCTGTTTATTGAAGCCTAGTGCGGAGTTAGACGAAGCGCAGTTAAATGAAGCTAAAGACAACATGAATAGAGTGGTATTAGAAGGCAGAAAACCTAATTTGGCGCTTATTCGCGATAATGAGGAAACAACATTAACGGCGTGGGCTTCATCATTGTTTGACGAGTTTGAGCAAGTGGCAGAGATACTCGACTTGGCAAATGACACAACGCGATATAGTGACGCGGTTGCCGCAGAGTCGATGAAAGTGGCGAATCCAGGGCTAACCCCTTCAGGCGTGCTTTTAGAGGAATTGCTTAAACATGACAAAGATAATGGTGTTTACGGCCTAGAGTTAGCTGCACGTTATCAAGAGCAGATGAAAGGGTTCGCTTATCAGCAAACTACGGAAGCTATGTTTACAGAGGCTGCTGAGACGTCGTTAGCTGCGCAAGCGGATGTGGAAGCTGCAGATACCAAAGACTTCGATAGCTTTATTCGTGATTATTTCAACGAACCGTTAGCAAAAAAAAACGCCTGATAGAAATCAGGCGTTGAAGGTTCCAGGGAAACACACATTTTACTAGAACATAAGTTAAGACAAGCTATGCATCAAAAGTTCAAACCGTTGTGCATTTTTTTATCAAGTTTGGTCGTGCTTTTTCCGCTGTTTATCGCTGGATGCGCTACAACACCACCGAAAGACAGCAGTAATTTGTGCGAAATCTTCTTTGAGAAAGATGATTGGTACGATGCAGCAGCCGACGCGCGTGATAAATGGGGTGTGCCAATTCATGTGCCTATGGCGATGATGTATCAAGAAAGCTCCTTTCGCCACGATGCCTTGCCTCCCCGTGATTACGTATTTTTCGGCTTAGTCCCTTGGGGCAGAGTAAGCTCCGCTTATGGCTATTCGCAAGCTAAGACACCCACATGGGCTGACTATATGCGCGAAACCGACAACAGCGGCGCTGACCGCGACGATTTCGAAGATGCTATCGACTTCATGGGCTGGTTTATCTATAAGTCTCAAAAGGTGAATGGTATTTCGAAGTGGGATGCTTACGCCCAATACTTGAATTACCATGAAGGCTGGGGTGGCTATAAACGTAGAAGTTACGACCGCAAACCTTGGCTGAAGAAGGTTGCATCTAAAGTAAAAGCACGATCATTACGCTACGCAACCCAGCTTAAAACCTGCGAAGAAGAGCTAAGCAAAGGCTGGTTCATGAAGTTGTTTAGCTAGAAATGCAGACACCCATTTTCAACATAGACACCCACTTAATAAATTTGGACACTCACAGATTTCCAAATCTTGGACATTAATGGGTGTCCAAGTTTTTTGGTTCACTCGGCGAGAAAGGGGTGAGAAGAAACCCACATAAGGCGAAACTTAATCAATTAACCCGAAGCAGGTAGAAAAACTATCCCAAGGTTCGGTTTTTCTTTCTTGCGTATTAATCCACTATAAGCATCAAATATCCACACCAAAATTTAAGCATGCCGCGTCCTCGTAAGTCACTAATATGTTTAGAAGACACTCCTTACTATCATTGCGTTTCTCGTTGTGTGCGAAGAGCATTTCTATGCGGTAAAGACAAGTTTAGCGGAAGAAGCTACGAGCACAGAAGGCAATGGGTTGAGAATCGGCTGCTTAAGCTCGCAAGTGTTTTTGCAATCGATGTTTGCGCTTATGCAGTAATGAGCAACCATACCCATACTGTATTGCGTGTTGATAAGGGGCATGCGCTTGCAATGAGCCCTGAGGAAGTTCTGAGTCGGTGGCATACTCTTCACAATGGAACTTTGCTCACTCGTCAATTTATGAATAAAGAACAGAGGCCTGGCCTCTCTGAAGCGCAAGTGAAAACGGTACTATCTTGTGTGGAGATGTATAGAAAGCGTTTATACGATATCAGTTGGTTCATGCGGCTTCTTAATGAGTTTATTGCGAGAAAAGCAAACAAGGAGGATGAATGCACAGGGCGCTTTTGGGAAGGGAGGTTTAAGTCTCAGGCTTTACTAGATGAATCAGCGTTATTGGCCTGTATGGCCTATGTTGACTTAAACCCCATTAGAGCTAGTAATGCGAATACGCCTGAAAAGTCCATGTATACCAGTGTGAAGCGTCGTATAGCAAAGGCGAAAAAGAATAAACAACCCCAAGAGTTACTTCCATTTATTGGTGATTCACAAGATAGTAAGGTAAAAGGCTTACCTTTTCGGTTAGATGATTATTTGCAGTTAGTCGATCAAACCGGTAGACAGCTAAGAAGTAACATCAAAGGAGCGATCCCGCGAAATTGCGAGCCTATTTTATCCCGTACTGGTTTAACACAAACAGATTGGTCAGCCGTTGTAAGCTCTATTGAGAGTAACTTCTCCAGTAAGATAAGCTTGGCACTGGTAAAACGAAAAACTGGATTGAGCCCTCAATTAGCCTGCTGAACTTGAATTCGCTATCCCAACTTATGTAATTCAAATCAATAAGTACTGAGGGAGTTAATGCCTGTTTTTTAGTAACCTCAGTAATTCTTCTGATATTAAACGCCACATTTAACCAACCCGTCCGCACAGTATAACCGGACAGAAAAAAGTGTCCGTTCGGACACTTTAATAACCGTTTATCTAATAAAGTCATTATTAATCATTCAGTTAACTTTTGGCGCGTTATTCGTAGTACTAGTTTACACTCCTAACAGAAACTAGATGAATATGTTGCTTTTTCACTTTATCAGCCTACCTATTGTTATTTTTATTATTGTAGTGTTGCTCGCTAATTTTGAGTCAGTAAGTCATGAGGATGTCTTATGATTCAGGATACTAGTAGTCAGGATACCGTTGTTGTAACGCAGCCGTCGCGAAAAAAATGGGTGGGTGTCTTAGCTATACTCTTAATAGTGGGTGTCTTCGGATATTTTTTTCTTTTTTCTAGCTCAACCGCCGGTCTATCTAGCAGTCGTGATTCGCTAAAATTCAGTGTAGTAACAAAAGGCGAACTGATTAGGGATATCGTCACCACTGGCAGAATAATCGCTTCAAATGCCCCGCAATTGTATAGCCCTGAGCAGGGCTATGTACTTTTAAAAGTAAAGCCCGGAGACTCGGTAGAAAAAGGGGATATTGTAGCAATAGTCGATTCTCCCGAACTGCAGAATACTATGAAGCAAGAGCAATCCGCGCTAGCAAGCTTGAAAAGTGATCTTGCTAGGCAAGAGCTTGATGTACGTAGACAGGCACTGTTATTAAACAAACAAGCTGATATTGCTAACGTAGAATTGGTTGCCGCCCAGCGAGAAGAAAAAAGAGCAAAATTGTCAATTAAAGATCACCTCATAAGCCAGATAGATTTAGAAGAGGCGCTAGATAATTTAGCCAAAGCACAAGTGACTTATAAGCACGCCATTAGTGAAATTGAACTAGCAACAGACACGTTAGCCTTTGAGCTTAAGACCACGAAAGAGAAGGTCGCCAGGCAAGCTCTAGTTGTTGATGACCTTACCCGCCAACTTGCCGATTTAACTATTAAAGCCAGCGTGTCTGGTGTCGTGGGGAATGTACTGATTCAGCCGAATGCGCTTGTGGCCAAAAATGAGCCATTAATGAAATTGGTAGATTTAACGGCTTATGAAGCTGAGCTAAATGTTGCTGAAAGCTACGCAAATGAGTTGGGGTTAGGGATGAGTGTTGAATTAAAAGTGGGTGTCCAAAAAGTGATTGGCACACTGGCTTCAATATCCCCAGAAGTTGTCGATAGGCAAGTTATTGCAAGGGTACGCTTCCCTGAAAACAGCGTGCAATCAATTCGTCAAAATCAGCAGGTGTCAGCACGAATATTGTTAGAGAACAAAAGTGATGTACTCAAGGTAGAACGTGGGAGTTTTCTTCAAGCAGGAGGCGCAACGGCCTATTTAGTTACCGGTGATCTGGCCGAGCGAATAGACATTCAGATTGGCGCAACTAGCATCCGAGAAGTCGAAATTCTCAGCGGCCTGGAAGAGGGTGATCAAATAATAGTTTCAAATTACGAACAGTTTAATCAAGCGTCTACAGTACTTCTGCGCTAATAAAAAGGATAAATAGCAATGTTAACCATGAACAACGTAAGCAAAATATATCAGACGAACAGTGTACAAACTCATGCGCTAAGAGATTTTTCGCTAACCGTAAATGAAGGCGAGTTTATTGCGGTAACAGGGCCTTCTGGCTCTGGGAAAACAACATTTTTAAACATTGCTGGTTTGCTGGAACCGTTCACATCAGGCCAATATACCTTAGATGGCGTGGATATCGGTGGATTGTCAGATAATCAAACTGCCGACTTAAGAAACCAAAAAATTGGTTATATATTTCAGGGTTTCAATCTAATACCTGATTTGAATTTATATGAAAATGTCGAAGTGCCCCTGCGTTATCGGGGCATTGCCGCAAAAGAGCGTAAAGTAAGAATTGAACAATGTTTAGAGCAAGTTGGTTTGGCCAGCCGAGCTAAACATTTACCGCAACAGTTGTCTGGCGGGCAACAGCAACGTGTTGCAATCGCACGAGCTCTTGCGGGCAAGCCTCGTTTCTTACTTGCCGATGAACCTACGGGAAATCTGGACAGCCTGATGGCCCGCCAAGTTATGGAGCTACTTGAAGAGATAAACAAAAATGGCGCCACGATTGTAATGGTAACCCATGATGCCGAATTAGCGCGCCGAGCGCCTCGGAATATTCAAGTCGTAGATGGGCAGTTAGCCGACTTTACCTTATATCAGGGTAAGCCGTCTTTAGCAGCCACCCTCGACAATAAAACCGTTGTTGCGTCAGGAGTGTAATATGTTTCTCCACTATATTGATTTAAGTTGGCGAAGCATAAAACGCACGCCCGTCATTAGCTTTTTAATGGTGTTTGCCATTGCCATTGGTATAGGGCTTACTATGACCAGTCTGTCAGTTTATCACATGATGTCGATGGACCCCATTCCCCACAAAAGCAGCGCGATTTATTATCCTCAGCTAAATATTATGGACGATGGTCGTGAGTGGCATTCATCTGACAACCTGCCGTATCAACTTACTTATCAAGATGCCGTTAATCTGTACAACGCAGACATTTCAGTCCCCAAGTCACCTAGTTTTAGAAGTGGCTTCTCTGTACACCTAAATTCGCCCGACGTTAAACCTACCATGGAGCCCGCGCGAATGGTGAATAGAGAGTTCTTTTCTATCTTCGACCGACCTTTTATTTATGGCGCACCTTGGTCTTTACACTCACAAGACACCCATGAATATGTAGTGGTGATATCAGAAAAAATTAATAACCGTTTATTTGCAGGTAAAGACTCGGTTGGCCAACATATTTACCTTGATAATAACAGTTACCGAATTGTGGGTGTCTCAGCCAATTGGGACCACCATGTGAAGTATTATGACGTGAACAACGGTGCGTTTAACTCCTCTGAACAGCTCTATATTCCTTTCGCTATTGGCGCGCTGGAAGAAATTACCACCTGGGGAAACTTAAACGGGTGGAAGCATGAGGGAATTAAGAACTATCAAGATTTAATGCATTCAGAACATGTGTGGATTCAATTTTGGGTACAGTTGAATACGGAAGCAGAGAAGCAACAATTCGCCAATTTTCTTATGACTTACATGGAAGATCAAAGAGAAAAAGGCCGCTTCAACCGAGAAACGTTGGAATACAAGCTTCGAAACGTGACGGAATGGCTGGAGTACAACTCAGTGGTATCTGAAGACAATCGTATTCTGGTGGGGTTGAGTTTTATGTTTCTATTAGTGTGTGTGTCCAACATTTTAGGGTTGCTGCTGGCGAAGTTTTTAAAGCGGGCGCCAGAGGTGGGTGTCCGGAGGGCACTCGGTGCCAGTAAACGTCATATATTTGCCCAGCATATTGTCGAAGTGTCGGTGATTGGGCTAGCCGGTGGCTTGTTAGGAATTGTGATTGCGCAAATTGGGTTATGGGGAATTCGGGTGACCAACAGCTATTATGATGCCCTAGCAACTATGGATGTCTCAATGTTACTCGCTGCGCCAATTATCGCCCTTGTGGCCAGTTTCTTGGCTGGATTGTACCCAGCTTGGTTGGTGTGCAGAACACAACCCGCTATCTACTTAAAAAGCCAATAAGGAGCAGGCTATGTTAGACATTAAACCTATCTTCAATGCAATACGCCGTTCCAAAATTGGCGCCGTGCTTCTGTTACTTCAAATAGCGCTTACCATGGCGATTGTTAGCAATGCTGCATTTATGATTAATGATCATGTTTCGTATCTTCGCGAAGATACAGGGTTCCCAGAAAAGGAAATTTTTAGCTTGTCGGTTATGACATTCGGGACAGACCGCTCCCTCAGCCAACAAGCAGAACTCGATGAAACAATGATTCGAAGCCTCCCTGGCGTAATTGACGCAAGTTTAGTTCAAGCAGTGCCTTTGTCAGGCGGTGGTTCTACATCATCAGTGAGGTTGAAGCCATCTCCAGAGAAATCTAAATCCATCAGCGTGCCTTATTATTATATGGACGAACATGGTTTAAATACCTTCGGTATAAAACTTTTAAAAGGGCGAAACTTTAGGCCAGAAGAGGTTATTGTTGGTAATGACTTCACCGGTAACGGCCCCAACACAATTATTGTCTCTCAAGCCTTTGCCGAAGCATTATTTTCCGATGGTGGGGCGCTGGGAGAAACGGTTTATCTTAAAAATAGACCCCTTGAAATTATCGGAATAGTGGGAACAATGAAAAGCCCTTGGCCTAATGGTATGCGAGATAAAACCACGGCTATTGTGCCGTTTATGGATGTCCAAAATTATCAACATATCCTAGTTCGTACAGATAAAACTGAACGAGCTAACATCATGGCGAACATTGAACAGAATATGTTGGACGTTTACGATAAGCGGGTCATTATTAATGTGGACGGGTTAGATAAAACCAAAGAAAACTATGACGCCACCGATGTGCTCATGATGCGTATGTTGATTGTACTTGTTGTTATTCTTCTACTGGTGACTGCACTTGGCATATTTGGGCTTACGCAATTCAACATTAGCAAACGCACAAAACAAATTGGTACCCGCCGAGCGCTAGGGGCAAGAAAGTCTGCTATCGTAAGGTATTTTTTAGTCGAAAATACCATGGTCTGTATAGCGGGTTTAGTGATAGGGGGATTAGCGGCAGTGGTTTTAGGTGATGTAATGATGAAATCCTACTCTATTTCATCATTAGAACCCGAGTTCATTGTGGGTACTGCCGTGTTCATTTTTGTAATGAGCCTACTGGCCGTTATTGTTCCCGCCATGCGAGCCGCTAATATTTCACCCAGTATTGCTACTCGCAGTATATAAGTCGTATTTAAGAAGTGTAGACATGACCAAAGTCTTAATTGTTGATGACAACGCCGCTGTATTAGAGGCGTTATCACTATTGCTAGAAATTCATGGTTACGAAGTGGTGACAGCCACAACGCCAAAAGCGGCGCTGCAGATAGTCAATTACCAAGCTATCGGGCTAGTGTTGCAAGATATGAACTTCAGTGCAGACACAACCTCAGGCGAGGAAGGGCGCGAGCTCTTCTTCGCGCTGCGTCAGTTAAATCCGCTATTACCCATTATTCTCATCACGGCGTGGACAGAGCTAGAACAAGCGGTAGAGTTGGTAAAAGCAGGCGCAGCTGACTACATTCCAAAGCCGTGGGATGATAGTAAGCTTATTACCACCATTAAAAACCTCGTGGCGCTAGGGCAAGCCGCCAGCCAAAATAGAGTGTTGAAGCAACAAGCGGCAAATTTTGACAATACCCGCCAAGCAGCCGTAAGTATTGGGTTGGTGTACGAAAGCGCAGCCATGCAGCGGGTAGTAGATATGTCGGTGCAGGTGGCTAAATCTGATGTACCGGTACTCATCACTGGGCCTAATGGAAGCGGAAAGGAAAAGATTGCAGAACTCATTCAATCTCAATCACCCCTTAATCAGTCAGCATTTGTGAAGGTAAACGCGGGCGCCCTTCCTCAAGAGCTTATTGAAGCAGAGCTCTTTGGCGCAGAAACCGGCGCGTTTACCAGCGCTAACAAAACGCGAATTGGCCGTTTTGAAGCCGCCCACCAAGGAACCTTGTTTTTAGATGAAATCGGCAATTTGCCGCTGTCAGGCCAGGTCAAATTATTGCGCGTATTGCAAACGGGTGAATTTGAAAAGCTAGGGTCGGTGAAAACACAAAAAACAGACGTAAGGATAATATCGGCCACCAATTCTGATTTAACTCGCGACATCGCAAACGGCGCATTTCGCGAGGATTTGTTTTATCGCCTCAATGTCATCGAAATTAATGTGCCGCCCCTTAATGAGCGAGGAGATGATGTGTTGGCCTTAGCAAAGCATTTTTTACCAGGTCGAGATATTAGCCTCACTGGGCAGCAGGCGCTACAAGCCTATGCGTGGCCAGGAAATGTGCGTGAGCTTGAAAATGTATGTCGACGAGTCAGTATATTACATCCAGATGGTACGCTGGATGCTGATGACTTCGGTTTACCCTCTATTAGCGGTGAGGTGAATACAGAGCGAAAAGGGGGAAAAGAGCCGAGCAAATCAGAGATTGAGGCGGCGCTTACAGAATTTAACGGCACTATATCTAAAGTGGCAAGGTACTTAGGGTTATCCAGACAAGCGCTTTACCGCCGGCTAGATAAATATGGAATTGATTATAAATCGTGAGGTTAATTAAAAATAAGCTTCGGGTCGCGGCGCTTTGTGCCACAGCAATAGGCATGGCGCCTATGTTGTATGTAAGCGACCTGTCGGTTGTTCAAAAAGCTTTGCTTGTCCTTGTGTCTTTATGCTTATGTACACTTGCTGTGAAAGTTTGTACGGCGCCAATAAACAAACAATTAGAGGCGCTTAAAATAGGTTTGCTCAATTTTAAAGACGGTTAGTTTTCGTCAACACTGTCTTGTAAATCAAACGACGAGTTTAAAACCTTATTCCAGCTTTATAACGATACCGCAGAAACCCTTCGCCGAGAAAAGCAGTGGTTGTATCAACGAGAGCTAATGCTAGATAAAGTGCTGCATAGTTCACCTGACGTTTTATTGTTAGTGAACGATCAGATGCATGTGGTGCTAAGTAACCGCCAAGCCTGCGAGTTCTTCCATCCAACAACTAGGGTGGAGGATACAGGCTCTGAGGAAAATGGCGCTGGTACGAATAAGTTGGGCGCCAGTAAGTTGGCTGCTAGCAGTTCGGGTACCAGGAGCTTAGAAGGTTACACCCTCGGTACTTTACTTAACAATAAACCAGACACGCTAAAAGATGTTTTGCTAGAAAATCGAGAAGGGCTATTTACTTTGCCTCAGGGGGCTAGCGGCATTCAAACATGGCATATGTCTACAGGAACGTTTTTATTAAATAATCAAACTCACCGACTGTATATTCTTAAGCAAATGACGCGAGAGCTTAACCGACAAGAAGTATCGGTGTGGAAAAAGGTAATAAGAGTAATTAGTCACGAGCTCAATAATTCCTTGGGGCCTATTTCTAGCCTATTACATAGCGGCCAAATTGTAGGCCAACAAAATGGTGATGCCCGTCTGGTGCGTGTGTTCCATACTATTGAAGAACGTATCGCCCACTTAAACCAATTTGTTCAAGGGTATGGAAGATTTGCAAAATTGCCTCCACCAGTTTTAGCAACAATTGATTGGGATAAAATAACGGCGCAACTCAGCAATCAATGTGACTTTAAGTTAACCATGCAAGAGGCTGTTGAGGTGAAAGCCGATGCAGTCCAATTAGAGCAGCTATTAATTAACTTACTTAAAAATGCCCATGAGTCGGGAGGCGACCCACAGGATGTGGAGCTCGTCATTAAACAAACGGCTTCTCAAGTTATTATTGAAGTACTCGATAGCGGAAAAGGCATGACGGATAGCGTGATGACGAATGCGCTGGTTCCTTTTTATTCCACTAAAGCTAATGGGAGTGGATTAGGGTTAGCGCTATGCCGAGAAATAACGGATGCGCATAATGGCCACTTAGTAATTCAAAACCGAAAAAATAAGGGGTTATGTGTGCGTTTTATTATTGATAAAACCACAAAGTAGCAGGCAAAAAAATAGGGGAACAGACGGGCGTCTGTTCCCCTTACGACGCTAAGCCAAGACCGTTTTTAACCTACGTCGAACAGGCATGTACAATGTATTGCAAATGAGAATGATTTGCAATGGCATTCTAGATTATTTTTAATTTTTTTATACATTGATCTCGATCAACTTCTCTACATCCCTTCTATTTACCGTATTTCAGACTTGATCCAGATCACAAACCTTCGCCAAGAAATCGCTATCATTACCTTATTAACCCTGTGAGGAGAAACACTATGTTACTAAGTATGATTTCAGATCCCGTTGTATGGGGCTCGCTTTTAGGTATTGGTATTATTATTGGAATGGGCGTGTTTTATACCTACCTATTTATGCACAACAGCGCAGAACTTGATAAGTAAAAATTGTTTTGCCTGTATGTCGCGGCGTTTGACATGAATTAGGTAAATGATAGGTCAAGAACTCAGTAACGATAACTACGTTCACTATCGCTTATATTCTGGCGTGGGCACATCTAGCAACACAAGCAATGCCGCTTGTCCGCCGTATTCAAGTGGCGCTTGATGGAAAGCATTCACGTGTGGATGCTGTATTAAGTAGTGGGGGAGTGCATTTTTTAAAACGCCCTGTCCAAACCCGTGCATAATAGAAACACAATCTACCGACTCTTTTCGGGCGGTATAAATTAATGAGGCTATTTCTGTTTTTGCCATTTCTCGGGTCATACCGTGCAAATCCAGCAGAAACTCAGGGGAATAGTCTCCTCGTCTAAGCTGTTTTAGTACATGCGTTGGCACGCCTTCTCGGCAATACCGCATGGGGCCTTCTTGCGGAAGTACGGCTTGGTACATATCGGAAAAACTAAAACTCGCCGCTACCTGCTTACTGCCTTTTAGGTCTTTAACCCCTGCTAATTGCTTTTTCTTTTCAAGGGCGACTTTCTTATTCGGAACAATCTTGTCCTGCTCCATGGGCTTTACACCTTGCACAGCATCAGCAAATGAGAAGGTATCTTCAATCACTTTTGGCTTCTCAATGCCTTTTTTCATGGCTTTTAGTTCTTTTTTAAATGCTTTCATTATGAACCGATATGCAAATTAACGTGGGCGCAGGCGTTATCTTTGGGTATGATACCAGCTTTCATATTCCTGATGTACCCAAGCTCTTATGACCGACAAGTTTTACTTAGAAGAAGCCATCGAAGATTTACACAGCATACTTGATATGATTCGGTGGGCTACCAGTCGATTTAACGACGCCGCCCTCTATTTTGGTCATGGTACCGATAACGCTTGGGATGAAGCATTAAGCCTTACCATGCAAGCGCTACACTTGCCGCATTCGTTATCTGAGCATGTTGGCGACAGCATGTTGTCATCAAGACTCACAAAAAGTGAGCGCGAAAAAATTGCTGAGCTTGTTTTAAAACGAGTTCAAACCCGTATGCCTCTGCCTTACATTACCAACGAAGCTTGGTTTTGCGGCATGCCATTTTACGTTGATGAGCGCGTGCTTATCCCTCGATCTCCGTTTGCAGAACTGATTCAAAATAATTTTGAGCCCTTCGTTAAAGAAGCACCGTCGCATATTTTAGATATGTGCACAGGGGGTGGTTGTATTGCTATTGCGCTTGCGCATGCGTACCCCGACTCACAGGTTGATGCGGTAGATATAAGCGAAGATGCCCTTGAAGTGGCCGATATTAATATTCAAGAGCATCAATTAAGTCACCGTGTTTACCCTATTCATTCTGATTTATTTACTAATTTAACCGGGCAGAAGTACGATTTAATCGTATCAAACCCACCTTATGTTGATGCTGAAGACATGGCCGACTTACCTGATGAATATCATCACGAGCCCGAGCTTGCATTAGCAGCCGGAGACGACGGGTTAGAACTTGTGGATATTATGCTGCGTGAAGCACCACAATACCTAACCGATAACGGCTGGTTGTTCATTGAAGTGGGTAACAGCGAAGTGCACATGGACACTCGTTTCCCAGGCCTTGAAGTCATTTGGCTTAGCTTTGAAAATGGCGGGCAGGGGATATTTGCCGTGAACAGCTCAACATTAAAAAACTATTTTAACAGCAAGGATTAATTCTCGATTATGTCAGGCAACAGCTTTGGAAAACTCTTCACCGTTACCACATTTGGAGAAAGCCACGGTATCGCCATTGGCGGTGTTGTTGATGGTTGCCCTCCTGGCCTCACGTTAAGTGAAGCTGATTTACAGGGCGATTTAGACAGACGTAAGCCTGGTACATCCCGTTATACCACCGCCCGTCGTGAAGATGATGAAGTGCAAATTTTGTCTGGCGTGTTTGAAGGAAAAACGACGGGTACCAGTATTGGTTTGTTGATTAAAAACAAAGATCAACGAAGCCAAGACTACTCAAATATTGCCGACCGTTTTCGCCCAGGCCATGCCGATTATACCTACGATCAAAAGTATGGTTCACGTGATTATCGTGGTGGTGGTCGCTCGTCTGCCCGTGAAACTGCGGTACGTGTTGCTGCGGGTGGTATTGCCAAAAAGTATTTAAAAGAAGTGCATGGCGTTGAAGTACATGGCTACCTTTCTCAATTAGGGCCTATTAGCGTTGAAAACGTTGACCATGCGGTGACGAATACCAATCCTTTTTTCTGCCCTGATGAAAGCAAACTCGAAGCGCTAGATGAATACATGCGCGAGCTAAAGAAATCTGGCGATAGCATCGGTGCTAAAGTTTCAGTCGTGGTAAAAAACGTACCAGTGGGTTTGGGCGAGCCAGTATTCGATAGATTAGATGCCGATATTGCGCACGCTATGATGAGCATTAATGCGGTTAAAGGCGTAGAGATTGGCGACGGTTTTGAGGTTATTAACCAAAAAGGCAGTGAGCACCGTGATACGCTTTCACCTGAAGGTTTCCAATCAAACCATGCGGGTGGCGTATTAGGCGGTATTTCAACAGGACAAGATCTTGAAGTACATATGGCACTTAAACCAACATCTAGTATTTCAGTGCCAGGTAAAACCATCAACAAGCAGGGTGAAGAAATCGAAATCATCACCAAAGGTCGTCACGACCCTTGTGTCGGTATTCGTGCGGTGCCTATTGCTGAAGCGATGATGGCGATTGTATTGATGGATCACTACTTGCGTCACCGTGCGCAAAACGCTTCTGTGGTATCGACTACCGTAGCTATTGCAGGTCAGGCAGGTCAGGCAGGTAAAGCTGAATAAGCGCTAACTAAGCGATAAGAAAACAGCGCGTCAGTATAATATACCATCCAGCTTATCCCCTTCATACGCCACAGGTAACGTTACCTGTGGCGCTATCGCATACGGAGTTGTGCAGTGCCATTCGCTAAATTGCCTTTTGCTAACCATAAATCACTCATTGTTCTCGCGTTAACCTATTGGCTGTACTTTGGTCAGTTAGGTGTTTTGGTCCCTTACTTGGGAATATTTCTCGATGGTCGTGGTTTTAGCTCTGCTGAAATAGGGGAGCTTTTTGCAGTGATAACCCTTGCACGTATCTTAGGGCCAGGAATATGGGCGGGCATTGCTGATAAAAAAGGCAACGCGGTGAGTGTGTTAAGGCTGGGTAGTTTTCTTACCGTGGCAACTTTCTGTTCCGTATTCTTGTTCGAAGGATTTTGGGGGCTTACCCTTTCTTTCGGCTTAATGATGATGTTTTGGACCGCGGTACTACCTCAATTAGAGGTTATCACCATGAAGTCAGTAGAAGGCACTAAAGCCAGCTACGGGCTTATAAGGTTGTGGGGAAGCATTGGCTTTATATGCTTAACGGTAGGTGTAGGTAAAGCCTTAGATAGCTTTTCTACTGAAACGCCAGTAATAGCGAGTGTGGGCGTGTTATTGCTGTTGTTCGTGACCACGTTATTCATTCAAGCGCCTAAAGCCAGTGCCGAGAAACACACGGCCGTAGGCAGTATTTGGCAGTACGCCAAACAGCGCCCGTTTGTAGTTTTCATCTTTGCTTCTATATGCTTACAAATTAGCTTCGGAGCCTATTACGGCTTTTTCGCGTTGTATATGCGCGACCTTGGCTACAGCGGTCAGCAAACTGGTTTATTTATCGCCCTGGGCGTACTGGTTGAAGTGGGTATTTTTCTTATTGCTAGCCGTTTAACTGCACGTTTTGGCGTGTGGAATCTGTTATTCGCCAGCTTGTTATTAACCGCACTGCGTTGGTACGCATTAGCATCTGCTGCCGATAGCATGGCGGTGATATTACTCAGCCAAGTTATTCATGCACTCAGTTTCGGGTTAACCCATGCGGTGTCTGTGCACTTCATTCATCAATTTTTACCACCTGCATTTCACAGCCGAGGTCAAGCCATTTATATTAGTGTGGCATTTGGGTTCGGTGGTGCGTTCGGTAACTATATGGCAGGGCAGCAATGGGACCAAGGAGCCAACGCGTACGAAACCTTTGCCACCGCAGCGGTGTTCTCGGCGATAGGGGCGGCTTCCTTGTTTTTCTGTAAGCGTAAGCACCTTATGTAGAAGTTATTCTTATCAAAGACTATTGTTCAAAAGCGCTGCCAAAAATTAGCCTACTTACAATAACTGACTATACTGTGAGAGACGCAACACGAAAAAGGTAGGAAGAATCGATGGCATCATGGAGCGATACTCTGCGCCATAGATATAGGCTTTATTGTCAGCATTCTTCTTGTATTAAAGAGGAGTGTTAGCATGAATACACGCTCTGATATGGTGTGTTATAAAAAGTTTCCCCATGCCGCTTATAGCATTGAGATTGTGGGCTCTACACTTATTAGTGAATTAGTCGGTCAATGGTCTACTGAAATATCAAATAGCTATATTGCTGATGTTAAGCAGGAAGTATCGTCAAAATTTAATAAGCGTTGGCTGCATATCGTGTTATTGGATAAGTGGGATTTGACCACATTTGATGCCATGGACAAGTTTACCGAATACGGAATATGGTGTTACGAAAAGGGTGTTAAAGCAACGTTTTATGTATACCAAACTAACCCCGTCAAACGATACCAACTGGCTAAAATGCTACCCGAACGAGCCAAAGATTACGTCAGCTTTCACGTGCTGAGTATCGATGACGCGTTTCTCTACGCCTCTGAAAATGGTTTTCTTGATGACCCTAAGCCAAATCAAACAATTAAAACACTGAATGCCTGACATACCCCTGCCTTTGCAGCAGTAAGTCAGGCTCCTGTGTGCAACTAAGAATGTGCATATGAGTGATTGCCCCGCATATCAGAAGGTGAAAGGTACAATCATTTACTGGTTCGACACTCGGCCAGTAGGGTAGGAAGCCCGGCACTGTTTTCTTGCTCAAGTCTTACATCAAACTTCCACAATCTATGAAGATGACGCATAACCTCACCTTTGGAGTTTCCTAAGGGAATACCATGTTGAGGAACGTAGCGAAGGGTTAAAGACCGATCGCCTCTTACATCAACGTTATATACCTGAATATTAGGCTCCAAATTACTCAAATTATATTGGGCGGAGAGCTTTTCTCTAATGGTCCGATAGCCGTTCTCATCGTGAATAGCACTGACGCTTACATAGGAATTACTCGCGTCGTCCTCTAAGGCAAATAATTTGAAATCTCGCATTAGCTTGGGTGACAAAAACTGACTAATAAAGCTTTCATCTTTAAAGTTGTGCATGGCGAAATGCACGGTTTCAAGCCAATCTTTACCAGCGATAGTTGGCAAGTATTCATAATCTTCTTTGGTGGGAGACTGGCACACCCGTTTGATATCCATGAACATCGAGAACCCTAATGCATAAGGGTTGATACCAGAATAGTATGGGCTGTTGTAATCGGGCTGCATGACTACGCTGGAATGACTGTGCAAAAACTCCATCATAAAGCGGTCGCTGACTAATCCCTCGTCGTACATTTTATTTAGAATGTGGTAATGCCAAAAACAGGCCCAGCCTTCATTCATTACTTGAGTTTGTTTTTGTGGGTAGAAGTACTGAGATACCTTGCGCACAATGCGCACAATTTCGCGTTGCCAGGGTTCTAACAGTGGCGCATTCTTTTCAATGAAATACAGTAAGTTCTCTTGTGGCTCGGAAGGAAAACGTAGGGTGTTTGTATCTTTACTTTTAGGGTTGTCCGGCAAGGTTCGCCACAGCTCATTAACCTGTGACTGCAAATACTGAGCACGTTCTTCTTGACGGGTTTTCTCTTCCTGAAGCGATATTTTTTGTGGTCTTTTATATCGGTCCACACCGTAATTCATTAACGCGTGACAAGAATCAAGAATGTTCTCAACTTCTTCTACACCATGTTTTTGCTCACATTTAGCAATGTACTTCTTGGCAAATACCAAATAGTCGATAATGGAACTGGCATCTGTCCAAGTTTGAAAAAGGTAGTTACCTTTAAAGAAAGAGTTGTGGCCATAGCAGGCATGCGCCATTACCAACGCTTGCATAGTAATGGTATTTTCTTCCATTAAGTACGCTATGCAAGGGTCAGAATTAATCACAATTTCATAGGCCAAGCCCATTTGGCCCCTGCGGTACTGTTGTTCGGTTTGAATAAACTTTTTACCAAACGACCAATGCGTATAGTTTAGTGGCATACCTATGCTGGCGTACGCATCCATCATTTGTTCAGCGGTAATAACTTCAATTTGGTTAGGGTAGGTGTCTAGCTTAAAATCTTTAGCAATACGGTCTATTTCTGTTTCATACTCGGTGAGTAATGAAAACGTCCAATCTGGGCCGTCATCTAATTTATGTTTTTGACGCGCTGCACTTAAAGACATGGGCTAACCTCCTTGCGCACTAAACTGCTCAGTACGCTTAAATATTTCTCTGAATACAGGGTAAATATCATCCGGCGTTTGAATGTGTTTACATACTATATTGTCGGAAGATTGACTGACCCTTTCGTATTCTCGCCAAAGGGTTTGGTGTTGGCGTTCGGTTATTTCAATATAGGCAAAATAGCGGGTGGCGGGTAATAGGTTATTAACTAAAAGTGAGCTACATAAAGGCGAATCATCGGCCCAGTTATCGCCATCGGATGCTTGGGCCGCGTAGATATTCCAATTGCCATCGCTAAACCGTTCTCGCACGATTTCATCCATGAGCTTTAGTGCGCTTGAGACTATCGTACCGCCGGTTTCTTGAGAGTAAAAAAACTCCTGTTCGTCGACTTCTTTCGCTTGAGTATGATGCCTGATATACACCACCTCTACATTCTCGTAGGTACGGGTTAAAAACAAATACAGTAGAATATAAAAGCGTTTTGCTACATCTTTGGTCGCTTGATCCATAGAGCCTGAAACATCCATTAAGCAAAACATCACCGCTTTGCTGGTAGGAATAGGGCGCTTGTCGTAGTTTTTAAAACGTAAATCGAAGGTGTCGATAAAAGGGACTTTAGCCACTTTGGCTTTAAGTAGTGCGAGTTCTTTTTCAATTTCTTCAATGGCTAGTGCATTGTTAGTAGGCGCAGTCATCAGTATGGCTAACTGTTCTTCTAACTCTCTGATACGCTTTCGGGTAGAACCGGTTAACGCAATTCGTCTTGCCACCGATCCTTTAAGAGAACGAACAATGTCTAAGTTACTCGGCACACCGTCAGTTTGATACCCAGCACGATAGGTTTCATGTTGAATCACTTTATCAAACTGATTTTTCTTTAAATTAGGCAGCGCCAAGTCGTCGAACAAGATATCTAAATATTCGTCTTTCGAGATGGAGAAAACGAATTCATCTTCTCCGTCGCCGCTATTACCCGCTTCCCCTTCACCAGAACCTTGACCCGCGCCACCTGGTGGGCGGTCAATTTTATCGCCTGCAATGAATTGGTCATTACCGGGGTGGACAATATCTCGCTTGCCCCCTTTTCCGGTATGAAATACAGGTTCAGAAATATCGCGAGTAGGAATGCTTACCTGCTCGCCCGAGTCTAGGTCGGTAACAGAACGTTTGCCGACTGCATCGGTAACAGCACGCTTTATCTGTTGTTTGTAGCGTTTAATAAAGCGCTGTCTGTTTACCGTGCTTTTGCCTTTACTATTAAGTCTTCGGTCGATGAAATGCGCCATAACCACCTGCTTGTCATAGGGTGAACCACGAGTAAATAGCCCATTATGAGGCTTTACGAACTCGTAAATACCACTCACACAATAGTCTGACTTGCTTTTGTGTATAGCCTTTTTCCGTCATTCGATTTACAAAGTCGTCATGCTTTTTCTGTTCGTCGGCTGACCCTTTTGTATTAAACGAAATAACTGGCAGCAAATCTTCCGTGTTGGAAAACATTTTCTTTTCAATCACAGTGCGTAATTTTTCATAACTCGTCCACGATGGGTTTTTACCACCATTGTTGGCTCGTGCACGAAGTACGAAATTCACTATCTCATTACGGAAGTCTTTAGGATTGCTAATTCCCGCAGGTTTTTCAGTTTTCTCAAGTTCAGCATTTAGCGACGCGCGGTCAAAAAGTTGACCGGTTTCAGGGTCACGATACTCCTGATCTTGGATCCAAAAGTCTGCATAGGTGACATAGCGGTCGAAAAGATTCTGCCCGTATTCTGAGTAAGATTCTAAATACGCGGTCTGAATTTCTTTACCAATAAATTCAACATATTTTGGTATCAGATAGCCTTTTAAGAACTCTAAATATTGCTCACTTAAATCAGGTGGAAATTGTTCACGTTCAATCTGCCTTTCAAGCACATAAAACAAATGCACAGGGTTGGCAGCCACTTCTTGATGATCGAAGTTAAACACACGGGATAGTATTTTAAAGGCAAAGCGAGTGGACAACCCTTCCATGCCTTCATCTACGCCTGCATAGTCGCGGTATTCTTGGTATGACTTCGCTTTAGGATCGGTGTCTTTCAAGCTTTCCCCATCATAAACCCGCATTTTTGAGAACAAACTCGAGTTTTCAGGTTCTTTTAATCGAGATAGCACAGTGAACTGCGCTAAGCATTCCAAGGTATCTGGTGCGCACGGTGCCCCTTTTAGTTCACTGCTATCTAGCAGTTTACGGTAGATATGAATCTCTTCACTTACTCGCAAACAGTAGGGCACTTTAACAATGTAAACGCGGTCTAAAAAGGCTTCGTTATTCTTATTATTTCTGAAGGTTTGCCATTCTGACTCATTTGAGTGGGCTAAGATCAGGCCATCGAAAGGCAACGCTGAAAAGCCTTCCGTAGGATTATAGTTACCTTCTTGGGTGGCAGTAAGTAGTGGATGTAGCACTTTAATTGGCGCCTTAAACATTTCTACGAATTCCATCAATCCCTGGTTCGCTTTACACAGTGAGCCTGAATAGCTATAAGCATCTGGGTCGTTCTGTGCGTATTGTTCTAAGCGACGAATATCTACCTTACCTACCAAGGCTGAAATATCTTGATTGTTCTCATCGCCAGGTTCAGTTTTCGCAATACCCACCTGATCAAGCACAGAAGGGTAGACACGCACAACTTTAAATTGAGTAATGTCACCATTATATTCATGCAGACGTTTTCGTGCCCATGGTGACATAATGGTTTTTAAGTAGCGCTTCGGAATACCATACTCTTGCTCAAGTAGATGGCCGTCTTCTTTTGCATCAAATAAGCAAAACGGATGGTCGTTAACCGGCGAACCTTTAATGATGTAAATAGGAACGTGTTGCATCAGTTCTTTTAAACGTTCAGCTAACGACGATTTACCGCCACCTACAGGCCCCAATAAATAAAGAATTTGTTTCTTTTCTTCTAACCCCTGTGCGGCATGTTTTAGGTAAGAGACTATTTGCTCAATAGCTTCTTCCATACCATAAAATTCATTAAACGCGGGGTAGCGAGAAATCACGCGGTTTGAAAATATGCGACTCAGTGCGGGGTCCGTCGCGGTGTCTATCATTTGAGGCTCGCCAATGGCACTGAGCAATCGCTCAGCAGCATTTGCATAAGCTGCTGTGTCGTCCTTGCAAATCTCAAGGAACTCCTCAATGGTAAACTCTTCCTGCTTTCGTTCTTCGTATCGGTTTTGGTAATGTTCGAAAATACCCATGAATACCTCTTAAAAAAACGGTTGCCCGTAATTTCAGCTTAGTCGGTATTTAGAAATAGGAAACAAAAATCATAGTAAACTTTTGTATAGACGTGAAATGTTTGATCTAACGAAAAATGGAATTTTTTCGTTAAAATTGAGTCAAATACCCCCATTAGTATTACTTAAAAGTCTGTATATTATTAAATAATGGGCATAAAAAAACCCGCCTAAGCGGGTTTTTGAATTTGTCTGAAAATGATTACGCGAAGTTCGCGCTAGCAAATTCCCAGTTAGCAAGTGCCCAGAAGTTTTCTAGGTACTTAGGGCGCACGTTACGGTAATCGATATAATAAGCGTGTTCCCAAAGGTCAACCGTTAGTACAGGCGTAAGCTCATCACCAGAAATAGGTGTTTCTGCGTTGCTTGTATTTACGATGTCTAATGAACCGTCAGACGTTTTTACCAACCATGTCCAGCTAGAGCCAAAGTTGTTTACTGCTTTATCATTAAATGCAGCTTGGAAGTCAGCGAATGAGCCCCATTTTGCATTGATTGCGTCAGCTAGTGCGCCAGTTGGTTCGCCGCCGCCATTTGGGCTTAGGCAGTTCCAGTAGAACGTGTGGTTCCATACTTGGGCTGCATTGTTGAAAACGCCACCTTCAGAAGACTTAATGATCTCTTCTAGGCTTTTGCTTTCCAAATCAGTACCTTCAACTAAACCATTTAGTTTAGTCACGTAAGTAGCGTGATGCTTGCCATAGTGATAGTCCAGCGTTTCGGAAGAAATATGCGGTTCAAGTGCATTTTTTTCGTATGGTAATGCTGGTAATTCAAAAGCCATATCGGTCTCCATGTTGGTTTAATGTTTTTTAAACAACGTTAATTTAAGCTCGCAATGCCTGTTCAACGAGCCTGTATAAATACTTTATCTAAGATGCTTATTTTATAATAGCAAAAGCATGCTGTAGATGTAGGGGCAAATTTGTATAACTCAATGACAAATTTATGAAAATTCTAAATTCTTGTCTAGTTATAATAATTGCCTTTCAAATCCCCATATCGTGAATGCTAGGTTATGCTGCGTAGCAGCTACTTTGCAAACGATAGAAACGAGAGTACTGATAGTAAGTAATATCAGCATTACATATAAGATCACTTTCATCTTACCAATGCGACTACGCTATATAAGACTACTGCTATCCACAATTGTCGTGGGCACCACGGGTTATATAAATATCCCTTTCAGATGCGGTGAGTATAAACCCATGAAAGAAACTATGATAATATTACCCTTGAATTCTACACGCTCATTCCCACTTATAGGGAATAACTTTTCCGCTGAGAGGACCTGATGGATAACACTGAAACTCAATCCACCGTAGACAGAATTAAGCAACAAATTGAAGAAAACCCTATTCTTTTATATATGAAGGGTTCTCCTAAACTACCAAGTTGTGGTTTTTCTTCACAAGCATCACAAGCACTAATGGGCTGTGGTGAACCGTTTGCGTATGTAGACATTTTGCAAAATCCAGATATTCGCGCTGAACTACCAAAGTATGCGAACTGGCCAACTTTCCCGCAATTATGGGTAGACGGCGAGTTAGTTGGTGGTTGTGACATTATCATGGAAATGTTTCAACAAAACGAATTGCAGCCGTTAATTAAAGAAACGGCAGAGAAACACAAGACTGAAGAATAAGATTATAAAGCCGGCGATTAGCCGGCTTTTTTGATTAAAACCCCGCAAAATCACACCACTTTCAATTCCCGTAAATACTAATAGACAGACCAGAAAACAAAATCCTCTATGGTTTGAAAATAAATAATTATTTTGTCCAAAAACGTTTGTTTTATAAGAGTTTACATCTTATAAAACGTGGGTGCTGACAAGTATATGGTCAGCGTTAAAGGTATAAAATAACTATCACTCGCTGCACTTATTACGTTCATGAAAGCGTAGAGGTGACAGGGGGAAAATCCCGGGAAACCACTATGAATACATCTTTGTCTTTATTGACCAAACACGTTCGAGGCGTACTTGCTGCGTCAGCGGCATTTTCTGTTATGGCCATTGCGCCAGTGCACGCCCAAGAGGCGGCCGATGCAGCAGAAGCGAGCGCAGAAGATTATGAACAAATCGCCATTGTAGGTTCACGCGCAGCGCCACGTTCTGTCGCTGAATCGGCGGTACCTATCGATATTATCTCTGATGAAGAGTTTAAAAATCAGGGTGCCACCGATGTTGTCTCTATGATGCAAACGGTTGTTCCGTCGTTTAACGTTAACGACCAACCTATTAATGATGCATCTACCCTGGTTCGTCCTGCTAACCTTCGTGGTATGGCATCAGATCACACGCTTGTGCTAGTAAACGGTAAGCGACGTCACCGTTCTGCGGTAATCACATTCCTAGGTGGTGGCTTGTCTGATGGTGCACAAGGCCCAGATATCTCGGTTATTCCAGCAGCGGCATTAAAGCAAATTGAAGTATTACGAGACGGCGCTGCGGCGCAGTATGGTTCAGACGCCATTGCCGGTGTTATTAACTTCGTATTAAACGATGCGTCAGAAGGCGGCTCATTTGAAGCTCGCTACGGTTCGTATTACGAAGGTGACGGCGACATGATTCAGCTGTCTGGTAATATTGGTATGCCGTTATCTGATAAAGGTTTCATTAACCTTTCTGCAGAATACCGTACTGCCGATGATACTTCTCGAAGTGTTCAGCGTGATGATGCAGCTGCGTTAGTCGCTGCTGGCAATACTTTCGTTGCCGACCCTGCACAAATTTGGGGTTCGCCTGAAATTAAACACGACTACAAACTTTTCGCTAACCTAGGGTTAGAGCTAAGTGATACCGCAGAAGCCTATATGTTCGGTAACTTCGCTGAGCGTGAAGTGGAAGGTGGTTTCTACTACCGTAACCCGCACACTCGTGGCGGTGTTTACGCGGCTGATGACGGTTCCCTATTGGTTGGTGACTTAACCGACGACCTTTCAGGTAACTGCCCTACCGACATCATCCCTGGCGACAACGTATTAACTAACGAACGCTACATCAATGAAGTGGCTAATAACCCCGATTGTTTTGCGTTCAACGAAATATTGCCAGGTGGTTTCACACCGCGTTTCGGTGGAACGGTTACCGATATGTCATTGGTATTCGGAACCCGTGGTGAATTAGCGAACGACATCACTTATGACGTAAGTTTGAACTTAGGTGAAAACGAAGTTGATTTTGTTATCAGCAACACCATCAACCCATCACTTGGTCCCGATACTCCGTTCGAGTTTAGCCCTGGTCGTTATACGCAATCAGAGCAAACTCTTGACGTAGATTTCACTAAGCCTTTTGAAATTGGTTTGTATGAGCCGTTATTTGTAGCAAGTGGTTTCCAATACCGTCATGAAAGCTACGAGAGTTTTGCCGGTGATACTGCATCTTATGAAATTGGTCCTCTAGCGTCACAAGGCTTTGGTATTGGTTCAAATGGTTTCCCTGGTTTAGCGGCAAACAGCCAAGGCTTAGTATCGCGTCATAACATCGCGTTCTACGTAGATGCAGAAGCGTACATCACTGAGACCTTTATGTTAGCGGGTGCTATTCGTTACGAAGATTACTCAGACTTTGGTGATACCACTAAAGGTAAAGTGGCGTTCCGCTGGCAAGCGCTTGAAAACATCGCGTTCCGTGGTGCTTTCTCAACTGGCTTTAAAGCACCTACATTAGGACAAAGTAACGTACGTAACGTAACCACAGCATTTGGTACTGATGGCAAGCTTATCGACCGTGCTACGCTTCCACCTACCGATCCTGTGTCACAGCTTAAAGGTGGTGAGCAGCTTACTCCGGAAGAATCTGAAAGTATTACCTTTGGTGTAGTGGCAGACTTCGATAACGGTTTGTTCGTTACTGCTGATTACTACAACATTGAACTTACTGACCGTATCAGTACCGCTTCTGGTATTGCGCTTACTGATGAAGATATTGCGATTTTGCTTGATCAAGGTATTAGCGATGCATCTAGCTTCAGCGAAATTAGCTTCTTCACTAATGACTTCGATACGACTACTGAAGGTCTTGATGTTGTAGCTAACTACAGCATGGACATGTTTGAAGGCGAAACTAAGTTCTCGCTCGCGTACAACTGGACGTCCACCGAAGTAGATAGAGCATCTGATAATATTTCAGCTGAACGCATCCGCATGTTGGAAGATAACCTTCCGGCAGTACGCTACAGTGCAACAGCTAACCATACGAATGGTGACTGGCGCTTCCTAGCTCGCCTAAACTATTTCGGTAGCATCTATGAAGATCACCTAGATTCAGCACTACCTATCGATAAAGTAGGGTCTGAAATCACGATTGATTTGGAAATGGCTTATAACTTCACAGAAGAGCTGACCGTAACAGTGGGTGCGAAAAACGCGTTTGATGAGTACCCAGATGAAAACACGCAGTATGCAGGTATTGCAGGTTCGTTGTATCCGACTACGTCTCCCATCGGTATCAATGGCGGTTTCTATTACCTGAGAGGTGTTTACACTTTCTAAAAACGGAAACCAGGTAAAAGGAGGCGTTCGCCTCCTTTTATTTCTCTAAATGCTAAAAATATAAGATTTCATCGTGCAAGCAGACCAATAAATTGGCATGATGGTGAAATAACTGTAAGCAATTTGAAACACCTGCAAAATTTTAATATGACCAGAAAGTCGACAGTCACCGAATCCTTCTTAAAATATCGCGCAAAGCTAATGCGTGCGGTGAGTACTATTGTGGGTGCCGACGATATAGAAGACATCGTTCAAGAAGCATTCATAAAAAGTTATGAAGCTGAGATGAATCAAGAGATTCGCTTTGAACGCACGTACATGCTGAAAACAGCACGTAACTTAGCATTAAACCATGTTGCCAGAGCCGAAAATAAAAATAATCAGCCTATTGATGACATGGACATTTTACCCCACGAACTGGTGGGTTATAGCCTAGAAAAAAATGTAGAAAGTAAGGAGCGCTTCATCCACTTTTGTCGAGCGACAGATACATTGTCTGCGGATGTTAAGCGGGTATTTTTACTTAAAAAAGTATATGGCATGCGCCAAAAAGACATCGCAGAACTCGTTGGTTTAAGCGAGAGTACGGTAGAAAAGCATGTCGCTAAAGGATTAATGTTGTGCTCGAAATATTTAGCCGAGCTATCTAAAGATGACGCCCCCGTGCGCACATCTCGTAATGCGACTCAGGACATAAGCCGTAGTTAACATGAACAATATTCGTCAGTTTTCCAGCAAAGAAGATATCCAAGAGCAAGCCTGTTTGTGGATAAGCCGTCTCGATCGCGAACTTAGCGAAGACGAAAAAAAACAGCTAGATGCGTGGCTTGCCGAAAGCCCAAATCATCGCAAGGCGCTTATGGAAGCCGCAAGCTTGTGGGATGACATGTCAGTACTTAACGAGTTAAGTGGCTTGTTTCCTCGTCATCAGAACAAAACCGAAACCAAAGCCCATAATCGCAATAAGCGTCGTGAGGGTATAGTCACTCAAGCTCGCATGAGCGTAGCAGCTGCGTTTTTAGTTATGACTATTGCGGTAGCTGTTGTGGTTGACCGTATTTGGCTAGAAGCGCCAGATGTAGTGGCGCACATGTCTGAGAAAATTGAAACCGGTATTGGTGAACAAAGAAATCTCGTGCTTTCAGATGGCTCTACACTGCTTTTAAACACAAACTCGCGTGTTACCGTCGATTTTTCTGACGATGTGCGAAACATTGTATTGCTAAAAGGCGAAGCGCATTTTGAAGTGGCGCACGATACCACGCGACCTTTCACGGTAACCGCAGGTAATAATACGGTTACCGCAGTGGGTACTGCGTTTAACATGCAGTATGTTGACGACAACGCTTTCGAATTAGTGGTAACCGATGGAAAGGTATTAGTTAAAGACAGATTTAGTGCATTCAGTAGTAATCAGTCACTATTTTCCAAAGCGCCTGTTGAAGGTGAAGGCCTGCTTATGTTTGCGGGTGAAAAAGCCACAGTAAAAGGCGATGTTGATGCCCGCGAGAGTTTATCGCAAAACGACATTGATGATGATTTAGCATGGCAGCAAGGCATGATTGTGTTTAAAGGTGAGCGCTTAGAAGCCGTGCTTGCTGAAATTGGTAGATATACGCAAGTACACTTTCAGATTTCTGACGAATCGCTTAAAAGCCGCCGTGTTGCAGGCTACTTTAAAGTGGGCGATATTGATGGCTTGCTAGCTGCACTTAAAAACAGCTTTAATATTGAATACGAAAAAGTATCCGATACTAGTATTCAGCTTTCGGTTTCTCGAGGATAGTTTAAGGCCGGTGTAGAGCTGCTGTATGGCTCATTCGCAGATAATTCGCAGTTGATGAATAACGGCAATGAATCTAGGTTGAGTGACTCAAAGTTGGTGGCTGAAGGTTGGTGGTTGAAGGTTAATAATTCGACGCTAAATATCACTAAATAACTGACGAATAATACGCGGGTAATGCGTGCCTTAAATACCAGTGCAAATGCATTATTTGGCATAAGCTTAACTATTGTGACAATATAATAAAACAAATAATAAGTACGATTTCTCATCTTGCATCATTTGCGTTCGGCCAATTTTTCTCGTGCAGTAGTGCGCAGCTATAACAGTGTGCGCAAGGCAAGTATTTGCTTTGTGTTAGCCGTTTGTGCTGGTCCTATTCAGGGCGCATTCGCGCAAGAGCCCGAGTCTCAAGCTGGTCAACGTAGCAAACAAGAAAATGCGCCAAGCCCAATAAAGCAGTCTAATCAAACGGCCTTTCAGTTTTCAATTCCAGCCCAAGATGCCGATGACGCGCTAACAGAACTAGCAAAGCAAGCTAATACCACACTCTTATTTCCTTTCGACTTAGCGCAAACGGTTAAAACTAATTCTTTAGAAGGCAACTTCACCCTTAACGAAGCCTTATCAAAATTGCTTGATGGCACCGAGCTTGCTGTGGTGACTGACAGTGCTGGGCAAGTCAGTATTCGTTCTCGCAGTGATGTAGTTGCTCAAAATAGAAAAGACGAGGGTGAAGAGAGTGTTCAAGAAGAAGACACAAGTAATGCGCTTGAGCGCATTGCCGTAGTAGGGACCAGAAGTTCTCCTCGTAGTGTGGTCGAATCGCCCGTGCCACTCGATATTATTGGCTCAGAATCGTTACGTTCACAAGGCAACAGCGATGCCTTGTCGATGCTAAGCACCATGGTGCCTTCTTTAAACGTCAACGATCAGCCTATTAATGATGCTACCAGTTTAGTGCGACCTGCTAATTTACGAGGTATGGCGTCAGATCACACATTACTGCTCGTCAACGGTAAACGCAGACATCGCTCGGCAGTCATTACTTTTCTTGGCGGTGGCTTATCTGATGGCGCACAGGGGCCGGATATTTCGGTTATCCCTGCTTATGCATTAAAACAAATTGAAGTTTTACGAGATGGTGCTGCGGCACAATACGGTTCAGATGCCATTGCCGGCGTGATTAACTTCGTACTTGATGATAGTGATTCAGGTGGCAGCATCGCACTTAAAACGGGTACCTATTCTGAAGGTGATGGTGAGTTATTTCAGATACAGGCTAATAAAGGTTTTCGTTTAGGTGAAAACGGCTTCTTGAACGCCACGGTAGAATATCGACAGCAACAAGGCACATCACGCTCTGTTCAGCGTGATGATGCACAAGGCCTCATTGATGCGGGTAATAGGCTTATAAGCAGCCCTGCGCAAATATGGGGCGCGTTAGATGTTAACGAAGACATGAAAATGTCGGCAAATGCGGGGTGGGACATTGCGCCTAACTACGAAGGTTACGCGTTAGCAACTTATGCCCATCGTGAAATAAGTGGCGGTTTTTACTTTCGCAACCCACAAACCCGAGAAGGTGTCTTTTCTGAAACGAACGAAGAAACGGGCGAGAGTCGCTTATTGGTTGGGGATTTAGACGGTATAGGGCAGGGGATTAGATGCCCCACCATTTTCCTTGATGATACCAATGTATTGGATAACCCCGATTATTTGCGTATTGCCGATAATACCACCGCACTTGGTGCGAACTGCTTTGCCTTTAACGAGTGGTTTCCCGGTGGGTTTACCCCACAATTTGGTGGCACAATCACTGATGCCTCTGTATTTGCTGGCGTCAAAACGGAATTAGATAATGGCTGGGCGATGGATTTGAGTGCCAGTGTAGGGTATTCAGATATCGCTTATCGTTTATCTGGCACCGTTAATCCTTCTCTTGGGCCAGACTCTCCGCTCTCTTTTTCTCCAGGCTCAGTTAGCCAAGTAGAGCGTACGTTTAATCTTGATTTCGCAAAGCTAATTCAATCCGTATTTGAAGAGCCAATTAGTATTGCTATGGGCGCAGAGTGGCGCAGAGAAACTTACTTTCAAAAAGCCGGTGATGATGCCTCTTATGCCGCTGACTCGCTCGCTTTTGACCCCACAACGGGGGCATCGCAAGGGTTCAGCATTGGCTCGAACGGATTCCCTGGTTACCAGCCTCAATCTGCAGGGCACTGGAGCAGAAGTAATTGGGCGGTGTACATAGACTTGGAGTTTTTCTTAAGTGAAGCATGGCAGTTTGGTGTAGCCACCCGCGTTGAACACTTTACTGATTTTGGCTCTACCTTTGATGGCAAGCTAAGTACGCGATATAAGGTTAATGACTTATTTGCCCTTCGAGGCTCTATCAATACTGGCTTTAAAGCGCCGACGGTTGGTCAAAGTAATGTGATTAATGTCACCACGGCTTATAGCGCGAATGGACTAGAAGACCAAGCCACACTGCCGCCCACTGATTTGATATCACAACAGCTAGGTGCAACACCGCTCACTCCAGAAGAGTCGGTTAACTTTAGTTTAGGTGTGGTGATGCACGTAAGTGATACCTTTTTCGCAACCCTCGACTATTTTAATATCCGTTTAATGGACAGGATCAGTACCACGTCAGCAATACCGCTTAGTGAGGCAGACATCCAAGTGCTTAGTGCGAACGGCCGCGACGATGCGGCGAACTACAATGCCGCCAAATTTTTCACCAATGACTTTGATACCCAAACCCAAGGGGTCGATTTAGTGGTTCACTACGACTTCATGGTACAAGATTGGAAGCAGACATTGTTGTTAGCTTACAATTGGACAGACACACAAGTAGAGCGGGTGACCTTGTATCCCACCATGGTTGATGGTGAGATAACCTTAATGCCAAACCTGACAACGCAGCGCATTAGAATGCTAGAAGATAACTTGCCAGCACACAGAGGCAGTTTGACGCTCGAACAGTACATTGGTGACTTTAATTTTACGTGGCGGGCAAACTACTACGGCAAATATTACGAAGACCATCTAGATGCTTCTGCGGGAATGGATATTTATGGAAGCGACACGCTAACGGCAGATGCGCAAGTAGCATGGTTTTTTTCACCGTCGTGGGGAGTTACGCTAGGTGTGCAAAACTTATTTGATACAAAACCTGATAGCAATCCGTTTAGTGGGGAAGTAGGGGCTTTATATCCGCCAACATCGCCAGGGGGGATTAATGGCGCATTCTATTATTTAGGATTGGAATACAGTGTTGATTAACGACACAAAAGTTGATTGAAATAGAAGGTCAGATAAATTTTGGATAGAATCTAAAAAATAGAAACTAGGAAAATACCTAGGAAAAAAGAAAGGGCTAGCCTACGTTTTTAAACATAGAATCATCGATGATGGTTTGATCGATAATCTGTTGTGCCATTTGGATGCACTTGCCACACTGGGAACCAAGTTCCATATGTTCACGCAATTCACGCATGTTACCTACGCCATTACCTTGTACTGCGGCGCGTATGCTTTTATCGGTAACGCCGTAACACATACATACAAACATAAAACACTCCAAATAAGTCTGTAAATGATAATAATTGCTATTTCATTCTAATGCAAGTGAGATTTAGTCGTATTCACACTCAAGAAATCATCAAAAAGGGTGGCCGTTGGTACGATGAGTGAAAAATTAGCAGAAGTAGAGTGCGTTACCGCTTGTTATCTAAGATAAAGTACCAATAAAGAGAGTTAGAAAACGCCAAGTGAAAAGACGTTTTACTTATTATTTAGTTTTTATATAAATTGGAGATATTTATGAGTGTATTAGTTGGCCGTCCAGCGCCGGATTTTACCGCTGCTGCAGTATTAGGTTCAGGTGAAATAGTTGATTCATTTTCACTATCTGAAACCATCAAAGGCAAAAAAGCGGTACTTTTTTTCTACCCGCTAGATTTCACCTTTGTTTGCCCATCTGAACTTATTGCTTTTGATAAGCGTTTTGAAGAATTTAAAAAACGGGGCGTAGAAGTGATTGGGGTTTCTATCGATTCACAGTTTTCTCATAACGCATGGCGAAATACGCCAGTAAACGAAGGTGGCATTGGTCCAGTTCAATATACGTTAGTGGCCGACGTGAAACATGAAATTTGTCAGGCGTATGATGTTGAGCATCCAGAAGATGGCGTGGCATTTAGAGGTTCTTTCCTGATTGATGAAGAAGGCCTAGTACGTCATCAAGTGATTAACGACCTTCCGCTAGGCCGTAATGTAGACGAAATGCTTCGTATGGTCGATGCACTTGCATTCCATCAGGATCATGGCGAAGTTTGCCCAGCAGGTTGGACACAAGGTAAAGCGGGTATGGATGCTTCACCAGAAGGCGTAGCCAAGTACCTTGCAGCAGAAGCTGACAAGTTATAATAGGCCGAAAGTATCTACAAAAGCTTTAAAAGTAAGCACTCAGGCTTGTTAAATAGGCTTTATGCAAATACGTCTACCTAATACTAAAACAGCGCCATTCGGCGCTGTTTTTTATTTCTACTGAATAAATTTTAATTTGAAGCGATTGCAGCTAAGGCAGCATTTCAGACGTTGCTTATCAGCAAGGCTCATCAGGGCTGATAGGTTCACCAGCTAAGGGCCAGCCGCCCAATGCTTTGTAACGATTTACCATAAAGCAAAACAGTTCCGTGGTTTTTTGCGCATCATATAATGCGCTGTGGGCTTCTTTTTGATCAAACTCAATACCTGCCGCACGGCAGGCTTTAACCAAAACAGTTTGGCCTAACGTTAAACCGGCAAGGCTGGTGGTATCAAAAGACACAAAGGGGTGAAAAGGCGTGCGTTTGATATTACAACGAGCGATAGCCGCGTTGACGAAACTTTGGTCGAAGGTGGCGTTATGCGCCACAATCACCGAGCGCTGGCAATCCGCATCTTTTTGCGCTTTACGAATACCTTTGCACAACGACTTCATTGCTTCACTTTCTTCTATGGCACCGCGCAGGGCACAGTGAGGGTCAATGCCGTTAAACTCTAGCGCTGCAGGCTCTAAGTTCGCGCCTTCAAAAGGATCGACATGGTAATGAAAAGTTTGGTCGGGATAAATCAGACCATCTTCTTCCATTTTTACCGTTACGGCAGCAATTTCAAGTAAGGCATCGGTCCCAGCATTAAAACCGGCGGTTTCAACGTCGATAACAACAGGGAAGTAGCCCCTAAAACGATGAGGAAGGGAGTGGTGCAACTCAGACATAGTTTCTCTTAGCAGGTTCTTTGGTTACGTAACAAAGCTGTATCAACATAGAAATGCTACAAAAAGTGCTGGGATTATGGCAAGGATAACCCACGGTATCCAGCCTGAATTTCAATGTGGGGCGTTAGAAACCTGAAATGAGGGCATAATTGATGGTATTAATGGTATAGAAGGCTAAACTTTTCTACACTAAGGACGATATATTCTGTAAGCGCCTTTTCGTTAGGTATGGTTTATCAGTTGAGTGGGTATAGTTGTGAAGCGTAAATTCGGTTTACTTATTCCGTTGTTTTTTACTACGGTCGCAAGCGGTGCTATGCGTCAGTATTCTGCTACGGTAGAAACGTCTAACTGGGAAGTGGTTGATGCATCGCGTTTGCAATGTACATTGAACCATCCTTTACCCGGTTACGGCGATGCCATGTTTACAAGCGTGGCTTCTAAACGGCTTAATATGGAATTTGAGCTAGACATGCATTTATTGCCTAACCGCTTCGATGTAGCTGCTGTTTATTCTGTACCGCCAAAGTGGATGCCGGGTGTAGCGCCTAAAACCATCGCCGATATGACATTGCGCACGCAATATAACGGTGACCTTCCGCAAGACGCTGCATGGACTATGCTAAGTGAACTCGAAAAAGGCTTCTGGCCCACCATTTATTATCAAGACTGGTATAACGAATACGATAAAGTGAGTGTTGCATTAAACGCCAGTAATTTCTCGATGGTGTATCGAGACTTCGTTAAGTGTGTGTCTAACTTATTGCCTTACAACTTCGACGATATTGCCTATACGGTGTTGTCGTATCAGAAAAACAGTACCGAACTGACTAAGTATTCTCAAAAGCGCCTAACAATGATTGGGGAATACCTAAAAGAAGATAGCGACTTAGAGTTAGTATTGCTTGATGGCTATACCGATAGCTATGGCGGGCGATGGAACAACGAACAATTATCTATACGCCGAGCCAATGAAGTAAAAAGCTACTTAACTACCATAGGCGTGCCCGATGACAGAATTCAACTGACGGGGCACGGTGAGAAGCGCCATATAGCAAATAACGATACCCGAGAGTCGCGAGCGCAAAATAGAAGGGTAGTAGTGCGGTTATCTAAATCTTAGGGTTATCTAAAAACTAAGTAAAAAATATAAACAAATTTGAAAAAGCGGCTTAATGGCCGCTTTTTTGTGAAGTGAATAATATATTTGTTGTTGCTATTCGCCTTGTGCTTCAAGCCAGGCTTTTACCGGCGGCACATGGTCGGTAAATACGCCGTCTACGTTTACCACGTGTTTCAGGGTAGAAAGAAGTTGCTCTGCAGTCATACCTGGCGGTAGGGCATCTTGACGGAACGTGTAGGGATGAATAATGAAACCTTCTGAATGGGCATACTCAACCCAAGATGCGGGTATCAGTTTGCCTGTTTCCATCGCTTGGGGGTCTAGTAGTTGGCCTAACCAAGGGCCTAAACCGTCGGCATATTTAGCCACTTCTTTCATGCCTGCTTCACTTTTGATCCAATCGTAGTCTGTGGTTGATTCTCCCCAACTGTTTTCACCTATTAGCATGACCACTTTTCCCGCATAGTTTAGGTCTTTTCTAATGCGCTTTATTTCATCGAAGTCGAAACACTGCAAGTAACTGTTGGCGTCTTTATTGGCAAGATTAAATCGTGTTAGTGATGCAATCACAATCTGGCTAGCATCTACTCCTTGTTCGTTATGCCACGCTGGTGATTTTACTTCCGTATAAACCCCTACATTGGTATTGAACTCTCGATTAAGCTGAGTAATAAGCTCGTAGTGTTCTTCTAAGGTTGCCACGGTAAAATTTGCCGTATTCCCTGTATAGCGTTTTGTAAAAACTTGTTCACCCTTGCTGTTCGCTCGTTCGTGTACTTGCAGAGTACGAAGCTCAGCTAACGTGAAGTCTAAGGCGTAAAAGCGACCATCTTTACGTGCACGCTCTGGAAATACTTGCTCAACATTGGTTACTGTTTCTAAGTGTATGTCGTGCAAGACCACAGCAATCCCATCTTTAGTAATAACCGCATCTTGCTCAATAAAGTCAGGGTTCATGGCAAAAGCAAGCGTGGCGGCTTCTAATGTGTGCTCAGGCAGATAACCTGACGCGCCCCTATGAGCAATAACATCGAAGTCTTTCGCCAATAGTACTGGGCTTGCAAAAATCGAGATAGAAAGCGAGAAAGTAAGTAGAGCGTGACGAATTTTTAGCATGATAGGGCAATATCCTTATTAATAGGGCCGCTGTATTTTAAAATAGAGACTTATTGTTTTGTTTGAATAAGTTCGATGGCATAGCCATCTGGATCGCGAACAAAAGCAATGACAGTAGAGCCGCCCTTTACGGGGCCTGGCTTACGGTATACATCACAGCCATTTTGCTCTAGGTTTTCGCAGAACTGATAAATATCGTCTACTTCGATGGCGATGTGGCCGTAAGCCGTGCCTTTTTCATAGGTGTTGTCGCCCCAGTTATAAGTGAGTTCAAGTACGGTAGTGTTAGTTTCTTCACCATAACCCACGAAAGCGAGCGTGTATTCATAAGCTTGGTTTTCAGACTTCCTCAATAGCTTCATGCCCATCAAGTGAGTGTAGAAGTGCAAAGATGCATCAAGATCTTCAACACGAAGCATGGTGTGTAGCATTCTCATTCGACTCTCCCCGTTCTTCTAAGAACATCATATATATCAGTTTACTATGGGTATGTGAAAGGAATGAGACACTAAAGCCCAAATACAATAGCTGCAAGCACCTATCGGTAAACCGCTAGCAAAAAAGGACAATTAAAAGTTATACATTCCCTTATTGTCTATTTTAAGGTGACGGCGACGTTGTAGTAAATAACACAACTATTCTATCGACTTACGTATGTGAAATGTCTGTAGTGATTGCGCCTGCCATTGATGGTGAATGAAGGGGGAGGGCACGAGGGTTAAGGTGTGTGGGCGATTGTAATGGAAGTAATACAGTAATATGTTGCTCGATAATAGAAATAAATAGCAATATCGGTAGACTTACCTTACGGAAAGATGTACATTATGCCCGCTTTAGATAATAAAAAGCTTTTTCTACTACTGCCTTGTACCCTTTTATTCTTCAGTTTTACCGAAGTTTTAATAGATATACATTTGCGTTACTAGTAAGTTAAATCTATTGCTATCCGGTGAATTTCACCAATTACTTCAAATATATAAGGTTACAAACATGTCTGATACAGTAAACGGCACAGTTAAATGGTTCAACGAAGATAAAGGTTTTGGTTTTCTTACTCAAGACGGTGGCGGTAAAGACGTATTCGTACATTTCCGTTCAATCGCTTCTGACGGCTTCAAAACTCTTTCTGAAGGCCAAGCGGTTAGCTTCAGTGTAGAACAAGGTCAAAAAGGCCTTCAAGCTGCAAACGTTGTTGTTCTTTAAGTAGAACTTTAAAATACAACGACAAAAGGCTAAGTTTCTACTTAGCCTTTTTTAATTGTGCAGTACTAATATTTTTATTTATTTTTGGTTTGATAAGAACAGAATTTTGAAAGGAATTTTAAAACGAATAAAAAACTAGCAACATTATTATACAAAGAAAAATTATATGTCTCATACTATTAACGGCGCTTCGCTCCGTACACTTCCCCCTATTTCGACAATCTCAGTAAATAACTTCAACGTTGTTTTTACCGATAAAGAGTGTCAAAAGTCAGTTCAATTTCACAACAACAGAGATACTAAAGTATTTTTACGTTGGTTGCTTAATACTACGGTTGAAAGTATTTATGCTTAGCTAATAAGCAGGCTGAAGCAAAATTAATACTGCGTTAAGAGCTCGTGTGTCGCTATTGCCTTACAGAATATTGCGTATAAAAAAGTAAATTTCCTCTTTTATATTATGTATTCTGAGCAAGCAGGTTTATGCTTGATATAGGACAAGTAACAGTTTTGTTGCCCTTTTACCTGCAGACAAGGTTCGATTTTGCTTTCTTACTTTCATTTGGGTGTTTTTTATTTTCTCCTCATGCTGGTGGTAGTCCCCGCATTTGGTCAGGAACCTATATCAGTCGGTGATGATAAGCGTATAATCGCTGATGCTAATGTGTGGCACGAATTAGATTACTCTTTTGATACATCAAATCTCGAATCAAAAAATAAGCTAGCAATTTTAAAAGAGGCTTATGAATACGCCGCGGTTGTGCCATCACTGGGTGGGAAGTCGGGAAGTTACTTTACCAAAGTAGTCTTAGATATTTCACAAAAAGGGCAGTACTTTGTTGTCGTTAATGCCAACTTCATTGATGTTGGTTTAGCTTCATATTCGTCGCCTGTTCAGCCTGAACTTAGCACTCAAGTCTTCTCTCAACTTCTTGATGACAGCTCGCCGCCGGTGCTTCATTTTCAAGCCGTGACGGTGCAAACCGTTATGGCAAATGAGCGAGTAGAATTATGGCTGTTTATTAAGGCCAAGCAGTTTCCTACGCCAGTTTCCATTACTGTGTTAGACAGTACAGAGTTTTATCGTTTCCAAAAATTTAATAACGGTATTTCCATAGCTGGCATTACCACCATGTTCATTTTGTCCTTGCTGGCCTTGCTCATCTATTCTGGGACGAGGAAAAGAGTAGCATTAACCTGTGCAGGCTATTTGGGTATTCACGCTATTGGCTGGATGGCAGCTTCTGGAATGCTAGGTGATATCGTTCATTTCCCATTCAATACCAGTTATTGGGGAATGCTACTTTTTCCTTTCGCTATTGCCTGTGCTGCTCAGTTTGTCTCAGATTTATTTGAGTGCAAAACCGACCACAAAAAGTTGTTCAAATTTCTTAACACTTTGAGTCTAGTAAGCGTTGTATTAGGCGTTGGCATGTGGTTTATGCCATTTTCTATCGCATATTTACTATCTCACTTATTGGCTATGTTCTGGATAGTGGTGACCATAGCGGTGGGTGTGAGCATGATTAGACAGCAAGATTTCCGCGCGAAATATTTTTTGGCAGGCAATCTACTCTACAGTGCATCACTTGGCTACTACATTGCTGCTCACAGCCAGTATTTCGGTGAGCTAGCGTACCCCGAATCTGTTGTTATATTTGCATTGTCGCTAGATTGCTTATGTATTTTGTTGTGCTTAACTGAGTGGTTTAAATTAAAGCAAAAGGAGTTCAATCGAAACCAGTACTTATCGCGCATAGACTCAATGACTCAGCTTGGTAACAGATTCTCTCTAACAGAATGCATTGAAGCCTTAGATGACTACTACGTTATTATTTTCATCGATTTAGATGGTTTAAAGGCCATTAACGATAAACACGGTCATGATGAAGGCGACAAACTTATTATTAAGGCTGCGAGCCTATTGCAACAATCGTTTTACTTTTTGGGAGATATCTTCCGCTCAGGAGGCGATGAGTTTGTAGGGGTATTGCAAGCCGATTCGACCAGAGAAACCCGAAACGTGGCTGATAGCGCCTTATCAATAGTATCGAATGTTTCAATGGAGCTTAGCAAGCAATGGAGTGATGCGGGCGTTAGCTTTGGGATTGCAACAAGCCTTGAGACTAAGGTGCCTTCAGAATGTATATCGTTGGCAGATAAACGTATGTATCAACACAAAGCTAAATCGAAGCATCCGCGCTCTGGCTAGGCGCTTAGTGAAAAAGCTTTTTGTAAGAGTTCTTAATAAGGGCTCAGTGGAAACGCTTAGCCTCTGTAAATAATATGACTTCGCTTTTAGTTTCAGTGCCAACTATTTAAACCGCCAAGCGTGGAGAGCCAAGCTTTATCGTATTAGGTGTTGAACTCAGTAAAAATTACGCATTTCACCATCACAGTGAACATTATCAAGGTTTCTTTGAAGCTTTACGGTGATGCTGAGCGTAAAAAAAGCGGCTATCATCAAGGCCAAGGGCAGTAAAAAGATTAATTCAGGTCTCATGCTCAACACCCACTGTTTTGTTCACTTAATAGATAGATCAATGATTAATCATGTATTTGCAAGTGGCTCAAGCGTCCAGCCCGCTCAAATGAAAAGTCGCTCGCCTGGGGGGATCGGCTCTCATTTCTGTCTTCCTATGGCGCCTTTTTCCACATCCTTGTTCGCCTCCTTTTCCGACCCCGTTGATTTTGTGGTAACGTAATTAAATCGCACAATTTATCATAACGCATTAAAAGGACTTAACTTTCATGGCGCTGCAGCGAATAAAGGTACTATGTTTTTTTCTACTATCAATCAGCCCAATCTCCTATGGGCAAGATGCTTCTGTAGAAGATGAAACACAAAGCTTCAGTTACACCCTAATTACCGAAAAGCTAACATCGAAGGTATTATCAGAAGAGCGCACTGTGGTTGTTCAACTCCCTAAAAGCTATGCTGAAAACCCAGATAAAAAATACCCTATTATTTACCGTCTTGATGGCGCTACTACGCTCGTCATGTTGAATGCGGTTCTTGAAAGTTTGCAATCTCAGCGGGCGGCGCCAGAAGTTATTGTGGTGGCAATCGAAAACACCGACCGTCTTCGGGATTTATACCCTAACGTAAATAAAGACCCCAGTGGTCCCGTGGGTTATGGCGGCGGAGGTGCTAAGTTTTTACAATTTATCACTTCAGAATTGATGCCGATGGTGGAAAGTAAATATCGGGTGCATGATTTTCGAGTTATTGCAGGTGCATCGGCTGCAGGCGCTTTCTCATTGTATGCAATGCAGCAAGCGCCTGAATTGTTCAATGCTGCCTTAACTTACAGTGCTGCGGTATGGTGGGCACATGGCGCAACGGCAAAGACTACGGTTGAGTTCATAAAGAATAATAAAAAGCTCGATCATTACCTTTATACCGCTATTGGCAACGAAGGTGCGCCCATGCGCCCTTATTACGATGCGATGATTTCAGATATCCGTAAAAACAAGCCGGTGGGGCTACGGTGGCATAACGATGTATTCAATGACGTACCTCATAACCTTGTGACCAATGCAGCAAGCTTTAAAGCGTATTACAGTTTATTTTACTCAGAGTATATGCGCCCGAAAGACTATGATGGTGATTTGAGTTCGATTGAAAAGTATTACGAAGTGGTATCACAGCAACGAGGCGAGAAAATCGAAGCGGCGGAATGGGTAATAAGAGAATTAGGTTATCACTTCGTGACAGAACAAGATTTCGATGAAGCTATAAAGCTATTTCAGTACGGTATTGAACGTTATCCCAATTCGCCTGATGCATACAATGGTCTTGCCTATGGCTACGAGCAGTCAGGCCAGTTTGAAAAAGCACTGGAGCAGGTGAATAAGGCATTAGCGCTAGCTTCATCGGATTACGATGGCTATGACGTTTACGTGGGTAGACGGGAACGGTTATTGAACAAGCTGGGTGAGAGTTAAAGCGCAAATGTAAACGGGCAGGAGAGTTGCTCAGTTGTACTAGCTCAGTCCTAGCCCGCTTATGCCATCTTAAGGCTTTAATGCCACATCTGAATCAGCAATTAAATATATACTTGCTGCATAAGCGGCAATATTTTGCGCTAATTCATTGGGATCAATCTTATCAAGCGTATCATCAGGCGTATGATGTAAATCGAAGTAATCCTGTCCATTTTGGTTTAATCGAATGGTCGGTACACCTTTTTTAGCCAAGGGAATGATGTCAGGACCACCGCCGGGAACATCTGATCCTCCTCTCACTATGCCAAGAGGGGACAATATTTTTCCTACTTCATCCATCAGCAAGGTAGCTTCTGGATTGACGTTTGATACTAACTGCCAAATGGTTTGCGCACCAAAGTCAGATTCGGTTGCCAAAACATGGTTTTGTAGGTTCGCATCATGTTGTTTCGCATAGGCGAATGCACCAAGTAAACCCACTTCTTCTGCACCAAACATTACCACCCGAATGGTGCGCTTGGGGCGAGTCGGTAAATTAGCAATCAACGCGGCAGCTGCGGTAGTGATGGCAACGCCTGCGCCATCGTCAACCGCGCCAGTGCCTAAATCCCAGCTGTCTAGATGGCCACCAATAAGTACGATTTCTTCAGGCTTCTCACTTCCCACTAAATCGAGAACAACATTTCCGCTTTTCACTTCGCCTTTCCATTTTGATTCTGAATGCAGTGAAAGACTTATAGGCTTGCTTAATCCATGTAAGCGGCGAAGGTGATCAGCGTCAGGATTTGAGATAGCGATAACTGGAATATCTGCCCATTTGTCACCGTCTTTACTCATCATCCCTGAGTGTGGGAATCGATGTGAGTCTGAACCGACAGAGCGAACCACCAATGCGCTAGCGCCACCACGCTGCGCATGTTGCCAGCCAATTCTTCGACGTTGATTGGCTTGGCCATAACCTGCGCCGGTTTGGCTTTTAACCATTTTGTCGCCATCGACAAAAGCAATTTTTCCGCTAAGGCTGCCATCCTTAACATCTGATAATGCGTGAATATCTCTAAAATATACTACATCGGCATCAATACTCTCTTTTGATGGAGCGCCACCACCTAAAGCAGTACCGTATAAATCCTGCTGGTAGGGCGAGGTTAGCGATATGTGTAGATGCCCTCTATCCCAAAAAGGCATCGTAAATGGTTCGATACTGACGTTGTCGAATCCCAAACGTTCGCCTAACTTTACCCCCCAGTCTCTCGCGCGTTTCTCAGCTTCAGAGCCTCCCAATCGAGGGCCTATTTCTGTTGTCAGCGATGTCACGATGTCCATACCTAAGTCACTTTTCAGCGCAGTTTCTATAAGGTCGTTCGCAGTTTGTTTTTGTTCGTTTGTTATCACATTAGAAGCTGCCAGTAGCGGAAAACTAAAAAAAGCTACAATAGCGGTAAAAGTGAGGCGTCTAAGTTGATGCATGTGTTCTCCATTAATACTGTTATTTGGGCCGAATTCTTATAGTAACTGCAACGTACCCCAAAATTGTTTTTTATTATTTAAGCGCTCTTTTCTAGTTTTAACGGTTTAGGCCGTAAAGTAATGCGAATTTGCTCGCGTAGAAGATGTTGCCGTTTACAGCTACAGTCTCTTAGCTAAAAGAAGAAAACCCTGAGCGCGACCAGAATATGAAATTCAACCTATAAATACTACTTTTTACATCAAAGGTAAGGTATTTCTACTGTTATATAAGCTATGTTAGACCTTCAATAGTCATTCTATTTATCGAATTAAAACAATTAGAGCAAACGAGCCATGAATAAGAGATGTTTAAGCAAGTCGGCGTTAACACTAGTCATAAGCACATTATTAACTGCCCATTCGGTTTTGGCAGACGAATCTGCAAGTAATACTTTGTCTTTAAAAGACGTATTTAATCTTGAGTATGCTACAAACCCAGTGGTAACACCTGATGGCAAACATGTTGTGTACGAGCGTCGTAGCATGGATATTATGACTGATTCAATGCGACGGAATCTGTGGACAATAGCCTTAGATGGAAGTGCTCATCTGCCTATTCTCTCTGACAGTAAAAACCACTTTAATCCTGTGTTTTCACCTGATGGCGCTAAAATGGCTTACCTTTCAAGTAAAGAAGGTAAGGTTCAAGTTTATCTAAAAGATTTAGCATCAAATAGCACAACTCGCGTAACTGATGTCGCAATGCGCCCGAGCGGTATGAGTTTTTCACCAGACGGTAAATATTTAGCTTTTGCTATGTTTACACCCACTAAAGCCAAACCGTTATTTAATTTAGATTTTAAGCCTAAAGGCGCTAAGTGGGCAGAAACCCCACAGTATATCGACCAAACCAATTTCCAACGAGACGGCATGGGAATGAAACGCCCCGGCAACATGCAAATATATGTTGTGCCAACCATTGGCGGAACGCCAAGACAAATTACTTCTGGGGAACATGACCACGCCGGTACCATAGCATGGTCTGACAATGGTCAACAGATCATTATCTCTGCTAACACCAGCGACGAAGCTGATTTCGATATGCTTAATAGCGATCTGTTTAGCATTGATGTAAAAACGTCAAAGGTGACTAGATTAACTGATATGAGTGGCCCTGAACGAAGCCCTCATTTAAGCCCTAGCGGTAATAAAATTGCCTTTGTTGGTAATGAAGATAATGGAAAATCAAATCAGCTAAGCCATTTATATGTAATGAATTCAGACGGCACGGGCATCGAAAACCTGACTAGTGAGCTAGACCGCTCTGTCGGTGCAATTAAGTGGGCTGACAACGGTAAAGGGGTATATTTTAGTTATGATGATATGGGTAAGAAAAGTGTCGCCTATGTTAGTTTGTCAGGTAAAATTTCAACGAAAACAAGTGATTTAGGTGGCACTAGTTTAGGTAGGCCGTACACATCGGGCGATTACGATGTAACCCCTAAAGGTAGCGTTGTTTATACCGCTTCAATGGGCGATCGCCCTGCTGATCTTGCAATAGTGACCAGTAAAGGGAAGGTTAAACAACTGACTGACTTAAATGGTGATGTGTTTGATCACAAAACAGTGAATAAACCAGAGTTGGTGGAACTAAAAAGCAGTGTAGATAATAGAGACTTACAAGCTTGGTTGGTTACCCCTCCTAACTTTGACCCTAAGAAAAAATACCCGCTAATTTTAGAAATACATGGCGGGCCTCACACTGCGTATGGCCCCAGTTACTCAACAGAAATACAATTAATGGCTGCTGCTGGTTATGTTGTTTTATATGGCAACCCTCGTGGGTCTACTTCTCAAGGTGAAGAGTTCGCTAGTTTAATTGATAAAAATTATCCATCACAAGATTATGACGACCTTATGGATATGGTGGATGCCGCTATTGCCAAAGGTTATGTGGATGAGTCTAACTTATTTGTTACTGGCGGTTCTGGCGGGGGGACACTGACCTCTTGGATCATCGGAAAGACCGACCGTTTCAAAGCCTCTGTAGTGGCGAAACCCGTTATAAACTGGACAAGTATGATTGGTACATCTGATATCTATGCGTATATGAGCAAGTATTGGTTTACAGACTTACCTTGGAACGATTACGAGCAATATTGGAACCGTTCGCCGTTATCATTAGTGGGCAATGTAACAACGCCTACCATGGTGCTCACCGGTGAATTAGATGTACGTACTCCTATGTCTGAAAGCGAACAATATTATGGTGCATTACGCTTACAAAGTGTAGATAGCGCACTGGTGCGTATTCAAGGGGCTTATCATGGTATTGCAGCTAAACCTTCTAACTTAGCACGTAAAGTTGGATATATTTTAGCGTGGTTTGACAAGTACAAAGACGACACGAACAGTGAAAAGAAAGAAGACTAGAGATTAGTTTTCTTTAGAAGTAAAGCTTAAAAATAAAAGCCCTACATACTGTTTTAGTATTAGGGCTTTTTACTTTTTAAATGCCGTTAATTTGGCTAAGCATTTGTTGCAAATAAGCTATCTTTTACTAACCGTTTTATTGCTTATTTAATGTTTATTTAAAAAGCTTAAAATATCTTTAGATACACGTTTCACATCTTCCACCATAGGCATATGGCCAAGATCTTCATAAATAAGTGTGTTTGAATTGAGCATCAATTTCCAGTGGGTAAAATCGTCTACCGGTAACAGCTTATCGTTAAGCCCCCATATCAGCATCGACTCAGGATAATCGAAACGGTAATCACGAGAGTAAAAATCCCGCAAGTTGAAAAATTGATGGAACATGTGGGTATATTGCGCTCGCTTATTAATATATTCCCATGCGAGTGCGCGCAAAATAAACTTTGGGATAAATGGTGGTTTAGCCATGATTAAATCATAGAATTTAAAAAAACCCTGTTCAACTTCATGTTCAAAAGGATTTAATTTATTGTCTATCATATTCTGAGCAAATGGTGACTTAGCGCCTGCTGGGTCGATCAATACTGCTTTTTCAATTCGCTTAGGCATTTCATCAAATAGTTTAGCCGCCATCATTCCGCCCATAGAATTACCCACTATGCTGAAGTGCTTAATGTTTAATTGATCTAATAGTGCCAATAACATCTGGCATTGGCTGGGAACAGAATAATCATCATCGGGGTGGTAAGCAGTTTGGCCATGGCCTTTAAGGTCAGGAATAACTAGGTGATATTGAGAAGAGAATCTTTTGGCAAAACGATTCCACACATACTTATCAGCACTGAAACCGTGTATAAGTACCAGCACAGGCTTGTCGCTAGAAAAGTGTTTTGTATTGCTATGGTAAAACACTTCAAGCCCATCAATTGAGCGGCTGTCACAATACAATCTTGCTAACTTAGCTTCTGTACGATTAACAAAATCAAAGATTAATCGACTCAATAGCATACGACGCAGCTTAGTCGATAAAATAATCATCAATCCTACAATAACAGCAGTAATCAATAAAACGATGATAAATAATTCCTAATGATTTCTATATTGGCTTACAACGATGTGCAGACTTTTGCTTTTAGATAGGAGTTTAATTGGAATCTAATGCGTTGACTAGTAACACTATTCGGACGGAGAATTTTCTAACAGGCGGTTAGTATTGCGATAGACGCTTTTGGCAAGTAACTCTTCGCAGGGCGGCAGCTAGCTCTTAGTTAGCTGCCGCTAGCAGGTTAAGCCCCTTGTTTAAGTTACTCAGCATATTCAGTTTTATCTTTAAATTCACACAAGTCTTCAATAATGCAGCTTCCACAACGAGGTTTGCGGGCAATGCAGGTATAGCGGCCGTGAAGAATTAACCAGTGGTGAACGTCTACCTTAAATTCTGCTGGCACTACTTTTAGTAGCTTCTCTTCCACTTTCTCAACGGTTTTACCCATAGCAAGTTTAGTGCGGTTACTTACGCGATAAATGTGGGTGTCTACAGCGATGGTAGGCCAGCCAAACGCGGTATTCAGTACTACGTTAGCCGTTTTACGGCCAACGCCAGGCAGAGCTTCTAAGGCTTCTCGGCTTTCGGGTACTTCACCATCGTACTTTTCAACCAAAATTTCACTAAGGCGATGTACATTTTTGGCTTTTGAGTTAAACAAGCCGATGGTTTTTATATATTCTTTTAACCCGTCTTCACCAAGAGCAGCAATCGCATGGGCTGTATTGGCAACGGGAAAAAGTTTGTCCGTGGCTTTGTTTATGCCAACATCGGTAGATTGCGCCGATAAAGTGACCGCGACCAACAGCTCAAAGGGCGTGGAGAAATTAAGCTCAGTGGTAGGGTGGGGGTTATCGTCCCGAAGTCGGGTTAAGATTTCACGTCTTTTTGTGTTATTCATTTTTATTTAGCTCGTTCTTTTTCCACTCGGGCTTTTCCATTCAGGCTTAGCCATTCAGGCGTAACCATATTCTCTGCCACTAGCCGCTTAGCATTTATTATGCGTCGGCGGTAACACGTGCGCGAGTGGCTTTTTCTTTTACCGTAGTCTCGCGGGCTGCTATTCGAGCATCAATCATATTCTTAAAAGCAATTAAAAGCCCCATGCCCAAGAACGCACCGGGAGGCAATATTGCTAGCAAGAAAGGAGAATCGGTTTCAAATAAGGTGAGTGTCCAGTTACTGGCAATGCTGCCGAATAGCCTGTCGGCACCTGCGAACAAGGTTCCAGCACCTAAAATTTCTCGCATACCGCCAAGCACAACAAGTACGAAGGTGAACCCTAATCCCATCACTAGGCCATCATATGCTGATGCGCCCGCACTGTTTTTAGAGGCAAAAGCTTCCGCTCTACCGATGATTGCGCAGTTAGTAACAATCAACGGAATGAATATGCCCAGCGCAAGGTATAACTCGTAGGTAAAGGCGTTCATTAAAAGCTGCACTATGGTAACAAAGGCGGCAATAATCATAACAAATACAGGAATGCGTATTTCGTTTCGAACAATATTCCGTACCAATGAAACGGTAACGTTACTGCCAATCAATACTAGCGTGGTAGCTAAGCCTAACCCTAGTCCATTTATAAAGGTGGCGGTTACCGCCAGCAAAGGGCATAAGCCTAGAAGTTGCACTAGGGCAGGGTTGTTCTTCCAAATACCTTGGAGGGTAAGGTCGCGATAATCTGTCATTCGCTTAACACCTCATTGGTTGGTAATACGTCATTTTCAATACCGCACATATTAGGAGCGGAAAATAAAGTTTGTTGGTTATCTTGCACGTAAAGCAGTGCATTTTTAACCGCGCTAACCACCGCTCGCGGCGTTATTGTGGCACCAGTGAATTGATCGAACTCACCGCCGTCTTTTTTCACTTGCCATACAGGCAAGGCACTTACTGAAAAGTGTTTTCCGGTGAATGACGTTATCCAATCGCTGATCGACAATTCTATTTTATCACCCAGTCCTGGGGTTTCTTTATGCTCTAACACGCGAACACCAAGCACATTCATTTGCGTATCTACCCCAATGACCAGCGCAATATCACCGCTATAACCATCTGGTGCGGTAGCTTCAATGGCTAGAGCTGTAGGTTCGCCGTTTATCCGTGCTCGATAAACCGTATGAGGTTCTTGGGTGCCTAAATTGGAGCTTACCACCGCCGTGCAATCAGCATAAAGCTCATTGTCATGTAACTCATGCGGCACCACTTCATTTAATATACTAAGCAATTTTTGCTTTTGTTGCTGTGCAATACGTTCGGCTGTACCGTTATAGGTGAGGGCGATGAGCGCAGTACCAATTATCGCAAACGCACTTAGCATCAAACCATTTTTTACTAGCGTCTCTTTTACCATTTACTCTACTCGCCTTGCTTTCTTAGTAACCTGATGCCCGTATGTACGGGGGCGGGTATAGTAATCAATCAGCGGCACGACCATATTCATAATAATGACTGCAAAAGCAATCGCGTCTGGGTAACCGCCAAAAACTCGAATAATAACCACCCAAAAGCCAATGGCTGCGCCATAAATTATGCGCCCTTTTGGTGTGGTTGACGCAGATACCGGGTCGGTGGCAATAAAGAATGCGCCTACCATCACTGCACCGTTAATGAGATGAAAAAGCGGCGATGCATAATGATCGGCATCAATCATATAAAGCAATAATGCAAAAACCGCCACTGACGCCAACATGCTGCCTGGAATATGCCAGCTAATCACTCTTAACTTCACAAGCCACAGGCCGCCGAGTAAATAACTTAAACTTACCCATCCCCAACCTGCACCAGCAGATTGAAATAGCCCCGTGGAAAAAATAGGTCTGAGCAATGATTCTGAGTACGTAATACCCAAGGTTAAGTCAGTTTTTAGGGTGTCGAGCGGTGTGGCCATTGTTACACCGTCTGCCACAGTCCGTAACTGGGTAACATCGTAACCTGTGGTCGAAAAGTCGGTAAAAATAAGTGCCGCAGAGTCTAAGAAGCTAGGTGTTAAGCTAGCTAGGTGCTGCGGGGGTAACCATAAACTCATGGCGGCCGGGAATGAAATTAACAGTACTACATAGCCAATCATCGCTGGATTGAAAATGTTAAACCCTAAGCCACCGTATACTTGTTTGGCGACGGCAATGGCGAAAAATACGCCTGTAATCGTCATCCACCATGGCAGTGTAGGCGGAATGCTAATAGCAATTAGCAGGCCGGTTAGTATGGCGGAGTAGTCGGTTAACGTACGCTCGATAGGGCGTTTACGTAACCAGAGGATAACCCCTTCAAAAACGAGGGCACTGGCGACCGCTAAAAAGGCTTGAATGAGTGTACCCCATCCAAAAAATACGGTTTGAGCAATAATACCAGGCACCATGGCATAAATGACCAAGCGCATGACCTGGCCAGTATCGCGCTTCACTCTTTGATAGGGAGAACTCGATAAGATTAATTTCATGATTGATTGTTCTCACTTTCTGCCGCTGCTTTTTTTGCTTTAGCCTTAGCGACGGCCGCTGCAATACGGCTTTTTTTCTCAAGAGCAGGATCGTTTGCTTCTTCAGATAGTACTGATTGTGGAGCGGTTTGCTCGGCTTCGCTTGTAGGGGTAGGTAACTCGGCTTTCTCTGATACCTTTACCTGCTCAGGCTCAACATCTTGACTAGCAGTGCCTGAATCATCAGTTTGCGTTTTCTGAATTTCCGCTAAACGTTTTTTCGCTTTAGCTTTTGCTACCGCCGCAGCTATTCTGGCTTTCTTGTCATCCGCGGTGTTCGTGGTTTCGTTGTTTGACGCTTTTTCGACATTGTCAACACTACTGTTTGGCCTTTCAAGAGGCTTTTCGTGTTCTGTATCAATATGGCTAGCTTTAGCTTCAACAGTACCTTCAGCATCATCTGACGCTGTTTTAGGCGCTTTTAAATCGCCACGGCTCTGCTGTTTTTGTAATTCTGCTTTCTTAGCTTTTGCTTTAGCAATTGCGGCGGCAACCCGGGCTTTTTTCTCATCTTGCAGTTGCGTTGATGAAGCTGAGGTAGAAGCCTCTTCCTTTGCCTGACTTTGTGGTAAATCGCTTCCAATTACTTCAGCGCTGCTTTCGTCTAGTTGTTGGCGTGCTGCTTTTTTGGCTTTTGCTCGCGCGATGGCGGCGGCAACTTGCGCTTTCTTATCGTCGGCAGCCGTGCTTACATTTTCAGCTTGGTTTTCAACTTGGGTTTCAGTCGCTTGTTGATCTGTCTGTGCTGTCGATTGAGATTCTGAAAAAACTTCATCAGATTTAGGTGCTTCAGACGCCGATTCTTTAAGCTTCTGGGCTTTTTTAGCTTTAGCGCGTGCTATGGCGGCGGCAACTTGCGCTTTTTTATCATCAGCAGGTGAGCTTGCGGTAGTGCTTGTGCTATTTGCGGCTGCAGGTTTTGCGTCAGCTACGCTTGTTTCGTCAGAATTAGCGCTCTGAAGGGCTGCTTTTTTCGCTTTGGCTCTGGCTAATGCAGCCGCGACTTTATCTTTAGAGCTATTTTGCTCTGTAGAAGGGGCTGGTGATGCAGATTGGCTATCGGAATTATTCTTTGCAGCAAGTCGTGCTTCTTTAGCGCGGCGGTGTTTGGCTTCACGCTCTTCTTTTTCCCGTTCTAGGCGCTCGTTTCGCGCTTCAAAACGTTGTTTCGCTTTTTCTGCTTTGTTCTTTTCGTCTCGTTGCAATCGTATTTCAGATTTAGCTTGGCGGTAATAATGAACCAAAGGTATTTCACTGGGGCATACATACGCACAAGCACCACATTCGATACAGTCGAAAAGATCGTAGTCTTCAGCTTTGTCGTATTCTTTTGCTTTGGCGTGCCAAAACATTTGTTGTGGTAGTAAAGAAACAGGGCATGCGTCAGCACACGCACTACAACGAATACACGGGCGTTCGGCGTTATCGTCTACCAGTTCTTTTTTGCTGGGTACTAATAAACAGTTAGTGGTTTTCACCACAGGTATGGTGGCATCCGCCAAGGCAAAGCCCATCATAGGGCCGCCCATAATCACTTTAGGCGACGTTTGCTTTTTAGCTTGGTAGCTGGCTTCTTCTAGCAAGTGCTTTACTGGTGTACCAAGTAAAGCTCGAAAATTAGCAGGCTTAGCTACGGCATCACCGGTTACCGTGACAATACGTTCAATAAGTGGCTTACCGTGTAAAATAGCATCGGCAATGGCAAAACAGGTCCCCACGTTAAACATCATGACGCCAATGTCTGCCGGAAGACCGTTACGGGGCACTTCGCGGCCCGTGATAACTTGAATTAATTGTTTCTCACCACCTGCAGGGTATTTCGTTTCAATAGGTACTACCCGATACGCATCCTTGTCTTGGCAGGCTATATTAAGTGCTTGAATGGCTTCAGGCTTGTTATCTTCAATGGCAATAACAATCGCTTTAGGCTCAATAATATGCGCTAAAATGTCTAAGCCTTGGCGAATCTGCCACGCGTGTTCGCGCATAAGGCGATCATCTGCAGTAATGTAAGGTTCGCACTCAACGCCGTTTAGCACTAAAAACTCAACGGGCTTACTGGTGGCGGTTTTAATATGGGTAGGAAAGCCTGCGCCTCCCATGCCAGAAATGCCGGCTTGGCAGATGGCATCTACAATCGTATTTTTATCTACCCCAGTATAATCAGCTAAAGGTGATAGCTCGCCCCACGTATCTTTATCATCGGGCTTAATGCTAACGCACATTTCCGTAAGACCACTAGGATGAGCAACCACGTGAGGTGCTATAGCAACGATATGCCCCGAGGTGGGCGCATGCACTGGCACAGCGTAAGGTGTTGTAGCATTAGATAGCGCTTGGCCTTTGTAAACATAGTCACCTACGTTTACGCAGCATATACCTTCTGAACCCACATGTTGACGTATAGGCAATGTGAGCAGATCTGGCATTGTTGGCTGCACAATAGCGGCCTTGTTCGACAGTCTCTTTTTATCATCAGGGTGCACGCCGCCTGGGAACGAAAAGAGTTTCCCTGAATTTAGGCGTTCAATAATGTTATCAAAATCTGGGTAGTTCAACGCTTACGACACCATTTTAATTGGAATGTCACCTTTAGGTGATGAGGAAAAATCCCACTTCCATGTTGCTGTGGTTGGTGTAACAGGCACCATATCGATACAGTCTACTGGGCAGGGATCTACACATAAATCGCAGCCCGTACACTCTTCAACAATCACTGTATGCATATGCTTTGCTGCACCTAATATGGCGTCAACGGGGCATGCTTGAATACACTTGGTACAACCAATACATTCGTCTTCTCGAATGAAGGCGACTTTTTTCGTATCTTCTTCGCCGTGAGCCGCATCGAGAGGTTTTGGTTCTACCCCCATCAAATCGGCAAGTTTTTTTATGGTCGACTCACCACCTGGGGGGCATTTATTAATTTCATCACCATTAGCAATGGCTTCTGCATAGGGTTTGCAACCAGGGTAGCCACATTGTCCACATTGAGTTTGGGGCAATATTTCATCGATTTGATCAACCAATGGGTCGCCTTCCACCTTAAATCGAATACTGGCATAACCTAAAATTAAACCGAAGAGAAGCGCAAGCGCGCCTAATGCGATGATGGCGTATGTCATGGTCATTATACTTTCACCAAACCGCTAAAGCCCATAAATGCCAAAGACATAAGGCCCGCCGTTATCATTGCAATCGATGCCCCTTTAAATGAAACAGGCACATCGGCAGCAGCTAAACGTTCTCGCATGGCCGCAAATAGAACTAGCACTAATGAAAAGCCAACAGCCGCACCAAAGCCATAAATAAGGCTTTCCATGAAGTTATGCTGCTCGGTAAGATTCAGCAAAGCAACACCAAGCACAGCGCAATTGGTGGTAATAAGAGGTAGGAAAATACCTAATAAGCGGTAAAGGGTAGGGCTGGTTTTATGCACCACCATCTCGGTGAACTGAACCACGACAGCAATCACTAAAATAAACGCTAATGTTCGTAAGTAGCCAATACCTAAAGGCGCAAGTAGATAAGTCTCTACTAAGTAGCTTGTGGCCGAGGCTAGCGTTAATACAAACGTGGTGGCCATAGACATGCCCATGGCAGTTTCGAGTTTGCTCGACACACCCATAAAAGGGCATAAGCCAAGAAACTTCACCAGCACGAAGTTATTAACTAATACGGTACCAATTAATAGTAATAAAAATTCAGTCATGAAAATCGCAATTCCTACGAGGAATTAGTTGAGTCTCGGCATAATGGCCGTACTCGAAATTGAAACAGGAATAATTTGTCTATTATCGCTTTTTAGGCGCAGATTAACAACTTGATTGAATTAGGGTTATTTAATGAATATATAAGCTATTTCAGGAAGAAAAAAACGTATGAGATAATAGAAGAAGTATAAAGCGGTAATGAGCCAACCAAGTGGCTCCCCCTCCCCGATTCGAACGGGGGACCTGCGGATTAACAGTCCGTCGCTCTAACCAACTGAGCTAAAGGGGACCTGCTTTTCAACGGGGCGGAATATTAAAGAGCATCTGGGTTTCTGTCAACAACCTTAATCAATTTTTTATGCTAAGTGGTCAAAAAATAGCTTTTCAGGGGTTTTGTGCTCAAGTTTGCACCAAAACCAAGAAAGTGATGCTTAATTACTGAGCGAGTATTCGTATCGCCGTATTTAACTGTATTATCGAAGGAGTGAATATTAACGAACAGCGACTCGTTTTTTGGAGTAGCAAAATACGAAACCTATATAATAAAATAGAATAAAAAATGTTTTGTATACTGGTATTGTGTACAGTGTTTAATAAATATGTAACCTACGGCTTAGTATCTCAAGGTTAGTCTTCACTTACATAATTAGGAAGGGGTTACCCAGCATAGGGCGTAATTGCTGGGGTAGAGCTACTTATCCACTAATTCTGTGGATAACTATGTTGATAGTTATTAACTTGAGGATAAATTGGTAAGATCATCGTGGTCATGATCGTTAACTTCATATGCCCGTTAGCACTAAAATTAAAATCATTTCAATAACTTATGTGTTAACGCTAGATCTCTTGTTAAGATCTTAATAGATCTGTTGGACAAAAAATATCTTGTGTGTTAATTCGTCGACTATCAGTTACTTTTTCAACGATATAACAGTCAGAAATGAAAGGTTTACATAAATTTTACATTTTGTTCGGCATAGTTCTTAAGGCAACCTAGGGTTAATCGACCGAACGACTGTCTTAAAAGCGCAATCTAGCCGTAATGAAATTGTCATTACAGTAAATTGGCTTAATTTATAAACTAACCTGACAAGGCTTCTAACATTAGCTAGCAAAAAAGTGTGTTCAACGACATCTGCGCCAATGTCTGCCTAAAACGTGTAAATTAGCCATTAGTATTAATTTAAAAGATGCTCAGGTGGCAAAACCGACACCTGACCAAGCCCAAACCTAGCTTGGTCGATTTAACATAGCCAATGTGGTCAGTCTCACATAGACTACTGTCAGCATCTTGTTGTGAGGCAAGTTTAGTTATATACGATAGTCAGTATTTATTAGCGCCAGTTATTTCTACCAATCAACTATTGAGAGGGTTTGTGAAAACAGACGAGTCCCCGAGCCGAGCAGCGAATCTTTTAAACGGTGATATTCCTTCTACCCTAAAACGCATGACAATACCTATGATACTGGGCATGGTCATGATGATGAGTTTCGGGTTAATCGATACCTTCTTTGTCAGTTTACTCGGCACTGAGCCTCTCGCTGCCATTAGCTTTACTTTTCCCGTCACCTTTACCGTTATTAGTTTAAATATTGGGTTAGGCATCGGTACGTCGGCTATTATTGGCAAGCTGCAAGGCAGTAGAGAATTAAGTGAGTCGAAGAATTACGCGACTGGTTCGCTGATGCTTTCTACCCTATTAGTGGGTACGCTGGCGTTAATTGGTTACTTCACCATTGAACCCATTTTTACTTTGCTAAACGCCTCGCCAACATTATTACCCTATATAAGGGATTATATGTCCTTGTGGTACGCGTCGAGTATTTTCCTTTCATTGCCTATGGTGGGAAACAGTGTACTAAGGGCCTGTGGCGACACGCGTACCCCAAGTATTGTTATGGCAACCGTAGGGGGCTTAAATGCATTGCTCGACCCCTTGTTTATTTTCGGTGCAGGTCCGGTTCCCGCAATGGGCATCAAAGGCGCTGCCCTTGCTACGTTATTAGCGTGGATGGTGGGTGCAGTGTGGATACTTTATTTACTGGCGGTTAAACGAAACCTTATTCTGCCCCGACTTCTTTCATTGCTAGAACTAAAGGCAATAAGCGGGGATATATTAAAAATAGGCTTGCCGGCGGCTGGGGCTAATATGCTTACGCCGATAGCTGGTGGTGTAATGACCGCAGTGGTGGCCAGTTATGGTGCCGAAGCGGTAGCAGCTTGGGGAGTAGGAAGCAGAATGGAGTCTATTGCCAGTATTGTGGTACTTGCTCTTTCTATGACTTTACCGCCATTTATTAGCCAAAACGTGGGTGCAAATAGATTTGATAGAGTGCATAGCGCTTATATGGTGTCGTTAAAATTTGTGCTTTTCTGGCAGTTGTTCGTATTTGTTGTTATGTGGGTGTGTTCCGGCTGGATTGCTGTTGCCTTCACCAGCGAGCCGGAGGTGAGCCGACTCATTCAACTGTTTTTAATGATAGTGCCTTTAGGGTATGGCATGCAGGGTATTATTATTTTGACGAATTCTTCGTTAAATGCGATGCACCACCCTTTGAGTGCATTGGCATTGAGTGTTATCAGATTGTTTGTATTTTTTGTGCCAATAAGTATCGCGGGAAGTTACTTTTTCGGTTTAACCGGATTGTATTGGGGAACGGTAGTGGCAAACATTGCCATGGCGACCGTGTCTTTTGTTGTATTTAAAAATACGCTCTCGGTATTTAAACAGGAACAACATGCTACCTAGGTGGCAAGGTAAATAAGGTATTTAATAAATGAGTAAAGGTTTTGAACTTCATTCAAGCTACAAGCCAGCGGGCGATCAACCCGCTGCCATAGAAACCTTGGTGGATGGCCTAGAAAGTGGCTTAGCAGCGCAAACCCTATTAGGTGTTACCGGTTCTGGTAAAACTTTTACCATGGCGAATGTTATTAGCGAAGTTCAAAGACCAACGCTCATTCTGGCGCATAACAAAACCTTGGCGGCACAGTTATACGGGGAAATGAAAGATTTTTTCCCTAACAATGCGGTTGAATATTTTGTTTCTTATTACGATTACTACCAACCAGAAGCATACGTACCAAGTACCGATACGTTTATTGAGAAAGATGCATCGATAAACGATCATATCGAGCAAATGCGTTTGTCTGCAACAAAGGCATTGATGGAACGCCGAGATGTTGTGATTGTAGCCAGTGTTTCGGCTATTTATGGTTTGGGTGACCCCGAGTCGTACATGAAAATGCTTTTGCATTTGCGACAGGGCGATACTATGGATCAGCGAGATATTTTGCGCAGACTTGCCGAGCTTCAATACAAGCGTAACGATTTAGCCTTCGAGCGGGGGACATTCCGTGTGCGTGGCGATGTGATTGACATATTCCCTGCGGACTCAGAGAAACAAGCGGTGCGTGTTGAGCTGTTTGATGATGAAATTGATAAAATTAGTTTGTTCGATCCGCTGACAGGCGCAGTCGACAAATCGGTTGTACGGGCAACGGTGTTTCCGAAAACCCATTATGTAACCCCAAGAGAAAAAATCCTTGATGCCATCGAGCACATAAAAGGGGAATTGAAGTCTAGAAAGGCGCAGCTGCTAGAAATTAACAAACTAATAGAAGAGCAGCGAATTTCTCAGCGTACTCAATTTGATATTGAGATGATGATGGAGCTTGGGTATTGCTCGGGCATAGAAAACTACTCACGTTATCTCTCTGGCCGAGCGCCTGGCGAGCCGCCCCCAACGTTATTAGATTACTTTCCTGCGGATGGCCTCATGTTCATTGATGAATCCCATGTAACGGTTTCTCAAATTGGTGCCATGTACAAAGGCGATCGCTCTAGAAAAGAAACCTTGGTGGAATACGGGTTCCGTTTACCTTCAGCGCTTGACAATCGCCCACTGAAATTTGAAGAATTTGAGCAAATTTGCCCACAAACGGTATACGTATCGGCTACTCCTGGTGAGTATGAACTTAAAAAGACCCATGGCGACATTGTAGAGCAAGTGGTGCGCCCCACAGGGCTGTTAGATCCCATCATTGAAGTGCGCCCCGTCGCTACCCAAGTTGACGACGTATTATCGGAAATTCACAAACGAGTGGCGCTTGATGAAAGGGTACTTATTACTACGCTCACTAAGCGAATGGCCGAAGATTTAAGTGAATACTTAAATGAGCATGGCGTTAAAGTACGGTATTTGCATTCAGATATCGACACGGTAGAACGCATTGAGATTATTCGTGACTTACGTATTGGTAAGTTCGATGTGCTGGTAGGGATTAACCTGCTTCGTGAAGGCTTAGATATGCCTGAAGTTTCACTGGTAGCAATTCTTGATGCCGATAAAGAAGGCTTTTTGCGCGCAGAGCGCTCGCTAATTCAAACGATTGGTAGAGCGGCACGTCACATCAACGGTCGCGCCATTTTATATGGCGATAAAATTACTAAGTCGATGAAAAAAGCCATGGACGAAACTGAGCGTCGCCGTGAAAAACAGATTGAACATAATAAAGCGAATAACATCACGCCGATGCGCTTGAATAAGCCAATTACCGATATTATGGATTTGGGTGAAGGGGCTCATCCAGCGTCCGGTAAAGTAAGGCTTCGCAAAGTAGAAGAGAAGAAGAAACAGAAGAAGGCGGCAAGTGCGACTGAGTTAATGGATCAAATAGCCGAGCTTGAAAAGCAGATGTTTGAATATGCCAGAGAGCTTGAGTTTGAAAAAGCTGCGTCGTTAAGAGACGACGTAGAGGCTCTAAGAAAGCAGGTCGTTGCGTTGTCGTAATGAACTCGTTGGTGATTCTGCTTAGAAAATAATCACGTTAATTTTGTTTAATCGCATATAACAGTATGTTTATCGCAGAGATTCACCTTAAATTGTCGTTGTAATCGAGGCGCCAGTTGCATATAGTTGATACTTAAGTATCTATAACTATACCTATAATGGTGCCTTTATGCTAAATCGTCTTCAAGAGTCGGATATCAAATTGTTACGTGTGTTTTATGCGGTAGCAAGTTGTAATGGTTTTACTGCTGCAGAACCTGTGTTGCGCATGCAACGTCCAAATATCAGTGCTGCAATTAAGAAGCTTGAAGAACGTTTAGATTTGGTATTATGCCACCGCGGTCGTGGTGGCTTTCAGATGACAAAAGAAGGCGAAGTGGTTTTCCAAGAAACCAAGCGTATTTTTAACGCCTTCGATAATTTTGTATTTAATTTGAAATCATTGCACGATGACTACTCAGGTCACATTACGCTAGTGCTTATGGCTGGTCTGCCGCTTTCTATGCATTTAGCGGTGAGTAAAGCCGTTAAAAGCACAATGAAGAAATTTGATGATATCCACGTTAATATCCAAACACGTTTATACAATGAAGTAGAGCATGTTGCCTTATCCGGTGAATGTCATTTGGTGGTATCGACCTATGATATGGTAAAACCCGAATCTGTGACTTTTCATCCTATCGGGATCACCACAGATGGACGTTTATATTGTTCACCTACACACCCGTTAGCCAAATATCGTGATACTGCATTGCCTGAAAATATTAAAATTGAAGACTATCCGGCGATTGGTATCTCTGGTTTATCTTCAGCAAACTACATCGATAATGAGTCTCGTCTTGCTATTCAAACCTTTTCAGACTCCTTCGACGCTGCAATGTCTGCCATCATGACGGGTGAGTATATTGGTTTATTACCTGACTACATGGCAAAAGAGCAGGGCGCAGCGCTAGGGCTGGTGCCTATCGCCAATGGCAGCTTGTATAACTTTAGCCACGATCTATTTGTAATGAATGGCAAGAACACACGATTGAACCCAGTTTTACGACACTGCATCAAAGAGCTCACTTACTTCATAGCTGAAAGTCAAAAGTAGGTTAGGTACGCAAATTAAGTATGAAAACGCCTTGTGAAAACAGGGCGTTTTTCGTTTCAACCAAAAAGGAATGGTTTATCTTCTTCTTAGTTAAATTAGTGTCGTTCTTTTTCGGAACGTATTTATGCTTTTCACTGCATCATTATTTTGATGTACCAGTAGTGTTGGCCGCTGCTTTTACGGGTTTAGTAGGCAGTTTTTGGCATTGGCCTAAAAAGTATGGCAATCACCCTCAAGCCGCTATTTATGCTGGCGCTTTCGCTGGTATGTGTTCAAGTGCAATTATCACGGGGTGGGAAGCGCTATTATTTATTTCTGTGGTAGGGGCTGGCGTCTATACCCTAACGCGCAATATTTTCGAAGGTTTTGGTGGTCGGCTAGGGGCTATTGCATTTACCGCAGTCAGTAGCCTTATTTTTCTAAGGGCGTTGTTTTGACGGAATTATTAGTTGTTATCACTACCCTTGCCGGCGCGTTCACCACTTACCGGTTAGCCAAGCTGCCAAGGTTTAATGTAATTCGAGCGTCCAGTTTACTCACTATTGTATTTTACTTTTCAGTGCTACTTATTCACAGCGTACTAATAAGTGAAACTCGTTCACCCGATGCGGCTGAATTTTGGGCCACGGTGTTTTTCGGAGGTAGTTTTGTAGGTATGAGCGCACCACATCGTTTTTCGTATTACTTGCTAACTATTTCGTCGTTATGTTTTGCCGTCATTTTTATGGTGTTGCTGCCATTGCTAGATGGAATTGGTGGTGCACTGGGGTGTAGTGCTTTTATTTCAGTGGCCATAAGCCACTCACTTCGCGTAACGGTGAATAAGCTAAAAGGCGCCTGAGTAGGCGCCAAATCGATTATTCGTAGCTAAGTGGGTCAGTGCAGTGATTCTCTCTGAACGCCTCTAAGCGCTCTTCACAGGCCCCGCATTTGCCGCAAGCTTTCTCTCTTCCGTTATAACACGTCCACGTTTCGCCGTAGTCTAAGCCCATTTTCAACCCGTCGGTTAAAATCGCTGTTTTGCTGTCTTTAATATAAGGCGTCACAATCTCTACCGGGGTGTAGTTGGCAATGCGACAAACATCACTCATCTTTTCCACAAACTCAGGACGGCAGTCTGGGTAAATAGCATGATCGCCCGAATGCGCGCCATAATACACTTCGTTTGCTTCTAAACTTACGGCATAGCCCACGGCTAACGACAGCAAAATCATATTACGATTAGGCACGACCGTTTGCTTCATGCTAGGTTCTTCGTAATGCCCTTCTGGTACATCGATATCAGAGGTTAGCGATGAGCCACCTATTAAGCTATTAATAGCACTGATATCCACAATTTTGTGGGGCACGTTTAACGATTTACACACTGCTGCCGCATAATCTAATTCTTTCTTATGGCGCTGACCATAATCAAAAGAAAGGGCGTGAACGGTCTTACCATCACGTAAGGCTTTGTGTAAAACAGTGAATGAGTCCATTCCACCTGAATAGATAACAACAACGTTTTCTGACATAGTTTTAAAGTTTTGAGAAATTATGCCCGAATTTTATGTGATCCTTGGTAAAATCGAAACATACAATCGTTAAAGGGTGACATTTTGTCGAAATTAATCACGCTGAACATCAATGAAATGTTCGAAACCATCCAAGGGGAAGGGGCACATACTGGTATCCCGTCTATCTTTGTTCGCTTACAAGGATGTCCTGTGGGTTGCCCATGGTGCGATACCAAACATACTTGGACGCTGGATAACGCCTTGGTAACCACGGCACAACAAGTTATTGATAAGACCAACGAGTCTGAGCACTTTTTTGAAATTGATGAAAACAAGCTATTGTCGCTATTTTCTGAACAAGGTTATGTGGCAAAGCATGTGGTTATCACCGGCGGTGAGCCTTGTATGTATGACTTGCGCCCACTTACCACGTTGCTACACAACAATGGCTTTTCTACTCAAATAGAAACCAGCGGTACTTATGAAGTGTTGTGTGATGATAGAACTTATGTGACGGTATCACCTAAAATTAATATGAAAGGGGGCATGCCAGTTTTGCTGAGTGCCCTTGAGCGCGCGAATGAAATAAAACACCCTATTGCCATGCAAAAACACATTGATGAGTTAGATGCGCTGCTAGCCGATGTCTCTTCGTTAGCAGGTAAGCAGGTTTGTTTACAGCCGATAAGTCAGCAACCAAGGGCGACCGAACTTGCAGTACAAACCTGCATAGCCCGTAATTGGCGACTATCCTTACAAACACATAAATATATTGGTATAGAATAAATTACATAAGCGTGAGCAAAGGAGTTCGATAATGGCGTTGAAGTATGTAAAAACGGCACTGCTTTTGTGTTCGTTGCTTGTAGCAACACAAAGTGCCGCGGCATTGTGGACAATTAACTACCCTAAACCGCTAGATGACTCTGACGCTCGCGCCGAATACCCCATTGCTTTGCTTAAACTGGCCCTTGATAAAACGGGTGTAAATTACGAGTTATTACCATCAGATCGCATTCTTTTGTCTTCAAAGGCATTGCGACAACTGCGTGAAAATCGTGAAGTGAACGTGGTGTGGAGCATGACGGACAGCCAACGTGAAAAAGACCTTCTCCCTATTCGAATTCCCATTGCGAAAGGACTCATTGGTCTTCGGGTATTTGTTATCAATGTAGACAGGGAAGCGGAGTTTGCACGGGTTTCATCAAAAAATGAATTAATGAACTTCACACCATTACAAGGTGAAGAATGGCCAGACACTAAAATACTACAAGCTAATGGCTTTAATGTTGCCACAGTGCCGAATTTCAAAGATGCCTATTCGTTATTGCTTCAAAACAAAGGGGATTTCTTTCCTCGCTCGGTTATTGAGGTATCAGCTGAACTTGAAGGGCGATCGGCATCACTTAAATTAGAGCCCGATATGGCAGTTTATTACCCAACTGCCATGTACTATTTCGTTAATAAGAGTAACCCAACGTTAGCACGCCTAATTGAAACAGGATTGAATCGTGCAATTGAGGACGGCTCTTTTGAAGCGTTATTTAAATCTTCGAATGAAGCAATTTTAGAAGAGTTAGACATCAAAAACAGACGAATCTATACGCTTGATAACCCCTTATTACCGCCTGAAACACCGTTAGCCGACGAGCGGCTTTGGTACGTAATTGAACAGTAAAGTAGGGCTTACAATTCGCTCTAGATTTTATCTACAGCCCTTATAGAACATACATATAACTCATAAAAAAACGCGGCAAGAGCCGCGTTTTTTATTTAAAAGTTCAGGTGACTAGAATTAGTCAGAGGCACCTGAATGCACGTCTTTCATTGAACGACCTGAAGGATCGGCATTGTTCTTAAAGCTTTCATCCCACTCAAGCGCTTCAACCGTACTACAGGCAATAGATTTGCCACTAGGTACACAACGGGCAGCGCTTTCTTGCGGGAAGTAACCTTCGAAGATAGTACGGTAGTAGTAACCTTCTTTGGTATCTGGTGTGTTCACTGGGAAGCGGAACTCAGCAGAAGCAAATTGTTGGTCAGATACTTCGTTCTCAACGAAATCACGGATAGAATCAATCCAAGAATAGCCTACGCCATCACCGAACTGTTCTTTTTGACGCCATAGCACTTCAGCAGGCAGAGTATCGCCGTTGTCGAACGCTTTACGTAAAATCCATTTTTCCATTTTACCATCAAGACACATTTTATCTTGTGGGTTTAAGCGCATGGCCACGTCGATAAAGTTTTTATCTAGGAATGGAACACGGGCTTCAACACCCCATGCTGAAGTTGCCTTGTTCGCACGAGCACAATCGAACAAGTGAAGACGATCTAGTTTACGTACTGTTTCTTCGTGGAATTCTTTCGCATTTGGTGCTTTGTGGAAGTACAAGTACCCACCAAAAATTTCATCGGCGCCTTCACCAGACAATACCATTTTAATGCCCATGGCTTTAATCTTACGGGTCATTAAATACATTGGCGTTGCCGCACGAATGGTGGTGGTGTCATAAGTTTCTAGGTGGAAAATCACGTCACGAATGGCATCAAGGCCTTCTTGTATGGTGAAGTGAATTTCGTGGTGTACCGTACCAATCATATCAGCCACTTTCTTCGCAGCTTTCAAATCGGGTGCACCTTCAAGGCCTACCGCGAAGCTATGTAGGCGAGGCCACCATGCTTCTGTTTTATCTTCGTCTTCAACACGTTTAGCAACATATTTTGCCGCAATCGCAGAGACTAATGATGAGTCAAGACCACCCGATAACAATACCGCATAAGGTACGTCAGACATCATGTGAGATTTCACTGATTTTTCAAACGCTACACGTAAATCGTCAAGGTTAGTGGTGTTGTCTTTTACTGCATCGTATTCCATCCAATCACGTTTGTAGTACTTGGTGATCTGACCGTCTTTACTCCATAGATAATGCCCAGGAGGAAATTCGCTGATGGTTTTACAAATAGGCGCCAAAGCTTTCATTTCTGAAGCAACGTAGAAGTTGCCATGCTCATCGTAACCTGTGTATAGAGGAATAATACCCATGTGGTCACGAGCAATTAGATAAGCATCTTGTTCATCGTCATAAAGCACAAACGAGAACATGCCTTCTAATTCATCAACAAAACTCACACCTTTTTGTTGAAAAAGTGGAAGAATAACTTCGCAATCTGAGCGAGTTTTAAATGGATAAGGTTCTGCTAAATCGTCAGCAAGTTGCTTGTGATTATAAATTTCGCCATTGACGGCTAAAACTTGTTTGCCATTTTGGCTGATAAGCGGCTGAGCGCCGGTGTCCACATCAACAATAGCCAATCTTTCGTGACAAAGAATGGTATTGTCATTATTCCAGATTCCCGACCAGTCAGGGCCACGGTGGCGCAATAATTTTGTTAATTCGAGGGCTTGGGTTCTGAGTTCAGACACATCGGTTTTGATATCAAGGATACCGAAAATACCACACATAAAACGGATTCTCTCTGTTCACTTGTTGAAAAATAATTGAGGTTTTTTCTGTCGGGTACTCGCGAACGAGTTGGCGAAGGTATTGTTGTTTTTTTTAATCGCGCTTTCGCATGCCTTGAATGTGCCAGTCTGACAGGAAATTGCAAGTACAATATGATGAGAAAATGGAAATTATTATTCCAAAACACGATGTTCTTTAGTGAAAGCATCGCTGCTGTTAGTGTCATTAACTAAGATGTCGCACAAATACTAGGCAGTATACAAGTTTCACCTCCTGTGTTTATATCAAAATTTATTTTATATCTCTTTGATTTTATAGTTTTTATATTTGTATCTCTTTGCGTTCTTTGGGCGCATAATCTGCCGGTTTTTTCAACACCTGGTAAAGGGTATGCAATTTTCAAACGACCGAGTTTCGGTATATGTTATTCCTGATGTAGATAGCCTTCAAATGGACGCGAGTGTTCAGGGTTCACGCTATCGTGATGCCATGCACATTGAAGTGACAGGCGGTGAAGCTTGGCTTTTTGAGTATGGCGTGGTGGTTTTTTGGGGTGTCGTAGAAGAGGAGCGTGTAGCCTTGCTAAATAGGTTGCAGGTTAGTCCTAAGTTGTTGTCTGGTATTCATCAAGAGCATCTGCAATTTGCATTTACTAGTGATGTACTTAGGTTGCAACGGGACTTAATTACGCTCTCGATTGACGATCCATTACTTCGGCTATCAATCAGCCACGGATTAGCGCAGTCAATAAAACTCAATGAATACGAGCATAAAGCGCAAGATACTATTACACGCTATGCGTATTTACCAAAAGCGTTGGCCGAAACGGGCAAGATAACGTTACGTCGACCCGCGTTGGCGAAAATCCGCGGGCATTTGTTTAGCACAAAGAGCGACATCTTTTTGCATTATGGGTTGCTTGATACACCAGAGTTCTTTTGGGAATACCCAGAATATGAACATGCTTATAATGCCACGGCGCGATACTTAGATATCCGCCCCAGGGTAGATGTGCTTTCGAACAAGCTGAATGTTATTCATGAGTTGTTCGAGATGTTAGCTGAAGAGCTAAATCATAAACATTCATCGTTTTTGGAATGGATAATTATAATCTTGATTGCGTTTGAAATAGCGACGTTTGGCGCTGAAGAACTCAAAGGGTTGTTCATGTAAGACGCACTATTTAAAGCGTGTTGTATTAGCAATAAAAAAGCCCTGTATCTACAGGGCTTTTTTTATTAAACGCTAGTGTTAACTGAGGTTAAAACTCAATTTTTACGTTGAAACTCACTGGTTTCTTTCCAGGCTGGCCACTGCTCGGCGTTAGCAACGTTAAAACCTACATCAAACAATAGCTGTGTGTCTTGCACAATGCCGCTTAAATCCCAATCGTCACGGTATTGGTCACATACTTGGTGATAACAGCCCGTTACAATCACATTCATGCGTTTACGGTATTTAGCCGTTGTTTCGTCAGCCGGCTCATTACCACCTTCTGCATACAGGGCAGGCACGCCTTTTTTCGCAAAGCTGAAGTGATCGGAACGATAATAGTAGCCAGCTTCAGGACGATCTTCCTGCGTTAACGTTCTGCCTTGTTTATCAGCTGCAGTTTTAAGGTAATCTTCTAAATCTGACTTTCCCATGCCTACCACGGCGACGTTCTTGGTTTTACCTAACACGTTCATGGCATCCATATTGATATTGGCCACCGTATCTTCCAGTGGAATGACGGCGTTATCTGCGTAGTATTTACTGCCTAGTAAACCTTGTTCCTCAGCCGTGACTACTAAAAACGATACAGAACGCTTCGGCGCAATATCTAAGTTGGCGTAGGCTTTTGCCATCGCTAAAATAGCAGCACTGCCTGTAGCGTTATCATGTGCACCATTGTAGATATTGTCGCCTTCTTTAGATTCATCTTTTCCTAGATGATCCCAGTGCGCGGTGTAAATAACATGCTCGTTGGGTAGTTCTGAGCCAGGTAGTGTGGCAATAACATTGTGGCTTTTAGATTTCTTAAATGTATTTTGCACGGTTACCGAAGCATTGATATCCATCGCTTTATGATAAGGCCCAAGCTTGGCTTGATTCTTTTCGTCTTGAAAATTAAAACCTGCGTCAGCAAATACTTTTTCTGCGGCACTTAAGGTTAGCCAACCTTCAATGGCAACGCGGCTAGCGCCTTTGTCCTTAGATACTAGCCCATACTGAGGGCCACTCCAGCTATTCGCCACTACTGACCAGCCGTAAGAGGCCGGAGCCGTTTCGTGAACAATGAGTGCGCCGGCAGCACCTTGGCGGCTAGCTTCTTCGTATTTGTAACTCCAGCGACCATAGTAGGTCATCGTTGTGCCTTGAAACTTCCCACTTTCAGGGTTTTCGAAACCTGGGTCATTCACCAATATCACGACGGTTTTGCCAGTAACATCTAAGCCTTCATAATCGTTCCAGTCGTATTCGGGAGCGTTAACGCCGTAGCCAACAAATACCAGTTCTGAGTTTTCAAGTGAAACGGTTTCTTGCTCACGCTTAGATGAAGCAACCATGTCATCTTTATACGCAAAGCTATTATCACCAATTGTCATGGTCATTTCAGGGTTAGCGGTAATTTCCATTAACGCCACTTCTTGAAGGTAGCTGTCGCCATTACCCGGTGACAATCCCGCCTTTTCAAACTCCCGAGTGAGATAATCCAGTGTTTTTGTTTCACCAATGGTGGTGGGCAAACGACCTTCAAATTCATCAGATGACAGTATTTTTAATGGTTCTCGAATATCTGCATCTGAAATGTTGGCGTAAACTGCGTCGAAGTTAGTCGCGATATGCTTTTTTTGAGTTTGAGTTTGAGTTTGAGTTTGGGTTTGAGTTTCAGGCTGCGTCGTGTCTTTTTCAGGCGCGTTATTGGGGCTGCAAGCACTTACCACTGATACGGCAGTTACCAGCAAGGGCAAAAACATTTTTTTCATTGTTAGTCTCTGTTTGCTCTACAATACCGACCAGTATAGAGAAAACCTTAAGACGAACCAATATTAAGTATGCCAATACCTGTTACTCCTTGGTGTAAACACCATATTCAAGATAATGCGTCTTTACCAGTACATACGCTGTTGAAAGAATTCATGTTGTTAGACGACACTGATTTTCCTAGTGCTGCAAGACTTAACCTTTTGCGTGAAGCGTTTCAACCGCAATGGCAGGGTCCTGCGTTTATAGCGCAAGGAGAGCTTGATAAGAGAACGGCCAACAGTTGTGACAAAAGTACAGAAAATGACAGCCGTTACTATGAAGAAATTATCGCGTGCGACAACTGCGTACCTACGCGGGAAAATAGCTGGCATGATTTGTTCAATGCCCTTATCTGGATCCAATTTCCCGCGACAAAAGCGTTACTGAATGCGCTACACATGCAAGATATTGCGCACCATGGCACACACCCAAGAACCGAGCGACGAAACCGCATTACGCATTTTGACGAATGTGGCGTAGTACTGGCGCTTGAGGAAGGCGACGCGAGTAAATCAAACATGTTGCTGAATACGTTAGCCCAACATCAATGGCAGGATAGCTTTGTTATCCATAGACATGAGTGGGGAACCCACATGACCCCCTTTATTTTTGGGCATGCAAACCTTGAGATGATGCTCTCGCCTTTTATCGGGCTTACGGGGAAGTGGTTGGCAGTGAGTGTGCCTAAAGGGTTTAGCGAGATGAATAAATGGGAACAGCGCCAAGAGGTAGACAAATCATTGGTAAAACGTATCACTGAGCTTGATGCGTTTAACAAATCTCCGCTACTAAAACCTATTCCTTTGCTTGGCATACCAGGGTGGTACGAAAACCAAGATGAAGCTTTTTATAACAATAGCGAGTACTTTAGGCCTATTAGGGCGGGAGCGAAACCGTCTATTCAGCTACCGCTTTTCGACATAACGACGGTTTGAACTCACTTCTTACACCAAGCTTAGGTGTAAGAAGCGCGTTGCAAGTGGTATAGCATACTAGATAAGCGCGAACACCCCCCAAATACCGTAAATCACGACGTATGGCGCAGAAGCAATAATTGCCGCCTTTTTCGTAGAGAATGAGGTCCATTGGGTAATGCCTACCATAGTGAGGTAGATAGTCCAAAACAACTCAACACGAATAGCTTGAGCAAATGCAAACCATGGTGATGTCATTTCGACACCGAGTAGGTAAGAAAGTGACAGTGGAGCAAGTATTGCCGGTGATATTTGATGATCGCCCGCAAACATAATAAGTGCCGCCGCGATAAGGCCTGTTACTACGTAAGGCATAGATACCCACCAGGTAAAACCATACCAATCTGTAAAGCCGAAAACATGACTGTCATCACTGCGTGTCGTTAAATTCAAATAAACAGCAAAAATAGCGTTAACGATAGTAAGAGCAAAGAATGCGCCTACTAATTGGGAAAGCATGAGGGTGTTTCTGGTGAAAAAGGCGCGCATTTGGTCTTCTTCTGCCGGACTCATGGCATCTTGGGCTGCAATATTAATATTTGCAAACCATTCGATATCAACGAAGTTAACGTATAGATATTGAGCCGCTAACGTGATCATCATAACAATAAGAAAGGGGAACCAACTCCAGTTGTTTTTTTCACCGACGGCTTTAAACACGCCATTAGGCCGAAAAAATATATCATTACACGCTTGAAAGGGGTTTGATACCGAATGCATCCGTTGCTCCGAGATAAAATATTATATTAGTTTTGTTTAGGTTACTGATATACCAAGGCTAAGTACAGGAGCGGGTTAAAGAACTGTACCTCTTTTTAGTAAAAACTTGTGTCGAGAGCCTAGCTGAGAAACTCAACTGTACTTACAGCAATGCCAAAAACGTAAAAAGGCCAGTATTACATACTGGCCTTTTGATAACGTCATCTATTGGATAGCTACTACTTAGTAATAGCGGTTTATCGTTACTGACTTAAATACGTTAAGTTCAATAAACACAGCACGATAGCGCTATACAGTAACGAGATAGGTAGCCCTATTCGTATAAAGTGGCTAAATTTATAATTAGCCGCATTAAACACCAATAAGTTCGTTTGATATCCAAACGGCGAAATAAAGCTAGCACTTGCCGCAAAGGCAACCGCTAAGGCGAATGGCATAAGCGGTGCGCCTATTATTTCAACCAGCCCATATGCGAAGGGGAACATGAGCGCCGCTGCTGCGTTGTTGGTCACAAATTCGGTTAATAGTAGGGTAGTAAAATACACTACAATTAACGCAATAAACCAATTGGTGTCGGCTAAGTAGGGAATCAATTGCGCAGTAGAAATGGCAATAACGCCCGACGACTCTAATGAGGTGGCTAAGCTTAATGCTCCAACAATAACAATAATAAGGTTCAGCGGTAAATTACGCTTCATCTCACCGTTGTTCGTTACCTTTGAGCCAATCAATACGGCCGCCAAAAACAACAGCCCGATTGCGAGTGAAATAATATCTGCCGCGGCTAATGTCACAACGGTAAGGAAACCGCCAAGGGTTATCCATTCCTGTCGGTTGGTAAGCGGGCGAGAGATTTTTTGCTCAGACAATATAAAGAAGTTCTTACTTAAATTTTGTCGCGTATTGAAATCTGGGCCAGCGGCAAGTAATAGGAAATCACCTGCTTTAAGTTTTATTTCACCGAGCTTGCCTGATAGCTGCTCGCCATCACGGCGAATAGCCACTACGGCTGAATCGAACAAAGCCCTAAAACCGAGGTTTTTTATGGTTTGTCCAATAATTTGAGCGCGGTTTGCTACCACCACTTCGGTTAAGCTTTCACGCAAAATGCCATCGGTTTCGGCAAAGGTGGTTAACCCTTTTATGTGGCTTAAGTTATCAAGCTTTTGCACATTGCCGGTAAAGATAAGTTTATCGTTTTCAGCAATCACTAGGTCGGGGCCTACGGGAGAAATAAGGTTCCCGTCACGAACCACTTCAACCAAAAATAATTCAGGTAAGTTACGAAGGTGGTTTTGCTCAACGGTTTTGCCAATGAGTTCTGAACCCGAATTTACTTTCGCTTCTACCATGTACTCTTGGTAGTTGTCATTCTTGTTCGCAATATTAGGTAGTAATGGTGTAAGCAAAAACATCAGTACGCCGCAGCTTAAACCGGCTACTAGCCCATATAGCGTGAAGTCAAAAAAGTTAAACCCAGGATGACCATGCTCTTGCAAGAAACTATCTACAATTAAGTTGGTGGAGGTACCAATTAGGGTGACTGTTCCACCGAGTATGGCGGCATAGGAAAGCGGAATAAGTAAGCGCGAAGCAGGGTGATATTGATTCTGCTTAATAGGGCCTATAAGGCTGGCCACAATAGCCGTATTGTTTAATAGCGCTGAAGAAATGAAGGTGAGTGAAAACAATTTCCAATATGATTTAGAGAAGCTCGTACTCACTAGCTTTCTACCAATACGCTTTATTAACGCAGTTTTATCAATTGCACTGCTGACTAGCAGTAGCAAGACAAGGGTTATTAACCCTTTGTTGGTTAAGTTCAGCAAAATGTCGTCAAGCGACAACTGCTGAGATACCAATAGTAATAACACGGCGCCTGAAAAAACAGTAGACGGGCGCTGATTTGAAAAAATCAGCGCAAAAATCGTGCTGGCGAAAATCGCCAGCACGATAAACTGGTTAATATCCATATATTTTCCAGTCCTGCTTTTACAGCTTGCTAATGTCCACAGCGCTCCAATGAGGGAAGTGCTTACGTACTAGTGCATTAAACTCTAATTCAAACTCTGAGAAGTCTGGAGAAGCGTGTTGTGCATCTTTAGCAAGTTCATCAATGATCATACCTGCACCAACAGTACTGTTAGTCATGCGATCAATAACGATGAAAGAACCAGTAGGGCGATTACGCTTGTACGGGTCGCACGCTACGGTTTGGGTAAATTTCACATCTACCACACCAATTTCATTCAAGTTAAGGTGCATCGCGTCTTTTTCTTCAAGGGTGTTCACATCAATTTGGTTATCGATATGAGACACAACACCTGTCGTTGACTTGGTCGCAAACTTAAACAAGAACTGCTTGTTTGGCATAAGTGGCTCTTCGTCCATCCATACCAAATGTGTTTTAAATTGGGTAGAAAGTAGTGGCAAGTTACCTGATTTAACAATCATGTCGCCACGTGAAATATCAATTTCATCTTCCAGTGTAAGGGTAACCGCTTGAGGTACATAAGCACGCTCTTGGTCGCCTTCAAAAGTCACAATCGATTTTACTTTCGACGTTTTTCCAGAAGGAAGAGCAGTTACTTCGTCGCCTGGTTCAATTTGACCAGATACCACCGTACCGGCAAACCCACGAAAATCTAGGTTAGGGCGGTTAACGTATTGAACAGGGAAACGGAAATCATCATGATTATCGTCTTCACCAATTTTTGTGTTCTCTAGCATCTGCATAAGCGGAATACCATCGAACCATGGTGTGTGTTCGCTCACGTTTACTACGTTATCACCTTCAAGTGCAGAAAGTGGTACGAATTGAATATCTGGAATATCCAATTGCTCTGAAAACTTCAGATAGTCTTGCTTGATCTGGTTGTACACTTCTTCAGAGTAATCCATCAAGTCCATTTTGTTGATAGCAACAATAACGTGCTTAATACCTAACAAAGATACTAGGAATGAGTGACGCTTAGTCTGTACTTTTACACCGCCACGGGCGTCAACAAGTATGATGGCAAGGTCGCATGTAGATGCGCCAGTTACCATGTTACGTGTGTACTGCTCATGTCCTGGAGTATCAGCAATAATAAACTTACGCTTATCAGTAGAGAAGTAGCGGTACGCTACGTCAATCGTAATACCTTGCTCACGTTCTGACTGAAGGCCATCAACCAATAAGGCTAAATCGACTTTCTCGCCAGTTGTACCTGACTTTTTGCTGTCTTTAGTAATGGCAGCAAGTTGGTCTTCATAAATCATTTTTGAGTCATGAAGTAGGCGACCGATTAGGGTACTTTTACCGTCATCTACACTTCCGCATGTAAGGAAACGTAGCATGTCTTTTTGTTCGTGTTGCTCAAGGTAAGACAGTATGTCTTGCTTTAATAAATTGTTTTCGTTGTTCATGTTATGCGCTCACAAGGAAAAAGGGGTTTAACACAGACTCTTTTTGGTTGTAAGTAAGAGCGTCGGCGTTGTCATTTAACGGATCGTTCGGGTCTAGCACAGTCACATTGGCACCTGCGGCTAGGGCTACAGCATGAGCTGCGCCTGTGTCCCATTCGGAAGTTGGGCCTAAGCGAGGATAAAGGTGAGCTTCACCTTCAGCCACTAGGCATAACTTTAATGAACTACCCATGGCCACTAATTCAGTTTCACCCTCTAGTTGAGACAGTAAATTTTGAATTTCAGGGCTTTGGTGAGAGCGGCTACCTACTATTTTCCATACTTCAGCACCATCGTGCTTGCGTGCAGAAATAGCAGTAAATTCGCCGTCTACTTCAGTCCATGCGCCTTCACCCACAATACCTACATAGCTTTTGTTAAGTGCCGGTGCGTACACCACACCCATGGTAGGTTTGCCGTCTTCAATCAACGCAATGTTCACGGTGAATTCACCATTCTTTTTAATGAATTCTTTCGTGCCGTCAAGCGGATCAACAAGCCAATAAGACTGCCATTGTTTGCGCTCATCCCATGAAATGTCTGCCGACTCTTCAGATAAAATAGGAAGGTCAGATTCTTTTCCAAGGGCATCAACAATTACGTTGTGCGCCGCTAAGTCAGCTTCGGTTAGCGGGCTGGTATCTTGTTTTTCGTAAATAGCGAAATCTTTATCGTAAATCGCCATTATCTTATCGCCTGCTTCTTTAGCAATGCGAAGAATGGTTTGTGCCAGTGTATTAGTCATTGTATTAGCCTGGGCCATTACACAAGTCCTTTTTCTTGCAGTAACGCATATAAGCGTTCAGCAGTTTGCTCTGCAGGTTCATCTTGATACGTTAAATGTATCTCAGGCTTTTCCGGTGCTTCATAAGCAGAGTCGATACCAGTGAAATCTTTAATCTCACCGCTACGCGCTTTTTTATAAAGCCCTTTCGGGTCGCGCTTTTCACACACTTCGATAGGTGTGTCGATAAACACTTCAACGAACTCACCGTCTTCTAAAAGACCACGGCAATAGTCGCGATCCGCTTTAAAAGGAGAGATGAACGCTGTTAATACCAGCGTGCCAGAATCGACAAATAGTTTTGCTACTTCACTGATTCTGCGAATGTTTTCTACACGGTCTTTATCGCTAAAGCCCAAGTCGCCACATAAGCCATGACGCACATTGTCACCATCTAATAGGTAAGTGTGCTTAGCTTGCTCGTGAAGCTTCTTCTCAAGCAAGTTGGCCAGAGTTGACTTACCAGAACCACTTAGGCCGGTAAGCCAGAACAGGCGAGGCGATTGATTCAGCTTTGCAGCGCGGGTGGTTTTATTCACCTCATGCTTGTGCCAAACAACGTTGTCGGTGGCCATTAGAAATACCCTTCCATTTTCTTCTTCTCCATAGAGCCAGAGCTATCGTGATCGATCACGCGGCCTTGACGCTCAGAGGTTTTAGTCAGTAGCATTTCTTGAATAACTTCTGGCAAGGTAGCCGCAGTAGATTCAACAGCACCCGTTAGTGGGTAGCAACCTAGCGTACGGAAACGTACTGAACGCATTTCAGGCGTTTCGCCTTCGTTCATTGGCATACGTTCGTCATCAACCATAATCAATACACCATCACGCTCTACAACAGGGCGAGGCTTCGATAAGTAAAGCTGAGGAATGTCGATGTTTTCTAGGTAAATGTACTGCCAGATATCAAGCTCAGTCCAGTTAGACATAGGGAATACACGAATGCTTTCACCTGGGTTAACTTGAGAGTTGTAGATGTTCCAAAGCTCAGGACGTTGGTTTTTAGGATCCCAACGGTGGTTGCTATCACGAAATGAGTAAACACGCTCTTTCGCACGAGATTTCTCTTCGTCACGACGTGCACCACCAAAGGCAGCATCAAACTTATATTTGTTTAATGCTTGCTTAAGTGCAGCAGTTTTCATGATATCAGTGTGCTTTGCTGAACCATGTGAGAACGGGCCTACGCCTTGTTCAACACCTTCTTCATTAATGTGTACTAGCAAATCGAAACCATGTTTCTTGGCTTGCTGGTCACGAAACTCAATCATTTCCTGGAATTTCCACGTAGTGTCTACGTGAAGCAATGGAAATGGAATTTTACCAGGGGCAAAAGCTTTGCGCGCTAAATGCAACAACACCGAAGAGTCTTTTCCAACAGAATAAAGCATTACCGGATTATCAAATTCCGCAGCAACTTCACGGAAAATTTGAATACTCTCGGCTTCGAGTTGTTTCAGATGCGTAACAGACGGGATACTTGCAGTCATTTTCGAGTCCGATTTATGTTATATAAGATTAAGTTATATACGAGTTATTTTTATGCATAGAACAATAACACATTTATTTACTAATGTAGTATGCGATTTAGCTATTTAAAATAGCTGCCTTATTCCAAGAAATAAAACTGTCATACAATTTTGGCATAAGCGCCGAATTTTCAGTCAAAGGTCGCCGGTGTTACATACTCTAATTGTCAGAAAATAGTGCAATTGTTAACGGGTGAAACCTACAAAAAAGCCCCGTAAAACGGGGCTTTATATAATTTCCTATCGACTATCTATGTGATTCAAGTTTCTTTTGAAACGCATCGAAGGTTTCAAGCACCCCTTCTCGAGGCGTACCTGATTTGCTCAATATTATAATGGTCAGACTAGATAGGATGAACCCAGGCACAATTTCGTACATCCAGCTTCCTAACGATTCTCCGTTAATAGTTACCGGTAGGTAAATCCATAATAATACGGTAACCGCACCCACAATCATGCCGCCAAGGGCAGCACGACGGGTCATTTCACGCTTGAACAAGCTGAATAATACCAGTGGACCAAATGCCGCACCGAAACCAGCCCACGCATTACTCACTAAATCAAGAATACTGCTGTCTCTGTCGTAAGCTAAGAAGATTGCAACAAGGGCGACCGCCACCACGCTAACGCGACCGGCAATGACCAATTCCTTATCAGACGCATCACGTCGAACAAAAGTCTGGTAAAAATCGTTAGTTAATGAACTTGATGTTACTAACAGCTGAGATGAAATAGTACTCATGATGGCAGCGAGAATAGCTGCTAGCAAGAAGCCACCAATTAGTGGGTGGAAGAGGATTTGAGATAAGTAAATAAAGACAGTTTCAGGGTCAATATTGTTCCCATTGCCCGTCACATAGGCTAGGCCAAACAAGCCTGTCATTAGCGCGCCAATAATAGAAACTATCATCCAACTCATGCCAATTCTTCGTGCCGTTGGAATATCTTCTACAGAGCGAATTGCCATAAAACGTACAATAATATGTGGCTGTCCGAAATAACCAACACCCCAAGACATCAAAGATATGATACCGATTACCGAGATAGCCTCATTGGTAGATGCATCCATAAAAGCATTGAATAGGGCAGGGTTAATAGTATCAAGTGCATCAATAGAAGCGCCTATACCACCTAATTCAGTGATGACCACTGCTGGCACAAGTATTAGTGATATAAACATAATACAGCCTTGCACGAAGTCAGTCATACTGACTGCCATAAAGCCACCTACCAGTGTGTAAGCAACCACTACGCCTGCGGTAACATACAAACCGGTTTCGTAGGAAAGACCGAATGAGGTCTCAAATAGCTTTCCACCTGCGACTACCCCTGAAGAGGTATAAAGGGTAAAGAAAATAACAATAACAACCGAGGCAATAACACGAAGTAATCGAGAGTTGTCAGCAAATCTGTTTTCAAAGTAATCTGGAAGAGTAATAGAGTTATTCGCAACTTCGGTATAAACCCTTAGACGAGGTGCAACTAAAATGTAATTGGCCAATGCGCCTAATACTAAGCCAACGGCAATCCACGCGGCAGAGAGACCTGAAATGTACATTGCACCGGGAAGACCCATGAGCATCCATCCGCTCATATCCGATGCGCCTGCTGATAGGGCTGTGACGGCGGGACCGAGTTGCCGGCCGCCTAGCATGTAGCCTTCTACATTTGTATCTGTTTGGCGGTAAGCGAAAAGGCCAATACCCAGCATGACAGCAAAATAGAGCCCCAATGAAATGATCGTACCCGTAGCCATATATATTCCCTATGTTTTTTCATGCAATGCTACCATCAATAGCAAAGACTCTCTACGTAAGTCATTAACCTTGCATATGTTGGATACGTGCAAACCCCAATAAAGTTTTCTAAATGTAGAAACCTATCAAGGCCGAAATGGACGTTGATTTTATATGTTTTCATTCAAATAAGCGGGGAACGACATGGTTTCTATCTTACCTCTGCCGGTACTTTTGGCGCGATAGAGTAAGTTGTCGCACGCCTTAATAATCTTATTGATATTACGTTCGCCTTTTACCTGAATGACGCCGGCAGAAAAGCTAGCACTAAATGTAGAGTCAGTTGCTGACCAATTCTTATTGCTCTCTAACGATTTTTTTATGTCTTCAAGCAAGGCATTCGCGTTTTCTTCTGTTGTATCGTGCAAATATAACAAAAACTCTTCACCGCCATAGCGGCAGAACTTATCTGTCTTTCTAATACGCTGGCGAACAACTTGCCCAAATTTTGTTAGTACTTCATCCCCAACCACATGACCATATCTGTCATTGACCTGCTTAAAGTGGTCTAGGTCGATGAGCACTAAACAGGATGCAATTTTGTTGGACATAGGTTTTGCGATTTCTTTGAACATAGCACGTCGAAAAAGGGCGCCTGTTAGCTCGTCAATTTCACTGGCTTGAGCACGCGAACGCTGTTCACGCCAAAACCAGAAAAGTAAAAACGTCGACATCAGGGCAGCTAACGCAAAAGTGAGGGCTTGGAATCGCTCCGCTTTTAACTTTAAGGTTTGTTTGTCTTTTAGTCGTGCCATTTCTTGCAACTTGTTAATGGTGATGTCTCGTTGCAACGGTGAATCGATGTTTAACTCATCCAATTGGGCATATGATCCATTTGGTTGGCTTCTAATAAAATCGTATTCATGTTGGTGGAGAAGAGCATTCTTAAAATCACCTCTTAATCTATATAGGTCGCTAAGATGAGCATGCTTACTCAACAAAATAGATGTGCTGTAAGAAGAGTGCTTGGCTTGTGAGTTAAAATCCGAAGTTAACGTGTCCATCGCCTTTTTAAATTCAGCGTCACTGCCTTCAAGTGCTAAATAAGTTGTCTTGAGTGCGGAAAGTACGGGTAATAGGTTCATATTGGTTGGAAGAGCAATGCCTTCAAAGTGAGACAAATTCTCAGTTAACGCTATTATTTGCTCTCGATCGTTCGGCTCATCTCGGTGTAAAAAAACACTTACTTTCAACCATAAACTGAATAGAGTTTGTGGAGCACTTTGTTTTTTATAGAAACTTGTTCAGCCTCATCCACCAATGTGAAAGCATCATCGAATCGCTGTAAGTGGTTTAGACTATTGATTACTCCAACATAGACATATGACGTAGCAATGTCGTGTTCCTTGCTATCTTCTATGACAAATTGCTGATGAGTGACAGCGCGACTGTAGTCATTAAGGGTGGTATAGGCATCGGCGAGCCATGAGTGCGCCATTCTTTTATTAAGTGAAGTCTCTAGGCCGTTCTCTAAGTCAATATGTTTTAAGAAAGGTAGTGCATATTCGATTTCCACAACCGCTTTCATTTGATTTATTTCCGAGTATTCCATAGCAAGCCAAATACTCGCTATGGCGGCTGCGTGATGATCCGAAGTTTTTAAGGCTTCTTGTTTAAGCGAATAGAGTAGGGGAATACTGTACTCTAGACGTTCACCAGTATCTAAATGAGCATTCGCAGTTTTATACATAATAAAGACCGCTTTTAAAGCAATATACCGGCTTACATTAATATTCTTAAGGTACGCCCAATCAGCTGGCGATGCTTCCTCAGCCAAATCTAGGGGGATTTTTGAATCCGATGTCGATAAAGAACCATCTAAGTGATAAAGAACAGTTTTGATTACCTTGCCAATCTCTGATGAATCCTGCTGAATTTCGCTAGCTAAGATTAATTTTGTAATCTCATCGTCACTCAAACCAGAAGGGCTATTCCACATGTACATGATGGTGTTAACGAGGTTGCCTAATTGACGAAATTTTTCTTCTTCGCTTAATACGTTGTTAGCAACCGCATTCACTGACGTAAGGGTAATTAGTAACGCAAAAAGATAGGTAAGGGCTTTCTGAAAAAATAGTAACAAAAGGGGGGAACAGCACAGCTAAAGCATTTATTCATAGGGGAATACGCGTTTTCTTATTACCGCAAGAGTGAAACCAAGACAGCGAAAACGAAACCAGATGTTATTTTTATTAGACGATAGTATAAAGTAAACTATGCAGTGTTTAAATATTCCTACTCGATAGCAACGCTATTTTATCTTATACATTAGTATAAAAAATCGGCCGCGAGGGCCGATTATAAATTGTAAATCTAAATCGTGGTGTAACGCTATTTAAAATAAGCTGACACCGCTGTTTTGGTATAGCATACGCTAAGCAGAAAAGTGAATTCTGTCGGCAACGGCCTTTTTCATTTCAGTTAAATCGGCGCCTTTATTACCCACTACCATAATATTTGCATGCTGCATTTTTATGCTTTCGCCATGGTATTGCTTGTCTTCAAACTCAGCCGGTACTCTTACATCACCTCGCTCGGGTACGATAAACACTGACATCTTGCCTTGTGGGGTATCAACAATAAGGTGCAAACTTCTCACTGTGCTCAAGTGACAGTAGTTTACCACTTCAACATCACCAATCATGTCTGTGAAGGTGCCACCAAAGCTGGCTAATTTTGCATTAACTTGCTCTAAATCTACAGGTAATAACGTATGTGCTCGCTCAGTCTCTGCGTATTGCATGTGCGCGAGAGCTTGCCCCCCAATACTTACAGGTTGGTGATACCACATGGTAAAGCCTATTCCCACCGTAAAGGCAATACTTGCGGCCATAGCCACATACCAGCGACTTCGCTTCTGGTAGATTGCAAATTCGTTCGCCGATTGCTGCCAAATAAGTTTGTGCTTTAAATCTTCAGACACATCTACTTTTACAGCTTGTTTTAACTGCTTATCGAATTGCTTTTGTTCGTTCCAGAACTTGCGCTTGCTTTCATCAGCTTTCGCTGCGGCGATAACATCACTGTCAGTGGTTTCTGGATCGGCGTAAATTCGACGCCTAAATTCTAATTCATCCATTTGCCTGACCTCTCTGTTCATTTTGCCTTTCTAACGCCTCTCTCAATTGGTTTCTTGCTCGAAATAATCGTGTCATTACAGTATTTTTATTTAAATTCAGTTGCTGTGATATTTCATCACCGCTAAACCCAAATATAAGTTGTAATACAAGGGGCTCTCGGTATTCGTCGCTTAACCCGCCTAATAGACGATGCAGTTCTCTGTCTTGTACATCGACTTCTGCATCTTGGGTTTCATCATGCACCGACACATCATCAATATCGACAGTATCGAATTGCTTACGTTCGAAACGACGAGCATTTTCACGGCGCAGTATGGTAATTAACCATGACTTGGCCGCTTTTTCATCGTTGAGTGAGTCGAGTGAGCGCCATGCTCTTAAAAAGGTTTCTTGCACAATATCTTCCGCAACCGAGCGGTCTTTAACCAGCCAGTATGCATAGCGAAATATATCTGCGTGAAACGCATTGACGAGCGCTTCGTATCGTTTGTGTTTTGCTTTCATGTTGGATAAGACCTGACTGCTTCCAGATCTATTTCGTGCAAACATAAAAAATCCCACATTTTTTTAATTTTGTTAATTATGACACAAAAAAGCAGCCGGAAGGTTATCCTTAAGGCTGCTTTAAGTTTCATTGCTAGAGGTTATTAAATTGCGTAGAAAGCGGATTTAATAACAAACGCGTCTAATGTTAGAACCCGTTTAATTTTGAAATACACAACTAGCTAACTTTTTTACTGGCTATCCAATTGTTGATATTTTCTTCTAAAATTGAAAGCGGAACAGGGCCATGTTTAAGTACTTCATCATGGAAACCGGCCCAGTCGAAATTATCACCTAGCTCAGTCATTGCTTTTTCTCTAAGCTCCATGATTTTGAGCTTACCAATCATGTAGGCTGTTGCTTGACCCGGCATGGCGATATAGCGCTCAATCGCTTTTTGTGCATCGTATTGTGGGTTAGGCGTATTTTCAACTAAGTAAGTTACCGCTTCTTCGCGACTCCACTTTTTAGCATGAATACCGGTATCAACAACCAGTCGGCATGCACGCCATAATTCCATCGCAAGGCGGCCAAAGTCAGAGTAAGGGTCTTGGTAGAAGCCCATATCTTTAGCAAGCTCTTCGGAATAAAGCCCCCAACCTTCGGTGTAGGCTGTAAAGCTTAAGAATTTTTGGAACTGAGGCACACCCTCAAGCTCTTGTGCTATTGCGCGTTGCATATGGTGACCTGGAATACCTTCATGGTACGCCAATGCTTCTAGTTGATAGGTTGGCATTGCGCTCATGTCGTAAAGGTTTGCGTAATAAGTGCCTGGGCGGCTGCCATCTTGCGCAGGGCTTTGGTAAAACGCCTTACCGGCTGATTGCTCACGGAACGCTTCAACACGTTTAACCACCATAGGGGCTTTAGGAAGAATGCCAAAGTAATCTGGTAGTGCTTCGCGCATATCGTCAATGGCTTTCGTTGCGTCATCTAAATATTGCTGACGTCCGGCCTCAGTGGCAGGAAGATAAAATTGTTCATCTTCACGCATAAATACGAAGAACTCTTGCAACGTGCCTTCAAATTCCACCTTTTTCATAATATCGCGCATAGCTGTATGAATACGCTCAACATTCTCAAGGCCTATCTGATGCACTTCATCGGCGGTTAAATCAGTGGTAGTAAACCAGTTTAAGCGGTTCTGATACCATTTATCGCCATCAGGCAAGCGCCATACACCATCACCTTCAGGGGTAATGGTTTTTTGATGTTCTAATTCTTGAATAAAGTCTTTGTAAGCCGGCATAACAGAAGTAACTAGCGCAGCTTTTGCTTCACCCAACAAGGTTGTTTTCTCTACATCATCAAGCTCAAGGTTATCAACCTTGGCATTAAAGTCTTCCCAAATAGTGGAAGGCGTATCGCTGGTATCAAAAGGGGCGCCTGTCACCACGTTCTGTGATGCAGCAATCATCTGATCATAAGCCCAAGCAGGGGGAAATACGCCAGCTTGCTCACGTAGCTTCATCTGACTAATGACTTGTTTGAAATACTCGCTCACATTGTCTAAACGGCTTATATAAGCTTGGGCGTCTTCTTTGCTTTTTACGCTGTGTATATTGATAAGGAAACTAGGGACTTGAGTATGCGCGGCACGAAATTGGTGTACGACATAGCTATGATGACGAAACTCGTCGTTAGCTAAATCTCTTTCAATACCTAATTTATACAAACGAAGGCTTAATTTTTCTTGCTCGTTCAGCTTAGTCGTATCGAAACTTTCAATAGTTTCAAGGCGGTTTTTGGCCTTAGCAATGTTCTTTTCTTTTTGCTCCTCAGAAACATCATTCCACTTGTCGTAGTCCCACTTAATGCCTAAATAGCTTTGAAACATAGGCGAGCTTTTAAGGTCTTCTTCGAAAGTACGCTCAAAAAAAGCATTAACCCGTGCGGAGTCAGTTTGAGTTTCAGTTTCTATTGCTGGGGCCGGTTGCTTGGCGGTTTGGCTCGTTTCTGATGCGGGTGAACAAGCCATTAGCCCAAGCATTGCAATAGCAATGGGGGATAACGATAACAGTGGTGCTTTCATGAGTTCTCCTGGTTAGGTGGTCGCGGTAGTATTGCTACCGTCTATTTTTTAGCTTTCTCTTTAAATTCGTACCCCTAGCACGAGTTAATGCTTATTGATAAGCCACTCGTGCCTAGCAGTCCAAGTAAAGCGCCTTTCCTTTGCGCAGTATCTAGGTAGAGGGGTACAAATTAGTTAAGGTATTTTTACCAGACTTCTTGTTTTTTAACCAAGTATCTCTGGCGTTTTTAATCGCACTTTGCATCGATTCTGGTTTCCAATCGCCTTTCGACTGACTAAACCGCGTTTGCTGCAATGCATTTAAATGAGGCTGAATCTCACTAGTTGCACCGTGGTCGGATGGATTTATAAACCCTCTTTGATTAGGATATAAACACTTCAACCAGGTTTGCAATGCTGGTGCAATTGCCGATGTATTACTCGCTTTTACTGACGCCATTAACGACTTAAATGCCGCCGCTTCATCACCTGAATTCGCTGCTGAAAAAGTATTAGCGGAAGTGGCCGTATAATCTGGCTTTTGCTTTCTTTGCATTAGATAAGTCGCTATCCAAGCGATAGCCGTGATCACCCAGAGGGCTGCAAATAGCCAAGTTAAGTAATGGGGAGTTTGCGCTTCGCCATTATTGGCTACTGAATTTTGTGATTCACTATTTAGCCCGCTATCACTTTCAGTTTGGCCAGCTTGATTAGCTGGCATTGAGGTTGCGTTACTAGCCGATTGATTATCGAAACCTGACTGTGTAGGCATAGAAGGTGACGTTGCACCAGCATCTGGTTGAACGTTGGCTGGCTGAACGGTGACTGTGCGGGCCGGGATAGTCGCATACTCTGTCTGTTCGGTTAAGGTATTAAACCAAGGAATAGTGACTTCCGGTAATACAAAGCTACCTGCTTGAGTTGGGATCACCGCCAGTGAACTTTTACGTTGTGCAATCAGCGTACTGTCTTTTTCTACCGTGGTAGTAGAGGATTGATCTGGATACAACTTAAAGTGAGGAGGATAAAACTCTGGTATTTCTGGTAACTGTTCTTCCACTACACCTAGTGCCGTAAGCGTGACCACGCGAGTGATCGGCTCGCCGACTACAAAGGCATCACCTTGGGGCCATTCTTCATCAACCCGTGCCATTTCAGATGGCAACCAGGGGTAATCAATACCCGCGGGGATCGGTTTAATATTTACCGTAATATCGGGTCCAACACGGTTAACTTGCTGAGTTCGGTTGAACAATCCAAAACGCTGATTAGTATTAGCGGCAGCCACTTCTGCAGTAAAAACTGGCCCTCTAATGGTAAATTCACCTGAAGCTTGGGGCACAATGGCAAACTGGCGTTCGATAATTTGGTAACGTCTACCATTTACAATGTCGGTATATTGTTTGTCATCACCTAACTGCTTTATTTCGGCGTTTTGCATGGTGGGTGATTGCAAACTCCCGCGCTCAATATTCGTCGCCAAATGCAGTTTTATGGTGTAGAAAAGCTGTTGGTTTAAATAGGCTTCTTTTAAATCAATATCGGTAGTCACAAAGTAATCGCGCGCGACATTATCAGACTGTTGAACAGGAATAACACTCACCGACATAGGCGCAGATTGTTTGCCTTCTATGTTAATAGCCGGAATGGTAAAGGTACCTTCTTTACGCGGAAACAAGGTGGTAGTCCAGGTAGTGGTTTTCTTGGTGTCGAAGTTCACAATAGATGTTTGACTGCTTACCGACGTTCTACCAACAACGAAGTCTTTTAGTAATATTGAGCTATCAAAAGACTCACGGTCTGCGCCGCCATTTGCCACAACGGTTAACCGAATAGCCTCATCAAGCATAACCGGATTTTTATCGATAGTGGCTTCAACCGAAGTCACATCTGCCAGCACAACCATGCTGCGTAAAAGTAAGAAAAGGGTTGTAGTGAATAAAATTGCTTTCATCTACCAATCACTCCGATTTGAAGGCATGCGTTGTCTTTGGCGCTTCTGCGCTTCTAATTGCATTTTTCGTTTTAATAAGAACGCGGGGTCATCTGGTACTCTGCGCATTAAATTTTCAAGACGTTGCTGTTGTTCTTTTTCAGCATCTGTCATCTCACCAGCTTGGGCCATGGCTGCATCGGTTTCTTGCTGGGTTTCATCTGTACCTTCTTCATTTCCAGTATTTTGTGGGGTGCCTGAGTCTTCTTTGTCGTTTTCTTCACCGTTGGCACCATCTTGCGCGTCCGACTCATTTTGGTTCTGACTATCATCTTGTTCACCCCCTTCATTTTGTGAAGATTGGGGGTCATTTTGGCTATCACTTTCATCACTAGCATTTTGATTATCAGACGCGTTCTGCTCGCCATTTTCTTCAGATGAGTCTTCACTGTTTGAACCATCATTACTTTGGCTATCTTGGCTATTATCGTCGCTACCTTCTTGATTTTCACCTTCGCCAGAATCTTGTTGGTTGTCACCCTCATTCGATTGCTGATTTTCTTGATTTTGCTGTTCTTGTTCTTCTTGTTGCTGCTTCAACTGTTCCAATAACGCTTTATTTTCTGCAGCATCTTGATAATTAGCATCTAGTGATAGCACTTCATCATATTTGGCGATGGCCTCATCTAGCTTGCCCAGGCGAGCCAATGCATTGCCTTGGTTGTACAAACCTTCAATACCGCCTTGTTGTTGATAAGCGGCAAGTGCCTGTTCGTAGTCGCCGGCTTTGTAATGTGCCGCGCCTTGCCACGCAGGGTCTTCAAAAGTAGAGGCGGCTTCATCAAATGCGTTATCAGCGTAGTTTGCTAACCCTTCTTGATTGGCATTTAAAAAAGGTTTTTCCCACCACGACACTGACGAGGACGTCGAATTCTCTGACGGCGGTTCTTGGGCGACAGATTGCGCCATCACAGATTCACTGCTCATCGGCATGTAGATGGCTGCTATGACTGCAAACACTAAACCTCGCCGAAACCCAAGGGCTATTAAGGGAAGTAAACCCAATAATAGATAGGGGCCAAATTCGCGCCATTGGTCGCCTTCGGTATCACTCGCACCTTCCTCAGATTCGCCGTCTCTATCAAGTAACGACAAGGAAGCGAGTGAAGTAATATCGTTATCATTAGTGGTGATTTCACTAAATTTACCGCCGCTAGCTCTTACAACGGCATTGACTGCACTGCTATTAAGTTTAGGGATCACAATAGCGCCACTTCTGTCTTTAAGTAATTCACCTGTTATCTGCCTAATAGGAGCTCCGTCATCTGTTCCTACCGCCAGCGCATTTAAGGTGAAAGGTAATTCGGCCACGTATTCTTGTAGTTCTTGTTGCTGGCGAAAGTCAACGCCATCGGTTATCCAGTAGATCATACCTTTACCGTAGCCAGCGTTCGTTAATAACTCAGCTGCGGTTTCAATACCTAACAAAGGGTCGCTACCAGGAACGGGCATGATTTCAGGCGATAGACTTGGAAGCAGGGTAGTGATATTGGCTGCATCTTGAGTGAGTGGACTCACTACAAACGCGTCTCCCGCATAAGCCACTAAACCCATTTCGCCTTCGCCTATTTGATTTACAAGATCGATGGCTTTGTATTTTGCACGGGTAAGTCTATCTGGGGTAATGTCGGTAGCACGCATCGACAGAGACATGTCCATCACGATGACATGGCCCATTTTCAGTTGATAAACCGGTTGGGGGAGGCGTTCCCATGTTGGGCCTGCTAAGGCAACAACCGCTAGCAACCATCCTAATGCAAGCAGCCAGAATGGGGGCTTCTGCCCTTTCGTAAATTTCCCTATCACCATATGCTGGTATAAATGTGAGGGTATAACCGACTGCCAGCCCGACTTTTTCGACGTATTTCGCTTAAGAGCTATATAGAGTATAAGCGCGGGAATAAGTGCTATAAACCACTCGGGTCGCAAAAAATGGACATTGTTAATAAAGTCTTCCATTACACACTTTCCTTTTTATCGCTTGATGAAAGAGGTGTGCGTGACAGTGATTTAATCAATGTACTTCCAATCATTACTAATGCCCATAAGGTAGATAAAGCTAAGGCTACCGCCAATGGAAAGTAGAAAAGAGCGGTAAGTGGCCGCATTTTGCGTGCTTCACCCTGTATAGGTTCTAATGCATCTAACTTTGCGTAAATGGCTTCTAATTCATTTACATCTCTAGCGCGGAAGTATTGCCCGCCTGTAGAGGTAGCAAGGTCACTAAGCATGTCTTCATCTAACTCCTGCGAGGGGTTCACCTGTCGGCTACCAAAGAAACTTTGAATAAGCATTTTATCTGCGCCTACGCCAATGGTGTAAACCTTCACTTTTTTATTTACCGCCAACTCTTTTGCTTGCTCAGGAGTAATAAAACCAGCGGTGTTTTGTCCATCGGTAAGCAAAATAAGTACATTGTTTGACTCTTCTTTTTCATCAAATCGTTTTACAGCCAAACCAATAGCATCGCCAATAGCGGTTTGCTCTCCCACCAAACCAATCACAGATTCGCTAAGTAAAGTCGAAACTGTATCTCTGTCATAAGTGAGTGGCGCTTGAAGGTAGGCTGTATCGGCAAACAATATTAAGCCTAAACGGTCACCCACGCGGCGCTGGATAAAATCGTACAGCACAGACTTTGTCATGGTCAGTCGATTCACTTGCCTGCCATTTAACTCCATGTCATCAATTTTCATACTGCCGGATAAATCTACCGCCAACATCATCTCTCTGCCTTCACTCGGAATGCTTATGGGCTCTCCCAACCATTGAGGGCGTGCCGCTGCAATTACCACGCAGAGCCAAATTAGCGATGCAATAACCACCGGGATTTTGCTGCTTTTAAGCGGTGAGGGAGTGTCTTGAATACCCGGCCTTAAAGCAGGCACTTGTAGGGCAGCCATTACGTGCTGGGGTTTCGCGGGCACTAAATATCGAACCAGTATAGGAAGGGGAAGTAGGAACAAAGCCCACCACCATGCGAACTCAAGCATGGGTTGCCTCCTTACCTTTTTGCTGTTCAAACGATGATGGCTGCTGTGAAGCGCGCAATCTCTTATTATTAGAAGGCGAGGTGACGTTAAAGTGTTTCACCCACGCAATTGCTGCTTTACTACATTCGTTAAAATGCTTGTTATCACATTTGGGCGCGTACTGCTGCGAATGCAGCGTTGATAGTGAGTCGCTCATAGTATTTTTGCGTCTTTCTGGCAGCGTATTCAATAGAAAATCATGCCAACTGTTCCCATAAAGCCCTGCTACTTCTTGTGGTTTGAAATAGGTCACGGCGGTACGTTTTAGTACACTATTGATTTGCATAGGCCAGTTTTCATCTAAAGATGAGATACTTCCAAGCAGTTTTAGTGCATCGCGACGAGGCTTGTTGAATTTACGCTTTTTAACAAGATAAATAATGAGACTTATTGTGCCTGCTAAAAATAACGCAATTAAGCACCACCAGCCCCAGTCCAGAGGCCAGATGTCTACATTGTTAGGAACGTGTATATCTTTAAGCTGTGCAAGAGGATCGGTTTGCGACATACCTTGGGCTGATTGCATCAAAAGCGCTCCTGTTGCATGCCTTGAATTTGGGTATCAAGAGGCAGTCCCGCAGAAATATGGTAACGAGAAATATTTGCTTGTTTAAGCGATTGTTCCATTGCACTGTTTTGTTGTTCACGCCAACGTTGATAGGTATCTTCTTCTTTTCTGTCACCTAATAGCCATCGTTGTTGGTTAATGCCATCGGAAACGCTTACCCGTTGAATGGAGCGAGTTTGAGGCAGTGTATGCTCAATAGGATCGTCGACAATAATTGCTCTCACTTCACAATGACGTGAAAGCTGACTTAAATGCTGCTGTGCTGCACTGCCTAAATGCTGAAAATCAGACAGTAGGTATACTAGGCTACCGGGGCGAGCTAACCGACGAAGTCGAGCACACGCATCGGCAAAGGCTTGGACATCAGCCTCATTACTCGCTACCTGCTCATGGCTAGTAGCATGTAAATCCATCAATTCGTGACAAATGTGCAAAACAGCTCGTTTTCGAGCAAGGGGCTTCACTTCTTTATGCTGGCTTTGGTTAAATAACAAGGCACCTACTTTATCGCCATGGGCTGCCGCAGACCAACTTATCAACGAACAGATGTGGGCAACCTGCATAGATTTAGTCAGTAATCGTGTGCCAAACATCATTGATGGCGAGAAGTCGCAAAACAAAAATACAGGGCGTTCTCGCTCTTCACGGTATATTTTGGTGTGGGTTTTACCGGTACGGGCGGTAACTCGCCAGTCGATTGCTCGAATGTCGTCACCTGGTTGGTAATGTCTAGCTTCATCAAACTCCATGCCTCGACCTTTATGTTTGGTCAAATAGCTACCGGCAAGGCGAGCTTGAGGCGAGCGCTTGGGCGCAAGACTAAATAATTTTGCCAACTGCTGATACCGCAATAGTTCAGCAGTAGACAAATTAACCCCGTTGGTTTGCAGTAACGCTAACTGCGAATGAACATCACTCATCTTTTATGGAACAGCTACGGTAGCAACAATTTGGTTAAGCACATCATTCATAGTAATGCCTTGTGCTTCTGCGTGATAAGACAAAATAATGCGATGGCGAAGTACATTATGTACCACCGCTTGAATATCATCAGGGCCAACGAAATCTCTGCCACTTAACCACGCATGTGCGCGTGCGCATCTGTCTAAACTAATGGTGGCACGAGGGCTAGTACCCATCGCAATCCATTCGGCAAGGTTGGCGTCAAATTTAGCTGGCTGTCTGGTCGCCATCACCAATTGCACTAAATACTGCTCAAGTTCGGGCGCCATATGTAGTGCTAGCGCCTCTTTACGTGAAGAGAAGATATCTTGCTGGGTTAATTTAGGCGGCGTTACTGGCGGTACTGATAATGCTTCACCACGGGTCAATCGCAAAATCTCTAACTCTGTTTCGGCATCTGGATAATCAATATCGACGTGCATCAAAAAGCGATCGAGCTGAGCTTCTGGTAGTGGGTAAGTCCCTTCTTGTTCTAGAGGGTTCTGTGTCGCCATTACCAAGAATAAAGGAGGAAGCGGGTAGGTCTTGCTGCCTACCGTTATTTGGCGCTCAGCCATGGCTTCCAACAGTGCCGATTGTACTTTAGCTGGAGCACGGTTAATTTCATCGGCTAATACTAAGTTGTGAAATAGGGGGCCTTTTTGAAAAACAAATTCACCGGTTTCAGGGCGATAAATATCAGTGCCGGTTAAATCAGCAGGCAGTAAATCAGGGGTAAACTGAACGCGATGAAAGTCACCGTCGATACCATTAGCAAGCGCGTTAATTGCTCTGGTTTTTGCAAGACCTGGAGGCCCTTCTACTAAAAGGTGCCCATCAGCTAAAAGCGCAATAAGGAGGCTTTTGGTAAGTGCACTTTGACCAATGATTTGCTGGTCTAAATACTTCTGCAGTTGCTGAAATTGTTCCGCTGCCATAATGCAATTATTCCGTTGAAATTCTAGTTATCAGGAAAAGTAAACCAATTAACTCGCCCAAATGTATGTTACGAGTAGATAAATTGGCATAAAACAGACTATGTTTTTCTTATATGGTTCCCTTGTCGTCTAGTTCAAGTCGTTAAAAACATCTAATTTTCAGATAGGCGACGATTATTCGACACAAATAGGCTGAAAACTGTCCGTGAACGTTGATAATTTGCTATTTTGTTCATTGTTTGTAAAAATTGGGTTTATTACAGGTCAGACCACTTATTTCCCGTGGTCCTTAATTTAGGTGCATTATGTCAACAAGACAATCTGTTACTACCCGCGAGGGTGATCGTATCGCCATTGTGGCGGGGTTACGTACTCCGTTTGCAAAAATGGCGACATACTTCCACGGTGTTCCCGCTGTCGATTTAGGTAAAATGGTCGTAAACGAACTGCTCGTTCGCCATGGCATTCAAAAAGAATGGGTTGATCAGGTTGTCTATGGTCAGGTTGTTCAAATGCCTGAAGCGCCGAATATCGCCCGTGAAATCGTATTGGGTACTGGTATGAATGTGCATACTGATGCTTACAGCGTCTCTCGTGCATGTGCAACCAGCTTCCAGTCTACCGTTAATATTGCCGAAAGTATGATGGCTGGCCACGTTCAGGTAGGTATTGCTGGTGGTGCGGACTCTACGTCTGTATCGCCAATTGGTGTATCTAAAAACCTAGCACGCGCATTGGTCGATCTTCAAAAAACTAAAACTTTGGGTCAGAAGTTTAATATCTTTAAGCGTTTAGGCCTTAAAGATTTAGCGCCTGTGCCGCCAGCGGTTGCAGAATACTCAACAGGTTTGTCTATGGGACAAACGGCTGAGCAAATGGCGAAATCCCACCATATCTCACGTGAAGAACAAGACGCACTTGCGCATCGTTCACACAGTTTTGCCGCGCAAAGCTGGGAAGAGGGTAAGTTAGACAGTGAAGTAATGACCGCTTACGCAGAACCGTATAAAGGCGCGTTATCTCGCGATAACAACGTACGTTTCGATTCTAAGCTTGAAGGCTATGCCAAGCTTCGCCCTGTTTTTGATAAAAAATACGGTACAGTAACGGCAGCGAACGCTACTCCGCTAACTGATGGTGCTTCAGCCGTTATTATGATGACGGAAAGCCGTGCTAAAGAATTGGGTTATAAGCCATTAGGTTACCTTAAGAGTTATGCCTTCTCAGCCATTGATGTATGGGAAGACATGCTGATGGGGCCATCTTACGCCACGCCAATTGCGCTAGATCGCGCAGGTATGACATTAAACGATATTACGCTTATCGAAATGCATGAAGCTTTTGCCGCACAGACACTTTCGAACGTAAAAATGTTCGCCAGCGATAAATTTGCCCAAGAAAAACTTGGTCGTGCAAAAGCTACCGGTGAAATCGACATGGACAAATTTAACGTTATGGGAAGTTCTATTGCTTACGGTCACCCGTTTGCGGCAACAGGCACGCGAATGATTACCCAAATGCTTAACGAACTTAACCGTCGCGGTGGTGGTACTGGTCTACTAACCGCTTGTGCAGCGGGTGGTTTAGGTGCAGCTATGATTGTGGAGACAGAATAATATGAGTCAGGACACAACTATGACAAATGACATTCAAGCAACTTCCGGTGCCTTTACGTTAACCAAGCAAGACAATGGCGTAGCCATACTCACCATGGATGTACCTGGTGAGTCTATGAATACGCTAAAAGCCGCTTTTGGCGATGAAATATCTGCCATGCTGGATGACATTGATGCTGATACCAGTATTAAAGGTGTAGTGCTGGTAAGTGGTAAAGCAAATTCGTTTGTAGCCGGTGCCGATATAAGTATGTTGGCAGCGTGTAATACTGCAGAAGATGCCACCACCATCGCGGCTGGCGGCCAAGCTATTTTTGACCGTATTGAACGCATGAAAGCAACTTTTGTTGCAGCCATAAATGGCCCAGCATTGGGCGGTGGTCTAGAGCTTGCCCTAGCATGTCACTATCGAATTTGTACCGATTCACCGAGCACTCAGGTAGGTTTGCCTGAAGTTCAACTTGGTCTATTGCCAGGTAGTGGTGGAACGCAGCGATTACCTCGTTTGATTGGTATACAGCAAGCCATGAAAATGATGCTTACTGGTGCGCCAGCGCGCGCCAAGCAAGCTAAAAAGTACGGCATTGTTGATGATGTAGTACCGCATAGCGTGTTACTAAAAGTGGCAGAGCAGTTCGCCCTTAAGCGTAAGCCTGAGCGTGAAGCGCCGCAAAAAAGCGTAATGGACAAAATGCTTGAAAATACCGGCCCAGGCCGCGGTATGATGTTCAAAAAGGCCCGCGAAGCAACGTTTGCAAAAACGAAAGGTAACTATCCTGCGCCAGGTTACATCATTGATGTCATCGAAACTGGCATGCGTGATGGCATTGAAGCGGGCCTTAAAGCCGAAGCTGAAGCATTCGGAAAGTTGGTGATGACACCAGAATCTTTTCAATTGCGTCAGATTTTCTTCGCGATTACCGATATGAAGAAAGAAAACGGTATTGAAGGCGTAGCGCCAGAGAAGATGAAAAAGGTTGGCGTACTCGGCGGCGGATTAATGGGCGGCGGTATCGCGTTTGTAACCTCTACTAAAGCTGGCGTGCCTGTTCGTATTAAAGATGTTCGCCCTGAAGGCATTGCTAACGCGATGAAATACAGCTACGACATTTTAAATAAGAAAGTGAAGAAGCGCTTCATGCGTAGTAGCGAAATGCAAAAGCAGCTGTCGCTTATCACTGGCACCTTAGATTATAGCGGCTACCAAGATACCGACATTGTGGTTGAAGCGGTATTTGAAGATTTAGATCTTAAGCAAAAAATGGTCGCGGATATTGAAGAAAACTGCAAAGAGAACACCATCTTTGCCTCTAACACTTCTTCTATTCCAATTACCCAAATTGCTGCCAAAGCAGCTCGTCCTCAAAACGTGATTGGTCTTCATTACTTTTCACCTGTAGATAAAATGCCATTAGCCGAAGTTATCGCTCATGAAACTACGTCGGATCAGGTTATTTCATCTACCGTCGAGTTTGCGAAAAAGCAGGGCAAAACACCCGTCGTTGTTAAAGACGGCGCAGGCTTTTATGTTAACCGTATTTTAGCCCCTTACATGAATGAAGCGGCAAGCTTAATTCTTGCTGGTGAGCCTATTGAGCACATTGATAAGTCCCTAGTTAAGTTTGGCTTCCCAGTTGGACCTGTGAAGTTACTTGATGAGGTAGGCATTGATGTTGGTACTAAGATCATTCCTTTCCTTGTAGAGGCCTTTGGAGAGCGTTTTACGGCGCCTTCAGCTTTCGATAAAGTACTGGCTGATGGTCGTAAAGGTAAAAAGAACCAAAAAGGTTTTTACAGCTATGAAGGTAAGAAGCCAGGTAAAGAAGTAGATGAAAGTATCTACTCGTTATTGGGCTTAACACCGTCAACGAAATTAAGTGAAAAAGAAGTGGCTGAACGCTGCGTTCTTATGATGCTTAATGAAGCCGCTCGTTGTCTAGACGAGAGTGTTATTCGCAATGCCCGTGATGGCGACATTGGTGCTATCTTTGGTATCGGATTCCCACCTTTCCTAGGCGGACCTTTCCGTTATATGGACACACTGGGAATTAAGCATGTTGTTGAGCGTTTGAATCATTACGCTAGCACTGTGGGTGACAAATTCGCACCTGCAGATGTATTGGTGAAAATGGCTGAAGATAATAGCACCTTTTACTAACATGTAAGCTACAGATAAAAAGCCGGGAGCCTGAAATGAAGGTTCCCGGCTTTTTTGTGTGTAATAAGTAATTTTGCTGGTTTGCTAGTCAATTATCAGTACAATTCTGCGGCTTAAAAAAATACCAGTCAAAATATTGGCGTTATATTTAAAAGATTTTTTTATTTCCCTTAAGAGTGAGCTAAGTAGGAGAGTGTCTTGTTTGTTTTAATATCGATAAGCCTGTTAAGCAGTGCTTTCTTTTATGTAGAGGCTGTAAAGTGGGGAATGAATGCCAAATATTGGGCAGTGCTTGCTTTAGTGATAGGGCCTTTTGTATTCCCTATGTTTGGTATTGCCAGACATATACATTGGCGCAGAGCGGTAGGATTTAATAATTTGATGGTAGAAGCTTAAACGGCTACGGATTGGCTAGAGAGCGGTTAGAGAACGATTAGATAAAGACTAAAGAAAGACAATAGAACGGCTATAGAAGCCCTGTTGTGGTTAAAGGGGTTAACCCTCTCTATTTCTCATTGAGGCTATACATTTAGTGCACAGCTAAATTGCAGACATAAAAAAAGAGAGTATATACTCTCTTTTTTGGAATTCTGGAAGGCTATTATAAACCTACACCGTAGCCATTACCACTTTTAGGGCGGTAGCTTTGAGGTTGTGTAACAGACTCTTTTTGCTGCTCAGGGGCTTGTTTAGCGCCTTCTTGGTTATCAGCAGCAACAGGGGTAGCGGTAGATAGTACTAATGCAACAGCATACTCTTTTAACATTTTAATATTCCTCTGATTTTTTTATTTTAAGAACGAACAAACAAAACCGATAGAAAGGATGTTTACCGGTTATAGAGGATATTGCGAGAGTTGTGCCAACTTTTTAACTTGTTGATTTAATTGGTTTAATTGTTGTTTTGGTGTGTTTTTTGACACTTGGATTAGCCAAAAGTAGTAAGCGCCAAAATATAGTCAGATATTTGAATGGCCAAGCAGGTTATGAAGTTTTTGATTTTCAGAAAGTAATTTTTCAAAACGCTCTGCATTGAGCGGACGGCTGTATAAAAAGCCCTGTAGCATCTCGCAATCATAGCGACGTAAGATATTAAGCTGCTCTTCTTCTTCAACCCCTTCAGCCACTACTTTTAGGCCAAGGTTATGGGCGATATTAATTATTGCTGCTGCCATATGACGGTCTACGCTACTTTTAGCGATATCGTCAATAAACGCTTTGTCTATTTTAAGGGTATTGAGCGGGAATCGCTTTAAATAGGCCAAGGATGAATACCCAGTACCAAAATCATCAAGGGCAAGGTGTATGCCGCGCTCTCTCAGTCGGCTCATCATCCGAAGACCATTTTCAGGGTCTTCCATTAGCGTCCCTTCGGTAATTTCACACTCTAAGTGCAGTGGAGATAGGCCTACTTCGCTTAAAATTCGGTTAATTCTGTCGTCTAAATCTGGAAGTTCGAATTGCTTAACTGAGATATTTACGGCTACTCGGCCGGTAAACAGGCCTTGAGAGACCCAGCGTTTTGTATCTATACAGGCTTTACGTAACACCTGCTCACCAATTTCGATAATCTGGCCTGTTTGCTCAGCAAGGGGAATAAATTGCCCGGGACTCACTATGCCTTTCTGCGGGTGTTCAAAACGCACCAACGCTTCCATGCTAACAAGTTTACCAGAGGCAATATCAACCTTCGGTTGGTAGTAAACCGTAAATAAGTCGTCTTTAATTCCTTGGCGAATTAAGTTTTCGATTTGCAACTGACGAACCGCATTTTGGTTCATTTCACCGCTGAAGAATTGATAGCTATTACCACCATTATTTTTTGCAAAGTACATGGCGGTATCTGCATTTTTTAGCATTTCTTGTGGCGTATTACCGTCGTCAGGGAAGAAGGCTATCCCTAAGCTTGCGCCCAATACAAACTCTTGCTTATTGATAATGAAAGGGCGAGCAAGGGTATCGAGTAGGTTTTGCGCATAATGGGTGACAGTATGAATATCTGCGCTATCTTCCATTAAGACACTGAACTCATCGCCACCAAGGCGATAGCAAGTGGCATTTTTGCCCGTAATTCGTTGTAAGCGTTTAGCAATTTGTTTAATTAAAATGTCGCCAGTTTGGTGGCCAAGCGAGTCATTTATTTTCTTAAAGTTGTCCATATCCAAACACAGCAGGGTGTGAGGGGCGCCTTTACGGACCAAGTTTTGATGACTCGCTTGATAGAATGAGCGGTTAGGCAGCTCGGTCAATGGGTCTATATTAGCCAGTTTCAGTAATTCTTTTTCAGTGCTCTTACGTGAGGTGATATCACTAAATACACCTACGAAATGACTTATTTTTCCATCGTCGTCGTGCACCGCATCAATGTTTAATTCCATTTCATAGCGTTCACCATTAACGCGAACAGATTCTACTTCACCTGACCAATTTCCTTTGGTTTTCAGAGTCTTTTTAATCTCTTCGGTAAACGCATCGGGATACAAATGGAAATGCAGATAGCTAGCTAGGGCTTGTTCTCTAGTTTCACCTGTATAGCTACAGTAAGCGTTATTTACTGAAATAAACTTGAACTGTGTGGTGGTAATAAACACACCCTCAGAGATATTTTCAATTGAACGCTTAAACAGATTCAGCTGTTCTTCAGCTTCTTTTAGATGGTTAATGTTCTTCAACGTTCCGGTCATACGAACCGGCTGCTGATTATGATCCCGTTCAACGACTTTTCCGCGATCGAGTAACCATATCCACTGGTTTTTGAAGGTTTTAGCGCGATAGGCAAGCTCGTAGAAGTCACTTTTACCTTCTAAATGGCTGCGTAATGCATCCCTAACCCGACCAATGTCGTTAGGATGGATATTAGCATCATAGGCGCCAGTGGTTCTTATATCGTCTTGTGGGAAGTCTAATGTGCCCCATGTGTTGGCTCGATAAACTTGACCGCGGTACACATCCCAATCCCATAGTTCGTCGCCAGAACTCCATAAAGTAAGTTTAAGGCGTTCCTCTGATTCACGTATGGAAAGTTGGTTCGATTTACGCAACTGATACTGTCGAATGATAAAGGCTAGAACAATGGTAAGTATAAGTGCATAAAAAACCAATGCGACTGAGTGTAACCAAGGGGGTCTAGATATTTTCAGCTCTAATGTTCGACTATCTGACCAGCTTTTGCCCGATTCTCTGGCTTGAACTTCGAATAGATAATTACCAAACGAGATATTATTGAACTGGGCTTTTCTGTTTTTATTATTGTAAACCCAAATATTATCTAAACCTTTAAGGCGATATCGATAAGAAACTTCATCGGGGTAAACTGGGTTAATAAGCCCAAATGAAACGCTAAATCTCGACTCAAAATAATCTAAAACCTTTGACTGATCATAAGTTATATTTTCTACTTTAGAGACATCACTCTCTATTAGGCTATTGTCAGCATTACGTAGTTCTTGACCACTAAACTTTGGCTGGCCAAATACGCTGAACCCAAAAAGCTCGGGTACTAGCGTTTTTACTTGATGATTAAAGTTGGAGGATGATTTAGCAATTTTATTAAAGCCTTTATTACCACCAAAATAAATGTCCCCTTCAGATGTCGCCAAAATCGCGCTTTCACCAAGGGAATTAAACTCTAATTGAGCATTTGATATTGTTGTGACTTCTTGGAGAGAGGGAAGCTCTATCTGATGAACACCAGCACTGTCTGCGTACCATATAGAATCCATTATGCCTACAGAAGAGAAAATATATCCGTTCCCACCGTCTCTGCTCTGCTTTTGAATGACTTCAAAGGTACTTTTGTTTAACTTTACGACGCCGTCTGAACGAGTCGTTAGCCAAAGAGCATCCGATGTCTCGTAAACGCTGTATACCAGTGAGTTAATACCGCTTTGTTTATCGAGTTCTTGTTCTACTTGATCGTTCTTAGCGCTGTATATTAAGACGCCGTCCTTATGGCGAAGCCAAACTCGATTATTAGAATCGGTGAAGATTGGTAGGTGAAAAGTCGAGTTGGACTCTATCTTTCGTTTTGTAACAAGTGAATCATATGACTGGTTACTGGTTTTTTTTAAATCAATTGAATACAGCCCATCTTCGTCTAACCATACCCAAAGAGAGTTTGCATCTTGATGTATATAATCTATAAATTGCCCTTCAAAAAAATGATTAATCAGATAAAGGTTATCGTTTTCTCTTCTGTAAGCTAGAAGACCATCTGATGAGGCAACCCAGTAAGTGTTACTTTGATCTACGGCCAAATCCCAGAAGGTTGTACTCTCTTGGGGTTTAGGATGTTTCGTTAAGTAAGAAAGCTCTCCTGTTACCTCATGTAAAGCGCCTACACCGCGATTTTGAGATGCAAATAAAATTTCACCTTCAGAATTTTGAGCTAATCCCCAAATCGTAGCTTCGACTGGTTTATCAGAATTACTCTCCTTAAAGCTAGGATGAAATTTAACTTCAGAGTAATTTTTGTGGAATCGAAAGGCGCCTTGAAGTGTACCAAGCCATACCCCCCCAGTTGCGTCTTTCTGAAGATTAAAAATAAGGTTCTGATTCAATCCAGTTACATTTTCTGTGGATGCATCAATATGAGTAAGGCTAGACGCGGTAATTTTTGTCGGTTCGTTAATATTTTCATGGACAATAAATAGCCCTGCATCTGTTCCAACCCAAACTGAATCGGAAACCCGCTCGATACTGAGTACATTCACATCATGCTCTATTGACAACAAGTCTTTATCAATAGAGCGAATTAAATTGCCTCTGTTTCCTAAAATGAAAACACCTTTATTGGTAGCTAACCAATAATTTCCCTCGATAACCTCAATATCATGCATTGCGCCTATAGCTATGTTGATTCCCCAGGGGTTAACCTTGTCTAAGCTATATATTTGAGAGTGTGACTTATCGAAAATTTTAGCGCCGGCTTCATTCGAACCAATCCAAATTTTTGAGCTTTCATCGAAAACCACTTTAATATTACTTGGTACATCGAAAGCCTTCGTTACTATTCTTACCTCCTCTTTTTCTTTAGAGAGTGAGTAAAGAAACTTTGAATCAGTAAAAAGTATATCGCCGTTTTTTGACTCGCTGATGGTGGTAATTAATTCAAGTTTAATAGAAGAGTTCGTACTAGAGAAGGTTTTGAAATTATCAGTTTTAGGTTGGTATTTAGCCAATCCAGAATGAGTAGCTATCCAAAGTGTCCCCTCTGAGTCGACAAATAGTTTTTGAATAAAGCCGCTGGGAAGTGCATTGGGGTCGATATCAGAAGGGTGGTATTGCTTTATATCGTAGCCGGAATATCGGTTTAGGCCATTCATTGTCGCAAGCCATATGTATCCCTTGTCGTCTTCGGCAATGTCGAGGACAACAGTATTGGATAAACCGTCTCGTTTATCTAACTCAGAAAATTGTAAATCAGCAACTTCTATGGCTGCCGCATCGGAGAAAATTACTCCGAGCAGTTGAAGCCATATAGCTATAACTGAGTAAGCTAGGGTTGAGCGCACCTACACACCTTTGGCATTACGCCTTATCATTATAATTTATAGTTAGGCTGGCCGCATCCCTAACAGCCAGAACAATAAATATGCCGAAATAACGCGGGCTCTACAAGCGATTTTTAGTTATAGGTGGGTGATGGTTCAATTGTTAACCATTATTTGCTAATAATAAGGAATTTGGGATTTAAACTCAGAAATTCCATTTATGGTTCTGTGCTTTGGCGTTTCTAGTTTTTCGTGTTTACCTTCAGCAAACAGAATCAACTCTCCGCAACGCTCTCGTTTGGCAAGTTGATGCGCATAGCTTTGTATATCTTCGAAACTTAATGCGCTAATGCATTCAGCAAGTTGGGTATTTCTATTAAAGCTTAAATCTTGCGTGCCTAAGCTTATCCATAGTCTTTGCGACTTCATCGACAAGTTAAGGTCGCGCTCTTCTAGTTGCTTCAATAAGTTCTGTTTGATGGTAGACCAATAAAAACGATAGAACTCGATTTCTTCTAACTGTTGAAATAAAAATACCGTCATCGCATCTAGAAGCGTTTTGGCACTGTTATTTGGGCTTTGTACATAAAATGCCATTCCTGGGTGTTGATTGTGGGGAACATAACCGGTTCCAACAATATAGCCCAACTGCTGTTCTGTTCTAAGCGCATTAAAAAATGGTGCAGCCAACATTTGCTCTAACACCATACAAAGTGCAGTGTCGTGTAGGCCTGCAGTGGGTGCTTGTAAATACAGCACAACAGCAGCATCGTCGTGCTCACAACTGACTTGATGATAAAAAGCTTCACCAACGGGAAGTTTTGACACCGCGCGAGACAAAGGCACACCGCTGGTATTAACACATTTACTATCAATACTTTTCGCGAAGCTTTGTGCTTGCTCGCTGGCCCAATTGCCATGCACGAAGCTTTCTATGAAATAATCGTCAAATGCAGTGTCACGCACGTTAATCATATCTTCATAGGAAGTGTTGGCTACTGCTTCCAGTAATTCCACAGGAGCTTGAGTATTGCGCTGTATCAACACGCTCAACCTAGAGAACAAGCGGTTAGTCGGTTTGTTCAGCAGTGAGTTCTGTAAATTCTGAAGCTGCATTTGTTTGTAATGCTGAAAGTTAAACTCTGATGGTTTAAACGATAAGACTGCTTCTAATAACTGCTCAGCTAATAACATCTGCTGATTGGTAAAGCCTCGGGTATGCAGCGTAAAGCCAGCTTGGTGACCATAAATTCGATAATGTAACCCTGCAATTTCAGCGCGGTAATACTTGGCTTGCAGGTAGTCATTTAATGCACTTAACCAAATTCGTTTAGCAGCTACTGCGGTTAATGAATCAGAGAAATGCACCATATCAAACGATAAATAAATGTCGCCTTTAGGACTAAAAAACTGCTGGTCCTGTGCAAACCAAAAGCGCACGCCGTCTTTATCAACCAGTTTCGTAGGGTTATCAAACCCCGTTTCTGGCAATACTAACGCGTAGCTTTCCCCTAAATAAGGGTTTGGAGGGGGAAGCGATAACGCTTCTATCGTTATTGGTGACGTAAAGGCGTTCAATTGTTCTTTAGCAATAGGTTGAACACGGTATCTTGCGTTGTAGTATGCGCAGCTTCTGTCGGTTTCTACATCCGGAGAGATTACTTTTAACCGAATATTACAAGGCGTAAAGAACGACAAAGCCTCTTTCATGACAGCGCCGTCATAACTACCGATACTCGTGCGAAGCTTTCTAAGTTGTTCTGGCGTGAATAAAAATTGGTGCTGAGCAAATTCGCAAACCATCGTTAGCGGCTTGACGTTTTCTTCATATTCTAGTGCTAGCGCGGTAAGTTGCGCTTTTTCTTCGAATCGCCATGAGTCGTTAATCGACTGCTTAACCAATTCTAAGTAACTGAATAGCGCCATCACAACATGTTGTTGATTTGCTAATCCAAGCTCTGTTAACTGAAAGCTTATATTGAAATCTTTGAATTTGTCGCCTTCAATACCCGAGCCTGCGATAAGGTTTACCGCCCAGTTTTGGCTCTTTAAATAAGCAAGTAAACTGCCTTCGCCTTCATCACCAAGTAGATGACTAATATAATTTAGCGGTTTGGTATCGATATCGTTGTGAATACCAGGCAATGCAAAAGTGACTATCATTCGCCGTGCAGTTTGTAGCGGCTTAATGTTAATTTGAATACCAAGCTGAGATGAGGAGTAAAGTGCAGGCCAAGCGTCGCTAGCTAACGCGCCAGCTTCAAAACTCGAAAAGCTTTGCGTTATCAAAGCTTCTAACTGAGCAATAGGAACCGGGCTTGAAATACACAAACACATATTGCGACCACAATAATACTGTTTATGTAGGGCTCTTAATGCCTCGCGAAGGCTGCTCACCTCGTGCTCTGAAAATATATCAGCATTGCCAACCGAAAATTTTGAGAAGGGGTGGGCAGGATTACAGGTTTCTTTGTGAATCTGATAAAGCCGGCGTAAGTCGTCTTTAATCTTAAACTGAAACTCTGCATCAATAGACTTTATTTCATTAGTGAGCGCGGTTTCATTTAAAATAGGTTGGCGCAACATATCAGCAAAGGCCGGAAGGGTTTGCGCAATAGCTGAGCCGTCACACTGATAATGGTAGTTTGCATATTCAGTGCCGGTCCACGCGTTTATATTACCGCCATGCTGCTCGATGAACCCATTAATGCTATTTGGGTTTGGAAAATGTCGACTCCCCATAAAGAGCATATGTTCTAGCAAGTGGGCTAAACCCTGACAATCGTTTGGATCGTAAAAATGGCCCGCACGAACCGCCATAGAAACATAGGAAGTGCTGGATTGTGGCTCATGGCATAACATAACTCTAAGGCCGTTAGGCAAGGTAAGATGGTATGCATTATCAAATTTTTGAACGTTAGTCACATGATCTCATTGTAAAAACTCAAGACAAAATTGTCAGGAAAACCACGAACTGCTCACAATCCCTGAAATGAAATAATACAGTTTAATAACCACTATTTAGGTTTTGTGCTATGCGTAATTAAAGCACTCTGTTATCGTAACTGCACATAAAACATAGTATGCGTAATGTTATGTCAGGTCAAAGTAGCAACGACGACATTTTTTTATTTATCATGCGCCACGGAGAGGCAGAAGCACCGCGTTTGGATGACAAAAGTCGGCAGCTCACTCAAGTTGGTAGACAGCAATCGTCGGCCGCTACGCAGTGGTTGTGTGCGAATTATTGCCCTGATAACGCCGTGGATTTGGCGCTAATCAGCCCTTATCGCAGAACGCGTCAAACCCTTGATATGGTCTCCCTCGATATCGTCGCTGATAAAGTCGAAGTTAATGAAGATATTATTCCCGACGGCTCGGCAGAATTGGTGAGCGATTATTTGTCTGCACGCATTCACAGTGCTGTGAATTCTAAACAACCCCTCAAACGAATATTGGTGGTTAGCCACATGCCCTTAGTCAGCTATTTAGTTGATGCATTGTGCCAGTCTTACACAACCAGTTTATTCGCTACCGCCTCTATAGCCGTCATCCGATACTCACCCAGAACACAAAAAGGTACCTTGGTAACACATTATCAAGGCTGAAAGTTTAATTGACGACAATAGGCCGAGATAAGTATGTATCTGGCTTGAACATCCATGGTTACATTAGACTAAAGATTTATTTGTGAATTTTGCTTCAGAAGTTTTGTTTTTGACCGATAATAAATATTGAGAGTGTCAAAGTTTATTCGAAAGCAGGGTGGGGAATGACCAGCAAATCTATTCCTGAACTCCTCAAGCGTTCATTGCAGTCGCACATGGCGGAAGCAGATTTGCGCGAAGATGAGGAGATGCAGGACATTATTACAAAATTGTCTACATTGTCTGACAAGGTTGCGGCTGCAAAAGCGCAAGTGCTTGCCAAACGTGCTCAAAAAGCAGTAGATAAAATCTAGTCTGAAGCGCCAGACTGGGGTGCATTGAAGTACTCCGGCATAATACGAACCGTTTTGATCATGTTTTCGGTAATATCCACAATCTCTAACGGGTAACCTGCCAAGCGAACACTCACTTTGTTCTCAGGAATTTCTTCCAAATACTCTAGCAATAAACCATTCAACGTTTTCGGCCCTTCGGTAGGCAAGTTCCAATCCATTTCTTTATTTAGGTCGCGAATGTTAGCACTGCCGTCTACCAGTACAGAACCGTCTTGCTGAACGTGCGCTTCTTTGCTGTGATCAGGCACCATACTGGTCGTGAAATCACCGATAATTTCTTCAAGAATATCTTCTAGCGTAACCAAGCCCATAATATCGCCATACTCATCAACAACGAGTGCGATGCGTTCTTTTTCTGCTTGGAACTTATACATTAACGTATGTAATGGCGTTGATTCTGGCGTGTAGTATATCTCCCTTACCGCACGTAATAGACTCGACTTGGTGAACTGATCTTTTGATAGTAACCGCAGTGCATCGCGCACATGCACAAACCCTACTGCATCATCAATACTATCGCGGTAAAGCAACACGCGGGTATGTTGGGCATGGGTAAGGTGCTTCTGAATCCGCTTCCATTCATCGTTAATATCTATGGCAACAATTTCAGCTCTTGGCACCATGATGTCTTCAGCTGTGACACTTTCTAAATCAAGGATGCTCACCAACATATCTTGGTGTTTTTTAGGGATAAGGCTTCCCGCTTCGTATACCACAGTGCGTAATTCTTCCCGGCTTAAAGAGTCGTCATTACCATCTGAAGGGCTAATTTTAAGCAGTGCTAAAATGCCATTGGTGATGCCATTGATAAACGCCACGAACGGATAAAGTATCGTTAGCAAGGGTAATAGTATGACTGAACTTGGGAAGGCCACTTTCTCTGGGTAAAGCGCAGCTAATGTTTTTGGGGTGACTTCCGCAAAAATAAGTAGAATTAAAGTTAAGCCAAAGGTAGCTGCAAATAAGCCCCAGTAATCGCCAAACAAGCGTATACAAATAATTGTCGCTAACGATGACGCGGCAATATTTACAAGGTTATTCCCTATTAAGATAAGACCGATAAGTCTATCAGGGCGATCAAGAAGTTTTTGAACCCGTTGGGCAGATTTATTGCCTTCATTTTGCAAGTGCTTAAGGCGATATCGGTTTATCGACATCATGCCTGTTTCAGAGCTAGAGAAATACGCAGAAAGTAATATGAGTACGCCGAGCGCGATA